>WNFU01001548.1_pt1 | contig 34786 bp, 35 predicted proteins | sample 5400121 | NCBI WGS metagenome assembly WNFU01 (sample SAMN13153360, study PRJNA577476) | soil metagenome | isolation source: 100 cm soil or saprolite under grassland replicate 1 | place: USA:California | collected 2016-06-15
AACTGAAGAAACATGGCTATCCGCCTAAGAGCATCTTCCGCCGTGGACTCAATATCTTGTGCCGTTTAGTGACCAACTTCGAGCGCTTCGATGTTGCTGTCTGGCATAAGGTTATTAAACTTTTGTCCTGTAGTTAGGTCAATGCCACTGATTAGACCGTCCGCGACGGCGCCTTGCCGAATCACTTTCGGCCAACGTGCAATTAACGGTGTGCGAATGCCGCTGTCATACATCGTAGTCTTCGCTCCCGGAAACGGTTTGCCGTTATCGCTAATGAAGAAAATCAGCGTATTGTCGGCAACCCCTTGTTGTTCCAGTTCCGCCATTACTTTCCCAATGTTCCCATCCAGGCGCGTAATCTCGTCATAATAGAGCGCCAATTCTTTGCGGACTTCCGGCGCGTCCGGCAGATATGGCGGCACGATCACGTCTTCCGCTCTATGCGGATTGGGTATGCTGTTTTCGACATAATCGCGATGCGGGTCGAGCGCGGCGAACCACAGAAAAAACGGCTGGTTTTTCGGACGTTGTCGCAACATCGGCGCCCACCCTGCCGCGCCGCTATCGTCTTTGGCCAGCATCTTGCCGGTTTTCGGATCTGTCTGAAACCCTGCCTCGCCTGGGTCGTCCACGAGGTCAAAGCGATTTTTGACGGCTTCGCCGAGATGCCACTTGCCCGACGCCGCTGTCCAGTAGCCTGCGGCCTTGAGCTTCTCGACAAACGTCACCTGTTCGGCAGGCAACGGCCAATGCAATTGCTCAGCATCGGTGTTGTGCGGATAGCGTCCGGTAATCAGACTTGACCGGCTGGGGCTGCACGAAGAGATCGTGACAAAGGCTCGCGTGAACCGAAGCCCCTCGCGCGCGAGCCGATCAATATTGGGCGTACGCACTTTGGGGTTGCCATACGCTCCGGTGTCCTCCCAGGCCAGATCATCCGCAATGAAGAGGACAATATTCGGGCGATTGGCTGTTTGCATGCTTGCGCGTCCCGTCAGCGTCAACAGGAAAAGAAACAGCCCCATGTAGATTCGTAGCTTCATAATCAATGCTTACCTGTCAGCATAGCAGGCTGGATTGAGCGTCATCAGCCGCAAAACGCCGTTCGTTTGCCAGCCGGATAACAAGAGCTTTTTCAGGCCTGTCGCTTTGCTCGCAAAAGGAAAGGCGTAGTTGTAACTCGCTAGGAGCATATGGCGGCGATCAAAAGGCGCATTGCCACGATCTGCGCGCAGGTTGTTTACATCCAGATGCCCGCCGCCAAACACATCGGCATCGTTAATGGCGTGGCCCCAAGTGTACGAAGTCGGGAAGCCCAGCCCATTGCCGAAGCGTTTGTCGAGCGTGATTTGCAGGCTGTGAAAAATCGAGTTCGCCAGAAATGCGGTCAGTTGAATATCAGCATAAGCGGGATATGGACGGCGCGTGGCGACAGCGCCGGGGCCGGGTGTCGGTTGATTCGCGTTGATTTGATCGCGCAGCTTCACGCCCTTCGTTCCGACATAAGCAGTCTGCCAAAGGATATTACCAGTCAACTGATATTGCAGGCTCATATTCCACTGTTGTACGTACGACATGAGTAAATTTAGGTCAAGGGCGTTTAAGCCTGCGCCAGTGCGCGGGATGCCATTCGTTCCCACCTGAATCAGCGAAGCGTTTTTCAGGTCAAAGAATTCGCCACGGTCCCCGACTTCCGTCCACGGATAGCCCAGATAGAGTTCGTACCGCACGCCCAGGTTGAGCGTCAGCCGTGATGAGAATTTCCAGTCATCCTCCGTATGGAATCCGAGTTCCGTACGACGGAAGCCGCGCGTGCCTTCCAGAATCGAAATGTTGCCACTGATGGGCGCGCCGAGCAGCAAATCCGCCGCGCCAATGCCCGTGCCGGTCGAACTGGCCGGATTGTTCGTATACACGCCAGAAAACGTCATGATGCCGCGCACGGCGCTGGTCTGAAATGCGTTGTATTGGCGGCGATCAAGGCGTGCGCCAAAACGAAAGGCGTGATTTGCACAAGACGGAACGGGCTGCGGCCATTCAAAGGAATATTCGTGATCTTTTTGTTGTCAATCACCTGGCCGAGCGACGAGGTTTCGGGCCCGAGCAGCGCCGTCTGTTCGGTAATGTTGACGACGTCTTCCATATTGCCGGCAGTGAGCGTGAAATCGAACCGCGCCGTCTGGCCGACGGCCAGCGTAATGTTGTCATGTGCGACGGGCTTGAAACCGGCCTTCTGCGCGGTCAGACGATAATTGCCCGGCTGCAAGAGCGGGATTGAATAATAGCCCTCAGCATTGGTAGCGGCCTTGCGTATGACGCCTGTTTCGGCGTTGGTGATGACAATCTCTGTGTCAGGGATGACCGCCGCGTTCTGATCGGATACGCGGCCGGCGCCTTCCGCCGTTTGGCCGAACACCACGCCGCCGTAGCAAAGGGCCACGACGAACAACAAAGAAGAGAAGAGTCTATTTCTGATTTGTTCGCCAACGTTACCGCGAGCGGGTACGCGGCGGCCGCGGTTCACTTCATCGGCGGCGGCGCGCTCCGTCCTTCGCGCTGGTACTTTTCCAGCAACGCGGTCAGCCGCGCGACGATGTCAGGTTGTTTCAGCCAAAGATTGTTTTGTTCGGCGGGATCATACCGCAGGTTGTAAAGCTGTCCTTGCGACTCGCCAGCTTGTGGCTTGATCTCGCGCGGTTCGCTGAAACCATGCGAGCCGAGGCCGAACGCGAGCTTCCAATCGCCTTGCCGAATGGCGAACGTGCCGTCGTTGGAATGATGCACCAGCGCCTCACGGATGGGGCGTTTCTGTTGGCCGTGCAGTAGCGCGGGCAACAGGTTGTAACTGTCTTCCGCTGCGTCCTGCGGCAACTTCGCGTTGACGATGGCCGCCGCTGTGGCGGGCAGATCAATCAAACCGATCAGCTCATCATTGATGCTCCCCGCTTTGATTTTGCCGGGCCAGCGCGCGATGAACGGGATGCGGTGGCCCGCTTCCCAAATGTCGGCTTTCTGTCCGCGCCACGGGCCGTTGGCGGCGTGGCCGTAGCGTTTGATTTCCTCTGGTAACCAGGGCGCGCCGTTGTCGCTGGTGAAAATGACCAGCGTGTTCTCGCTGAAGCCTGCCTGATCCAAAGCCTGCAACACACGCCCGACCATTGCGTCAGTCTGCACGACGAAATCGCCGTAAGCGCCTGCGCCGCTTTTGCCATGCCATTCGTTGAGCGGCAGCCACGGCGTATGCGGCGCGCTCAGCGGAACATACAGGAAAAACGGTTGCGCTTTCGTCTGGCGCTCGATAAAGGCTACGGCCTTGTCAGTCAGCGTACCAAGTACGTCTGCGTGTTTGAGGCTGGGCGCAATCGCTCCGCCGCGCCAGAAACCTGCGCCGCCTTCGCGCTGTGATTTGCTGTCGGCAATGGCGCCGGAAGGCGCTTCCGTCACGGCTTCGTTTTCGACGTAAACATAAGGCGGGAAGTCGAGCGAGGAAGGAATGCCGAAGAAGTAATCAAAGCCCACCGTGGTCGGTCCCGGCGTCAGCGGTTTGGCATAATCCACCGGCTTCGCGTCGCCGAAGCCGAGGTGCCATTTGCCGACCGCGCCTGTTTTGTAACCTTGCCCCTTGAGCATGGACGCGATGGTCAGGCGCCCCGGTTCGATCAGCATCGGGTCGTAGCCTTGCAGCACACCCCTTTTCAAGCGCGTGCGCCACGCATATCGCCCTGTCAGTAATCCATAGCGCGTTGGCGTACAAACACTCGAAGGCGAATGCGCGTCGGTGAAGCGCATGCCTTGCGTCGCGAGCCGATCAATATTGGGCGTGGGCGATTTGGATTGTGGATTGTAACAACCCGGATCACCCCACCCCATGTCGTCAGCCAAAATGATGACGATGTTCGGACGCGGGCGCGCGGTTTGCGCAAAACCCGAAAGCGCAAGCGCGAGCGACAGGACGAGGGGAGCGCGGATAAATGTTTTCATGGCGATTCAGAAACTGAGCTTCAGCGCCAGTTGCATAATGCGCGCCGGAGCCGTCGTCGAAATCTGGCCGACATTGGCATTGCCGATGGCCGCATTCGGCGTACCGAAATTGGCCCGGTTGAAGGCATTGAACATTTCCCAACGCAAACTCATGCGCCACTGCTCAGTGAAGCGAAAGTTACGATGCACGCCGAGATCGACATTGTAATTGCCCGGCCCCACCAAAATGCCGCGTCCCGCATTACCAAAGGTCAACTGCGCAGGCGCGACAAAGGCGCCCACGTCGAACCAGCGATCAATCGTGCGCTCGGAACCGTCCAGGTTACCGTCGCGAATCCGATTGGGCCGGTCGCCGCCGCCGCCTGCTGAATTGGAAACCGCCGTCGCCAGTGTGGGTGTGAAATGCTCGCCCGACGCCAGCGACCAGATGCCCGACAGGTTCCAGTTCCCCACGATGTATCCCAGCGCGCCATTGTTCAGCCAACGCCTGCCAGTCCCGAAGGGCAATTCGTATACATGATTGAGCGTAAACACATGCCGCCGGTCCTCGGGCGCGTTTCCCCACTCGCAACTGAAACAGCGAGCGTCTTGCGGCGGGCCATTGCCGCCGCCGTTAATGTTCGGCGCGTCAGACAAGTAATGCGACCAGGTATACGCGACTGAGAGAGTGAGTCCGTTCGAGGCCCGCTTTTCTACGCGCGCTTGCAACGAATGATATTTGGAATCCCCAAAATTCGTGCGGTACGTCACGTTCGTGACGTTGGGGTTGACGGCGAAGAAAGGACGGCGCGGCCCCTGCGCTCCAGCTCCCGGTATGGATTGATTCAGATTCACGTTGCCGATCAAACCGAGTGTTCGCGTACCAACATATGACACGTCTACCAGCAGGTTCGTGATGACTTCGCGCTGCACACCGATTGACCACTGCATCACTTTCGTCGCTTTCAAATTGTAGTCCCAGGCGTTCGGGCTGCCGCTCGACAGCGCTACGATGTCGTTCTGATTCGGTGGAACCGGCGCCGGAATGCCGTCAGACAAGCGGTACGGCGGGCGGGCGTTCTGATCTGTAGTCAGGACTTGCGAGTAGAAGAACGGCAGGTTTTTGTAAAGCTGGCCGCCGCCCTGTCCGGCTTCAACAAACGAAAAGCCGCCGCCTGCGCGCAAAACCGTTTTGCGATCTTCCGTCAGCATGTATGTGACGCCCAGACGCGGCGCGAAATTGTTCGTGTCAAAGCCGCGCAAACGCCGTGATGTCCCGTCCTTACCCGCGATTTCCAACCGCGCCTTATCCAATCGGAAATTCGCCCAACGATCATGAACTTCATACGGCGGCGCGATCAGTTCATAGCGCAAGCCATAATTCCACGTCAGCCGATTTGTCACGCGCCATGTATCGTCGGCAAACGCGACCACGCTCCAATTACGCATGCCGAACGTGCCGACCAGAATGTTGCGGTTGATGGCGCCGGTCGCGCCCAACGCGAAATCGGCGAGAGCCGTGGCTGAAGTAGAAGTTCCAATCTGCCGCGTGAATTGTCCGTTGAAATTGAAATCGCCGCGCGTCGGAAACGCCGAAAAACCGTTGAAGCGATGGCGCACGTACATCCCGCCGAATTTCATCGTGTGTGAACCGAGGCTCAGCGAAAGAATGTCTTCGGACTGAATGGACGCCGTCTGGCTATTTTCGGGATAAGTCGAATTGTCGCCCAGCGCCTGAAAGCCCGTAATGCTCATCGAAGGCAGACCGCCTGATTTATCGTTGATGTTGACGCCTTTGATGCCGACGGCATCCGCCGTTTTGAATTCATTGCCGAGCGGCAGAATGTTTTGATTCCAACGCACCACGCCGAAGCGCGCTTCGTTCACCATTTTGGCGCTTAACACTTTGGTGTAATTCAGCGTCACAGACCAGTTTTTGAGCGGTACGGTGAGCGCGCTGTTTGCGCCATCCGCCGACAGATACGGACTGATTGGAATGCCGGCGTTAGTGGGCGCAGGCAGTGTGCCGGGTTGAATCTGATTCGTGTCGTCGTAGCTGAATTTCGCAAAGAAGCGGTCGCTGCCGCCGAGATTTTGATCGAGCCGCACATCGAATTGATCTGTGCGCTGGGTAAGCTTCGGATTAAATACGAAATTGCGCGTGGTTGCCGTTGACGTAGGCATGGGCAGCAACGAAAAGATTTTCACCGCTGCAGGGTCCAGGCGATTCAACGGAATTTTATTGCCCGGAAACGGTTGGCGTTGGCCGTTGACAACGTTCTCAGGATCGTAAATCGTAAATCCGGCATTGGAAAAATCGCCCGTCGTCACCATCGCTCGTTGCGCAAGCGTCGGAATTGTAGCGACGATGGAACGCGGTTGCCGCAGCCGTATGCCCTGATAGTCGCCAAAGAAAAACGTGCGGTCGCGTCGGATTGGCCCGCCAATCGTGCCGCCGAATTCGTTGCGCTGAAACGCCGGCCTCGGTGCGCCGCTGCGATTGTTGAAGAAGCTGTTAGCATCGAGCTTGTCATTGCGCAAGAATTCGTAGGCGCTGCCGTGCAATCGATTCGTGCCCGACTTGGTTTGCACGATGGTCACCGCGCCCGCCGCAGAGCCGTACTCCGCCGAGTAATTGCTTGTCAGCATGCGCACTTCCTGAATCGAGTCCACCGTCGGCACGATAATCAGCGTATTCAGCCACAGATTACGGTTCACCATCCCGTCAATCAGGTAGGAATTGTTCTGCGCGCTGGAACCGTTGACCGAGATGTTGACATCGCCTCGCATCGCGTAAGGCGAACTCGTCAGGTTCGCGCTGGAACCGGTGTAAGCGCCTGGACTTAGTTTCAATAACGCCGTGAAGGTTCGTCCGTTCAGGGGCATTTCCACCATCTGCTGGTTGGTGACCAGCGACGATACTGCCGCTGTCTGCGATTGTAGGAGCGGCGCTTCCGCTGTGATCTCTATGGCCTGATTTACGCTGCCTACGGTGAGTGACAGATCAACCGTCAGGGTGTCAGCCGCGGTCAATTGTATGCCCGCGCGTACCAGCTTCTGGAAGCCAGCCTGTTCCACTGTAATTGTGTACAGACCGGTGGGTATCGCATAAGCGACATATTGCCCGCTGGCGTTGGTCGCAACCGTGCGAGTGAATTGCGTACCTTCATTAACCAGCCGCACATTGACAGCCGGTATCGCCCCGCCCGCTTGATCGGTTACCGTTCCAACAATGGTTCCGCTCTGAGCCTGCGCATAGATTTCGGGCGTGAAGGCAAGTGCGAAGATCTGCGCCAAAATAAATTTGTGCATGTCACTTCCTCCTCCAAAAGGTGGTCAATGCCCCCATCTCGGCGTAGAATGTTCCAGCAAAGTCTTTAGAATCTGCATCTGTCAATCAGACAGCCGGGAAGATACGAAGACTTTGGCGAATAACTCCTTTAGGCAACCTAAATTTTCATAAAAAAAGATAAAGCCACAGCATTATGGCGGTCATAAGTGTCCGAAAAAAAACCGGATACGGGTTTGATTCCTATTGGATGGACCTGGATATATTCTGTCTGTTTCGCAATGGCGAACCGGTCCCGCTGCCGCCAAAAGAATTTGAATTGTTGCAGATTCTGGTGGAACAACGCGGGCAAATCGTGACTCGTGAGGAGCTGATATCCCGGCTTTGGCCGGATACCATCGTCGAAGAGGCCAATCTGAACGTTCACATCTCGGCGCTACGAAAAGTTCTGGGCGAGAGTCCGAATTCCCATAAATACATTCAAACGTTACCGCGCCGGGGCTATCGGTTTGTGGCCGAGGTCCACGAGAACGGCGAACAGGAGTCTGCTTCCTTTGCTGTCTCTCCTCTGATCGCTCAGGTCGTATCAACTGAAACACCAGAATCAAGGGCGCTGCCCCCGGCGTCTTCTGTTTCGTTGCAGAAGCGTTGGCCGGCGCGTTTGAAATGGCCGCTCGCAATTTTGGCAGTGGGACTGATCGGTGTGCCGGCCTTACGATACTTCAACTTTTTCAGTCCGGCGCCATCTGAATCCTGGTCAAACGTAATTCCGCTCACGACCTATCCCGGACCCGAATCTTTTCCCGCCCTATCGCCCGACGGCAGCCACATTGCTTTCACTTGGGAAGGAGAAAAAGATGAGAATCCCGATATATATGTGCGTCTGGTAGAAGGTGGCAATCCTGTGCGTGTAACGGACAGTCCAGCGGAAGACCTCAATCCGGTCTGGTCGCCGGACGGTCAAACGCTGGCGTTTTATCGGCATGCGCCGGAAACCGATGGCCTCTATCTGGTTTCTGCGTTGGGGGGCGCAGAGCGAAAACTGACGACAGTCTATGCAAACCGTTTTAACTTTGGCCAGCATACTTGGCTGGACTGGGCGCCTGATGGTAAGTGGCTAGTTGTGACCGACAAGTCATCGTCACAGGAACCATTCAGCCTTTATTTGCTGGGCCCGGAATTGGGTGAAAAGCGACAACTCACGACTCCGCCGGGTTCCGTTATTGGCGATTGCAGCCCAGCGTTTTCACCTGATGGGAAAACGTTGGCTTTTGTGCGCGTCATCAGCGCATCAGTTGGGGATGTTTACCTGGTTCCCACGAGCGGTGGCGAGGCGACGCGCCTGACCCTGGATAATCAGTGTATCAACGACCTGGCGTGGACACCGGACGGACGGCAAATCATTTTCTCCTCACGACGCGGCGGTATAAACCGGTTGTGGGAAGCTCCAATTAGCGGAGGCGCCTTGCAACGGTTTTCCGCCGCCGGAAACCAGGTACGGAAACCCAATTTCTCGCAAAATGGCAAGGCGATGGCGTGGATGCAATCCACCGATAATATCGACATCTGGCGCGTCGAGTTAAAAGCAAAAGCTTCCCCTGCCGCCATTTCAGCCAATGATCCTACGCCCGTCATCGCTTCAACGCTTACCGATAGCAGCCCCGCGTACGCGCCGGATGGCAAGCGCATCGCTTTTGTATCGAATCGCTCCGGCAGTAATGAAATTTGGGTCAGTCAACGCGATGGCTCTGCGTCGCTGCAACTGACTTCATTTCAGGGGCCGCAAGCAGGATCGCCGCGCTGGGCGCCTGATGGAAAGTCAATTGTGTTTGATAGCCGGCCTGACGGCAACGCAGACATTTTTACCATCAACAGTGAGGGCGGCCAGCCGCAACGGCTCACGACCGAATCATCCGAGGATATTGTTCCGACTTGGTCGCGCGATGGCCAATATATTTACTTCAATTCCAATCGCGGCGGCAGTTCGCAAATCTGGAAAATGCCTGCTATCGGCGGCGCCGCCACACAGGTCACGCGCAATGGCGGGTTTGAATGCGCGGAATCAGCCGATGGACAATGGTTGTACTACACGCGCGAGCGGGGAGTAGCCTCAATCTGGCGCATACCTGCCGCCGGTGGCGAAGAAACTTCGGTTTTTGATTACCGTCCGAATGGTTACAGCAGAATGTGGGCTTTGCGAAACGGCGGGGTTTACTTTGCGCGCGGCGAATCCTCTGTACGCACAACCATTTACTTCTTCAATTTTTCCACTCGACAAGAACTTCCTGTTTTTATGACGCAACATCCGCTTCCCATTGGCAACGCCGGATTAACACTTTCACCAGACGAACGGTTCCTTATGTTTCCCGTCATTGCACAGCGCGGTAGTGATCTCATGCTCATGAAGCGTGGCCTGTGATGTTGGGACGCGCAGCCGCTTGCTGTCTCGCGTTACGCTGCGTTGTCGCCGCGCCGCCGGTCATAATCTGACCGCAGAGCAACAGCGAGGCGATGAGCTTTCGCATAGCGTGCATTCCTTTCGATAGCCGCGCCGTTCCTTTCAGAACATTACCTTCAACGCAAGCTGAATGACGCGCGCCGAGTTGATCGTGTTGCTGACGACGCCGAGGTTGATATTGCCGAACGTGGTGTTCGGGAAGCCAAAGCGCGGCGTGTTGAGCGCGTTGAAGAATTCCGTGCATTGGCGTTGAGGGCATCGTTGCGCAGGAATTCATAGACCGGTTGTATTAATTAAATGCCCCGGCTGAGTGTGTAACCTTTGAAGGGAAGGATTTTACGACAGCCGCGTAAAAAATTTCGGCTATCTCCTACACAAGAATATTAAATGAAAGGCATCGATCATCGGAAAGCCGTCTCTCCGGCAGGCTTATATCTGCACACGTTGGAAGCGATTTTTCTAACTTCATCCTCGGCGAGCGGCGGATCGCATCGTTTATTATTCGTGACCAGCAATGCGGCCTCGATCTCATCAAATCCCATCCCGCGCCGGCGCATCGTTCCGGCCAGGCTCGTCAATGTGTCGTTGCGTTGGCCCTCAGGGATGGCGACGCCTATCGCCGAGCTACCGTTCGCGCGCGATTTTTGCGCCTCACGCAACAATCGCAAGAACCACTCAGGCGCGTCCGCGATCTGCGCGGTGTTCTTCCAACGGTACCGCTTACCACTGGTGTGAAGCGAGGGCGCGACAACTATCGATCCGCCCTCTCCCTTGATGTCCAACCCCGGTCCCAATTTTCCAGTGGTGTTCTTCACAGGAAAATCCGGATACTTAAAAAGATGATGGACGCCGCCGCCTCCGGTATCCGCGGTTCGCGTCTCCGGCAGTTTGCCGTGTTTAGCCACAAGAGAGGCCAGCGCTTCAGCGCCGCCCTTGCGCGGATCGACGTCGAGCGCGAAGAAGCCTGCCTCTTTGCCCGTCGCAACGCCGATATTCGCGTCTTCCCAGGTTTCCCACCAGCGCCGGATTCTCGCTTCATCGGTCGAGGCGTCACGCACGCCGTTTTTCGTTCGTGGGTGTTTGCCGGCGCTGTCACAAACAATCTGATGGCACGGGTGTTTGCCCCTGTCCTTGCAACTATTCTTATGGCATGGATGCTTGCCAAGCTGTGGACAAGTAATTCTCCTGCAAGAGCAAGGCTTGGCGTTGTCTCCGGTCGGAGTGTGAATGGGAAAAACGGGCCAACCAAACTCGGCATACTGCAATGCGATGGCCATCATCTTATTCATTCACGTCCTCCTCGATGATCGAAGGCTATGCGCCCAGAGTCGTGACCGGAACGAATTCCGCTCCTTCAGCGCCGGTTGCGAGTGTCTCGGCCTTTGTTCCGAGCGTCTCGGCGGCGGCTTCCACCTTTCGCTCCTCGCGCGTCGCGAGAACGTTTGCGCGATCCACACTCCCGGTGACGAAAACCATAAAGTGCCTGGCGGCCTCTACGGCTTTGAACTGAAATCCGGCCTGCTCCGGGACGTAGCTCGACCACCAGCCGCCGAACATCGAGGCCATTCGACAGAGTTCTTTGAACAGCGTTAGCGGCAACTTCTCCGGATGCTTCTCCCGATCGATCTTCACGATCCATAGCGGGATATTCTTCTTCGGGTGGTTGCTGCTAAACGGCCCGGCCAAGCGAACTTCTTGTGAAAATCCTTCGACGACCGTTTTGGGATCGCCGTAGCAATGGCGAATATCCAACTGCTCTCGCGCCTTCATCTCTTTATAGAAAGCCGCTTGCTTAGGCCTGAGCTTTCTGATCCCTTTGAATCTGATGAAGGTCTCGAACTCTTCGAGCGTCTCCGGATTCTCAAGCGCCTTTTTGAAAGCCTCGGCGTTTCGTGTCAGGTCCTCGGCGTACTTCCGAAGAGTTTCGTCGGTGACTTTCGCGACAGCCGCATCTACCGCTTCCAGAAACGCCCTCTCAGGATTAGGAAAGGGGCTGTATTCGATCGCCCGGCTGAGGGCATATAGCCGCAACATCTGCTCCCAGATGCGCACGATCACAGTCGCTTTCTTGTCCCGACGGGCGCCGTGCGGTGACAATTGCTTCAATGTCTTTCTGCCCAACTCGGCGATGACGGACTGCTTGCTTGCTTTCAGACGCTCGTAAGCGGCTTTCCATTCCTCGCAAGTGATTTCCCTGCTCTTCAACCTTCGAACGTTCTCTTCGTGCTCGGCGAGCGTGTACACTTCGCTGAGTAGCTCGTTTTGCGCGTTGGTCATAAACAGCGCTCCTTGTAGGTTTGGATTGTCGAGTGATTATCAGAGGTGATGATCCTCAAAAGTGGCGGCAAGGCCGTCTTCGTCATCGCCGAAGAGTTCCACGAGCGCGGCTTTGATCTCCGCTCGTTCCCGATCGACCTGGGCGTCACGAGGGCAACACGGACAGCGCACGACATTAATCACGCTGCCTGCGAATTCCCAACCGGCGGCGAGGAGTTTCGCGCGATACCGGTCATTGAACTTCAGTCGCCTGTCCGACAGTTCACACCAGGCGTCGGCCTCCGCCGGGTCCAGGTCTGTTTCGTGGATCGCCTCGTGACGCAAATAATCGACGTCCCAAGGCTCCCCGCATGTGGTGCAAAGAACGTCCATGTCTGGTCTCCTTCCAATTTGATTTGTTGTCGAAATAGGCGTGGTGAAATGTGGTAGGCGCCCGCCAGGCTTACTGCGATTACGGGACGATCGCCTTTTTCGCTTTCACTGCGATCGGCCCGGATTCAGACGGGGCCTTGAATGTAATCAAGCGAAGATATTTGTTCTTGCCCTCCGAATCCTTACCAACGCTCCGGCTAAACCAGATTGCCGCCTCAAAGGAATTATTTGGCGAGCGGCGCGTGAAGACCTGGCCGTTCCACTCGACTTCCGTGGCGCCGTCTTTATCTTCCTTGAGGACAATCGCGCCGATGGACGCCCAATCGAAATCCTGATAATCGCTCAATGGCCGCCGGTAATTCGGAGCGGGATTGGACGAAATGGACATTTCGCTCAGGTGTAATTCAACGCCTTGAAGACTCTCCGCAATCATCTGGAGCGTCCTGGTCAGCGCATTCATTCGTTGCCCCAAAACGGTGATCAACTTCTCGATACGATCGTCGCTTTGCGTCCCGTCTTGAGCGGACATAAATTCTCCTTTGGCGTCAGAGCCGCGCGAGGCGCGCGATCATAGAACCGATGGCCACACCGAGAATCAGCCTACCGGGCCAGGTTGTGGTCAGAATTTCACCGATTGCGTACAGCAGGTTGTAGATGAATGTCAGGTCACTGAGATCCACGAAACTCTCCTTTCAGAAAATAGATTGCGCGCAGGCGGCCGGCGCAATCGCGTATTCGGTCCGTCTGCGCGCATACTTGCTTTCCACTCAATCTTTTTCCTGCGTGGAGAACTCTTCCGTCAGGGGCCTTAGCTTTCTTCCTGCCGTTGCTCTTTTTCGAGCATGGCGTCGTGAAGATAGCGCGCGACGGCTTCGGAGATCGCTTCGTCGGCGAGTTTGGCCGTGTGGTCGTACTCGCCCGCATCCATCAGCGATTGGATCGCCTCTCGTTGTCCGGCGTCAGATAGTTCCTCCCACTGCTCCTCTTGCGCAAACTTTTCCCTGATGTCGTCTTCCGTGAAGCAGAGCGCTGGAATGGCTCTCCGGGCGTCCTCCTTCGCCTCCCGCTGCAACTCTTCCGGCGCGTGCGCGAGAAGACGAAAGAAAATCGCGCGGCTCACTGTGATAACGATGCGGCTCATCTTGCCTCCTTGATTGATGACTGAATGGTAGTGTCATTGCGGCGCAGCACGGCCGTTACAGCTCGTGGCGCTAGTGCGCCAATGCGCGCCTTGCCATCAACTCTCTTTTTTGTCTTCTAACGGAATGGCGCCTGCGTTGATTGAGTAGTTCCTGAAGCGGATAAAGATGCGGGGGTATGGCGCCGCATCGGCGCCTGACGGTGCTGAGAGCGTGTTGACTCGAACTCCTTTTCTAACTTTCTTTCTGAATACCTCTATTTATTTTCTCCATAATCGCCCTGGCGCTGGCCGCAGCCGACGTCTACGGCGTGACGTCTTATTCCGCCACTCAACGCGCTCATGAGATCGGTATCCGAATGGCGCTCGGAGCGCAGAGGATTAACGCTCATCAGGAGTGGATCGAAGGACTGACCCGCGCCGCGGCGCAACGAGCGAAATCCTAGAGTTTAGTATGACCCGGCGCTGGCCCAACAAGGGCGCTGCAGCGAACAGCCGCCGCGCTGGGCAGCCGGACTATTCGGGAGAATTCGCTTTTCATGAGTCATTTTGTTAGACGGTCTAAGAATGAGGCGGTCAGGCGCAGCACCTCCTCTTTTCTCTCCCGATGGGGGACATGGGCGCAGTGATTGAGGATTGCCAGTTCTGATGGGCCGTTCACCTCACCCACCTCACCTTGCTCGTAATGTAGCGCGGAATGACGCGAGGATAGGTCATGCCGTAGCCGAACGCGTCCTGGCGCTTCTTGATGTCGCCTGGGTTGACGCCTGAGGAGGCAACGCGAATCCGCACTTCGCCCGCCCCAGGGACAGGATCGGGCATCTCGCCTACCTTCAGCACTTCGCGCGCTGGCCCTTGATTTTCATACCAAGCTGCTCTCATCTGCAACCTCGCTTCCTTCTTCAATTGAAGTTTCTCAGGTTGAACGCTCTTGTTCCACGATTTCTTCGCCAACATGGCCGAGATTAGATTCGCAATGGAGACGCTCTTCCTGGGGACTATTTAGTAACGGAACAATTTCGGCATGACATTTAGACAGCATAGCAGAATCTTTCTGATCGAAGGGTGTCCGCCGGACGGAACTCTTGCCGCCAAAAAGCTGTTGAGCAGAGAGACGAGCGCGAGACTCACGGCAAAAAGCATGAGACTGGGCTCGGCCTGGCGCTGTCACGCAGGATCGTTAATGCTCACGGTAGTAACCTAAATTTGATGGACTCTGCAGCAGGCGCCTGTTTTCGAATCATGTTGACGTAACTTTTGAAACAAAATACGGTTCTGGCGGGGATTTGGTGATATTGAGACCAGCGCCTTCTTGGTCATTAGATCCGCGAGAATTAACCTCATCTGAGTCCTCGTTTAGACGGATACGGGACATTTTCAGCGTAGCTTCATTCCTCGTGATATGGAAACAGATTGAGTCGGTAAACTGCCGATGCGCTTCATATGCAGGCTCCCCCACTCACATAAAGGAACCAGCGCTTCCGCGAGTGTCTTGCCGAATGAGGTTAATGAGTACTCAACACGCGGCGGAATCTCCTGGAAGTCTTTGCGGCTCACGATCTGATCCGCGATCATCTCCTTCAGTTCCTGGATCAGCATCTTCTCGCTAATCCCCGTCACCAGGCGGCGAAGTTCGCCAAATCGTGTCGGCTTGTTCGCAAGATGCCAAAGAATCAGGAATTTCCACTTGCCTCCGATTACCGCGAGCGACGCCTCTAAACCGCAACTGTAAGTCTTTTTAGCCATCGTTTCTCTCACTTCCTATACTTACTAAAAAGTAGGTACTTGTAGAAATATAAGCGCTAACCTATTGTAAGCGCGGTTCGTGGTTTTCGCCAGTGGAAGGGCGAAACATCGAATCGTATGAATAAACGGAATTCAAACCAAGGAGAAGAATTATGGGGAAACTCGAGGGCAAAGTCGCAGTCATAACCGGAGCTACTTCCGGAATGGCGTTGGCGACCGCCAAACTCTTTGTGGAGGAAGGCGCGTACGTGTTCATCACTGGACGGCGTCAGGACCAACTGGATAAGGCGGTGAGGGAAATCGGTAGAAACGTGACCGGAGTTCAAGGCGACGCCGGAAATCTTGCGGACCTTGACCGCCTGTATGACACGGTCAAAGCTGAGAAGGGACATATCGACATTCTGTTTGCCAGCGCCGGTGTCGGCGAATTCAATGTGCCTCTCGGTTCCATTACTGAGGAAGGCTTCGACAAGACATTCAATGTCAATGTCCGGGGCACTTTGTTCACGGTGCAGAAGGCCTTGCCGCTGATGCGGGACGGGGGATCGATAATCATGAACGGCTCCATCGCCAGCGTGAAGGGCTTTGAGGGCTTCAGTGTCTATAACGCGAGCAAGGCCGCTGTTCGTTCCTTTGCGCGCGCCTGGACGGTCGAACTGAAAGCCCGTAAGATTCGCGTGAATGTTCTCAGCCCCGGCCCGATCGACACCGGCGTATTCGTCGGAGTTCCGCAGGAGGTTAAGGATCAGTTCGTGTCCTTGATCCCGATGGGCCGGATTGGCCAGCCGCACGAAATCGCGACCGTAGCGCTCTTCCTCGCTTCGGATGATTCAAGCTTCGTCACCGGGATTGAGCTATTCGTTGACGGCGGGACGGCGCAAATTTGAACCAGACAAAAGATCGAAAGGCCAACCGAGAAGAGCTTCTTGGTCAGCCTTTTTGCATCTAACATAAGCTGGTTCTGGTAACGATTGGGCGAAGGGGTTGTCGGGAGTAAGAAAATAGAGATTAATGAAGACGATTCTCGCTGCTCCTAATCTGCTAAAAAGTGAAAAGATAGACCTTTATCCTGGTGATGTCCGGCTGGTCGCGAAAACCCGGCCGCTGAAATCCGACTGCCCGTCCTGTGGCCGGCAGTCGGATAGAGTACATAGCCGATACCGGCGGCGCGTGGCCGACCTGCCATGGGAAGGCATCGCTGCAAAACTGATCCTCTCAGTTCGCAAATTCTTCTGTGTAAATCCGGAATGTCGGCAACGGATCTTTTACGGGCGTCTGCCGGAGTTGGTGGCGCCATATGCCCATCAAACGCTCCGCTTAACTACGCGTTTCTCGCACACGCCGTCCTAACCACGGACGAAACCGTCAAGTCGCTGGAGTACGGTCGGTAGTAGAGTCAGAATGTCGTCAGGCGAGGAGGAACAATGGGAATCACGTGGCGATTGGCAATTCTTTCAGTCTTTTTCTGTGCGGCCGTAATGCAGGGGCGGCAGGACGGCTCCCACACGCGCCTGGGCGATAAGGCGGCTGTCGGTCCCGACTGGTCCGAGTTAAACACGAGCATGGAGAAGATGCATAAAGCCATGGCGTCGGTAGAGCCATCTGGAAACAGTGATGTTGATTTTGTCACGCTGATGATCCCGCATCATCAAGCGGCAATCGACATGGCCAAAACGCAATTGATGTATGGCAAGGATCCCCAGATGCGCAGGCTGGCGCAAGAGATTATCACAGACCAGCAATCAGAAATTGAGGTGATGCAACTTTGGTTGAAGCAGCATAGCCCGAGTTCGTTGAAAGAAAGTCAGGCGCCCAGCCCTGGTGTAGGCAAGGAGAAGTAGGATGAAAATACTTTGTTGGTTCCCAATATTCTGTCTAGCGTCCATCGCGTTCGCGCAGCAAGCGCCCTGGGGGCGGCCAGACATTCCCGTCTCCAGCCACGACCGCGTCTACGCGGCGGACCAGACCTCTAACACAGTTTCTGTCATCGATCCTTCAAACAACAAGCTGCTCGGCGTGATCCGGCTCGGCGATCCGGCGCCCGCCGCGCTGAGCCCGCTCTACAGAGGTGAATTGCTGGTGCATGGACTGGGGTACTCGCCCGATGGCAAGACACTCGCAGTAGTTTCGGTAGGCTCGAATTCTGTCACGCTAATCGACACAGCGACGAATAAGATAAAAGGGAAGGTTTACGTAGGACGCTCGCCACACGAGGCGTTTTTCACAACCGATGGGCGTGAATTGTGGGTGTCGGTGCGCGGTGAGAACTATGTCTCGGTCATCGACCCGGTAAAGATGAAGGAAACCCTCCGCATCGAAATGGCCAATGGCCCAGGCATGACCATCTTCGGACCGGACGGCCGTTATGCCTTCGTCTGTTCGAGCTTCTCTCCAGAGCTCGCCGTCGTCGCCGCAGCGTCGCATCAAATTATTAAGCGCCTACCTCAGGCCAGTCCGTTTTGCCCGAACCTCGCCGTGGATCCGGAAAATAATGAAGTGTGGATCACTTTAAAAGACGTGGGGAAGGTACAGGTATTCAGCGCGAAGCCGCCATTTGAACAGAAGGCGCTACTTGAAACGGGGCCAATCACGAACCACGTCAACTTCGCAAACAACCGCAATGGCAAATTTGCCTACGTGACCATCGGCGGAGCTAACGTGGTGAAGGTGTTCCGCAGAGACGCGACGCCGAAACTGGTCGCCACGATCCCGGTCGGCAACCTTCCGCACGGAATTTGGCCGTCGGGGGATGGTTCCAGGGTCTATGTCGCATTGGAGAACGGCGAGCAGGCGGCGGCAATTGACACGTTGACCAACAAAGTGATCGCCAATATCCCAATCGGGCAAACCACTCAAGCTCTTGTTTACGTGCCGAATGCAGCCCCCACAGGCGATGGCGCTGCCAACCTGACGCCGCTTGGGGAGGCCGGTAACACTGCGCGCCTGCATATGCAAGCGGCGGGAAGCGCATATCCGGATGCACAAGCATCAGTCGCAGTAAATTCGTTAGGCTTGTTAGACCTTGTTCAGATTGCGGCGGTAGGACTCGCGCCCAAGTCTCAATATCAGGTATATCTGGCGGAATCGGACCATGCGCCTTTCGGAAAACTCGTACCTCTGGCGGTCTTGAAGACAAATCCAGACGGCGGAGGAATCGTTCAAGCGATCGGTCCTTTGAAGATGCTGGCAGCGGGAGACTCATCCGATCCCACCTCATCGCGAAGATTTCTGATCGTCACCGAACTGAACGACCCGTCGCAGGTGGCGCTGCGGCAGGCCGGCGCTCCGTAAATGGGAAGCAGGAAATGTGACAGACCGTCTTGTGGCAGTAGCCCAGTCGGGAAGTTTGGCGTAGATATCGTATTTCGGCCACCTCGTCCGCTGGAACCGCCTCCTGCGCGCTCACCAGCAGGTAGAGAAAACCCGGACCCTCTCCTTGGCAATCGCACTCGCGCCGTGATCTTAGCTCGAAATCTCCATTCTGTTCGCTGAGAGAAGGTCGGCGAGGCCGATCTGCCGGAGGAACTCGGCGCGGACACGATCCGCGACTCCGTTAACGATTTCTGCCCCATCCTGGGCCGGGTCGATATGTACACGGAAGGGACGCTTGCCGAACGGCATGTCTACAACCTTGACGATGGCCCGGGCTACTTCCGCGACATCCGCGTCTGCTGGTACGATCGCGGCAAACCCTTTGCGGATATCCTCCCCGAGATTCGCATAGGGGCCGGCCTCGTATTCGGCGAGTCGAGCGCCATCGTCCGGTGAGCCGGCATGGGCAAAATGATTCGTGCCTGAAGTGAAGGCCCCTGGCACAATGATCGAAGTCTCGATGCCCCACCGGGAGAGTTCCGACGCATAGCTGACCGCCAAAGAGTCCATGGCGGCTTTGGCGGCGAAGTAAGGCGCTAAATATGGAGGCGCGCCGCCGCGTGTGCTCGTGCTGGACACCCAGACCACCAAACCCTTTCCCTGTTTGCGCAGTTGCGGAAGCGCCGAACGATTCACGCGCTGCGTACTCAAAACATTGACATCATAGAGATTGGCGAACTGCTCCGGTGTGAAGGACTCAGCCGGACCGAAGGCCATGTGGCCTGCATTATGAATCACCACGTCTAGACGTCCGGTTTCCTCCACGATCTGTCGGATGGCCGCATCGGCGGACTTTTCGGAGGCGACATCCATTTCAATCGCCCGCAAATCTACTCTGTGCTCATCAGCGTATTTCTTCACGGCTTCCACCTGCGGCGCATTACGCCCGGTTGTCTCACGCATGCCGGCATACACGAGATGGCCCGCATCGGCTAAAGCGCGGGCCGCAAGGGCGCCAAATCCACTTGATGCTCCTGTGATCACGATTACCTGTTTCATGATTGTTCTCTCCTTTCAATTGATTGCTCTTTATTCACTACCCCCGCTTGGAAACGATTACGCAAACCCGCCATTAACGCGAACGACTTGTGAGTTCACCCACCCGCCGTCCGGTCCGGCAAGGAATGAGATGACGTTTGCAATGTCGTCGGGCTGACCGAGACGTTCCAGCGGAGCCATCTTGCTGATCTGGGAAATTTGTTCTTCGCTTTTGCCGTCAAGGAAGAGTTCGGTCGCCACCGGTCCGGGGGCAACGGCGTTGACTGTAATGCTGCGGCCGCGCAGCTCATTGGCCAGCACATGAACCAAGCCTTCCACACCGGCCTTTGACGCAATATAGGGCCCATATGTGGGAAAGGACTTCGCCAGAACACTGCTTGAAAAGGCGATGATTCGTCCGCCCGAAACAACATGCTGTGCGGCTTGCGCCAACACTAAGAACGCGCCGCGCAGGTTGGTGTTGATAACTTTGTCGAAGACTTCCACGTCACCTTTACCGATCGGTGAAAGCGGCATGACGCCTGAGTTGTTGACGACCACGTCGATACTGCCGAAATGCTTCAAGGTTTCTTCGAAGAGGCGTTCCACATCAGCCTTGTTGGAGATGTCTGCCTTGACGGCAATCGCCTCTCCTCCGGCAGCCTTGATTTCGGCGACGACTGATTCCGCCTGGCTTGCGCTGCTGGCATAGTTCACGACAACGGCGAATCCGTCTTGTCCCAAACGCTTCGCCACAGCGCGGCCGATGCCGCGTGATGCTCCAGTTACGATTGCTGCTTTTCTCATACGGTTCTCCTTGTCTTAATGGTCCAGTTCGATGTCTTGGTGATCCCGCTCAACTTTTGGTCTCACTGACGGAGCGAATATGAACCTTGACCAGCAATAAATCCAATGCATAATAACTATACACATTATGCGTTTAACACATTTACGCCAAGCGGACCTCAACTTGTTGATCGTCTTTACGGCGCTGGCCGAAGAACGCAATGTCACGCGCGCCGCCGCGCGACTGCTGCTCAGTCAACCGGCCGTCAGCCGGGCATTGCAACGATTGCGGGAGATGTTCCACGATGACCTGTTGATCAGGACGTCAAACGGTTACGAACCTACCCCCAAAGGGCAACGTCTCTTGCAAGAAATGGAGTTTATGTTGCCGAGGCTGGACCGATTGATCATCGGCTCCGACTTCGATCCGGCAACCGAAGAAACGACCTTCCGCATCGCCGTTACCGACCATGCTTCGCAGGTGCTTTGTCCGCAACTTTGCAAAACGGTGATTTCGGGGGGGGGGAAAGTTTCTCTCGACTTGATTGCGTTGCACGACGGAACCTTTGAGGCGATGGAAAGAGGCCGAGTGGATCTTCTGCTGAACGCCGACGACGGGTATCTTCCACCAAACTTTGCCTCCGAAACTATCTTTGAGGATGGTTTTGCATGTGTTGTTGCGCGGGAGAGCGGCTTCACACGCGCTTTAACGTTAAAGCAATATCTGGCGGCTAGTCACATCGGCGTCGGGGTACTGGGAGGATTGCCAACCATTCCCGAAAAACGTTTGGCTGCGGTTGGGGCCAAGCGTCATTGCCCGATGTGGGTCCCTTATTTTGCTACGGCGGTCCGCAGTGTAGCCGGGACCAGGCTGATCGCGACGGTACCGAGACGCATGGCCGAGCTTGAGTCGGGTAATCCATCGCTGAGAATCTTGAAGGCGCCGGATATTTTCGGAAGATTCAAATATTTGATGGCGTGGCATCCGCGTATGAGCACGGACGCCGCGCATCTTTGGCTACGTGCGATGATGCGCGAGGCGGGAAGGGCGCTCTCTCTTCAATAACAGGCGCGAAACATGAACTCCACGAACCGCGACGTGAAGTCGAACTCATGGACCTTTCCGGTCATCTCTCCAGGCTTAAGCCAGATAGCCAAGGCGGCGGGGTCGGTAAACGCTCGATAGAGAGCTTCGCGTGGAACCTTGATGACTCTCGAGGTTCGCATACTGGTAGCTGAGTTCGCCTCTGCCATGGGTGTATCCCTTCGCAAGCTAGCCGGGAACTGCCGCCAGGCATTACACTGGCGTACAGTTCAGCTATCCACCTGAAGTCGGGATTCAAACTTACCTGCTACCGTATGGCTATCCATCACGACTAACTCTAAAGAAGAAGGATGCTCTCGTCTTTTCCAAACGGTTGTTAGGCAACGAGTCGAGCGGGAGTCCATCTCTCCACGAAAACTTTTTTGGCTCAATAGCTGAATCTGGCGTAGTGTCACTAAGTCGACAGCAGGCCTATTTTGACCTGCGTTTGCGCTCTGACAGGCCATGCCCACGCCGCCGCTCTCACGATTGGCATATCCTGCAAGTAGATTGGCGCGGTCTGCTAGTCACAGCCTCGACGGAATCGGCTAGAGTGTGATCGTCGCAGCGGATGATCCGCGAGCGGCAAAACAGATGAGCCCATCAGGGAAAATACTGGAGGCTGTTACATATGACATCGCAAGCGCCGGACAAATTTAAAGCCGCAAACGCCTTTTGGGTCGGGCTCGGAAAGATCGGGCTCACCCCAGCCGCCGTGCTGCGCCAGGCTCGACTGCCGATGACACTATACGGCGGGGAGAAGAACTTCGTGACGACGGCGCAGTTCTTCGCCCTCTGGCGGGCGGTCGGTGACCTCTCTCACGACCCCGCCGCCGGCCTCAAGATCGCGACTCAGATCGATACCGGGATCCTGCCTCCGTCCAGCCTGGCGGCGTATTACGCCCGCGATTACCGTGACGCTCTCACACGTATGGCGCGTTTCAAGCGACTGTGCTCGCCGGAGGAGATGCGTGTCACCGAGAGCAAGAACGAGTGCGTGATTGAGGTTGTGTGGCTGCACGCTGTCGAGCAGGACCCCCCGCTTCTTATCGATGCGGCCTTCGCTTCGTTCGTCGAACTAGGCCGGCGCGGCGCGCAGACGCCTGTGCAACCGAAGCGCGTGGAATTGAAGCGGGCGCCTGAGCCGATGGGTGTGCATGAGGATTACTTCAAGTGTCCGGTAAGATTCCGCGCGCAGCGCAATGCGCTCGTCCTGCGTCCGGCGGATCTCGACCTGCCCTTCGTCTCATACAACGCCGAGCTGCTTGAGATGTTGGAGCCTCAACTGGCAAAGGTCTTGGCCGGAAGCCAGACACAAGGTTCAATCGGCGCCCAGGTGAAGTGGATATTGAAACGCCTGCTCGCAGGCAGCCGTCCGGACATCCTGGCCGTGGCGCGAGAACTCGGGATCAGCGGACGAACGCTACAGAGGAGGATTAGCGAAGAAGGCACGAGCTTCCAGCGGTTGTTGTTGGAGGCGCGGCAGGAGCTCGTACGCCAATATCTGCTCCAGCCCTCAATTGAGACCAACGAAGTCGCATACCTGCTCGGCTACGAGGATCCGAATTCCTTCTACCGCGCCTTCCGGACGTGGGAAGGCACAACGCCTGCTCATTGGCGATCCGTTCAACAAACTCGCGCTAATGATCCCGCGCGCCACTAGTTGCGTCGGACACCGGCTAATAATGTCAATTCCGTAATCATAGAATTCAAGGAGACGCTGAAATGAATACGTTCGAAAAGAATGTTGCCGTCGTGACTGGAGCCTCATCCGGCATCGGTCGGGAAACGGTTTTGAGCCTGATCAAGGCCGGATACCAAGTCCATGCCGGCGCTCGCAGGCTAGAGGCGATGAGGGAGTTGGAGAACGCAGGCGCATACCTGCACCATGTCGATCTCAACAACTCTGAGAACATTGACGCGTTTGTAACGGAGGTTCTTAAACTTAGCGGACGCGTCGATGTGCTGGTCAATAATGCCGGATATGGCGCCTATGGCGCTGTGGAGGATATCCCTCTAAGCGCGGCGCGCGAGCAAATGGAGGTGAATCTGTTTGCTCTCGCGCACCTGATCAAAGCAGTTCTGCCGACCATGCGAAAACAGCGTTCGGGTAGGATCGTCAATGTCTCCTCGATCGGCGGTAAACTCTGGTCTCCACTCGGGGGCTGGTATCACGCTTCCAAATTCGCCGTGGAAGGATTATCGGATGCGCTAAGAAACGAACTGCGTCCTTTTGGAATTGACGTCATCGTTATCGAGCCGGGCGGAGTTAAGACGGAGTGGTCTTCCATCATGCTCGACAATATGAAGGAGAACTCCGGTTCCGGACCCTATCGGGCGATAGTGGACGCCTGGGTGAAGGCCTCTTCAACAGAAGTAGGGGCTGCGAATCCGGCGGACATCGCCAGGCTGATCTCGAAGGCGGTCACCTCAAGCCGGCCGAAGCCCCGCTACGTGGCCCCCGCGCACGCGCGCATTTTCCTCTTCCTCCGCTGGATCTTGAGCGACCGGGCCTTTGACTGGCTCTTTGGAAAGATCTTTCGGCTTCCCGCGAGGATATCATGAAAGTAATACTCTTCGGAGCGACAGGCATGGTCGGGCAGGGTGTCCTGCGGGAATGTATGCTCGATCCCAGCGTGGACTGTATATTATCAGTGGGACGAAGCGGCGCCGGCATAGACCATCCGAAGTTCCGGGAAATCATCCATCGCGATCTCATGAGCTACTCCGCCATCGAGCCTCAACTTACCGGCTTCGACGCCTGCTTCTTCTGTCTCGGAGTTTCCTCCGCCGGGATGAGGCCGGAGGAATACGAACGGATCACCTATGGAATTACGCTGGCTGCGGCGGAAACTTTGGCCCGCCTCAATCCACCGATGACCTTCGTCTACGTGTCCGGCGCGGGGACCGACAGTTCTGAGCAGGGGCGGAGCGCCTGGGCGCGCGTGAAAGGCCGCACGGAGAATGCGATTCTGCGCCTCCCCTTCAAAGCCGCATACATGTTTCGCCCGGGCTTCATCGAGCCAAAAGCCGGCATCCGGTCGAAGACCGCAGTTTATCGCTTGCTTTATACGCTCATCCGGCCTGTGACGCCCCTGCTTCGGCTGGCCTTTCCAAATTTTATCCTGACCACTGAGCAACTCGGACGCGCAATGATTGCTGTCGCGCAAGGCGCCGAGAGTAAAAGAATTCTCGAAAGCAGAGACATACTTGCGCTAAGTCGAATAACTCAACTGACAGACAAGCGCCCCTTGTAAGAAAGCAAATTCGAACAGCATTGGCCCAGAGCGCTGGCCGAAAAAGAATATAACGACGATTTTCTGAAGGCGCTGACCGATGAGGTTGATCCGCCAGGCGGCTAACGGCTTCATTATGCGAGCAAATGCCGAGCGCCTCTGACCGGTTGCGCGTCGGCGTCGGCAAACACGCCCACGCGCTGACCACGGTCAGCCGGCGCGTCTCGATCAAGTGGTCTAAACACACTTCTTGATCTCTCAGATTGTGGGGATGGTTCCACCGTCAATGACAAATTCGCTCCCTGTGATCGAAGACGCCCGGTCGGAAACTAGGAACGCCACCAACTCTGCAACTTCCTCGGGCCGGTTCGGGCGTCCGAGCGGAATCCCGCCCAGTGATTTCATCAAACTCTGACGCGCAGCGTCCGTGCCAGTTCCCCCCTCGATCGCCAGCCGCTCGATCAGCCCCTCGGCGGCTTTTGTCTCGGTGAATCCGGGCGCGACACTAATCACGCGAATGCCATGCGGGGCGACCTCCTTGGAGAGCCCTTTGCTGTAGTTGCTAAGAGCGGCTTTGGCGGCGGCGTAAGCCAGAGTGGCTTCAAACAGCGGGAGAGTTCGCTGGATGGATGAAACATGAACGATGACTCCGGAGCCTTGCTTCAGCATCCCGGGAAGAAAGCCTCGGTCAAGCCGCGCCGCCGAAAACATATTCAGTTCGAATTCCTGCCGCCAAACGTCGTCACTTAACGCCAGCGCGCCGCCGCCCGGCGCGGAAGAGCCGCCGGCGCCGTTGATCAAAATGTCGAGACCGCCGAGCCGGTCGAAGGTCGCCTTGATGACGTGGTCGGCTCCCGCGCGCGTGCTCACGTCAGTTTGAATGAACTGTTGGGGATCGCCGTTCGCGGGAATGCCTCTCGCGACGGCGAGCACGGCGCCTCCGCCGCGTCGCAGGCGGTTCACGATGGCGGCGCCGATTCCCTTGCTGCCACCCGTAACGAGGATTCGCTTGCCGGTGAATTCGTTACCGTCAAATGGGACTTTAGATTCGCTCATAGTATGCAACTCCCGGTCAAAAATTGTTTGCGATAATCCGATCGCGCAACCCGCCGTAGGCTATGGCCCGTACCATCTCCTTTGCGTACAGGTCGTGAGGGAAACCGAGTTCAATCCGGCTGGCCTCATCAAGCGTCTTTAGCTGATCCGCCGAGAGCGTCAGTCCAAAGCTCGCGAGATTGTCCTGCAACTGAGAAAGCTTTCGCGCGCCGATGATGGGGATAACCGGCACGGGACGGTATCGAAGCCAGGCCAGCGCGACCTGCGCCATGCTGCGACCGACCTCATCGGAGACAGTCTTGACGGCCGCGACGACGCGGTCGGTCCGTTGTTGCTCTGGCATAAACTCCTTCATCGTATCGGCGCTCATCCTGCCCGGCTCGCCAATCTGCTCAGAGGACCCCTGGCCGTGATATTTGCCGGTCAACACGCCATTGGAAAGCGGCGACCACGCCGTCAATCCCAGGTTCAGCGCTCTGGCCATCGGGATCAGTTCGCGCTCGACGGTGCGCTCGATCAAGCTGTACTCGATCTGCAACCCGATGAAGGGCGCCCAGCCACGCAACTGCGCCAGCGTGTTCGCCTGCGCGATCCACCAGGCCGGGGCGTCGGAGATGCCGACGTAAAGCACCTTGCCTTCGCGAACCAGATCATCCAGTCCTCGCATGATCTCTTCGACCGGTGTGATCTGATCCCAGATATGAACCCAGTAAAGATCGATATAGTCGGTTCCGAGCCGCTTGAGACTCGCATCCACTGCCTGCCTCATACTCTTGCGGTGGTTTCCGGATGCGTTCGGGTCAGTGCCCGGAGCGGCATTGGTATATTTCGTGGCTAGCACCAAGCTCTGGCGGTGGCCCTGCATAAATTCTCCGAGGAACGATTCGCTCGTCCCGTTCGTGTACACGTTTGCGGTGTCGATGAAATTGCCACCTGCCTCGCGGAAGACGTCGTACACCTTTCGCGCTTCGTCCTTTGCGACACCCCAGCCCCAATCTTCGCCAAAGGTCATTGTTCCAAGAGCCATTTCCGAAACCCGCAGTCCAGAATTTCCGAGTAGTCTGTATTTCATATTCTTCCTTTCTCAATTTGGCTTCTTGCCGCGTGATACGCCTCAACTAACATAAATTACCCATGCGCTAACATACCTTCACTCCCGTCAACTCTTCGCTCAACACCCACAGACGTTCGGCGAGTTCCGAATCAACCGCCCACGGAAGTACGCCGGTCAGCTCCTGATGTAGACCTTCCAGAGCAATGGGCTGGACGACCTCGGCGATGTCGGCGTCAAGACAAAAGACGCCGCCTTTACCGCCCAATTGAGCGCTCGTCGCGCACCACACGCTCGTCGCCGCCCCTTGCTCGGCGGTTTTGAATTCCCCCGTGACGGCGCGCTTCTCGTCCTCCGTCATAAAGCGCGCCAGGTCGCTCATGATTCTGCCTGGGTGCGCCGAAAACGCGCGAACGCCGTCCGCATGACCACGTTTGTCGAGAGCGACGGCAAACAGCGCATTCGCGGTTTTTGACTGGCCGTAGGCTTTCCACTTGTCGTATTCCCGTCGATGAAAATTCGGATCGTCAAAATCAACGCCGCCAAAGCGAATTCCCGTTGACGAGAGAGAGACAACCCGTGCGGCGCCCGCGCGCTTCAACGCCGGCCAGAGTCGCAACGTCAACTGGAAGTGCCCCAGATGATTGGTGGCGAATTGCGATTCGTAACCGCGCGCATCACGCGTCAACGGAGCGGCCATAATGCCCGCGTTGTTAATGAGAATGTCCAACGCCCGTCCAGAGTCCAGAAATCGTTTTGCAAATGCGTCAATTGAAACCGGATCAATCAGATCCATCTCCTCTAGCTCTACCCCACGAATACCGGCAATCGAAGCGCGGGCTTTTTCGGGGGTTCGAGCGGGCGCGATGACCGTGGCGCCCGCCTCCGCCAGCGCGCGGGTGGTTTCAAGACCGATCCCGGAATAGCCGCCGGTCACAATGGCGATCGCGCCGCTCAAATCACGTCCGCGAAGGACTTCCCTTGCGGTTGTATGCGGCCCGAAGCCCGAGTGGATCGGCGCTTGGGGTGTGACGTTATATTTCATACTTTTCCTTTCCTGGTTAGGTTTGTTGTTAATTGCTCGTTCGTTGACTCAAAGGTTTTCAGCTTTGCCTGATTGCTCATTAACGTTCCCAGGCGGCGGGCAACGGAACCACCGGCAAAGGTTTGCGCGTTTGCCCGGGCGTCTTCCGCTTACGTTTGCCCGCTTTCTTCTTTTTTTCCTTCTTCGTTTTCTTGCCGTATTTCATAGCGTCACTATGCCAAAATCTTCCCGATACGTCCAAAACATCTTTACTATTAAACTAATACCTGTAAAGTATCGGTATGGAATTACGACATTTGCGATATTTCGTAGTAGTTGGAGAGGAGCAGCATTTCGGACGTGCGGCCGAGCGGCTCCGCGTGGCTCAACCCGCGCTCTCCCGCCAGATCCAAGATTTGGAAGAGGAGATCGGTTTCAAACTATTCGAACGCCTTCCGCGCGGAGTGAAAATAAGCGCTGCGGGAAAATCATTTCTGGAAGACGCCCGACTAATTCTTCGGCAAGTGAATGAGGCGACGCTGCGCGCCGGGCGTGTAGCGCGCGGCCAGTCAGGCGCATTGCGGGTGGGGTTCACTGAGAACACATCCTGGCATGGGGCGGTTCCGGAATCATTCCGGCAATTCCGCCAACGCCAGCCGGACGCGGAACTGCAACTCAATCCATTGAGCACGATGGAACAAATAGAAGCTGTTCGCGCCGGTCGGCTGGACGCGGGGTTTGTATTCAACCTGCAGAAGACAGACCCCGATTTTGATCACCTCCCGGTCTCACTGCATAACCTGGTATTAGCCGCGCCCAAGGGGCACCCCCTGACAAAACTAAAAGAAATCAGACTGCGCGATATCGGCGTCACGCCTTTTGTTTGGTTTCCAAGGCGGGAAAGCCCCGCCTACTATGACCGCCTGATGCAGGAATGTTTTCGCGGCGGCTTGAAGTCTCCAAACATTGTTCAGGAAGGGGTGGATGAAGCGACCATCCTGAGCCTCGTGTTACATGGGGTAGGTGTCGCATTCGTCACCGACAATGCGCGCTGGCGATGCCCCAAAGGCGTGATTATTTTGCCAGTGACAGATCTGGTTCTTCCCTTCCTCTTGTCTCTCGCCTGGCGGAAAAACAACCTTTCACCGTTACTGGCGAATTTTGTGGAGCTCGTGCGGCAATTGCCGGAAGTGAAAGCGTTTGCCAAAAGTCGAATTTCTTAGGAGTCAATTTTTACGCCAAGAAACTGTCTCAAAATAGAGAAGACCCACGATATGTTGTGTGGTTAGCAATATGACTGAACTCCTTATGACACTGTCGGCATCAGCCTTATCCTAAAATTGAATTGTCGCTGGCCGTAACTTCGCGGCGCTGTCCCTTCAGGTTTGGGCAGCTACACTCATCAGGAAGCCCCGGCAAAGCAGGACTAACTGCTTTCGCAATAAACGCACCATCCTTGGCGAGGCCCCAGCTTCGAGAACGGCTCGTGTTGCCCCCCCCATGGCTGAAATAAGCATAAGACTTGTGAACGGCAGGTCGGCGAATTTGGTATTCGGGGCGGTTGCCAGCATCGAAGCTATGGCAACTCGCGCTCGTTTCTCCACCTTGTTTGTAAGCGATCTTTCTTGCGCGCCAACAGTCGCGTAAAGAGCCATGGAGATGTCCAAACGTTCCATCTTTGCGTCCACAAACGCTTCAACAACGGATTCAATCATGGTGGATACCTGTTGACCGTGATTACGGCGACATGCGAGCTCCACCGCGCTAACGACCCGATCCAGATGTTTTTCCAGCACCGAGAATAGCAGGGATTGTTTATTAGGAAAGTACTGATAAAGCGTGCCTACCGATACTCCAGCCCGCTCGGCGACACGAGTCGTCGTCAGTCGTTCGGGTCCTCCCACCGCGAGTAAAACCTGAAAGGTGGCCTCATAAATGGCCTCCACGGTAACCGTGGATCGCGCCTGCACGGGCGTTTTTCTTGGTTCCAGTGGGATCTGACGCTTCGTACTCATAATGCGAATAGTAAACCTGAAGAATCCTTCATATAATTATCTATAGAAGCTAGCCGCTATTCAAGAGAGAAGCTCTTTAGCACAGCAAGGCGGCGTTGGCTGCACATCGATGCAAAAAGGAGAAAGGAGATTACTATGCATGACAAACCCGTCGCCCTGGTCACCGGGGCCAACAAAGGAATCGGTCTTCAAATCGCGAAGGATCTCGCGGCGCACGGCTTCACCGTGCTCGTCGGATCGCGCAACCTCGAGCATGGGGAGACGGCTGCGAAGAGCGTTGGAGCGGATGCCCGCGCCCTCCAGCTCGACGTCACGAATCAGGCCTCCATCGCCGCCGCAGCAGAGCGCATCCGAATCGAGCTCGGCCGTCTCGACGTGCTTGTGAACAACGCGGCCATCTCACATGCGGGAAAGCCGGGCAGGTCGCTCGAGGTGATGGTGAAGTCGCAGCGCGCGAGCGTCGCGCCTCTCGACGAGGTGCGCGCGGTGTTCGAGACGAACGTGTTCGGCGTCATCGCAGTCACGCAAGCGATGCTTCCACTCCTTCGTGAAGCGCCGGCGGGACGCATCGTCAACGTATCGAGCGCCGCCGGCTCGCTGACGATGAACGCGGAGCCGACCAATCCGTATCGCGCGATGTTCGGCGTCGGTTACAGCCCGTCGAAGACCGCCCTCAACGCGATCACGCTCGCCTTCGCCTTGGAACTCGAGTCGACACGCATCAAGGTCAACGCCGCGTGCCCGGGCTTCACCGCGACGGACCTCAACAACTTCGAGGGCACGCGCACGGTTGAACAGGGAGCGCGCGAGCCCGTGCGCCTCGCGCTCCTCGACGCGAACGGTCCGACGGGCACGTTCTCGAACGAGGACGGCCCGCTCCCGTGGTGATGTAATCTCAAGCGCGTGATCGAAGGGATCGTCGGAGCGAAGCTCGACGATCGCTTTCTCGGCGATCGCTGGTCGGTGAAGCGGGGATGGGCGTCGTGTTCGAGGCCCCGGATGGACGGCGACGCGCGTGACTTTACCCATAAAGTTATATATCGGTCGCCCCATCTAGGCGATCGTCGGGAAGGTATTCTTTACCTTGATCGCTGCGGTAAACGGCAGATACATTTCGAAAGCAACAACGCAATGAGTGAAATGAGAGAAGCAACGCTCGGCGGCCGGTTTACATTCCCCGGCACGTCATTGACGGTTGAACGGATAGGCTACGGTGCGATGCAACTGGCTGGCCCCGGCGTATGGGGCCCGCCCAGGGATCCCGATGGCGCCATCGCTGTCGTCCGCGAAGCCATAGCGGCTGGCGTGAACCATATCGACACGGCTGACTTCTACGGCCCGTACATCACCAACCAGATCATCCGGCAGGCGCTGCACCCGTATCCAGCGGGGTTGGTGATCGTCACAAAGCTCGGGGCCCGACGCCCGCCCGACAAATCGTGGCAGCCGGCCATCTCGCCCCAGGAACTGACCGACGGTGTCCACGACAACCTTCGCAATCTGGGCCTGGACGTGCTCGACATCGTCAACTACCGTGCGATGGGGGCGATCCACGGCCCCGCAGAAGGGTCCATCGCCGAGCAGGTGACGGTTCTGGCCGACCTGCGGGGCAAGGGGCTGATCCGCCACATCGGTCTGAGCAATGTCACGGCCGCGCAGGTGGCCGAGGCGCAGGCAATAACCGAAATCGCGTGCGTGCAGAACTACTACAATCTGGCCCATCGCCATGACGATGCCTTGATCGACGATCTGGCCAGGCAGGGCATCCCGTATGTGCCGTTCTTCCCGCTGGGCGGATTCACGCCGCTGCAGTCGTCCACCCTATCGGACGTCGCGGGCCGGCTCGGAGCCACTCCCATGCAGGTTGCGCTGGCGTGGCTACTGCACCGCTCGCCCAATATCCTGCTGATTCCCGGTACATCGTCGGTCGCCCATATGCGCGAGAACCTTGCCGCGGGACAGTTGACGCTCTCACCGCAAATTCTGGAGGAATTGGAAGGGATTGCCGCCACAACGGCGCATTGATTACCTCAATATTTCTGACCACATCGGAATTTGTGGTGGGTGGGTAATGCCAGCAAAAAAGCCCGAGTTACTGGAACGCGGATACAGCGGATTTTCGCGGATTTTCTTCGGTTTTGTTCGCGAAAATCCGCTGTATCCGCGTTGATGCCCGTTTCCTGTACCCGCCAGCGAATCTCTTCTCCGTAAATCTGGTCCAATAGGCTGCGTCAGGTGAAGTGGTTCAAACTAACGTCATTGCGCATCAAAGGAAAGAAGATGTCCACGGCTCTGTTGCAAAAAATATTTTGACCACATTCTATAGTTGGAATAAATCGGTACTTGCCACAATAGCTTGTGTGGCCAGTGAATTTTTGCAACAGAGCCCTTTTGATCGGGATGAATACTTGAGTAAACTTGAAAAGCCCTCGGCAGAGATATTCACCTATCAACATAATGGATTAAAAGAATGCTGATCGAGACCTTCATTCCCGCTCCGGATGCGATCGAGACTCATAAGATTGAGATCGCCGCCTCGCGCGAGGCTGTCTATCAGGCTCTTTGGACAACAGACCTTGGCGGATCTCCGGTGATAAAAGGCCTCATGGCTTTGAGATCGCTTCCGGGCCTCCTATTGCAACCGGGGGGCGGCTGGCCGAAGAACAGGGTCGGGAAGTTGTGCTCGGAGTCACTGGGCGATTCTGGCGGCCAACCGGTAATATTCAGCCATTTGATGAGGAGAGCTTTCTCGGCCCGGCGCGCCGAGGCTTCGCCCGCGCTGTTTGGAATTTTGCAATTCAGGAGAGCGATAGAGGGCAAACCATTTTGTCCACGGAGACGCGCGTCATTTGCGGCGATGCGGCGAGCAGATGGAAGTTCCGCGCTTATTGGCTCGTAGTGAGACCATTCAGCGGTCTCATTCGCATAATAATGCTCAGGGCAGTACGACGAGATTGTGAAATCGGATCACGTCCGCGACCATCTGCGCAACTTCCCTGATCTCTCAGTCCTCCGGCCCCTCGACCATGACGCGCACGAAGGGTCCGGCGCCGCTGAGCCTCAGGTGAGTAGCATTCACCTCACACTAGCGACCTGCTGTTGTCAACCACTGTGGTATGCGCTACCGTTAGCTCTTGTTTCACCACGGGCTGACGACCGTTGAAAAACATTCAATTGTAGGGCGACAAACAATAGTTACAATCTGTCCACCAAAAGGACTCTTGTTCTTGCGAGCCATCGAGTGACACCAGGCAGCGGACATCATATGCCAAAGGTCGCTCCGAAGAGGGGAAGAGTATGTGTTGGGGATTACGTATTCTCGTTACGCTTAGCTTGGTTTGCTGGGCGATCGTCGTTCCGAGTCCGACGCTAGCTCAGTCCAGTTGTAACGCCTTCGCAGTCTTTGCAGTCGGCGGCGGTTACAACGTGCAAAACAACGGGTTCAATCTGCAGGGCGCCACGCAGTGCATTACCGTGAACAGCAATGGCACGAACTGGAGCGTGACAACCAACGCCAACGTGCCCACCAATGGCGCGCCCAGCGGCTATCCGTCTATTTACGCAGGATGTCACTGGGGCACTTGCTCCCCGAATCAGCACGGCATGCCAATCCCTTACAGCTCGATTACCAGCTCGCCGACAACCTGGAATGTAACCCCATCGCCAAACGGCAATTGGGATATTGCGTATGACATCTGGTTCAACCCCAATTCTTCCACCAGCAATAACTCGACGGGATTGGAGCTGATGGTCTGGATCAACCACATGGGGAGCATCCAACCTGCAGGATCGGTGGTCGCCTCCAACGTGACCATCGGCGGCATGACCTGGAACATTTGGCGGAGCGGGAGCACGCAGAATAGCGGTACCGTATCGTACGTCGCCACAAACCCGACAAATTCGTTCAATTACGATCTGTTGAACATATACAGGGACCTGGTGAACCGTGGTTACCTGTCCTCGAACCAGTGGTTGATCGACATCGAAGCGGGGACGGAAGTTTGGACGGCGGGCAGCAACTTCGCCACGAACTCCTTTAGCGCCTGCGTGAATTGCGGCGGCGCGCCACCGGCGGCGCCGACCAACCTCACCGCGACGGCGGCCTCCTCCAGCCAGATCAACCTGAACTGGACGGGATCCTCGGGCGCGACGAACTATAACGTGCTGCGCTCCACCACCAGTGGCGGACCGTACAGCCAGGTCGCCAGCGGCGTCACGTCGACCTCCTTTTCGGACACCGGGCTGGCGGCTGGCACGACTTACTTCTACGTGATTCAGGCTTGCAATAGCAGCGGCTGCTCCGGGAACTCCAATCAGGCGTCCGCTACAACTCCATCAAATTCGCCTCCGCCAGCACCAACGAACCTCACCGCGGCGGGACAAGACTCGCAGGTATCATTGACCTGGACGGCGTCCTCCGGGGCGACAAGCTACAACGTGCTGCGCTCGACGACGAATGGCGGCCCTTACAACCAGATCGCCGGCGGTGTGACCACGACCAGCTACCTCGATACAGGTCTGACCAATGGCACAACCTACTACTACGTCGTGCGAGCGGTAAACGGCGCCGGAACGAGCGGCAATTCAAACCAAGCGAGCGCCACGCCCACAACGGCAATTTCCTTTGTCCGGGCCGCGCAAAACTACAACGCGTCGGGCGGATCTAGCATTGGCGCGACCTTGGCCAATAACGCTGGGCATTCCCTGGTCGTGGCGTGCCGGCAAGGGGCCGACGCCACATCGATTTCCGGGGTGACGGATAGCGCAGGGAATGCATTTATCCTGGTGAATAAGTCCTCCTCTGGCGGCGCCGGAACACGGGAAACGGCTGTTTATGCAGCCACCAATATTCCGGCTTCTTCCGGCAATACGGTGTCGTGTAACTTCGCCTCCAACTTAAGCGCGGCGGAGGGCATCGTGGTTCTGGAGTTTGCGAATGTCGCT
>WNFU01001316.1_pt1 | contig 34768 bp, 28 predicted proteins | sample 5400121 | NCBI WGS metagenome assembly WNFU01 (sample SAMN13153360, study PRJNA577476) | soil metagenome | isolation source: 100 cm soil or saprolite under grassland replicate 1 | place: USA:California | collected 2016-06-15
ACGCCCACCGCATGGCGACGGTGGGGTTCTTCAAGACGCTGGCCTCCGAGCTCGCCGGCGACGGGATCACCGTCAACACGGTTGCGACGGGGCGCTTCGCGACGGCGCGGCTGGCCGACGAGTCGGGCTCGCTCGAGCCCGCCGAGGAGGCGGCGCGGCGCGACGTGCCCGCCGCGCGGCTCGGCACGCCGGAGGAGTACGGCGACCTCGTCGCGTTCCTGTGCTCGGAGCGCGCCGCCTACCTCACAGGGACCGTCATCCCGCTAGACGGCGGCGCGCTGCGCTCGATATGAGCGCAGAAAAGGGATTTGGGGGCTTTGGCGTTTCGACCCTTGGCGAGCGGGTAGGCGATACGCGGAGAGACTTGCCGGGGGGGTGTCGCCGGCGGTAGAGATGGCGCGCCAGGGAGGAAGGAGGAGCCCTTGAGGGGGTTCTTCTTTGCGCCTACGTGCCCGCGGCCGCGCGCTCCAGTCGACCACGGCTCGCCGCGATCCCCAGCCAGGTCGCGCCGGCGGCGATCATCGCGATGCTCAGGAGCTGAGCCGTGGTCAACCCCATGACGACCTCGTCGTTGCGGCGGATGAACTCGACCAGGAGACGCTCGAAGCCGGCGAACAGCAGGTAGAGCGCGAACAGCACGCCGGGGCGGAAACGGTCGCGCAACCGCCACAGCACGAGCGCGACGGTGCCCATCGCCAGGGTCTCGTAGATCGGGGTCGGGTGGACCGTGGCGTCGGTGGGGACGGTGCCGTCGGGATACGCCATCGCCCAGGGTCCGTCCCAGTTCTGACCGTAGTCGCCGTCGCCGGAGAGCTGGCAGCCGATGCGGCCGACCGCGTAGCCGAGCGCCAGCGGGGCCGCGCAGACGTCGAGCAGACCGACGTTGAAAATCCCGCGCCACCAGGCCCACAGGCTGACCGCAAGCGCGCCGCCGAGCGCGCCGCCATACCAGACGAGGCCGGCGCCCGAGAAGACGTTTCCCAGCAGGTCGTCGGAGACCTCGTCGTAGTTCTCGACGACGTAGTAGAGCCGGGCGCCGATGACTCCGCCGAGCAGCGCGTAGAAGACGATCTCGTAGGCCCAGTCGGGCGGCTTGTTCAGCTCGCCAAAGCGCTTCGCGATCACGGCGCCGGCGGCGATGAACGCGAGCGCGAAGCAGATCCCGAAGGTCTGGAGGGTGAGCGGTCCGATGTGGATCTCGGGCTGCATGGGCGATTCGTGGGGTTGGGTCCGGCGAGTAACCCGCTGCGCCGGGTGGGTTGATCCTTGCATGAGCGACTCCGCCGCTGCCGCCGCCGCCGCGGTCGAGGCCGAGCGCGAGCCGAACTTCCTGCTCGCCCGCCCCGAACGGCGGCTGCTGCGCTGGATCGCCGCCCGGCTTCCGGCGCGAGTGCTGCCCGACGACCTAACGGCGCTGGGCGTCGCGGCGGCGCTGGGCGTATGCGCCGCCTACCAGCTATCCAACGACGGGCGCGGCTGGCTGTGGCTCGCCAGCGGGCTGCTCGTCGTGCAGTGGCTGGGCGACAGCCTCGACGGGACCCTGGCCCGCGTGCGCGGCATCCAGCGGCCGAGGTACGGCTTCTACCTCGACCACATCGTGGACGCGGTGGCGACCGCGGCGATCGGTATCGGTCTAGGGCTGTCGCCGTTCATGCTGCTGTCGATCGGGACGCTGATCGTCGTCGCCTACCTGATCCTGTCGATCAACGTCTATCTCGAGAGCTTCGCGTTCGGCCGCTTCGGGATCGGCTACGGGCTGATCGGCCCGACCGAGGTCCGGGTGATCCTGATCGCGCTCAACACCGCGCTGGCGCTCGGCCTCGGGCTCGACTTCCGCCTCGTTGACCTCGACCTCACCGTGTTCGACGCGATCGGCCTCGGGATCGCGGGCGTGATGGTCGCCCTGCTGATCGGCCGCGCCGCGACGAACCTGCGCGAGCTGGCGAAGCAGGAGCCGGCGGCGCGGCGGTAGGGCGCGGCAAGTCATGGCCCCGGCGGGAATCGAACCCGCGTCGCACGCGCTGAAAACGCGGCATCATCACCACTAGACCACGGGGCCCGGCGGGGACCAAGTCTAGGCGGCATCCCGTCCGCCGCGGGTGCAAACGTGTGTTCGGTGGGCTGCAGTGGGCAAGCATCCGAAACCCGCCGAGCGAGCCGAGGCACGCCGCCTCCGGCGCGAGTACGGGACCCCGGTAAAGCAGATCGCTACGCGACTTGGTGTGTCACCCGGCAGCGTAAGCCTGTGGACCCGCGATATTGAACTGACCCCTGAACAGCGCGCCCGCAACATGGGGCGCGGCCGTCCCGGCCAGCCGAGCTGGCTCCTAACGCAGGGTCGCATCCGGAAGGCCCGAGCCGCGCGAGCGGAATACCAGCGCGAGGGTCGCTTCCGCGCCCGGCACAGCGATCGGCTTCAGATGACGGGCTGCATGCTCTATTGGGCCGAGGGCTCGAAGGCTCGAAACACTGTGACGTTCGCCAACTCCGAGGTGCCGATGGTCAAGCTCTTCTTGCGGTTTCTACGCGAGTGCTTCGCCACCCCGAACGAGCGGATCACCCTTCGCCTCAACGTCTACACCGGCAACGGCCTGAGGGTGCGTGACATCGAGGAGCATTGGCTTCAGGAACTCGAGCTTCCGCGAAGCTCGCTGCGCGGCCATACGCTGAACCACACCCCCACTTCCAGCAGCGGCAAGAAGAAGAACCCTTCCCTACGGCGTGGCACAGATGCGGGTCCTGAAGAGCACTCGCCTCGTGCAGCACATCCTCGGTGCGATCCAGGAGTACGGCGGGTTCGACGAGCCGCGGTGGCTCGATGGGCCGCCGGTGAAGCGCAGACCGCGCAAGGCCGGGGCTCAGCCGCAGGACGCCGGGAACGGCTCGGTCGGGGGAAACGACGGCGGGGCGTCGGCGGGGTTGGCGCCCCAGGCCTGGTCGGGCGCTGCGGCAAGCGAGAAGTGCAGCCGGCGGCCGGCGAGGTCGGAGAAGCGCGCCCACGGGCGGCCGTAGGGAACGCCGTTGAGGGTCAGGTCCTGAACGTATGGCCTGTGGCGGCCGGCGCTCGGCGCCTCGATCGTCAGGTCTCCGGTCGCCAGGTGGAGGACGGCCTTCTGGAACAGCGGGCTTCCGAAGACGAGCACGTCCGTCCCGGGGATCGCGGGATAGAACCCGAGCGCCGCGAACACGTACCAGGACGACATCGTCCCGAAGTCGTCGTTTCCCGGAAACCCCCCGGGCGAGTCCTTGTAGAGGCGCAGCACCGCCTCCCGGACGATCTCCTGGGTGCGGTACGGCTGCCCCAGCCACGGGTAGAGCCACGGGGTGCCCAGCGTCGGCTCGTTGCCCAGGTAGGCGTGCTCGTTCCTCGGCCCGGCGTTGAGCTGCGCGTGGAACTCGTCGAGGCGCCCTCGCGCAGCGTCGACGCCGCCCAGCGCCACGATCAGCCGGGCCACGTCCTGGGGCACGAACCACGTGTACTGGGCACTGTTGCCCTCGGCGAACCCCTCGACGTTCGTCGGCCCGGTGGCGGCAAACGTCCCGTTCGAGAATCGCGGCTGGACGAGCCCGGCCCCGAAATCGAACAGGTTGCGCCAGTTGCCCGAGCGCTGGGCGAACGCGGCGTAGGTCGCCGAGTCACAGCGCGCGGCCGCGAACCGTGCGATCGCGAAGTCGGCGAGCGCGTACTCCAGCGTGCTCGCCGCCGACCCGTAGGCGAGCCGGTAGCCCGAGGCCACGCTCTCGTGGCTCGACGCCGCGTTCAACTCATGGGGCACGTAGCCGAGCTTGAGGTACTCGGGCAGCGCCGGCCGCTCCACGAAGCCGCCGTTGGGGCTCGCGCCGTACTGCGTCGCGCCGTGGACCATCGCTTCGAGCGCGGCCGCCTGGTCGAAGTTACGGGCCCCGAGCGCGTACGCGCCCGCGATCGCCAGATCGGCGGGGTCGCCGGGGCCGACGCCGGTGTGCCCGTTGGCGACCGAGGCCCTCGGAAGCCAGCCGCTCTCCCGCCAGTCCGCGATCAGCGATTGCACGAAGTCGGAGGCCCGATCCGGGAACAGGATGGCCAGCAGCGGAATCTGGCTGCGGTAGACGTCCCACCCCGAGAAGTCCGCGTACTTGACGAACCGCTCGGCGGTGTGCACCTCACCGTCCATCCCCGGGTACTCACCGTTCACGTCGCTGAACGTGCTCGGGTGGATGAAGCAGTGGTAGAGCGCCGTGTAGAAGCGGCGCAGGTCCGATCGCTTCCCGCCGCTCACGCTGACGCGTCCGAGCGCCGCGTTCCAGGCGGCCTGAGCAGCACCTCGAACATCCGAGAACGAGCGCTCCCCCACCTCCGCCTCGAGGTTCTCGCGGGCGTTCTCGACGCTCACGAACGAGATCCCGACGCGGATCTCGACCGCACGACCGCCGCCGAAGCCGGCGTAGGCGCCCGCCTGCGCCGTGGGGCCCTTGCGCCCCTTCCTGCGCTCCCCGGTCAACGCCGTCTCCGAGTCGAGCGAATCGGAGCTCGACTGTGATCTCCGGCTCAGCTTGCCGCGACGCCACGTCCCGAACGACTTGAAGCCGCGACCGAACTGCGCCACGAAGTACAGCGTGTAGGCGTTGGGGTTACCGCAGAACCCGCCGCTTGTCGCCGAGCCCGTGATCTCGTGCTGGATCGGGTCGATCTGCACCGCGGCCTCGCTGTTTCCGCTGGCGCTGGCGCCCGCGTTGATCAGCAGGGTGGAGCTCCCCCCGCGCGGGAAGCGGATGCGCGCGATGCCCGCCCGTGGAGCGGCCGTGACGGCGACCTGCGTGCTCTCGCTCTCCCCGGGATCGAGCTGCACCCGGTAATAGCCGGGCCTGGCGACCTCCCGCTTGTGAGAGAAGCGCGCGACATAGCGGTCCTCGATATCGCTGTCGCCGGGCTTCACCGGCGAGCCACGCAGGCGCTCGCTCGTCGGCATGAACGAGACGTCCTGATAGATCGCGCACCCCGCCCCGCTGGCGTGCTTGAGGCTGAAGCCGCGCATCCGCTCGTCGTCGTAGCTGTAGCCGCCCGGCGTGTTGCGCTGGGCGGGCATCGTGTCGGGGCTCCAGCCCAGCATCCCGAACGGCATCGTGGCGCCCGGAAACGTGTTTCCCCCGCCGCCGCCCGTCGCGTAGTTGGGAGCGCCGTCGTCCGTCCCGATCAACGGATCGACGAGCCCGGCCGGCCCCGAGGCGCCGTGCGCGACCGGCGGGGCGGCGAGCAAGAGGAACCCGACGCACACCGACGCCAGTCCCGCACTCAGACCCAGCTGAACGGCGCCAGGAATCCGCCGCACGAAGCTTCCACCCTGACGACCCGCCATCGCGGATGAAGCCTAGATGCTCACCGAGCAGCGAGGAGCAGTTCCAGCAGCGCCTTCTGCGCGTGAAGCCGGTTCTCGGCCTGGTCCCAGACCGCCGAGCGGTCGCCGTACAGGACGTCGTCGGTGATCTCCTCACCGGGGTGCGCCGGCAGGCAGTGCAGGGCGACCGCCTGGTCCGAGGCGGCGCCGAGCAGCTCGGCGTTGAGCTGGTAGGGCGCGAGCGCCTCGCGGCGCGCCTCGGCCTCGGGCTCGTCGCCCATGCTGACCCAGACGTCCGTGTAGACGGCATCGGCGCCGGCGACCGCCTCGTGCGGGTCGGCGGTGTCGAGCGCCGCGAGGCCGGACTCGATCCCGTAGCCCTCCGGCGACGCGATCGCGACCTCGACCCCCGCCGTCCGGCCCAGGGTCGCCAGCGAGCGCGCGACGTTGTTGCCGTCCCCGACGTAGGCGAGTCGCAGCCCGTCCAGATCCCCGAAGCGCTCGCGCAGCGTCACCAGGTCGGCGAGCGCCTGGCAGGGGTGGTGCAGCGGTGTCAGCGCGTTGATCACCGGCACCGAGGCCGCGTCGGCCAGCTCGATCACCGACTCGTCCGAGCGCGAGCGGATCGCGATCGCGTGCACGTAGCGCGACAGCACCCGTCCCGTGTCGGCGATCGACTCGCCCCGCGTGAGCTGCATCTCGTCCCCTCGCAGCACGACGGGCGTGCCGCCGAGCTCCGCGACGCCGACCTCGAACGAGATCCGCGTCCGCGTCGAGGGCTTCTCGAACACGAGGGCCACCGTCCGTCCCGCGAGCACCTCGCCGCCCTCCCCCGCCTCGCGACCGCGCTTCAGCTCGAGCGCTCGATCGAGCAGCCCGCCGAGCCGGTCAGCCGACAGCTCCTCGCCTGTCAGGAAGCGGTCCATCGAAGCGGCCGATACTACGCCCGTGCAGATCAGGGCCATCACCTGGAATGTCTTCCATGGGCGCGACCGGCCGCCCGATCCGGCGCTGCGCACCTGGCGCTCGCTGCTGTTGCGAATCACGGAGCGAAACGCGACCCACGTCGGCGTCAACCGTGACCTCTATCCGCAGTTCGAGGCTGTCATCGCCGGCGCCGCCTGGGACGTCCTGCTGCTCCAGGAGTTCCCGCCGCGCTGGGAGCATCCGCTCGCCGCCGCGTGCCGCGCCGATCCCCACATCGTGCTCACCTCGCGCAACTACCTGCCGCGCCTCAGCGCCGCGATCGCCCGCTTCAACCCGGACCTGATCGGCTCCTGGGAGGGCGGCTCCAACCTGACGTTGGTCCGCGGCGAGGCGATCGCCGAGCGCCGCGAGCTCGTGATCCGTGAGCGCCGGCCCGAGCGCCGCGCGATGGCGTTCACCCGTCTCGCCTCGGGCGCCTGCGTCGCGAACCTCCACACCACCACGAGGAACCCGCCGCTCGCCACCGAAGAGGTCCTGCTCGCCGCCGCCAGGGCGACCGAGTGGGCGGGCGACGCGCCGCTGATCTTCGGCGGCGACCTCAACCTGCGCCCCGGCGACGGCTCCGTCTTCGACGAGCTGGCGGAGCGCCACGGCCTCCGCTACCCCACCGCTCCCGACGCGATCGACCATCTCCTCGCCCGCGGCCTCGAGGCGGTCGAGCGCCCCCACCGCTGGCCGCCCGAGGCGCGCGAGCTTCCGTGGGACGGGCTGCGGGTGCGGCTCTCCGACCACACCCCGATCGAGGCCCTGCTCCGGACCGTCTAGCTCGACGCGCGTCTGTCGATCGAGACCGAGTAGGCGCGCGAGCGCGCATGGAGGACCGGGTCGTCCGACAGCTCGATCCCGTCGATCACCCGCGTCGGGTCGAAGACGACCACGTCGCCGCCCGTCTCGGGATCGTCGACCACCTCGGTGATCTCGAGCCGGCCGCCCGCGACGAGCTCGCGCTCGTCCGGCCACAGGACCGTGGGGTTTTCGAGCGAGTCGTCCCCCTCGGCGACCTGGAGCAGCAGCTCGAAGCCGACCGGCCCGTCGCCCAGTCGCTCGGTCAGCTCGCTGCGCAGGAAGTCCCGGCCCCGGGCCTTCGCCTCCTCGTCCTCCAGCCGCTCCTCGCCGGCCTCGGGCCGCCACCGGTACTTGACCCAGGTCTCGTTCCCGTCCGCGTCGACGAGCTTGAAGGCGTGCGGCGAGTAGTACGTGGCCGTCGCGTAGCTGGCCGGAGGGCCGACGCCGAGGATGCTCTGGATCGCTGTCTGCGCCTCGGGGTGCTCACCGAGCCAAGCGCCCAGCTTCGCCATGTCCGGTTGTCCTGTCTCGGGGTCCGGGCGGCGCAGCTCGAGCAGCTCGAGGAAGTCCTCCGGCGTGCGGTTCGAGAACGCGATCGAAGTGGTGGCGAGGATGTCCGTCTCCTCGCCGTCGGGGCGCAGCTTGACGGCCAGCCCGCGCGCCTCGCGCGCGCCGTCGTTGGCTTCCGGATTGCCGCCGCCGATCGAGAACCGCACCAGCGCGGGCACCGCCCCACCCTTGAAGTGGGCGGCGCGACTCAACCTGCCGGCCTCGTCGGAGGCCGTGAACGTCCCCTCGCACCACAACCCCTTGGCGTGCAGGGCGCGGGTATGCGAATGCGACCCGTAGATCGCGTTCGCCGCGTCGACAATCCGCTCGTAGAGGTCGCCGCCGGACTCCATGGCGCTCACCGTATCCGAGCCGCCGGCCCGGCGCGACCTACTTCTTCTTCTTCTTGACCTTCCAGCTCTGCTCGGCCGGCGTCGGATCGACGTTTCCGGCCGCGTCCTTCGCTCTGACCTCGAGCGTGTGCTTGCCCAAGGCGACCATCACGTCCTGCGGCGATGTGCACGGCGAGAAGCCGAGGTTGTGGTCGAGCCTGCACTCGAACGTCGAGCCGGCCTCGGTCGAGCTGAACTCGAACGTCGCTTTCTTCTTCTTGGTCTTCGACTTTGGCCCGTCGGTGATGCTGGTGTCAGGGGGAGTCGTATCGGAGCTGCCTCCGCCCTCCGGCGGCGATGGCGTCGGCTCAGGCGGCGCCGGCGGCAACTCGCGGCTGAACTGCCCGACCGCATCGTCCATGGTGCCGGTGACGTAGAGCGAGGTTCCATCCGCGCTCAGCGCTGTCCGCCGGGCGCCTTCGAGGCCGGGGGCGTTCGGACAGCTCGCCCCCTCGGAGTTCGAGTCCTCGTCCTCGATGCAGTTCTGGAAGCCGAGAGCCCCCGTGCTCGTGTTGCGATTGAACTGGACGATCGCACTGCCGGCTTGGGAGGCGACATACGTCGACAGCCCGTCGCCGCTTACCGTCGCCGCGAATGCACCCTCCAGGCCGGGAGCGTTCGCGCAGCTTGGCCCTTCACCTCCCGTGTCCTCGTCCTGTACGCATTGCTGGAACGTCAGCGCACCAGTGCTCGTGTCGCGGCTGAAGTTCGTTATCGCGGCATCGCCTGAGGCGGTGACGTACACCGACTTGCCGTCGCCGCTTACCGCGGGGTTCGAGGCGGGGCTGAGGCCAGGGGCGTTCGAGCAGCTTGCTCCCTCGAAGTCGTTGTCCTCGTCCTCGATGCACTCCTCGAAGCTGAGCGCGCCGGTGCTTGGGGTGCGCGTGAAGTGGACCAACGCGCGATTCGATCCCGCCGCGACGTAGGCCGATTTCCCGTCACTGCTGAGCGCGATTCCGTTGGCGCCCTCAAGCCCGGGCTTGTTCGAGCAGCTTGTGCCTTCGTTGTTCGTGTCCTCGTCCTCGATGCAGTCCTGGAAGGTGAGCGACCCGGTGCTCGTGTTCCGGCCGAAGCCGACGACCGCGTTATCGCTGCTGGAAGTGGCGTAAACCGAGGTGCCATCCGCGCTGACCGCCACCCCATCGGCAAAGTTGAGCCCAGGCGCATCAGCGCAGCTCGCGCCCTCGAGGTCGTTGTCCTCGTCCTCAATGCAGTCCTGAAATGTCAAATCGCCTGTGTTCGTGTTGCGGCTGAGGTGGACGACGGCGTGGTCGAAGAGCGAAGCTGCATATACCGACGTCCCGTCCGCGCTGATCGTGATTGCCGTGACGCTGTTCAGACCCGGCGCGTGCGCGCAGCTCGCTCCCTCGGAGTTGATGTCCTCATCCTCGATGCAGTCCTCGAACGTGAGGGCGCCCGTGCTCGTGTTGCGACTGAAGTGCGTGATTGCGCCTCCGGTCGCGCCTGGATACTGGGAGGCTACGTAGACGGAACTGCCATCGCCGCTCACAGCGACTCCGGAGGCACCATCGAGCCCCGGCGCGTCGGCGCAGCTAGCTCCTTCGGTACCCGAGTCTTCGTCCTCGACGCAGGCCTGGAACGAGAGGTCGCCCGTCGCCGCCAGGGCCACTCCCGCGATCACAAACGACGCCGCGACGACCGCGAGCGTGAGCCTTGCTGTCTTGATCCCTCTCAACGCCCCCTGCCCATCACTTCTTCTTCTTGACCTTCCAGCTCTGGCTCGCCGGCGTCGGGTCAACGTTTCCGGCGGCGTCCTTCGCCCGCACCTCGAACGTGTGCTTGCCCTTCTTGACCTTCACGTCCTTCGGCGAGGTACATGGCTCGAAGTTGCCATCGTCGAGCTTGCACTCGAACGTCGACCCGGCCTCGGTCGAGGTGAAGCTGAACGTCGCGGTCTTCTTCTTGGTCTTGGACTTCGGGCCGTCGGTGATCGTTGTGTCTGGCGGGGTCGTGTCGCCCGCGGCCGGAGGCTCGGGCGGTGCGGTGCTGACCGTGAAGGTACGGCTGGCCGGCGAGGCATCCGTGTTGTTGGCAACGTCCGTGGCGCGCACCTCGAACGTGTGCTGCCCGTCGGCCAGTGGCCCGGCGGTGTGGCTGTTGCCGGGCCCGCTGCAGGGTCCGAAGGCGCCTCCGTCGATGCGGCACTCGAAGCTCGAGCCCGCCTCACTCGAAGAGAACGTGAAGCTGGCAGTCGAGCTGTTGATGATGCTCCCGTCGGCGGGACCGGAGTCGATCGTCGTTTCAGGGGGCAGCGCGTCGACGGTGAAGGTCCGCTGCGCCGGAGTCGCGTCCGGGTTGCTGCCCCGGTCGGTCGCCTTGACCTCGAACGTGTACTGCCCGTCGGTCAGGCTCGACGAGGTGAAGCTGCCCTGGGTGTCAGGGAGCGTGTCGCCGCATGCCGAGAAGCTCCCGCTCGGGGTGACCCCCGGGTAGATCCGGCACTCGAAGGTCGCGTCCTCGTTGGCCGAGAACCCGAAGGTGGGCGTGGAGTCGTTGGTGGGCCCGCTTGGCCCTGAGTCGATCGTCGTCTCTGGGGGCGTCGTGTCCGTGTCGCAGACCTCGTTCGATAGCTCGGAGGTGTCGCCGATGTCGTCCGTCTGCGTGACCTGGACGCATTCGCCGTCGGCCAGCGCCGAGGAGAAGGTGATGCTCCAACTACCGCCGTCGGTGTCGGTGAATTGCCCGGCCAGACGCTTCACGGTGCCCTGGGGCTTGTTGACGACGAACGCCTGGAGCGTGGCGTTGACGGCCGCGCCCGTCCCCGTTGCGGTGGTCTGGTTGACGGTCGAGAGCGTCGCGGCCTGGATGCCGTTGTTTGGACCGGTGGCAGCGTTGTTGCCAGCCCCGTTGGGCGGGTCGAGATCGATGAACAGATCGCTGGCGCTGTCGCCGTTGTTGCGGCCGCGATTCGAGCCGACGAGGTTCCGATCGCTGCCGTCGAACATGACGACGATCGCGTCGTCGCCGCTGTTCGACACGACGTTTCCGGACGCCGCCGTCACGCCGCCCACGGTGTTGACGTCTCCGTTCGCAACGGATATGCCTGCTCCGACGTTGGGGTGCTGTTGGGTCTCGGCCTGGTTGGTGCCGACGAAGTTGGCGACGATGGCGTTGTTGCTCCCCGAGACCAGTATTCCGCCTCCGCCCGAGTTCCCGACCACGTTCGGGTCTCCGGGCGATGTGCCGCCGATCGTCGCGTTGTCCCCGGCTACGAAGATGCCGGCGTTCGCGCCGCCGCCCACGTTCTGGCCACCGGTTCCGATGCCGACGACGTTGCCGCGAATGTCGGCGCCGTTCGCGGTAGCGGAGATCGGCGTCCCGACGACGTCCGCGATCCGGTTGTCGCGGATCACCGGGGCGGTCAAGGCGGGCGCCCCGAGGGTTATCGCGCCACCGGAGCCCAGCCGCGAGGCGCCGTCAGCCGAAAGGCCGACGAAGTCGTTTCTGATCACGAGCCCGGCCGCCCCCGATCCCGCGCTGATCGCGCTCGTGCTGGGACCGCCGCCGATGTAATTGCGGTCCGCGGCGGTGGCGCCGCCGATCGTGATGTTGTCGGCATCCCCGATCCGGATCCCGTCGACGACATTGCTGAGCTCTAGGGTCCCGGTGCGGTCGAGCCCGATGAAGTTGCCGGAGATCTGGGTCTGGCCGGCGTCGAGCTCGTTGCCGATGCCGCCCGCGCTCAAGAGGATGCCGACCGCCGAGGAGTTCGAGATCACGTTGCAGGCCCCATCGCAGGTCGTCGGCGTACCCGCGTCGGCGCCGCCGATCACCGTTCCGGTCGGGACCGCGGCCGGAGGAGTGGTGCCCACGACCTTGATCGCGCGGCCGTTGCCGACTCCGGTGGTGGTCTGGCCGTCGGGCATCGTCCCGAAGTAGTTGCCCCGGATCGTCCCGTTGTCGCCGCCCCTGATCTCGAGGCCGAAGAAGTCGTTGGCGGCAAATACGTTGCGCTGCGCGGCGGTGATGCCGCCGACATCGACCTGATCGGCCTCCGCCCGTACCCCTTCCTCGTTCGGCTCGGGTGTGCCGTCGAGGCGGATGCCGAACCACGAGCCGCGAACGGCGAGGTTTGCGCTCTGCGGAGTCCCGTCGATTGCTCGGTCCACGAGCGCGTTGCTGCCGTCGAGCGCGTCGGTGATCGCGAGCCCGCTGAACGTCGTGTTCGCGGCTTGGACGATGAAGCCGAAGTTGCCGTTTGCGTCCAATCCCACGCACGGCCTGGGGTCCGAGGACGTGCCGCAGTTGGCGCCGTCGATCGTCACCGGCTGGGTCACGGAGGGAAGGTCAGTGGCGACGCTGATCGTGCTCGTCGCGACGTTGCCGGTGAAGGCGGCGGAGAAGTTGATGGTGTCCGTCACGACGCCGGCCACGCACTCTCCGGCAGCAGCGCCCGACGCGGTATCGGTATTCGCAGCCACGATCGCCTCGCGGAGGGTGCAGCTGCCGTCATTCGCGGTCGTGTCGGCAGTCGTGTTGACGGTGATCGTGGCCGCTGATGCGGCGGCGGGGATCAGGAGTGCGGCAGCGCCCGCCGCGAGCCCAGTCGTGATCGCGCGCCGAAGCCGAAGCCTCAAGCCGATTCCCCTATTCACCCTATTCACTCTGCTTCCCCGTTTCGTCGTGAGCCCACAATCCCGGGCGCCCGCGGTCGAGCCGCTTGCACCGTTCCCGATCGAGATCCCCCCAGGTACTGGTCCCCTGCCGAGGCATCGAAGGGTACACGGAACGAATTGGCGACACCGCTCAGCGCCTGGTTGTGGAGCAGCCCAATAGTCATCTAGCGCGAGGCTGGCATGGAAATCGGCCTCGCGGTATAGGTGAAATCACGTAATTGCCCGTCGAGCGAGCGGGAGGGCGTGACGAATTGCGGGGCCTCGCTTACGCGGCGGCGCGCGGCGTGAAATAGTGCGACCGACTGCCACGCTCGAGACGAGGAGGACGGATATGCCCCAACCAAGAAGGTCAAGCGGAGCCAGGAGGTCGAGCAGGAGCACGGCCCGAAGCTCGGCGCGCCGCAGCTCGACGGCCAGGCGCAAGGCGACCTCGAGCCGCACCAGGAGCAGCGCGAGAAGGAGCACGTCGCGAGCGGGCGCGAGTCCAGCCGACAAGAGCGTGCAGCAGTTCCGCGACGCGCTCGAGCGCAGCGTCACCCTGTCGCGCGACCGCATCCAGGAGGTCGCCGACGACGCAGTCAAGCGCGGGCGGATGACCCGCGGCGACGCCAACAAGCTGGTAAGCGACCTCGTCTCGCGTGGCCGCAAGCAGCGCGACCGGATGCTGCGCGATCTCGAGCGGGTGCTCACGCAGGCTCGCCGCGAGGCCGAGCGCCGCGCCAAGCCGGCCCGCCGCCGCGCCGAGGGGGCCGCCGGACGCGCCGCTCGTGTGGCGCGGGACGCCGCCGACCAGCCCCTGGCGCAGGCGGATCGCCTGCGGCGGCGCGCCGGGGTCGGGCCGAACTTCCCGATCACCGCCTACGACCAGCTGACCGCGCCGCAGATCAAGTCCCGGCTCAGCGATCTCAAGAAGGGCGAGCTGCGGCGGGTCCGCGACTACGAGCGCCGCAACAAGAACCGCAAGGGGATCGTCTCGGCGGTCGACACCAAGCTCAAGTAGCGCACACGCTCAACCGGCCGGCCCGAACTCGGCCGCAAGCGCGGTGAAGTCCAGCTCCTCGCCGAGCGCCTCGGCGAGGAGCTCGTCGGCCCGCAACCGCTGGCCGCGGGCCCACAATGCGCGAAGCCACTCCCCGGCGGCGGCCTGCTCGAACCACCGCTCCCCGAAGCGCTCGCCGAGCGCGCGCCGCCACAGCGCCTCGAGCGCCCACGCCCGCAGGTAGCAGGCGGCGTAGAACGCCGAATCGACGTCGGACAGCCAGCTTGCCTGCGGCCAGTCGACCCGCGTGGCCGCTCCGAGCAGCTCCGCGTAGCGGCCCGGCATCGCGGCCAGATCCCGGCGCGCGCCGTGCAGCTCGAGCTCGTAGTCGAGCTTCGCCGCGTAGCGCCGCAACATCACCAGTCTCGCGACCCGGACGTGATCGGCCACCGGCGCGGCGTCCTCGACTCCGAGCCGGGCCTCGAGCCATTCCGGGCGTGAGGTCAGCCCCTCGAGCAGGAACGCGAACGACTCGGTCACCGAGTTGTCGCCCAGGTGGCGGTACTCGAACGCGAGGTCGGGGTCGGCGTTCGCGTAGTGCTCGGCATGACCGCCCTCGTGAAACAGCGTCGCGTAGTCGTCGCGACCCCCGACCGGCGCGATCACGAGATAAACCTCGGTGGGTATCCGCGGGGTCGCGCAGAACGCCCGCGCGCTCTTGGTCGGGCGCGACTCCACGTCGAAGTGGACATTGGACTGCGCCGCCAGATCGATCCCGAGGCCCGAGAGGGTCGCCGCGAACGAGTCGACGACCCGGTCGTCGGGAAACAGCTCGTCGAGCGCCGGGGCGCGAAACAGCCGCGGCAGGTCGGAGCGCCGCAGCTCGCCCAGCGGCGGCAGGCCCGCCCGCTCGAGCTCGGGCTCGATCAGCCGCGGGTAGGGCGACTCGGTCGCACGCACGAACTCGCGCGTCTGGGCGGCGAGCGCCTCGAGGTCGATGCCGCGCAGCTCGGCGCACATCTCGCGGTAGCTCTTCCAACCCAGCGAGCGGGCGAGCTCGTGCGCGCTCTCCAGCACTTCGAGGTGCAGCGGATTGAGCCGCTCGACGAGCATCACGTCGCGCGCCTGGGAGATCGCCGCTCGCCGCGCCGCGTCGGGCTGGTTCGCCTGCTCGACGGGCGCGGCGCGGTAGGGGATCCGCTCCCCGTCGAGCTCCAGCTCCAGCTCGGCCTCCAGCTCCGCGAGGCGCGCCTGCTCGGCCACCGTCGCGAGGCCGATGTGGCCGTGGACCGCGAACTCGAGCAGGTAGGCGAGCCGGCGGCCCGCGTCGCCGGCCCGCCCTACCAGCTCGCGCAGGCGCTCGATCGCGTCGCCCGCGAACAGCTCGCCGTGACGCGCGTAGATCGCCTCGATCTCCAGCTCGCGCTTGTGGCCTGCCGCCTGGAGGTAGTGCTCGCGCGCAAGCTCCTCGCAGAAGCGCTCGGCCCGTCTGCGGTAGCTGTCCAGAGCGTCGTCGTCCATCGATCCGGTGGGGCGGAATGCCCAGGCGCTGCAACGATAGGAGCCGTGAGCGATCCCGGTACCGCAGCGAGGCCGCACCCCCGCGCGCCCATGGAAATCGAGCTCGACGTCGAGACCCTTGCCTACGGGGGGCGCGGTGTGGCTCGTGCCGACGGCTATGTGGTCTTCGTCGAGGGCGCGCTTCCGGGGGACCGGGTCCGCGCGCGGCTGACCAGGACGCGGCGCGGCTACGGCGAGGCCCGCGCCGTCGAGCTGCTGCGCCCCAGCTCCGACCGGGTGGCGCGGCGCTGCGAGCACGAGGGCGAGCCGTGCCCCGGCGCACCGTGGCAGGAGCTCCCCTACGAGCTTCAGCTCGTCCACAAGCGCGACCAGGTCGCCGACGCCCTGTCGCGGATCGGGGGGCTGGAGGGCTTCGAGCTCGAGCCGGCCGAGCCGGCCGTCGAGCGATGGCGCTACCGCAACAAGCTCGAGTACTCGTTCGGCGAGCGCGTCAGCGAGCCGGTCCTGGGCTTCCACGCCCGTGGCCGCTGGGACCGCATCCTCGACGTCGATGACTGCCAGCTCGCGTCGGAGGCCAACAACGCGGCCCGCAACGAGGTCCGCGCCTGGGCGCGGACCGAGGGGCTGCCGGCATATGACCGGCGCGAGCAGGCCGGGGTGCTGCGCAACCTCGTCGTCCGCGAGGGGCGGCGCACCGGGCAGCTCCAGACCCGTCTGGTGACCTCGGCGGCGGCGATTCCCCGGCCCCCGGTCGACCTCCACACTGTGATCGAGGGCCCGTCGGGCGGAACCGAGGGGGAGACCGGAGCGCTGGGACGCGAGTACGTCGAGGAAGAGCTCTGCGGCCTGCGGCTGCGGATCTCCCCGGCCGCCTTCTTTCAGACCAACACCGAGATGGCGGAGCGCCTCTACGCGGTGGCGGCGGAGTATGCGGCGCTTGGCGGTCGCGAGCGGCTCTTCGACCTCTACTGCGGGATCGGCACGATCGGGCTGACGATGGCCGCCAGCGCCGGCGAGGTGTGGGGCATCGAGGCGGCCCCGGAGGCGATCACCGACGCCGAGGAGAACGCGCGTCGCAACGGGATCGCCAACGCCCGCTTCCTCGCCGGCGACGCGCGAGTCTCCATCGGTCCGCTGATCGAGCGCGCCGGCCGGCCCGACGTCGTGGTCGTCGACCCGCCGCGAGCCGGGCTTTCGAAGAAGGTCGTGCGGCGCGTGATCGAGTGCGGTGCGCCGCGGATCGTCTACGTGTCCTGCAACCCCACGACGCTGGCGCCCAACGCGGCGCAGCTCACCGAGGCCGGCTATAGGCTCCGCCGCGTGCGTCCGGTCGACATGTTCCCCCAGACCCCGCACATCGAGTGCGTGGCGCTGCTGGAGCGCGAGTGAGCCTGTGAGCGAGCGGGGCTTCGGGGTCGCGGCGGGACTCGAGCCCCCGGTGGCCGAGCCGCTGGCGGCACGCTGCGCGATGCTCGGCTACGGCTCGATGTGGTCGAACGACCATCCCGCCGCGAGTGGGCTCGAAACGATCGCGGCGTTCGCGGCGGCGGTCCCCGGAATCGAGCTGGGCGTCGCGGTGCTTCCGCTCGACCGCCACTCGCCCGAGTCGATCGCCGCCAAGGTCCTCGACCTGGGCCTGCAGCCGGAGCGGCTGTGGATCGGAGTCGGGGCCGGCTTTTCCGAGAAGCCGCTTACGAAGATGCGGGAGACCCTTCCGGAGCTGCGCGAGGCGCTGCCCGGCGTGCGGCTCGTCCTCGCGGCGATGGGGCCGAAGATGTGCGCCCTGGCCGGATCGTCGTTCGACGGGGCGTTCCTCAACTGGGTGACGCCCGACTTCATCTCGGGGGCGCGCCAGCAGGTCCACGCCGGCGCCGCTGAGACCGGGCGCCAGCCGCCGCCGATATTCGGCTACGTGCGCGTCGCGGTCGGATCCGACGCGAAGGAGCGACTCGCGAAGGAGGAGGGGTTCTATCGCGAGCTGCACGACGGATACCGCAACCACTTCGAGCGCCTCGGCGAGCCGGAGGGGACCGTCGGCGTAGCCGGCGAGAGCCCGTACGCAGCCCAGGCGGAGCTGGCCCGCTACTCCGCCCTCGACGTCCTCGTCGCGCGCGGCCTCGCCAGCGCCAGCTTCGAGGCGATGAGCGCGCTCGCCGAGGCGGTGTCCCCGGGCGGGACCGAGTCGCGCCAGCCGCGCTGAGCCGCGCTAGGCTCGCCTCCCATGCTGGGAGGAGCGGTAGGCCGCGGCCACTTCGCGCGCACCGTGGTGAGCCTGATCTCGCTTGCCCTCGTCGCCGCCGTCGCGTTTCTGGCGTTCGCGCCGGCCGGGGCGGCCAGGCACCGCAAGCCCAAGCCGCGCCATCCCGGCCCGACCGCCCCGCTGTCGCACGACGGGCGCTGGATCACGGACGCGAGGGGCCGCGTCGTGATCACGCACGGCATCAACATGGTCTACAAGCGGCCGCCGTATGACCCCGGCGCCGTGGGCTTCGACGCCCCCGATGCCCAGTTCCTCGCCCAGCACGGCTTCAACAGCGTCCGCCTGGGGACGATCTACGAAGCGGTCGAGCCGCAGCCGGGCGTCTACGACGACGCCTACCTCGATCGCATTGGCGCCGTCCAGCGCACGCTCGCGCGCCAGAGGATCTTCAGCCTGATCGACTTCCACCAGGACCTCTACAGCGAGCGCTTCTCGGGCGAGGGCTTCCCCGACTGGGCCGTGATCGACGACGGGTTGCCCGCCGAGCCGCTGACGGGCTTTCCCGGGACCTACCTCTCGAGCCCCGGCGAGAATCAAGCCTGGAACAACTTCTGGGCGGATCGCGCCGGCCCTGACGGCACGGGGCTGCAAGAGCACTACGCCGCGGCGTGGCGCCATGTCGCGCAGCGCTTTCGCAGTGAGCCCTACGTGATGGGCTACGACCTGATCAACGAGCCGTGGCCCGGAACCGAGTGGCCGACGTGCGCCAACCTCGACGGCTGTCCCGCCTTCGAGCAGGATGCCCTCGCGCCGATGCAGCAGAAGTCGATCAACGCGATCCGGCAGGTCGACGACCACCATCTCGTCTGGTACGAGCCCGTGGTGATCAGCCAGTTCGGGACCGAGTACCACCACCCCGACACCGGCGATCCCGAGGCCGGCATGAGCTTTCACACCTACTGCATCGCGGACGTTCTCGGCTCCCTCCCGGTGACGATTCCCGAGATCGCCGACCTGAGCTGCGAGGAGCTCGAGGAGATGTCGATCTCGAACGCCGAGGAGCGCATCGAGGCCAACGACGACACCTGGCTGCTCTCGGAGTTCGGCGCCACCGACGACCCGGACACGGTCGAGCGCATGGTCAACCGCGCGGACCGCCACATGCTCTCGTGGCAGTGGTGGCACTACTGCGGCTGCGACGACCCGACCACGAGCGGGCCCGGGGACAAGCAGGCGATCGTCAAGGACCCGTCCCAGCCCCCGACCGGCGACAACGTGTTGACCGACAAGCTGGCGCTGATCGAGCGGCCCTATCCCCAGGTCGTCGCCGGCACCCCGCTCGGGTGGTCATTCGACAGCGAGGCGAAGGAATTCGAGCTCAGCTACTCGACGACGACTCCCGGGGGCGAGCGGCTGCGCCGCAAGATAAAGACCGTGATCTACGTCCCCCGCATCCACTTTCCCGACGGCTACCGCGTCGCCGTGTCGGGCGGGCGCGTGACCTCCAAGAAGGACGCCGACCTGCTCGTCGTGCGGCGCTCGAAGAACGCCGACGAGGTCAACGTCAAGGTCTCGCCGGGCTGACCGCCCGGCCCCGCGCTCAGTAGGCCGCGTCCGGGTCCTCGGCTTCGTCCTCGGCGACCGGCACCTGCTCGGCGGCGCAGGTCGTGCACAGCACGGGCGTCCCGCCGCGCTCCAGCGCGATCTGCTTCTCGGCGTCTGTCAGGGTCGCGCCGCAGTTCTGGCAGCGGTCCGGCAGGTGCTCGATCGAGCGCTCCTCGAGGTCCATGCAGTCAGACTAGTACTAGTACGGCGGAAGCTCGGCGTACCAGTCGCCGAGGACGCGGAAGGCGCGCCAGAACTCGCGCTTCGCCTCGTCGGAGTCGAGCGAGGCGTCGATCTCCGGGACGAAGATCGCGTCAACCGTGGGCGTGAGGCTCTGAACCTCGCCGAGTCGCGGCTCGAGCGGGCGCGAAAGCGGAAGGTCCAGCCCGTTGAGGGTCTCGAGCGCGGGCTCGCCCATCACCACGACGACGCGCGGCTGGACGATCGCGATCTCCTCGACCAGCCGCGCGACGCACTCGTCGGCGGCCAGCCCCGGATCGGCCACGGGGCACTTCACGCACAGCGTCCCGTAGACGACCAGCGGGTCGATGCCGAGCCGCTTGAAGCTCTTCATCAGCGCGTTGCCGGAGCGGCCGTAGAAAGCCACCCCCTCCTCGATCTCCGCCGGGAGGGGGGCGTGCTTGAGCAGCAGCACGTCGGCCTGCGGATGGCCGGAGCCGAGAACCGGCATAAGCCGGCCGCGGGGGCAGAGCTCGCAGGCCTGAAGCTCGCGAGTGAGCTGGTTGAGCTCCCGGATCGCGCGCTCGAGGTACTTCTCCTGGATCTCGTCGTCGGTGGTCGGCACGGCGCGCGATTTCTTTGACGGGGCTGAGCTCGGTCCTCCGCCTTGCATCACTTGACCCCCGCCTGCATCACTTCTTGCTCGACCGCGCCCGCGTCCGCGAGCGTCGCTGCCCGCCGCGAACGGCCCGCGCCGGCTTCGCGGCGCGGGCTCGCCGGGCCGCCTTGGGGCGACCGGCGGTCTGGAGGAACTTCAGGGCCTGGACGTAGATCAGGTTCTTGTGCTTGTGGACGATGTCCGCGTCGCGCATCGACTCGAGGAACTCCTCGGGCCCGTCGAAGTCGTGCAGCCTGATGGCGACGCTTCCCAGCCCCTGAGCCACGTGGCTGTCCGAGCCCGCCCCCGGGACGATGCGGTACTTGGCCGCGAAGCGCTCAGCCTCCTCGTTGAAAGCCGAGAACGCGATCCGGGGGTTGAACACCTCGAGGATGTCGATGTCCTCGACGATCTTGAGCAGGTACTCGTAGTCCGGGACCGAGTGCAGACGATCGAAGGGATGCGGTACGTAGACCAGCCCGTTCTGGCGGCGGATCTCGCCGATCGTCTCCGCCATCGTCAGCCCGCGGGGGATCTTCTCCTCGATGAACAGGCCGATCACCTCGCCCTCCTCCGCGGTCTTGACCTCCTCGGCGACGATCACCTTGATCCCGTCCATCGACTCGGCCACCTCGCGGGCCTCGAGCGCGCCCGAGATCTCGTTGTGATCGGTGATCGCGATCGCTCCCAGGCCGCGGTCGCGCGCCGTCTCGAGCAGGACTTCGACCGGCGTCGCGCAGTCGGGCGAGTGGTCGGTGTGCATGTGCAGGTCGCAGTGGATCGGGGCCCGCGAGGCGAGGCGGCGGCGGATCGCAGGATGTCCGGTCGGGTCGTGCCGGCGGGCGGAGATCCGCTCGTAGATGTCCTCGAGCTCGTCGGCGGTCTCGCTCCAGTCTCGGCCCGCTCGGGCCAATCCGCGGCTCAGTCGCCGGCGGAGGTCGGGCTCGTCGATCAGCCGCCCGAGCTGTCCGGCGAGGGTGATCGGATCGCCCGGGGGAAACAAGAGACCGAGCTTGCCGTCGTCGGTCAGCTCGTCGTAGACCGGGAGGTGCGACGCGACCGGGACGACTCCGGCCGCGATCGCGGCGCGCACGAGGCCGGGGGCGGGCCTCGGGCCTCCGGAGGCGACGCACAGAACGTCGGCCGCGCCGAGCAGCTCCTCGGGCGAGCCGTCGGCTGGCCGCGCCGTCCGGACGCGCTCGCGGAGCTTTTTGTTGAGGCGCAGCAGCGGCTCGGGCTGGGCGTCGGTCCACACGACGGCCTCCCAGTCGGCGTCGAGCGACAGGCGGCGCAGGGCGCGAAGGAACAGGCGCAGCGCGCCGCGCTCCTCGCGCAGGCAGAACAGGATCCGGACCGGCCGCGCGCCGCCGCTTGCCGCGGCGGTGCGGCTCGCACCGGGCCACACCCCGGCGTCGCGCCCGACCGCGTCCGCGCCGGGGCGAACGAGCTCGTAGGTGCCCGGAAAGTAGCGCTCCATCAACTCCGCCGTGCCCCTGCCGCTGACGGTCCGGGCGTCGAGTCGGCCGAAGAAGATCTCGACCAGCGGTCGGGCGACCTGTGTCGAGAGCAGGCGCTCGGTCGGCTCGTGGAAGCTGCCCACGTTGAGCGAGTGCGAGTGGCGCAGGGCCGCACCCGACGCGCTCGGCGCGAACGGATCGTGGACGTGGACGATGTCGAGCGGCACGCCGCCGAGCAGCCGTTCCAGGGTGCGGCTGACGTCGAGCGGCACCGGGGCGGCCCGGGGGCGCGAGCCCGCGGGTAGCGGTATGCCCTGACCGACCGCGAGCACAGGAGGATCGGGATCGCGGGGGGAGCCGTCGGCGTAGGCGACGGCGAGGGGGGCGGAGCCTCCCGTGTCGAGCAGCGTTGCCGGGTCGTCGAGCCCGTCCCGGATCGCGGCGCGAGAGGCCCGGATCGCCGTCCGCGAGTCAGACGGTGCGGCGATCAGGACGCGGTGGCCGCGCTCACGCAGCTGCGCCGAGACCCTCTCGACGAACTCGTTGACCTCGTGGTACGGACCCCAAGGATGCGGGGTCACGTGCGCTATGGAGAGCGGCTGCCGGGCGCCCACCCGCCCCAGGATAGATGCGGTCGCCCGAGTGGAGGGACGGCGGCCGTGTCCGGCGCGCCGCTAGGCCCCTAGCTTGGCTTCGCCCTCGGCGGAGAGTTCCTTGGCGCGCTCCCTAGCCGGCTGGCGCGCGTACTTGGCGATGAACTCCTCGGTCAGCTCGCGCGCCTCGTTGTCGGGCCGCTGGTTGTGCGGCGACTTCATCAGGTAGCTGGACGGGCCGTCGAGCTGCCCCGACAGGCCGTTGTCGAGCGCCAGCTTGATGATCCGGACGGCGTCGATCACGATCCCGGCGGAGTTGGGGGAGTCCCACACCTCCAGCTTCATCTCGATCGTGAGCGGCACGTCCCCGAACGAACGCCCCTCGAGCCGGATGTGCGCCCACTTGCGATCGGTCAGCCAGGCGACGTAGTCCGAGGGGCCGATGTAGACGTCGCCCTCGGGCAGGTCGTGGCCCATGATCGAGGTCACGGCGTTGGTCTTCGACTCCTTCTTGGAGGCCAGCCGCTCGCGCTCGAGCATGTTGTAGAAGTCCATGTTTCCGCCGACGTTGAGCTGGCTCGTGCGCTCGAGGCGGACACCGCGCTCTTCGAACAGGCGCGCCAGCTGGCGGTGGACGATCGTCGCCCCGACCTGCGACTTGATGTCATCGCCGATGATCGGCAGGCCCGCCTCCTTGAAGCGCTTGTTCCAGTAGTCCTCGCGGGCGATGAAGACGGGCAGGCAGTTGACGAACCCGACCCCGGCCTTCAGCGCCTGCTCGACGTACCACTTGACCGCCTGCTCGGAGCCGACCGGCAGGTAGCAGACGAGGACGTCGGTCTTCGTCTCGTTGAGGATCCCGACGATGTCGTCGGTCTCGCCCGGGGCCTTGGTGATCTTCTCCTTGAGGTACTTGCCGAGTCCGTCGTGGGTCATCCCGCGATGCACGGGGATCCCCATGTGGGGGACGTCGGCGAACTTGATCGTGTCGTTCTGATTGGCCCAGATCGCTTCCGAGAGGTCCTTTCCGACCTTCTCGGAGTCGATGTCGAACGCCGCCGTGAACTCGATGTCGCGGACGTGGTAGCCGCCGAGGTCGACGTGCATGAGGCCCGGGACCTGCTCGGCCGGATTGGCGTCGCGGTAGTAGTGGACGCCCTGGATGAAGCTGTTGGCGCAGTTGCCGACGCCGACGATCGCGACGCGAACCTTCTCGTCGTCGCGCCTGGCGCCGTTGGTGCGCGCGCCGTTGCCGCTTGCCTTGGCCGATTCGGTCGTGGTCATGGGTGGGGCTCCTCCGGGAGGGGTAAGGGAATGACACCCTACGGGGTGCGGGGTTACATCTCCTCGGCAGGGCCTACTACTACCCAGGCGTGCCCTCGGTCAAGCGCTCTCGAGCGCCCGTAGCTCGCCGCGCACGTGCCACACCCGCTGCCCGACCGTGAACGCGGTCAGGACCGCCATCGCGTAGATCGCCGGCGCGAGCAGCTCGAAGTCGCCCAGCCCCGCTCCCTTCGCGAACACGAGCCCGATCGACAGCAGGACGACGCGGACCGGTCGCGTCGCCAGGCCCACCTTGCACTCGACCCCGAGCGCCTCGGCGCGGGCCCGGGTGTAGGAGACCATCAGCGAACCCAGGACGACGAGCACGCACGCGGCGGCGGCGATCTCGTCACCGCGCTCGGCGAAGTACCACGCGACCGCGGTGAGCACGATCCCCTCCTCGATCCGATCCAGGGTCGAGTCGAGGAATGCCCCGAACAGCGAGCCCTTGCCGGACATCCGCGAGTAGCGCCCGTCGAGGGTGTCCATCACCGAGCCGACGATGAACGCGGCCCCGCCGAGGAAGAACAGCCGCTGCGTCACCAGCCCGGCGGCGGCCAGGTTGAGCACCAGGCCGGTCATCGAGATCGTGTTCGGCGTCAGCCGCGACTCGATCAGGCTGTCGCGGGCGAGCGAGCGCAGCTCCTGGGCGTTGCGGGGCCGCGGGCGGTCGCGCAAGCGCGTGCGCGGACGCTCTGCGTCGACCGGCATCAGCCGGCGGCGGGGCCCGGGCTCATGTGGCAGCGCCGGTCGCGGGGCGCCACGACCACGTACCGGGTCTGACGCGGGCCAGGACGTGGGCCGCGACGAGCGCGGACAGCGCCGCCACCAGCGCGCCGGCGGCGGCATCGAGCCAGAAGTGGTTGGCGGTGACGACGACGACGAACAGGACGAGCAACGGATACAGGGCCCAGAACAGCCTCGTGACCGCGTGCCGCGCGATGCGGATCGCCGGCAGGGAGATCATCAGCGCGAACGCGATGTGCATGCTCGGGACCGCGGCGTAGGGGTTCACGAACAGCTTGATCAGCGCCGAGTCGTGGTTGACCTGCGCGAAGTCGGTGATCGTGTCGACGAACCCCTCCTCGGGGAGCAGCCGCGGCGGCGCCGTCGGGAACAGCGTGTAGCCGACCAGCGCCAGCCCCATCGCGACCATGAACATGTTGCGGACGAAGTAGAAGGAGTCGTTGCGGAACAGGTAGAGCCAGACGAGGAACGACGTCGTGATCACGAAGTGCGTGTTCATGTACATCCAGTTGGCGGCGTCGATCAGCCAGTGCTGCGAGATCAGCGCCCCCTGGAGGTCGGGCTCGAAGAAGGTTCCCGTCGCTTTCTCGACGTCGACCAGACGGTCGGCGTTCGCAAACGCCACGGCCGTCTTGCCCTCGGCGACGCCGCGCACGGTCTCGTAGCAGACGTCCGCGAGCACGAACAAGCCGACCTGGCGCAGCGCATCGCCCCAGCCCTTCGGAAGCCACTGTCCGATAACTCGTACCAGCCGCACGGGGCCCTGATTGTATTCAGGCCGTGAACGTCGCCAGCGGCTCCCCGGGCGGCGGGGGCGTGCTCTGCCTCGGCGAGGCGATCATCGACCTCGTCTGCGAGCGCGAGGTCGACTCAGTGGCCGACGCCGACCAGTTCAGGCCCCACCTGGGCGGCGCGCTGGCCAACGTCGCGGTGGCCTGCCGCCGCGCCGGGGCCCCGGCGGCGCTGATCGGTGGCGCGGGCGACGACCCCTGGGGACGCTGGATCAACGATGCGCTCGAGCGCGAGGGCGTCGGGTTGTCGTGGTTCGAGCTCGTCGAGGGAGCCCCGACAGCGATCGCCCTGGTGACCTTCGACCGCCGGGGCGAGCCCGGCTTCCAGGTCTACGGCGAGGGGATCGCACGGGCCATGAAGGCGGCCGAACCCCACCTCGAAGACGCGCTTGCGCACGGCGAGGCACTCGTCTTCGGCTCCAACACCCTCGTCTCCGAGGGCGAGCGCTCGCTGACGCTGCGGGCCCGCGAGCTGGCGCTTGAGGCGGATCGGCCCGTGCTCTTCGACCCCAACCTGCGCCCGACACGGTGGGCCGACCTCGGCGAGGCGCTCGAATCCTGCCGCGACCTCGCGGAAGGCGCCTTCTGCATCAGGGCGAACCGCGAGGAGGCAAGGCTGCTGACCGGCGAGGACGGCCCGGCGGCCGCGGCGGAGGCGCTGTGCGGGTTCGGGGCGCGGCTCGCCATCGTCACCCTCGGTCCGGACGGGGCGCTGATGCGCGGGGCCGCGGTGGCAGACGCGCCGGGGGTGGAGGTCGAGGTCACTTCGACGCTTGGCGCCGGAGATGCCTTCATGGGGACGCTCGCCGCCGGCCTGGCAGAGGCTGGGTGGGACGCCGGGCGGGCGGGGGAGGCGCTTCAGCCGGCGGTAGCGGCGAGCGCCGAGGCGTGCAAGATCTGGGGCGCGTGGAGCTAACGGGGGCTGGCTGGAGGAGCCCCGCGCCGGCTCATTCGCCCTCGATTGGGAAGTTTGGGGGGGCTATACCCCCCACAACTCCGCAATCCCGTCGTTCAGGCCGGTGTTTCCTCGTCGAGGAAGTCGACGACTTGGTCGATCACCTCGGGGCGGTCGAGCCAGGGCCAGTGGGCGGCGTCGGGAAGCGCCACCAGCTCCGCGTTCGGGAGTCGCTCCGCATAGAGGCGCCCGAAGCGAGGCTGGATGTTGGGGTCGCGATCGCCCCAGACGACGAGCGCGGGGCAGCGCAGCTCTCCGAGCCGCGCGCCCGCCGCTTCGAGCGCCGCCGGGTCGGCGGAGCGGTAGAGGGTGAGCATCGCGCGGCTCATCGACCGGTCCCAATTGCTCCAGATCAGGTCCAGGTAATCGTCGGAAAGCGGGCTGCGGTCCGCCGTGCCCTGCCGCGAGAGCTGCTTGATCGCCGGCCGGTTGGCGGCGGCGTTGAACAGCTCACCGAGGCCGCGCCGACGCCAGAACCAGCGCGCCATCCAGTGCCAGCGATAGCCCGGCAGCAGCGGAACGGAGTTGAAGACGACGAGCCGCGCCACCCGGTCCGGGTGGCGCTGGGCGGCGATCAGCGCGAGCGATCCCCAGTCCTGGACCACGAGCCTGTACGCCTCGATCGCGATCGCGGCCAGGAAGCGATCGACCTGCGCGGCGAGCCCTTGCATCGAGTAGTCGAGGCCAGGAGGCCTCGCGGAGCGGCCCCACCCGGGTAGGTCAAGCGCCACCGCGGGACCTGGCATCCGCTCCAGGAACGGGACCCAGATCTCCGAGCTGGTCGGATTGCCGTGCACGAACACGGCCGGGGCGCCGTCGCCCGCAACCTCGCGGAAGAAGATCTCGACGCCGTCCACCTCGACGGTCCGCTCCTCGATCCGGCCCACCGGCGCACCATATCCTCGCTCCATGAGCTGGAGGCGGCCCCGCCGTGCGCGAGTGCGCGCGATTCGCGACCGGCTGCGCGAGATGTACGGACGCCCCGTCGAGCGCCCGCACGGGCGACCGATCGAGGAGCTCGTACGGACCGTGCTGTCCCAGAACACCAACGACCGCAACCGCGACGTCGCCTACGACCGGCTGCGAGAGCGGTTTCCGACCTGGGAGCAAGTCCGAGACGCGCCGCTCGACGAGGTCGAAGAAGCGATCCGACCGGGAGGGCTCGCCTACACGAAGGCGCCGCGAATCCAGGACATCCTGCGGGGCCTCGGGAGCGAACCCGACCTCGGGTGGCTGCGCGACGCGTCCCGCGACGAGGCGATCTCCTATCTCGTCGCGCTGCCGGGAGTGGGGCGAAAGACCGCCGCATGCGTGCTGATCTTCTCCTTCGGGCGGCCGGAGATCCCGGTGGACACCCACGTCTACCGGGTCGGCAAGCGGCTCGGGTTGCTCTCGGCGCGCGCCTCGTTCGACCGTGCCCACGACGAGCTGCGCGCCGTGACCGACCCGGAAGACGCCTACGAGCTGCACATCAACCTGATCCGTCACGGACGTGCCATCTGCCGGCCTCAGCCGCGCTGCCCCGAGTGCGGCCTGCGACGCATGTGCCCTTACTGGCGGGCGCGACGAGACGCTCCCGGGGGGGCGCGCTAAAGCCGGGCGCTCCGCCTGCCGATGACCTTGGTGGGCCTTTTGTCATCGCCTTCAGTGGGGAGCTCCAAAAGGCACACTTGCGGTCCCCAGATCGATCGGGCGCTCTGGGGGCCGCAAGTCGCCTGCCCGGAAGTCGCCCGCCGCGGCTAGTATCCGCGCCGCGCCGGGCGGTCCGCCCCGCCGATCGCGATGAGCAAGCGCACCTTCGTCATCTTCGGGATCTTCGCTGTGTTGTTCGGCGTGCTGCTGCCCGTGTGGGCGACCTCCAAGGAAGGCGGGGAGAGCGCGTCGCCGGAGCGCGTCGCGTCGAGCGACCAGGACGCCAAGGTCCTGTTTCAGGAGAACTGCGGCAACTGCCACACGCTGGCGCGCGCCGGGACCGACGGCGTCGTCGGGCCCAACCTCGACGAGCTGCTCGGCCAGGGGACCCCGGACGCCAACCGCACCCGCGTCGAGAACGCGATCGAGAACGGCTTCGACACCGACGACTTCAAGGGCTACATGCCCGCCGGCATCGTCCAGGCCCAGGACGCCGACGACATCGCCGACTTCGTCTCCCGCGTAGCGGGCCAGTAACCCGGGCGCGGGAGGCCGCGGGTCGCCGGGCGCTCGTCCGGCGAGCGCGAGCGGCGCGCGAAACCGCGCGCAGTGATTACATGCCGTCTCACACAGCGGTGGAAGAGGGTCCACCGCAGCACCGAGAGGAGTCTCATTTCCATGGCATCCCACGTTCTCGCAGGCAGGGCGGCGCGTCGGCACGGCCTGCTGGCCGCGGCGATCCTGGCGCTGTGCGGGGCGTTGCTGCTCGGCCTGGCCGCCGGCGACGTCGACGCCACGAAGAAGAAGCCGAAGGCGCCGAAGCTCAACGTGATGACTCGCAACATCTATCTCGGCGCTGATCTGAGTCCAATCCTCAATGCGAACACGATCGACCAGGCTGTCGACGCGGGCGGCGAGATCTCGAACCAGGTCGATCGCACGAACTTCCCGGTGCGCGCCCAGCCGCTCGCCGCCGAGATCCTGAGCAAGAAGCCGGATCTCGTCGGCCTCCAGGAGGTCGCGCTGTGGCGCACCGGACCGGTCAACTTTGGTGCCGTGGTGTCCCCCAGCTCGCAAGATGTCGAATACGACTTCCTCCAGCTGCTGCTCTCCGAGCTCAACAAGTCGGGCAACAACTACGAGGCCGTCGTCGTCAAGCAGGAGTTCGACGCCGAGTTTCCGGTCAACGACGACGGGCAGGGTTCCGGTGCCGCGGGCGCCGACCACAACGAGCGCCTGACCATGCGCGACGTGATCCTGCGCCGCGTCGACTCGAAGGCCAAGGTCTCGAACCCCAACAGCGGCACCTTCGCGACCCTGCTGCGCGTCAGCGTCGCCGGCGCGGTGTCGTTCGACGTGACCCGCGGCTGGACCGCCGTCGACGTCAAGCTCAAGGGCACGAAGCCGTTCCGCTTCGTCAACACCCACCTCGAGGCGTTCGACAGCGCGGGCCAGAACCCGGCCAACAACGGCCAGACCTACGGCAAGGGCGACATCCGCGCGGCCCAGGCTCAGGAGCTGGTCGCGGCCGGCGGCCCCGCGAACACGTCGGGGACGGACATCCTGGTCGGCGACCTCAATTCCGACGACGACACGGTGCAGCCGAACGGCGACCAAAACGCCTACCTCGCGCTGCTCGCCGCCGGGCTCAGCGAGCGCACCACCGCTAATCCGTTGTCGTGCTGCCTCGACGACCCGAACCTGGTGCAGCCGGGCGGGTTCGACCACCAGGTCGATCACGTCATGACCGACAACAAGAAGGTCAAGCTCAAGAGTTCCTCGGTCGTCGGTCTCAGTCCGGTCAACGGGCTATTCCCGTCGGACCACGCGGGCATCGACAGCGTGCTGAAGATGCCTCCGAAGAAGAAGAAGTAGGCGCAGGGAAGAGGTCCCTAGCCACTCCGACGGCCCGCCCCCCGCATCGTGCGTGGGGGCGGGCCGTCGCGTCTTGCATCGTGCGTGGGGGCGGGCCGTCGCGTCTTGCAGCCCCACGGCGCGCCTGAGATCCGCTAAGATCTTCCACAAGAACACTTAGATTTCTTAGGCATATTCGACACAAGCTGGAGGAACGGAACAGATGGGCAAGACGATCGGAATTGACCTCGGAACCACCAACTCGTGCGTCGCCGTGCTCGAGGGCGGTGAGCCGAACGTGCTCGAGAACGCCGAGGGCGGGCGCACCACCCCGTCGGTGGTCGCGTTCACCGAGAGCGGCGAGCGCCTCGTCGGCACGGTCGCCAAGCGCCAGGCGGTGATGAACCCCGAGAACACCGTGTTCTCGATCAAGCGCTTCATGGGGCGCAAGGAGTCCGAGGTCAAGGAGGAGGAGACGATCGTCCCCTACAAGGTCGTCGCCGGACCGGGGGGCGACGTCCGCGTCGAGGTGCGCGGCAAGCAGTTCTCGCCGCCCGAGATCTCGGCGATGATCCTCCAGAAGCTCAAGGCCGACGCCGAGCAGAAGCTGGGCGAGAAGGTGGACGCGGCCGTGATCACCGTCCCGGCCTACTTCAACGACGATCAGCGCCAGGCGACCAAGGACGCCGGCAAGATCGCGGGGCTCGACGTCAAGCGGATCATCAACGAGCCGACCGCCGCGTCGCTCGCCTATGGCCTCGACAAGGAGTCCGACCAGACGATCCTCGTCTTCGACCTCGGCGGCGGGACCTTCGACGTCTCGGTGCTCGAGATCGGCGAGGGAGTGTTCGAGGTCAAGTCGACGTCGGGCGACAACCACCTCGGCGGCGACAACTGGGACAAGGCGATCGTCGAGTGGATGGTCGCCGAGTTCAAGCGCGACCAGGGCGTCGACCTGTCCGCGGACAAGAACTCGCTCCAACGCCTCTACGAGGCGGCCGAGAAGGCCAAGATCGAGCTCTCGACGACGCAGGAGACGCAGATCAACCTGCCCTTCATCACCGCCACCGATGCGGGTCCCAAGCACCTCGACCTCAAGCTCACGCGCGCGAAGCTCAACGAGCTGACCTCCGACCTGCTGGAGCGCGTCGTCTCACCGGTCAAGCAGGCGCTGTCGGACGCCGGCGGCACCGACATCGAGCACGTGGTGCTGGTCGGTGGGATGACCCGGATGCCCGCGGTGCAGGAGAAGGTCAAGGAGCTGACCGGAAAGGACCCCCACCAGGGCGTCAACCCGGACGAGGTCGTCGCCGTCGGCGCCGCGATCCAGGCCGGCGTGCTGGCCGGCGACGTCAAGGACGTGCTGCTGCTCGACGTGACGCCGCTGTCGCTCGGCATCGAGACCAAGGGCGGCGTGTTCACGAAGCTGATCGAGCGCAACACCACGATCCCGACCCGCAAGTCGGAGATCTTCTCGACGGCGGACGACAACCAGCCGTCGGTCGAGGTCCACGTGCTCCAGGGCGAGCGCGAGATGGCCGCCTACAACAAGAGCCTGGGCAAGTTCCAGCTCACCGGCATCCCTCCGGCGCCGCGCGGCATCCCCCAGATCGAGGTCGGGTTCGACATCGATGCGGACGGGATCCTCAACGTGTCGGCCAAGGACCTCGGCACGAGCAAGGAGCAGAAGATCGAGATCAAGGGCGGCTCGGGGCTGTCGGAGTCCGAGGTCGAGCAGATGGTCAAGGACGCCGATGCCCACGCCGAGGAGGACCGCAGGCAGCGCGAGCTCGCCGAGGCGCGCAACACGGCGGAGAACGCCGCCTACCAGGCCGAGAAGCAGCTCGAGGAGCTGGGCGATCAGGTCGACGCCGACGCGAAGTCCGAGATCGAGTCGGCGATCTCCGACGTGCGCGGCGTGCTCGAGTCCGACGACGCCGCGGAGATCAAGGCGAAGACCGACGCCCTCCAGGCCGCCTTCCACAAGGTCTCCGAGCAGATCTACCAGGCGGCCCAGCAGCAGGCGACCGCCTCAGGCGACGGCGCGGGAGCAGGAGACGGCGCCGCGGAGGAGCCCGAGGAGGAGGTCGTCGACGCCGAGGTCGTCGACGACGAGCGCTCCTAGCGGCGCGCTGAGGCCGACATGACCCAGCGCAGGCAAGCGGGCCAGCCGGACGCCCCGAGGCGGGCGGCCGGCTCGCCCGAGGCACCGACCGGACCCGCCGGGACGCCCGGGCAGCAGCCAACGCCGCCGCCGGACCAGGAGCCGGCCCAGGACGAGGAGCAGCGCACCGCTCAGGAGCTCGAGCGGGAGGACGCGGCACGCGTCGATGCCGATCTCGACGAGCTGCTCGCCGAGGCACGCAAGGAGCGCGACGAGTACCTCGAGGTCGCGCAGCGCACCAAGGCGGACTTCGAGAACTACCGCCGCCGCGCCGCGCGCGAGGCCGAAGAGGCGGAGGGCCGCGGCAAGTCGGGCCTTGCACGCGAGCTGGTCCCGGTGCTCGACAACCTCGAGCGCGCGCTTCGCGCCTCCGGGGTCGATCCCGATGCGGACGAGGCGGACGACGTCGACGGGGCAGGCCTCGCCCATGGCGTGCTGCTCGTCTATCGCGACCTGCAGTCGGCTGTCGAGCGCGCCGGCGTCGAGGCCTACGACCCGGCAGGGGAGCGGTTCGACCCCACCTGGCACGAGGCGCTCTCGACGCGCCCCGGCGGCGAGGCCGACCCGGGCATGGTGCTCGAGACAGTGGAGAAGGGCTACCGACTCGACGACCAGGTGCTGCGGCCGGCGCGGGTGATCGTCAGCGCGGCGGAGTAGGACGATGGCGCGAGACTTCTACGACGTGCTCGGCGTCTCCAAGAGCTCCTCCGCCGACGAGGTGAAGAAGGCCTACCGAAAGCTGGCGCGCCAGTACCACCCGGATCGCAATCCGGACGATCCCAGCGCGGAGAACCGCTTCAAGGAGGTCCAGGAGGCCTACGACACGCTGTCCGATCCCGAGAAGCGAAAGCAGTACGACGCCGGCGGGATGTTCAGCGGCTTCGGAGCGCGCGGGTTCGGCGGCGGCGGAGGCTTCACGTCCGACCTCGGAGACATCTTCTCGAGCTTCTTCGGGCGCGGCCGTGGCGGCCCCCAGCCGGCGCGAGGCCGCGATCTGGAAACCGACGTGCGACTCAGCTTCGAGCAGGCGATGGACGGCACCCAGGTGCCGGTCGACGTCGTCAAGGCCGCGGCGTGCGCGACGTGCGGGGGAAGCGGCGCCAGGCCGGGCACCAGCCCCAAGGTCTGCCCGCGCTGTGGCGGGCGCGGCGTCGACTCGCAGAGCCAGGGCCTGTTCTCGATCAGCCAGCCGTGTCCGCGGTGCGGCGGTCAGGGCCGTGTCATCGACGAGCCGTGCGAGACCTGCGACGGCAGCGGGCTCACCGCGCAGCGCAAGCGCTACCGGGTGAACATCCCGGCGGGCGTTAGGGACGGCACCCGGATCCGGCTCGCCGCCAAGGGCGAGGACGGGCCGCTCGGCGGACCTCCCGGCGATCTCTACGTCACGACGCGCGTCGCGCCCTCACCGGTCTTCAAGCACCGCCCGGACGGCAACCTCGAGGTCACCGTCCCGATCACGATCGCCGAGGCGATCCAGGGCGCCACCGTCGAGGTGCCGACCCTGCACGGCACGAAGCGCATCCGGGTGCCGGCCGGCACCCAGCACGGAACCGTGCAGCGCCTGCGCGGCGAGGGCCCCCCCAAGCCCGGCGGCAAGGGGCGCGGCGACATCTACTACCGGCTCGAGATCGAGATCCCGCGCGACCTGTCGCGCGAGCAGAAGCGCGCGCTCGAGGAGCTCGCGGGCTCGCTCAACGACCACGACCCGCGCGAGCGGCTGCTTCGCAGCGCGCGCCGGGCCGGCGACGATCGGTCCGCCGAGTCCGGAAAGGTAGGCACGTCATGAGCGCGGCCCGGCGACCGAAGCGCCCGGACGAGCGCAATCCGGGGGACGCAGGATTTGACGAGACCCGGGCCGTGTTCATGATCTCGGTCGCCGCGGAGCTTGCGGCCATGCACCCCCAGACCCTGCGCATGTACGAGGCGCGCGGACTCATCACGCCGCAGCGCTCGCCGAAGAACACCCGCCTGTACTCCTACGAGGACGTCGAGCGGCTGCGCCGCATCCAGCGCATGACCGAGCAGGGCCTCAACCTAACCGGGGTCGAGACCGTGCTCGAGCTCGAGCGGCAGATGGAGCGCATGCGTTCGGAGCTCAGCCGCATGCGAGAGCGCGCCTCCGAGCTCGAGCGCTCGATGCTCGACGAGATCGAGAGCGTGCGCAGGTCGTTTCGCGCCGAGATCGTTCCCTACGGCGCCTACGAGGACGCCCTGAGGCGCGAGGGCGGCAAGCGGGTGCGAATCCCGGTCCAGCGGGACCGGGGCGGCGACGGCAAAGGCGGCTCCTCCCCGGGGCCCGCCTAGGAATGCAGCCCGACAGATTCACGATCAAGTCCCAGGAGGCCGTCGCGGCCGCGCAGCGGATCGCGGGCGAGAGCCGCAACCCCGAGGTCGCCCCGGCGCATCTGCTGCTCGCCCTGCTCGAGCAGGACGAGGGGCTGGTCGTGCCGGTGCTGCGCAAGCTGGGGGCCGACGTCGAGGCGATCGTCGGCCGCACCCGCCAGGCGGTCGGCGAGCTTCCCGCCCTGAGCGGCGACGCCGAGCCCGACATCAGGCCGTCGTCTGAGTTCGTGCGCGTCATCCAGCGCGCCGAGAAGGAGAGCTCGGGGCTGGGCGACGAGTACATCTCGACCGAGCACCTGCTGCTGGCGCTGGCCGACAGCAAGTCGGGCGTCGCCGAACTGCTGCCGGATCGCGACAGCCTGATGAAGGCGATCGCAGAGGTGCGCGGCCCCCACCGGGTGACCAGTCCCAACCCCGAGGACACCTTCCAGGCGTTGGAGAAGTTCGGCCGCGACCTGACCGCCGAGGCCGAGAGGGGCAGGCTCGACCCGGTCATCGGGCGCGACGAGGAGATCCGCCGAGTGATCCAGGTGCTGTCGCGGCGAACGAAGAACAACCCGGTGCTGATCGGCGACCCGGGGGTCGGCAAGACGGCGATTGTCGAGGGGCTCGCGCAGCGGATTGTCGGAGGCGACGTGCCCGAGAGCCTGCGCGACCGCCGGGTGATCGCGCTCGACATCGGCGCCCTGCTCGCCGGCTCGAAGTACCGCGGCGAGTTCGAGGAGCGACTCAAGGCTGTGCTCAAGGAGGTCCAGGCCGCCGAGGGTCAGATCGTCCTGTTCATGGACGAGCTGCACACGATCGTCGGCGCCGGGGCCGCCGAGGGCGCCGTCGACGCCGCCAACCTGCTCAAGCCGATGCTCGCGCGCGGCGAGCTGCGGGCGGTCGGCGCGACCACGCTCGACGAGTACCGCAAGCACATCGAGAAGGACGCCGCGCTGGAGCGCCGCTTTCAGCCGGTGTTCGTCGACGAGCCGGACGTCGGCGACACGATCGCGATCCTGCGCGGGCTCAAGGAGCGCTACGAGGTCCACCACGGTGTGCGGATCACGGACTCCGCGATCATCGCCGCGGCGACTCTGTCGGCGCGCTACATCGCC
>WNFU01001817.1_pt1 | contig 34766 bp, 24 predicted proteins | sample 5400121 | NCBI WGS metagenome assembly WNFU01 (sample SAMN13153360, study PRJNA577476) | soil metagenome | isolation source: 100 cm soil or saprolite under grassland replicate 1 | place: USA:California | collected 2016-06-15
AGAGATCGGCATCTCCACGACGAAGCTCCACGCGTTCGGGCCGATGGGGCTCGACGAGCTCACCACCCAGAAGTTCGTGGTGGAGGGCGACGGACACGTGCGGAGCTGAGGAGAAGGGCAGGCATGGCGAAGACGACGACGAAGGCGAAGGCGGCGCGGGCCCCGGCGAAGGGGAAGACGTACGGCAAGGCGCCCGGGAAGGCGTTCGGCAAGGCGGCCGGGAAGGCGCAGGGCAGGGCGTTCGGAAAGGGGCACGGGAAGCCGGAGGGCAAGCGGTACGGCAAGCCGTCCGGCGCCGCACCCGGCAAGGCGCCGGGCGGAAAGTTCGGAAAGGCGTACGGCAAGCCGTCCGGCGCCGCGCCGGGCAAGCCGGGCAGGACGTTCCGCAAGGTGTACGGGAAGGCCTCGACCGCGTCCGGCAGGCCGCAGGCGAGGACGTTCGAACGAGACACCGGCAGGCAGCAGGCGGAGGCGGGCGGACGCGGCGGGAAGCTCGTGCCGCGCCGCAAGCCGCGCGCGCCACGCGCGGCGGCCCCGATGCCCGCGAAGCGGGTGGCCCCGGTCTCGGGCCCGCCGGGAGCCGACGCCGCGCGCCCGACGGCGGTCGCCATCGCGAAGGCGGCCCTGGACAAGAAGGGCGAGGACGTGACCGTCCTCGACGTGCGCGGCCTCACGAGCTACGCCGACTACTTCGTCGTCGTCACGGCGGACTCCGATCGGCAGGCCTCCGCGATCGCCGAGCACGTCGAGCAGACGATGAAGGAGCAGGGCGTCTCGAAGGTCGGCGTCGAGGGCTACGAGAGCGGCCGCTGGATCCTCGTCGACTACGGCGACGTCGTCGCGCACGTCATGAACAAGGAGTCGCGCGGGTTCTACGACCTCGAGGGGCTCTGGGCGGACGCCCCGAAGTTCAGCGTCGAGGCGTAGCCGCGCTCGCCGCGAGAGCGAGCGCAGGGGCAGCCGGATGAGGCTTCCCCGGCCCGCCAGCGGGCCCCCAGTGCGGAACGCGGCTGCGCCGCGAGTACTGATCTCGAGCGAGCGGGGGGCCCGGGGGGGGCGCGAGCCTCGCGAAGCGAGGCGAGTGTCCCCCCGCTAGAAGGGCCGGGCGAGCCAGGTCGCGAGCCCGGCGGCGAACGCGAGCAGCGCCATGAGAGCGAGGCTCGCGCGCCGGCGACGGTGCACCGGGAACTCCGCCTTCGTCGCCGTGCCGCGCGCGTCGGCGAGCCGCGTCGCGTGCAGCGTCGAGAGGTCGAGCTTCGTCAGCGCGATCTGCTCCGTCACGAAGCCGCGGTTCGCGAGCAGCGCGACGACGCGCGCGCGCGGGTGAACCGCGCGCGGCAGCAGGCGGGTCGCGGTCGCGTCGAGCGTCCGCGCGAGCGCGCCCGCGCTCTTGAACCGCGCCGCCGGGCGGCGCGCGAGGCAGCGCTCCACCGTGCGCGCGAGCCTGCGCGGGCAGTCGGGCGCGAGGGAGCGGACCGTGCGGAACCTCCCGCGCGCGATGATCGCGAAGAGCTCCTCCGCGTCCTTGCCGCGGAATGGCTTCTCGCCGGTGAGGAGCTCGTAGAGCGAGACGCCGAGCGCCCAGACGTCGGCCATCGGGCCCGCCTCGCTGCCGGCGAGCACCTCCGGCGCCATGTACGAGGGGCTCCCCACGAGCATCCCGGCGCGCGTGAGCGAGGCGTCGTCCTCGCCCTTCGCGATGCCGAAGTCCATGAGCTTCACCTCGCCGTCCCGCGACACCATCACGTTCGCCGGCTTCACGTCGCGGTGGAGCAGCGCGTTGAAGTGGACGTAGTCGAGGGCGTCGGCGACGCGCGCGCCGACGAGCGCGACGCAGTCCGGCGGAAGGGCGCCGCCCTGCGCGAGGAGCTTCGCGAGATCGGTGCCGTCGACGAGCTCGGTGACGAGGTAGAGCCCGTCGTCCTTCTCGACGAGATCGTGCACCTGGACGATCGCCTCGTGCCGGAGCTTCGCGTACGCGCGCCCCTCGCGCCGGAAGCGCTCGACGACCTCCTTGGAGCGCGTGAGCTTCGTGTCGAGCGCCTTCACGGCGACGGGCCGGTCGAGCCCTTCCTGGAAGGCCTCGTACACGACGCCCATTCCGCCGCGTCCGATTTCGCGGACGATCCGGGAGGATCCGACCTTGCGCACCATGCGAGCGCGCAGGATCGCAAGCGGACGGCCGGCGCTCAAGGGGCCAAGGATGATCTCTGCCGTCCGGCCGCCCGCGGACGCGCAATTTCGACGCGACCGGTCGAGGCGGGGCGCTGACCGGCCTTGCCTCCACGCACACCCGATCTGCTACACTCCCCCGGATTTTGTCGCACCCTGCGAGCGTTCACAAAAAAGTTCAGCGCGGCCCTGACCTTGCAGGGACCCAACTGCTCTGGATCAATTTCGCAGGCTTTGCGTCCCTCGCGCAGGAAGGGGCGTGACGCCGTGCGTTTTCCCGAGGAGGCCAGAATGGTGGTCAGGCGAATGGTGACGATGGACGGCAACGAGGCGGTCGCCTCGGTCGCCCACCGGATCAACGAGGTGATCGCGATCTACCCGATCACCCCCTCTTCCAACATGGGGGAGTGGGCGGACGAGTGGTCCGCGAAGGGGAAGAAGAACATCTGGGGGACGGTCCCGTCCGTCACTGAGATGCAGTCCGAGGGCGGCGCCGCCGGCGCGGTCCACGGCGCGCTCCAGGCGGGCGCCCTGACGACGACGTTCACCGCGTCGCAGGGGCTCCTCCTCATGATCCCCAACATGTACAAGATCGCGGGCGAGCTCACGCCGATGTGCATGCACGTGAGCGCGCGGACGATCGCGACGCACGCGCTCTCGATCTTCGGCGACCACTCCGACGTGATGGCGGTCCGGCAGACCGGCTACGGCCTGCTCTCCTCCGCCTCCGTCCAGGAGGCGCACGACTTCGCGGTGATCGCGCAGCGCGCCTCGATGCGCTCGCGCATCCCGTTCCTGCACTTCTTCGACGGGTTCCGCACCTCGCACGAGGTCGCGAAGGTCGAGGAGCTCACCGACGACGATCTCCGCCAGATGATCACGGAAGACCTCGTCGCCGCGTTCCGCTCCCGCGCGCTCACGCCGGACCGGCCGGTCCTCCGCGGCACCGCCCAGAACCCCGACGCCTTCTTCCAGGCGCGCGAGGCGATCAACCCCTTCTACAGCGCCGCCGCCGACCACGTGCAGGAGGCGATGGACGCGTTCGCGAAGATCACCGGGCGCAAGTACCGACTCTTCGAGTACCACGGCCACCCGCAGGCGGAGCGCGTCCTCGTCGCGATGGGCTCGGGCTGCGAGACCGCGCACGAGACCATCGACGCGCTCGTCGCGCAGGGCGAGAAGGTCGGCCTCATCAAGGTGCGGCTCTACCGGCCGTTCGACCTCGGCGCGTTCATGACCGCGCTGCCCCGCTCGGTCCACCACATCGCGGTGCTCGACCGGACGAAGGAGCCCGGGTCGCTCGGCGAGCCGCTCTACCAGGACGTCGTGACGGCGCTCCGCGAGGCGGAGCAGGCGCACATCGACCGCTTCCACCACCAGCTCACGGTGATCGGCGGCCGCTACGGGCTGTCCTCGAAGGAGTTCACGCCGGCGATGGTGAAGGCGGTCTTCGACGAGCTCGGCAAGCCGCGCCCGAAACGCCACTTCACGATCGGCATCAACGACGACGTCACCCACACCTCCCTCACGTGGGACCCGTCGTTCGACACGGAGCCGAAGGACGTCGTCCGCGCGCTCTTCTTCGGCCTCGGGGCCGACGGCACCGTCGGGGCGAACAAGAACTCGATCAAGATCATCGGCGAGGACACGCCCAACTACGCGCAGGGCTACTTCGTCTACGACTCGAAGAAGTCCGGCACGCTCACCGTCTCGCACCTGCGCTTCGGCCCCCGCCCGATCCGCTCCGCCTATCTCGTCACGAAGGCGAACTTCGTCGCCTGCCACCAGGCGAACTTCGTCGAGAAGTACGAGATGCTCGAGCCGACGAGCCCGGGCGCGACGTTCCTCCTCAACTCGTCGCACGGGGCGGACACGGTGTGGGAGAAGCTCCCGCGCGAGGTCCAGCAGCAGATCCTCGACAAGAAGCTCCGCTTCTTCGTGATCGACGCCTACAAGGTCGCGAAGGACACCGGCATGGGGGTGCGCATCAACACCATCATGCAGACCTGCTTCTTCGCGATGACGATCGAGAAGACGTACTCGCGCAAGGGCGCGGAGATCGTGAAGAAGAACTTCGACGCGGTGGACACCACGCTCGCCCACCTCCACGAGGTGAAGACCGAGGGGAAGAAGGTCACCGGCGCGCCGCGCCCGCCGACCGTCTCCGAGTCCGCCCCCGACTTCGTGAAGCGCATCACCGCGCTCATGCTCGCCGGCAACGGCGACCTCCTGCCGGTCTCGGCGTTCCCGCTCGACGGCACCTGGCCGACGGGGACGTCGAAGTGGGAGAAGCGCTCCATCGCCCTCGAGATCCCGGTGTGGGAGCCGTCGCTCTGCATCCAGTGCAACAAGTGCGCGCTCATCTGCCCGCACGCGGCCATCCGGCCGAAGTTCTTCGCGCCCGAGCTGGCGAAGGGGGCGCCGAGGGACTTCGTCACGATGGACTTCAAGTCGCCCGACCAGAAGGGGTTGAAGTACGCCCTGCAGGTCGCGCCGGACGACTGCACCGGCTGCTCGCTGTGCGTCGAGATCTGCCCTGCAGAGTCGAAGACCGAGAAGGGCAAGCGCGCCATCAACATGATGGACGCCGTGCCGCTCAAGGAGAAGGAGCGCCGGAACTGGGACTTCTTCCTCGAGATCCCGGTCGCGGACCGCACGAAGGTGAAGCTCGACGTGAAGGGGACGCAGTTCCTCGAGCCGCTCATCGAGTTCTCCGGCGCCTGCACGGGCTGCGGCGAGACCCCTTACCTCAAGCTCCTCACCCAGCTCTACGGTGACCGCGCCGTCGTCGCGAACGCGACGGGCTGCTCGTCGATCTTCGGCGGCAACCTCCCGACCACCCCGTACACGTCGAACGTGGACGGGCGCGGCCCGGCCTGGGCGAACTCGCTCTTCGAGGACAACGCCGAGTTCGGCCTCGGGATGCGCCTCGCGATCGACAAGCAGGCCGAGCACGGGCGCGAGCTGCTCGCGAAGCTCGGCACGCAGCTCGGCGACGCCCTCGTGAAGGAGGTCCTCGAGGCCGACCAGACCGACGAGGCGGGCATCGAGAAGCAGCGCGCCCGCGTGAAGGTCCTGAAGGAGAAGCTCGCCTCGGTGAAGTCGCCCGAAGCGCTGCGGCTCCGCGATGTCGCGGACTACCTCGTCCGCAAGTCCGTCTGGATCGTCGGTGGCGATGGCTGGGCGTACGACATCGGCTACGGCGGCCTCGATCACGTGATCGCGTCGGGCAAGGACGTGAACATCCTCGTCCTCGACACCGAGGTGTACTCGAACACCGGCGGCCAGGCGTCGAAGGCGACGCCGCTCGGCGCGGGCGCCAAGTTCGCGACGGCCGGCAAGCAGACGCCGAAGAAGGACCTCGCGATGCTCGCGATGACCTACGGGCACCCGTACGTCGCGCGCGTCGCGCTCGGCGCCAAGGACGCGCAGACGGTGAACGCGTTCAAGGAGGCGGACAGCTACACGGGCACCTCGGTGATCGTGGCCTACGCGCACTGCATCGCGCACGGCTACGACATGGCGAACGCGCTCGGGCAGCAGGAGCGCGCGGTCGACTCCGGCTACTGGCCGCTCTTCCGCTACGACCCGCGCAAGGTCGCCGGCGGCGAGAGCCCGCTCAAGCTCGACAGCCCGGCGCCGAAGATCGACCTCTCCGAGTTCGTGAAGAACGAGACCCGCTTCCGGCAGGTCGAGGCCGCGAACCCCGAGGGCTTCAAGAAGATGATGGCGCAGGCGCAGAAGGACGTGCACGAGCGGTACGCGCTGTACGAGCAGCTCGCCCGCGCGATGAACCCGGCGATGCTCGTGCCGGGCGCCGCGAAGCCCAAGGCGAACGCGTAGCGCCGCTGCTCCGTGGCAAATGGACGCCCGGCCTCCTCGCGGAGGCCGGGCGTTCGCGTCTGGACGCGCGCACGCGCGCGCCGCGCACCCATCGCCGCGCGAGAGGTAGCGGCGGGTCGCGCCGGGTCGCCGCGGCGTCGATCGCGCTGTGCCGGTGAACACCCTGTGTTCCTCGCGACCCCACCCCGCCGGAACGCCAGCTTCCGCGGAATCCGAGGACTTTTCGGCGAATTCTTGCGGCACCCCCGTTGCAGTACCGGGAAGCGACTCGCCGCCCGGCGAGGGAGCTAAAGATGCCCGCCTGCCCCGAGCTCTTCACCTGCGGTCTCCACCGGAGCGTCTCCATGCGGGAGGCGCTCCGGGTGTGGCAGAGCTTCTACTGCGAAGGGTGCTTCGGCCGGTGCGAGCGCTACAAGCTCGCGACCGCGGGCGTCGCGGTGCCGGAGAAGCTCCTCCCGAACGGGCGCCTCGTCGACCCCACGGAGCCGCCGCTCCCAGTCGCGGGCGAGCGGCACTAGCGCCTCGGCGCCCGGAACACCTCGCGCAGCGCGGCGCGCGCGGCATGGAAGCCGCACATGCCGTGGACGCCGCCGCCGGGCGGCGTCGACGCGGAGCAGAGGTAGAGGCCGGGCACCGGGGTCGACCACGGCACGACGCGCACCACCGGACGGAAGATCGTCTGCCGGAGCGAGTTCTCCCCGCCGCCGACGTCGCCGCCGACGAGGTTCGCGTCCTCCCGCTCGAGCAGGGCGGGCCCCCGCACCGATCTCGCGAGGACGACCTCCCGGAACCCCGGCGCGAACCGCTCGAGCTGTGCCTCGAGCGCCGCGGTCGCGTCGCCCGCGAACCCGTGCGGCACGTGGCAGTAGGCCCAGGCGGTGTGCCGGCCCGCGGGCGCGCGCGACGGATCGAACAGCGTGTGCTGCGCGACGAGCACGAACGGGCGCGCCGGCATCTCGCCCGCGGCGACCGCGCGCTCCGCCGCGGCGATCTCCTCGAGGGTGCCGCCGAGGTGGACCGTTCCCGCCCGGGCGCACTCCGGCGCGCGCCACGGGATCGGCGCCGAGAGCGCGTAGTCCGCCTTGAAGACGCCGGGGCCGTAGCGGAACCGGTCGAGCGCGCGGGAGTAGCGCGCGGTGAGCCGCTCGCCCGCGACCCGGAGCACCTGGCGCGGCGCGAGGTCGAGGAGGACGGCGCGAGCCGGCGGGAGCTCGCCGAGGGCGCGCACCTCGGCGCCCGTCTCGACGACGCCGCCCCGCGCGCGGAGGAGGTCCGCGAGCGCGAGGGTGATCCGCCCGGCGCCGCCCTCGGGGAACGGCCACCCGACGGCGTGGGCCGCGGCGCCGAGGACGAGCGCGAACGCGGCCGACGGCGAGCGCTCCAGCGGCAGGACCGCGTGGGCGGCGAGGCCGGCGAAGAGCGCGCGCGCCCTCGGGCCGCGGAACCGGCCCTCGGCGAGGCCGCGGGCGGCGAGCAGGGCGGAGATCCCGAAGCGCGCGAGGAGGAGCGGCCGGCGGGGCAGGTGGAGGAGCGCGCCGAGCGTCTCGTCCATGAGCGCGTGGAAGTCGCGCGCGAGCGGCTCGAACAGCGCCCGCCAGGCGCGCGCGTCATCGCCGAGCCCCTTCCCCGTCTCGGCGGGAGATCGCAGGAGCAGCGCCGCCGTGCCGTCGTCGAGCGGGTGCGCGGCGGCGGCGGGAGGGGTCACCCAGCGGAGGCCGCGCGCCTCGAGGTCGAGCCTGCGGAAGAGCGGCGAGCCCGCGGCGAGCGGGTGGATGGCCGAGCAGTGGTCGTGGAGGAAGCCGGGGAGGGTGAGCGGCAGCGTGCGGGCCGCTCCGCCGATGCCGTCCGAGGCCTCGCGCACGAGCACCGCGAGCCCGGCGCCGGCGAGCGTCACGGCCGCGGCGAGGCCGTTCGGGCCGGAGCCGACCACCACCGCGTCGGGGGCGCGCACGGGAGCGGTGTAGCGGCGGCGGACCGGGCGCGCACCGCTCAGGCGAGCGCCGCCGGCTCGACGAGCACGATCCGGGTCCACGCGCCGGAGCGGAAGCGCAGGAGGAGGACGAGCGCGAGGAGCGCGAGGTACGCGACGAGCCAGGAGACCGCGGCGACGTCGCCGCCCTCGAGGACCCGGACGGAGATCCAGCTGCCCGGCGCGAACACCGCCCAGGCGATGGCGACGCGCGCCCAGAGCGTGAACGCGGTGTCGCCCGCGGCGCGCAGCGCCTCGGCGAGCACGCTCGCGCCCGCGTCGAAGAGCTGCCAGCCGACGGAGAGGAGGAGCATGCGGCGCCCCGCGTCGACGAGCGCCGCCGCCGAGGCGGGGTCGCGCGCGAAGGCCGAGAGGACGAGGTCCGGCAGCGCGAGATACACGATCCCGACGAGCGCCTGCCACGAGCCGGCCACCCCGAAGGCGAGCGCGACGATCCCGCCGACCCGCTCCCGGCGGCCGGCGCCGATCGCCTGGCCGACGAGGATCGCCCCCGCGCTCGCGATGCCGAAGGCGGGCATGAACGCGACCGAGTTCACCTGGATGACCGCCATGAGCGCGGCGAGCGAGGTCGTGCCGAGCCCGGCGACGACGACGTTCGTGAAGAACGCGAAGGCGAGGAACTCGAGGAACCAGTTGAGGCCGGAGGGGACGCCGAAGCGGAGCAGGCGCAGGAGCTCCGCCCCGCGGAGCCGGAGCGGGGCGAGGCCTCGCCCCTCGCGGACGAACACCGCGAGGAGTCCGAGGAACGCGACGGACGACGAGAGGGCGCTCGCGAGCGCGGCGCCGCGCACGCCGAGGGCGGGCGCGCCGAGGTGGCCGTCGATGAGGACCCAGTTCCCGAGGACGTTGAGCGCCATCGCGGCGACGCTCGCGCGCATCGGGAGCCGGGTGTTCCCGAGGCCGCCGTAGTAGTTCGCGAGCGCCTCCGTCCCGACGACCGCGCCCGCGGAGAGGAGCCGCAGCGCGAGGTAGCCCTCCATGAGCGCCCGGACGTCCGCCGCGTACGGCAGGGGCGCGAGCAGCGCCGGCACGAACGGGATGAACGCCGTGGCGAAGAGCGCCGTCGCGCCGGCGACTGCGAGGCCGTACCAGGCGTACCGGCGGGCGCCGCGGGCGTCGCCCATCCCGAAGAGCTGCGAGGAGAAGGACGAGACGATGAACACGGTCCCCATCGGAAGGATGAAGAACGTGAAGGCGTTGAGCGCGCCGGCGGTCGTCGCGGCGAGGGCGGCCGCGCCGAGGTGGGCGACCATCACCGCGTCCGCGATCCCGACGACCACCTGCGAGGAGCGGGAGACGACGATGGGCCACGCGAGCGCGAGGAGCGCGCGGAGCCGGCCGCCCCGCGCGCCCGCCTCGACCCCGTCAGCCGCCGCCCCGTCCGCCATGGCCGGGATTCTTATCCCAGGCCCGAGCGCCTCGCGACCCGCGCGGCTAGGGCGGCGGGCGGCGGGCGGCGGGCGGCGGGCGGCGGGCGGCGGGCGGCGATGCGATAGGCTGTCGGCCAGAAGGAGCACACCTTGGGCGACGAGACCATCCAGTTCGCGTCCCGCTTCTCGGACGCGGTGAAGAACCTCTCCCTCCTCGCGGGCGACGCGACGGCGGCGGAGATCGCGAAGGCCCTCGGGCCGGACGTCGCCGCGCGGACGCGCTCCGCGCTCGACGCGGTCGAGGCCGTGTACGAGACGGGCACGGACGGCGTGCGCAACTGGCCCGAGCAGCGCAAGCGCGTCCTCGCGCAGCTCGCGAGGGTGCGCGAGGCGCTCGAGCGCTCGGGCGTGGACGCGGAGCTGCGCCGGCGCGCCGGCGCGCTCGTCGAGGCGATCGAGGCGCGGGACGCCCGGTAGCCGCCCAGCCCTCCCTTTTCGACTAGACTCGCGCGGAAGATCGTTTCCGGGCCTCGCGCGTTCCACCTCGCGAGGCCCCGACGGAGGCCGGCCGGTTTGGACAGCGACGAGCGGCTCATGCTCCGGTTCCAGGCCGGCGACGTCCGGGCCTTCGAGGAGCTCGTGCGCCGTCACCGGACCCCCCTCTTCTCCTTCCTGCTCCGGCTCACGGGCGACCGCGGCCGGGCGGAGGACCTCTGCCAGGAGACGTTCCTGCGCGTGGTCCGGGCGGCGGAGCGCTGGGAGCCGCGGGCGCTCTTCCGCACCTGGCTGTACGCCGTCGCGCGGAACCAGGCGTTCGACGACGCGAGGCGGCAGGCCTTCCGCCGCACCGAGGCGCTCGACGACCCGGCGCGAGCGCCGGCGGCGTCGGACGATCCGGCGCCCGATCGCGCCGCGGACGCCGCGCTCGTGCGCCCGAAGCTCGAGGCGGCGCTCGCGGCGCTGCCAGCGGAGCAGCGCGAGGTGTTCCTCCTGCGCGAGCACGCGGGGCTCCGCTTCCACGAGATCGCGGAGGTGACCGGCGTCCCCGAGAACACCGTGAAGAGCCGGATGCGCTACGCCCTCGAGGCGCTCCGCGCGAAGCTCGAGGCGCTCGGGGTCGGCCCCGGCGCGGACGGCGAGGCGAGGAGCGCGACCCCATGACCCACGACGAGCTCAGGGAGAAGCTCCTCGACCTCGCCTGCGGCGAGCTCTCCCCGCGCGAGGCGCGGAAGGTCGAGGAGCACGCGGCCTCCTGCGAGGGGTGCCGGGCGGAGCTCGCCCGGATGCGCGAGACGCGCCGGCTCATGTCCGCGCTGCCCGAGGAGGCCGCCCCTGCGGGCGGCGAGGCGGTCCTGCTCGCCGCCGCGCGCGAGGCGGCGCGCCGGCGCGAGCCGCGGCCGGTGCTGCCGCGTTGGGTGTGGGGCGCCTCGATCGCGGCGATGTCGCTCGCCGCCGTCGTGGCGGTCTCGTACCGCGTCATGTCGATGCGCCCCGGTCCGCCCGGACGCGAGGATCCGAACGCGCTTCTCGGCGACTCGCCGTACGCGAGCGCGCCCTCTTCCCCGCCCGCGGCGGCGCAGGACGCGGCGGGCGCGGACGAGACAGTGGCGGGCGCGCGGCCCCGCGCCGAGCAGGAGTCGCGCGGCCCCGGCGCCGGCGCCGCGCCGCGCGCGAGGCCTCCCGCGCCGGCGGAGAGGCCGGCCGAGAAGAAGGCTCGCGCGCTCCCGGCAGAGCCCGAGCCGGCGCCGTCCGCGAAGGGTGCCCCGCCCGAGCAGCGCATGGAGCGTGTGGAGCGCGGGAACCTCGCGATGGCCGAGGCCCCCGCCGCGGCGCCGCCACCCGCGGCCGCATCGCGCCAGCCGGCGCCGGCGCCCGCCCCGGCGGAGGTCCCGGCCCCCGCGGGCGCCGTCGCGGGCGTCATCCCTGATCGCGCCGCCGCCGCGCCCTCACGCGCCGCCCCGGCCCCCGCGCGCCGTGCCGCGCCGGTCCGGACCGAGCCCGAGCTCGGGCGCGGCCGCGACGCGAATGTCGCGGACGCCGGTGCGGCGCTCGCGCAGTACGAGGACCTCCGGCGGACGGGCCGGCTCCGCGCCGAGGTGCGAAGCTTCCCCGGCTGCGACGGCGAGCTCTCCCGCCGGCTCGAGCGCGATCCGGCGGGGCGCGTCGTGTCGTACGCGTGGGAGGCGATGCTCGGCGGCCGGCGAGTCCGGTACGAGGTCGTATACGCGCCGGACGGCTCGGTCGTCCGCGCGCGGGCCATGGACGCGGCGACCGGAGGGATCGAGCGGGCGCTCTTCCGCCCGCCGCCGCTGCACACGATCGATCTCGACGCCCCCCCGCGCTGCCGCTGATCGCCCTTGCGCGAGCGGGCGGCACCGCGGACGCGGCACCGAATCTTGCGCCGGGCTGGCCCTCGCCCACCGGGCGAGCGGCCGGGCGCCCCCGTATCCGACCGATTGTGGCGGGCCCGCTCGCTGCGGTACGTTCCGCGCCCGTGACCGATCCAACGCCGCGCTTCACGAACCCGTGGCGCCGCCTCCCGGCAGCCCGCGCCGCGGTGCAGGTCGCCTACCTCGTCTTCCTCGTCGCGGTGGGCGTCCGCTTCGCGCGCTTCGTCGCCGAGGTGATGGGAGAGGGCGCGATCGGCGCCGCGCGGCCTGCGCCGGTCGAGGGGTTCCTGCCGATCTCGGCGCTCCTCGGGCTCAAGCGCTGGCTTCTCACCGGCTTCTGGGACGAGATCCACCCCGCCGGCCTCGTCATCCTCCTCGCGGCGATCGGGGCGTCGCTCGTCGCGCGCAAGGGCTTCTGCGCGTGGGTCTGCCCGGTCGGGGCGATCTCTCGCGGCCTCGAGTGGCTCGGCCACCGGCTCCTCTGGCGGCGCGGCTTCCCGCGCGTGCCGCGCGCGGCCGACCTCGCGCTCTCCTCGCTGAAGTACGTCGTCCTCGTGTTCTTCGCGTGGCAGGTCTTCGTCGCGATGTCGCCCGCGGCGGTGGACGCCTTCATCGGGTCGCCCTACAACCTCGCGGCCGACGCGAAGATGCTCCTCTTCTTCACGCGGCCGTCCGGGACGGCGGTCGCCGTCGTCGGCGGGCTCGCCGTGCTCTCGCTCGTCGTGAAGCACGCGTGGTGCCGGTGGCTCTGCCCCTACGGCGCGCTCCTCGGCCTCGCGAGCCTCGTCTCGCCGCAGCACGTACGCCGCGATCCCGCGGCGTGCAACGACTGCCGCGCCTGCACGCGCGCGTGTCCGGTCGAGATCCCGGTCCACGCCCGGCTGCACGTGCTCTCCTCCGAGTGCACGGGGTGCCTGTCGTGTGTCGCCGCGTGCACGGTGCCGGACTGCCTCGGCGTGACGCTCCGGGGAAGACGCGCGCTCTCGCCCTGGCTCGTGCCCGCGGGCGTGCTCGGGGTGATGCTCGGGTCGTGGGCGGTCGCGCGCGCCGCCGGCTTCTGGGAGACGTCGGTGCCGGCCGCCGCGTTCCGCTGGGCGTACCGCGCGATGGGGCTCTGATCCCGGGCGCCGCCGGCCCCGCCCGTTCGCTAGCGCTGCTTGTCGTGCCCCTTGCCCTTGTCGTGGCACCGGCCGTCGCTCCAGACGTGGCCGGGCGGGCACTTCTGGTCAGCGGTCGCGGCGGAGCGGGAGCGGCCCACCGGCACGACGATGCAGCCCGTTGCGGTCGCGAGGGCGGAGAGGGCGAAGGCGGCGAGGACGAGGGTCTTCATGGCCGAGAGCCTGCCACGCCGTCCGAAGCCGAGGCAAGACTCCGCCGGCGGCCGGAATCCCACACCTCGCACCTGACGGCCCGGTAGAGTCATCGAGATGCAACCCTCCTGCCAGGGGACCCGGCGGTGAAGCTGCGCGTCGTCGCGGTCGGCAGGGATCGGTCCGGGCTCTTCGCCCCGGCGGCGGAGGAGTACGCGAAGCGGCTCGGGCGCTACGTCAAGTTCGAGCTCGTCGAGGTGCCCGAGGCGCGGCGGCACGCGGGCACGCCGCGCGCAAAGGACGAGGAGGGCGAGTCGCTCCTCGCCCGGATCGGCGAGCGGGAGCGGGTGGTGCTCCTCGACGAGCGGGGGACGGAGGAGACGAGCGAGGTCTTCGCGAGGCGCGTAGCGCGGTGGCTCTCGCGCGCGCAGGACGTGGCGCTCGTCATCGGCGGGTCGGACGGGCTCTCCGACGCGATCCGCGCGCGCGGCGAGGAGACGCTCGCGCTCTCGCGCCTGACGCTCGCGCACCGGCTCGCGCGTGTCGTGCTGCTCGAGCAGCTCTACCGCGCGATGACCATCCTTCGCGGGGAGCCGTATCATAAGTAGCCGGACGCACGGTCCGGGGCCCGTTTGATTCTTGTGGCGCGCGGGCCCTTTCGCCGACAATCACCCGTCCCGACTTGCGAGCGCAGGGGCAGCCGGATGAGGCTGCCCCGGAGCGAGCGGGGGGTTCGGGGGGGCGCGAGGCCCGAAGGGCCGAGTGTCCCCCCGCCACAATAGAGGTGCCGCGTGCCGAAGACGAAGCCCGTCCTCCTCGTCGTGCTCGATGGCTGGGGGATCCGCAGCGAGCGCGACGCGAACGCCATCGCGATCGCCGGGACACCGAACGTGGACGCGCTCGTCCGCGAGTTCCCATCCACGGTGATCGAGACGAGCGGCCTCTCGGTCGGGCTACCCGAGGGGCAGATGGGCAACTCCGAGGTCGGCCACACGAACCTCGGCGCCGGGCGGATCGTCTACCAGGACCTCGTCCGCATCAACCGGGCCGTCGAGGACGGCTCCCTTTTCGCGAACGACGCGCTCCTCATGGCGTGCCGGCGCGCGAAGGAGTCGGGCGGCGCGCTCCACCTCATGGGCCTCGTCTCCGACGGCGGCGTCCACAGCCACCTCGACCACCTCCACGCCTGCCTCGAGCTCGCGCGGCGCGAGGGCGTCGCGCGCGCCTACGTCCACGCCTTCATGGACGGGCGGGACACTCCCCCCCGCTCGGGCCTCGGCTACCTCGCCGGCGTCGAGAAGCGGCTCCAGGAGCGCGGCTACGGCAAGGTCGCGACCGTCTGCGGCCGCTACTACGCGATGGACCGTGACAAGCGCTGGGACCGGGTGGCGCTCGCGTACGCCGCGCTCGTCCGGGCCGAGGGGCTCCGCGCCGCCTCCGGCGTCGTCGCGATGGAGGCGTCGTACGCGCGCGGGGAGGGCGACGAGTTCGTGAAGCCGACCGTCATCGTGAACGGCGACGGCAAGCCCGTCGGCCCGGTTCGCGACGGCGACGCGATCGTCTTCTTCAACTTCCGCGCGGACCGCGCGCGCGAGATCACCCGCGCCTTCACCGACCCGTCGTTCGCCGAGTTCGACCGGATCGCCGTGCCGCGGCTCTCCGCCTACGTCTGCATGACGGAGTACGACCGGACCTTCGGGCTCCCGGTCGCGTTCGGCCCGACCGACCTCAAGGAGATCTTCCCCGAGATCGTCTCGCAAGCCGGGCTGAAGCAGCTCCGCTGCGCCGAGACCGAGAAGTACGCGCACGTCACCTTCTTCTTCAACGGCGGGCGCGAGATGGTCTACCCGGGCGAGGATCGCATCCTCGTGCCGTCGCCGCGCGACGTGAAGACCTACGACGCGAAGCCCGAGATGAGCGCGCGCGAGGTGACGGACAAGCTCGTCGTCGCCGTCGGCACCGGCCAGTACGGCTTCGTGCTCGTGAACTACGCGAACCCCGACATGGTCGGGCACACGGGGATGCTCGACGCCGCCGTGAAGGCGGTGAAGGTCGTGGACGAGTGCGTGGGCCGGCTCTGGCAGGCCGCCCGCAAGCAGGGGATGGCGATGCTCGTCACCGCCGATCACGGCAACTGCGAGATGATGACCGACCCCGTGACGGGCGAGCCGCACACCGCGCACACGCTCAACCCGTGCCCGTTCATCCTCGCGGATCCCGCCTTCAAGGGCGCGAAGCTCCGGGCGAAGGGGGTCCTCGCCGACATCGCGCCGACCGCGCTGCAGGTCATGGGGCTCCCGCAGCCGAAGGAGATGAAGGGGCTCGGGCTCGTCACGAGGTGACCGTGCGCCCCGGCGACCTCGCCCGCGCCGCCGCGCGCGCGCTCCTCGAGCTCGTCTATCCGCCGCGCTGCGCCGCGTGCGGGGAGCCGACTGAGGCGGAGCCGTTCTGCGAGGTCTGCGCGGGCGCGGTGGACCCGCTCCCGCCCGGCTGCGCGCGCTGCGGCCTCCCCGGCCCGGACCCGCTCTGCGGCGCCTGCCGCGCGGCGCCCCCCGCGTTCGACGCCGTCCTCGCGGCCGGGCTCTTCGGCGGCCCGCTCGCCGACGCGATCCACGCGTTCAAGTACGAGAACCGCCCGGCGCTCTCCCGCCCGCTCGGCGCCTGGCTCGCCGGGCGCGCCGCGTTCTCCGCGGACGCGCTCGTCGTCTCGATCCCGCTCGCGCGGACCCGGCGGATCGAGCGCGGGTACGACCAGGCCGCTCTCCTCGCCGACGCGCTCGCCCGGGCCGCAGGCGCCCGCGGGCGGCGCATGCGCGGAGCCCTTCGCCGGACGCGGGAGACGCCGCCTCAGGTCGGGCGCTCCCGCGAGGAGCGCGCCCGCAACGTGGCGGGCGCGTTCGAGGCCACGGCGGCCGTCGCCGGCCGCGACGTCGTCCTCGTGGACGACGTCGTCACCACTGGCGCGACCGCGGACGCGGCCGCCTCCGCGCTGCGCAAGGCGGGCGCCCGGTCGGTCGTGGTCGTCGCGCTCGCCCGCGCGGAGTAGGCTCGCCCCTCCATGCCCGCGCTCCCCCTGCTCGCCGCCGCATTGCTCCTCGCCGCGAGGCCCGTCCCCCCGGCAGGGGCGCCGGACCGCCTGGCGCGGCTCGAGGCCGAGCTCGCTCGAGGCCGGCGCGACGCGCGCGCCGTCTCGGCGCTCGCGGACCTCGGCGGGCTCGCCGACGAGGTCCCGGACCTCGCCCGCGTCGCGTCCGTCCTCGCACGGCTCGCCGACGACCGGAGCGCTCACCCGGAGGCCCGGGCGCTCGCCCGCTTCCGGCTCGCCGGGGTCGAGCGTGCGCGCGGGAACCTCCAGCGGAGCGCCGCGCACCTCCGGCGCCTCGGCTTCGTCGGCGGGTGGAGCGTCATCGGCCCGTTCGACGACGAGGGGAAGCGTGGCTTCGACGTGGTCCTTCCGCCCGAGAAGGCGGTGGACCTCGGGGCGAAGCTGCCGGGCAAGGTGCGCGAGGTCGCCTGGCGCCCCCTGCCGCCCGAGGTCTTCTCGGAGGGCTTCGTTCACCTCGGCGCCGCCGTGAGCCCTTCGCGAGAGGTGGTCGCGTACGCGCTCGCCGTCGTGGAGGCGCCGCACGACGAGCGCGTGCAGCTCTGGCTCGGCGCGAGCGGCGCCGCGAAGGTCTTCGTGAACGGCGCGCTCGCGCTCGCCGACCGCGGCTACCACCCCGCGCGGATCGACCAGCGCGGCGCGACCGTATCGCTCCGGCGTGGAGCGAACCGGATCCTCGTGAAGCTCTGCCACGCCGAGGGCCGGATGGGCTTCTACCTCCGGCTCGCGGACGAGCGCGGGGAGGGCCGGACGCTCGCCGCCGTCGATGCGGCCGCCGCGCTCCAGCCGCCCGGGGCGGCGGCGACGCCCATCGCGGGCGCGATCGCGGAGCTCGAGCGCCGCGCGGCCGCCGCGCGGGGCCGGCCGCGGGAGGAGGCGCAGGCGCGGCTCGCCCTCGCGCTCGCGCTCGAGGAGCGCCAGTCGGCCGACGCGAGCGACGGCCGCGCGACCGCGGAGGCGCGGCGGGCCGCCGAGCTCGCCCCGAGGTCGGTCGAGGCGCGCCTCGTCGCCGCGCGGCTCGAGGAGGACCGGGGTCGCCGGCGCGCGCACGTCGAGGCGGCGCTCGCGGCGGCGCCCGGGGATCCGGCCGTCCTCGTCGCGCTCGCCGAGGACGAGCTCGACCGGGACCGCCCGCACGCTGCGGTGCGGCTCCTCGAGCGCGCTGCGCGCGCGGCGCCGGGCTGGGCCGAGCCGCGCGTCGGGCTCGCCGAGGCGCTCTCCCGCGCGGGCCTCGATCCGCGCGCAGGGCGGGCCGCGGCGGAGGTCGCCCGGGCGTTCCCGACGGTCCCTGGGGCGGTCCGGGCGGCGGCGCGCGCGGCGCGCCGGCTCGGCCGCGACGACGAGAACGCGGCGCGGCTGCGGACGCTCCTCGCGCTGCGCTTCGACGACCGCGAGGCGCGCGGTACGCTCGCCCAGCTGCTCGTCGATCGCGGCGACGTCGCGAGCGCGGCGGCGCTGCTCCTCGAGGGGCTCCGGCTCGAGCCGTCCGATCTCGAGGGGCGGCTCGGGCTCGCCGACCTGCTCGGGGCGAACGGGCGGGCCGAGGAGGCCGAGCTCCAGTTCGAAGCGGCGCTCCGGATCGCGCCCGAGGACCCGGAGCCCTTCGCGCGCCGCGGCCGCGCCCGGCTCGCGCAGGGGCGCGCCGCCGAGGCGAAGGGGGACCTCGAGCGCGCGCTCGAGCTGCGGCCGCAGAGCCCGGAGCTGAAGGAGCTCGTGCGCACCCTCGAGCCGGCCCGCGAGCGCTTCGAGCGGCCGTACGCGCTCGACGCGGCCGCGCTCGCGCTCGCGAAGGCCGCCGCCGCGCCAGCCCCGGACGACGACGCCCTCGTCCTCGGCGACCTCGAGGTGACCCGGGTCTTCCCCTCGGGCCTCTCGGCGACCTACGAGCAGCTCGTCGTGAAGGTCCTGACGCCGCGCGGCGCCGACGCGTTCCGGCGCCGCGCCGTGTCCTGGGATCCCGACCGGCAGGAGGTCCACATCGAGCGGGCGCGCGTCCTGAAGCCGGACGGGACGATCGTCGACACCCACGAGGAGTCGGAGCAGAGCGCGAGCGAGCCCTGGTACCGGCTCTACTACGACACCCGCGCGAAGAGCCTCTCGTTCCCGGCGCTCGCGCCGGGCGACGTGCTCGAGGTCGCCTGGCGCATCGAGGACGTCGCGAAGGAGAACCTGCTCTCCGACTACTACGGCGACGTCTCCTTCGTGGACGAGGGGACCCGCAAGCTCCTCTTCGACCGCGTCGTGCTCGTGCCCGAGGGGCGCGCCCTCCACGCGAGCGTCCCCGCGGGCGTCGCGCGGACCGAGCGCCACCTCGCGGGCGGCGTCGTCGAGCACCGGTTCGTCGCGCGGGACCTCCCTCGCATCGTCCCCGAGCCGTCGATGCCCGGCTGGAGCGAGGTCGCCCGATCGGTGCACGTGTCGACCTACGCGACCTGGGACGACGTCGCGCGCTTCTACTGGGGGCTCGTCCGCGAGCAGCTCCACCCGAGCGAGGAGGTGCGGCGGACCGCGGCGCGCATCGCCGACGAGGCGCTCGGCGTCGTCCGCGGGGGTCCCGCGCCGCGCCCGGCCCGTGCGAACGGGAAGAGCAACGGCCACGGCGTCTCGCCGCAGCCGGCGTCGTTCTCGCCGCCGCCGGGCGGCTGGGACCCCGCGACGAAGCGGCTGCTCGTCTCCGCCGTGTACGGCTTCGTCGTCTCGCAGACGCGCTACGTCGGGCTCGAGTTCGGCATCCACGGCTACAAGCCTTACCGGGTGGACGACGTCCTGCGCCGCCGCTTCGGCGACTGCAAGGACAAGGCGAGCCTCATGCACGCGCTCCTCGAGGCGCTCGGGATCGACTCGCGCCTCGTCCTCCTGCGCATGCGCCGCCTCGGCCGGATCGCCGAGGCGCCGGCGTCGCTCGCGGTCTTCAACCACGCGATCCTGTGGGTGCCCGAGCTCGACCTGTTCCTCGACGGCACCGCCTCGTGGACCGGCTCGCGCGAGCTGCCGGGGGAGGACCGGGGCGCCGTCGCGCTCATCGTGAACCCCGACGCTCCGCCGCGCTTCCTCGTCGTGCCGGATGCGCGCCCGGAGGAGAACCGGACCGAGAGCCGCTTCGAGATCGGGCTCGCGCCGGACGGGCGCGCGACCGTGCACGGCGCCTCCCGGATCGTCGGGGGGCAGGCGTCCGAGTACCGGAGCGCCTACCTCTCCGCGCACGAGCGCCGCGCCCAGCTCGAGAAGGCGTTCAACCGCACGTTTCCGGGGCTGCGCGTCGAGGCGGTGAACGTCTCCGACCTCGCGCGCATCGAGGAGGACGTGCGCATGGACTTCACCCTGGACGTGCCGCGCTACGCCCAGCCCGAGGCGGGCGGCCTTCGCTTCACGCCGTTCGGCGGCGGGCCGGGCTACCTCGAGTCGTACGCGTCGCTCGCCGAGCGGCGCCACCCGCTCGTCCTCGGCCAGCCGATGGAGAGCCGGTTCGAGTACCGCTACGCGCTGCCGCCCGGGTGGGCGGCGGTGGAGGTCCCGGAGGACGCCGCGGGCGAGGTGCCGGAGGCGGCCTTCGAGGTGCGCCACCGCGTCGAGGGATCGACGCTCGTCGTCTCCGGCCAGGTCACCTTCCGCGCCGGGCGCGTCGCCCCCGAGCGTTACGCGGCGTTCCGGGACCTCGTCGCCCGCCTCGACCGCGCCTTCGCCCGGCGCATCCGCGTCGCGCCCGCGACTCCGGCCGGGGAGGTCCGATGAGCCGCTCCTGCCGCTCCGCGCTCGCCGCGCTCCTCCTCCTCGGCGCCGCCGCCTGCGCCGCCGCGCCTGGCCGCACCGCGCGTGGCGCGGTCGACGCCCTCGTCGCCCGGAGCGACGCGCGCGCGGCCGCGGTGCTCACCCCGGCGCTGGTCGAGCGCGCCCCGCGCGATCCCTGGGCGCGGCTCGCTGCGGCGCTCGTCGCGCGCCGCGTCGCCGACGCGCCGGTCGAGGCCGCGCACCTCGTCGCGCTCGCCGTCGCCGCGCCGGACCACCCGCTTGCCCCGATCGCGCTCCGGCGGCTCTCCGAGCTCGTCGAGGAGTCCCCCGCCCTCGCGCGGCTCGTCGAGGACGGGCTCGCCGCCCCGCTCGCGACGCGCCGCTTCTCGGGGCTCGCCGCCTACCGCGCGCGGGTCGCCCGGATCGCCGCCGCCGAGGTGCTCGGGGAGCACGAGCGCGTGGCGGCGCTGCGCGCCGAGAACGGCGCCGTCACCGCCTGGGCCCTCGCCGGCCCGTTCGGGCGCAGGCGCGCGCTCGACTTCGTCGAGCCGCGGCCGGCCGACTCGGGGATCCTGCCGGAGGCCGCGCCCGCGCCGCTCGCGGGCGCGCCCCGGCCGACGCGCACGTTGCCCGCGCCGGACGGGACGATCGCGCTCGAGGGCGAGCCCTCGCAGGGCGACGTCTTCTACCTCGCCGCCGACGTGACGCTCGCCCATGGCGGGCGCTACCTCGTCGCGCTCGGGACCTCGATGTCCGCGCGCCTGCAGATCGACGGCGCGCAGGTGCACGAGCGCCGCGACTTCGCTGCCCACCTGCCCACGGTCGTCCACGTGCCGATCTCGCTCGGCGCCGGAAGGCACCGCGTGCTCGTGAAGGTGGCGCGCGCGGAGGACCGGGCGGGGCTCCACCTCGCGCTCGCGCGCGAGGACGGCGCGCCCTCGGACGCGACCTGGGCGCCGGCGCCCGCGGGCTCGCGCGCGCCCCAGGCCTCGCACCCGGCGCCGGGCGCGCCCGTCTTCGGCGCCCGCGCGCTCGCGGCGTCCCTCGCTCCCGAGGCGGGCGCGCCGCTCGCGGCGCTCCTCGCCGGGATGGACGCGGCCTCGATCGACCGCGAGGCGGCGAAGGCGCTCCTCGACGAGGCGGCCGCGGCGCTCCCCGGGTCTGCGACGGTGCGGCTTGCGCGTGCGGTCGTCGTCGCGAGCGACTCGACGCTCGACGAGCAGGTCGCGCGTGCGCGGTCCGAGGCGGAGCTGCGCGAGGCGCTCTCGCGCGACCCGGGCCACGATGCCGCCCGCATCACGCTCGCCTCGCTGCTGCGCCGGGCGGGGCGGCTCGACGAGGCGGACGAGGTGCTGCGGCTCGAACCTCGTGCGGCGGCCCCTGCGCCCCCGCCGGGCGCGGCGCCGGGCCGGAGCGCGGCGCTCGCGCTCGCGCGCGCCCGCGCCGCGGAGGCGCGCGGCCTCGCCGAGACGGCCGAGGCGCTCGTCGCCGAGGCGATCGCGGTGGGGGGCGGCTGCGCCGCCCTCGAGCTCGGCCGCGACCTCGCCGCCCGCCGGCGCGCGGTCCAGGTGGAGGACGACCGCGCGCGGGCGTTCGCCGCGTGCCGCGACGGCCGCGAGCGGCTCGCCGAGCACCTGCGCCGCCGCGGCGATCTCGCGGGGGCCGCCGCCGCGCTCGCACCCGTCGTCCGCGCGCGACCCTGGGCGCTCGAGCCCTCCTTCGCGCTCGCCGCCACCCACGTCGCCGCGGGCGAGCCCGGGCGCGCCGTCGAGGTGCTCCGCGCGCTGCGCGCCGTCTGGCCCCGCAGCGCGCGCGTCGAGAAGCGGCTCGGCGACGCGCTCGAGCTCGCGGGCGACGCCGCCGGCGCGCGCGCGGCCCGCGAGCGCGCCCTCCTCGACGATGGCGGCGACCTCCCTCTTCGCCGCGCGCTCGCGCTCGAGGACGGGCACGAGGTGCTCGACGAGTGGGCGGAGGACGCGGGCTCGGCGATCCGCGCCTACGAGGCGGCCCGCCGGACCGACGACACGTCCTCCGCGATGGTGCTCGACGCGGCGGCGGTCGAGGTGCACCCGGGGGGCGCGATCACCGAGCGGACGCACCAGGTCATCCACGTCCTCGACCCGAAGGGGGTCGAGCAGTTCGGCGAGGTGACGATCCCGCACGGCGGGGAGGTGCTCGCCGTCCGCACGATCAAGCCGGACGGCCGCGCCGTCGAGCCGGAGCGGGTCGGCAAGGACGGCAAGGGGACGATCTCGCTCGCCGGGCTCGAGCCGGGCGACTACGTGAGGCTCGAGTTCGTGCGGAGCCTCCGCGGCGACGGCGACGGCGCGGTCGCAGACCGGTTCTACTTCCGCGCCGAGGGCTCGCGCCTGTTCCGCTCGACCTATGTCGTCGCGGCGCCGGAGGGGCTCGGCCTCGCGGTGGAGGCGCACGGGATGGGGGCACCGGCCCCGGTCCACGAGCGCGGGCGCGAGGTGATCCGCGGGACCGCCGACGACGTGCCGGCCCTCGTCCCGGAGCCGAACCAGCCGCAGCCCGGTGAGATCCTCCCATACCTGCACGTCGGGATCGGCGAGGGGCGTGAGGCGGTCCACCGGGACCTCGCCGACGCCCTCGCCGGCAAGGCCCGCTCGACCGAGGAGATCCGCGCCTACGCGCGCCGCGTCCGTGCCGAGGTTGGGAAGGACGCGACGCCGGCCGCGCTCGCGCGCGCCGCCTGGAGGCGGCTGTCGAAGGACGTCCTCGGCAACGGCGGCGCGTTCGACGACGCGAGCGAGGCGCTCTCGCGCGGGCGGGGCGGCCGGCTCTTCCTGCTCGAGGCCGTGCTCGCCGAGCTCGGCGTCCGCGCGCGCGTGGCGTTCGTGCGGCCGTTCGCGGCGGATCCCGCGCCGCGCCGCTTCCCCTCGCGGACCGGCTGGTCGTATCCGCTCCTCCGCATCGAGGCGGGCGGCGCGCCCATCTGGCATGACCCCGCGCTCCGGATGGCGCCGCTCGGGACGATCCCGTCGAGCGTGCTCGGGTGCGAGGCGCTCGTCGTCCCGGAGCCGGGCGAGCCGCTCGAGGTCGCGCGCACGCCGGAGCGGGGCCCGGTCGAGGATCGGCGCGAGCTCGCGCTCCGGATCGCGCTCCGCGCCGACGGCGGCGCGGCGCTCGACGGCGAGGAGCGGTTCCACGGAGCCGTCGCCGCCACGGTGAAGGACGTCATCGAGCGGCTCGACGCGTCGGAGCGACGCCAGCTCGTCGAGCAGATGCTCGCCCGCACCTTCCGCGGCCTCTCGCTGTCTGCCGTCGAGGTGCTCGGCGAGCAGGACCCCGACGCGCCCTTCACGCTGCGCTGGAGCGGCACGGTCGGTGCGCTCGCGCGCGCCGCGAACGGCGGTCTCGTCGTGGACGCGGAGATCGAGCCGGCGCGGCTCGGGGCGAGGTACGTCCAGGTCGCCGCGCGCACGACGCCGCTCGTCGTCGCGCTCCCCGAGATCATCGAGCAGCGCATCGAGGTGGTCGCGCCGGAGGGGTTCCGGCCCGAGCCTGCACCCGCGGGCGCGGTGGACGGGTCGTTCGGCACGTTCGCGCGGAGCGAGCGCGCTGACGGGCGGACGCTCGTGCGCGAGGAGCGGCTCGTGCTCCGCCGCGGGCGCATCGCGCCCGAGCAGTACGCCGACTTCGCCGCGTTCGCCGCGTCGGTCGATCACCTGCAGCAGAGCCCTGCCGCATTTGCGGGCGAGGTCCCGGGCACCGCACCCGCGGGTGTCGCTCGACCCTCCACGCCCCGCCCGTGAAAGCCCGGTGAATCCGAGCCGGTCGGCCGCGCCCGGGCCGGCGCGGCGGCGGGCACGGTCACTGCACTCTCGGTGCTCGTGCGCTTCGTTCGTCGGATCGCCGAGAGCATCACCCGGATCGCCAGCGGCGCATCCGGGCTTCTCACCCCCTCCGTCGCTCTCTGCGTCGCCGTCGCTCGAACGCCTGCTGGTCTGCGCCGCACTCCCCGTCCCGGCGCGTACCATCACCGCATTCGCAGCTGACGGATCGCCGCCCTGCGCGGCGCACGCTCGGGCCGGTGGCGTCCGTTCTCCCTGACGGACGCCTCCCGGCCCGATTCTTTTCGAGCCGCTACGTCGCAGGCACGCCGGGCAGCGCGTCCACGAAGCGGAGTCGAGGTTCGAGCCGAGAGCTTCGCGGGTCGGCGCGCGGGTGAACACGACCTGACACGCCCTTGCACGAAACAAGTGGAGCCCCGAAGCGCGCGAACGCCCGAGGCTCCTGTCCATGAAGTGCGCTGCGCGAGCGACGATGCTGGAGCGCAGGCACCTCGTGCTCCGTCACGCCCAACGGGTGGGTGAGGAACGGCATCGTGCGCGGCCGCCACCGGATCCTCGGTAGGAAGAGGAACACGGTGGCGGTCGCGGCGAGGTTCACGACGGCGCGCTTCCAGAACGGGACAGTGCTATCCGGAGAACGGCTGCATGTCCCAAGGGGGCGCGGGGTCCATGAAGACGTTGTTCGTGTCCTCCGCGAGCGCGTTGCTCGACAGGCCGCCCCAGTACCCGCGGTTGTTGCGTGCCCTCGTGCCGTGGACAGGGTCCGATGCGTACGAGAAGCTCCTCACCTGCCAGATGAAGTGCAGGTTCGCGCCGTCGCTCGTGTGCGTGTCGACGACGTTGTTCTCGATGAGGAGGTTCCAGACGACCGAATTCTGCGACCCGGCGTCGGGCTCGATGTCGATCGGCGGGATGTAGGTCCCGTTGTCCGAGCGGTTGATCTTGCGGTGGTAGCTGTTCCTGATGATCGAGCCGCCCGTACTGAAGAGCGGCGCGACGGTGCACCGGAACGGGTTGTACATGTAGCAGTTCTCGACGATGACGTTCGTGCAGTCGAGCTCCGGGTTGGACGGCGCGCGCTTCCACTCCCCGATGCAGACGGCATCCCCCCACGCGTTGAGCAGGCGGCACGTCGAGACGCGGACGTTGTCGCTGTCCGAGATCGTGATGTTGTGGTCCCACTCACCGGTTGGTTCCGCTCACGTACTGGTTGTCGATCTGGAGCCCGGCGATCACGAGCTGCCCGGCACCGTGGTAGCCGCGCACGATCAGCGTCGTGTGGTAGCCCTCGCCGTTCGACCCGAACCCGCAGTACGTCACCGGGCGCGACGGCAAGCGCTGGAAGCTCCGGAACGCGCGGGCAAGCCGTACGAGTGTGAGGAGCCGTAGGCGATGCCGGTCGGCTGCTGTGCAGCCGACCGGCCGCCGCCTATTGAAGCCGCGGCCTACTGGACTTGCACCGGCACGGTCCAGCTGCCTCCGCCGTCTGCAAGCTCACCGTACTGGGCGTATCCCCATGTCCACAGCGTCCCGTCGCTCTTCACACCGACCGTGTGGGCCTCGCCTGCAGCGACAACCCCAAACCCACTGCCAATCTGCTGCGCGGACCAGCGATCGATCGTCGTGCCGTCCCCGAGCTGACCGCTGCCGTTGGCTCCCCACGCCGTCACGGTTCCGTCCGCCTGCACCGCGATGCTTTGCTGCCAACCCGCGGTAACGGAGCCGTAGCCGCTGCCGATCTGCTCGGGAATCAGGCGGTCCACCGTCGTCCCATCGCCGAGCTGGCCACGTGAGTTCCACCCCCACGCCCAGAGCGTCCCATCCGTCTTGACGGCCACCGTGTGGGCGGCGCCCGCGGCGACGAATGCGAAGCCGCTGCCGATCTGCTCGGGGGAGTACTGGGACGTCGTCGTTCCATCGCCCAGCTGGCCGTAGAGGTTGGACCCCCACCCCACAGCGTGCCATCCGACTTCAGCGCGACCGTGTGGCCCCAGCCTGCGGCGACGGAGGCAAAGCCGCTGCCGATCTGCTCCGGCAAGCAACTTCCGGTCGCCGTGCCGTCGCCGAGCTGGCCGTAGTAGCCGTACCCCCATGCCCAGAGCGTCCCATCAGTCTTCACGGCAAGTGTGTGGTAGGACCCCGCAGCGGCGGACGTGAATCCGCTCCCGATCTGGACGGGCGAGTAGCGATCAACGTTGGTCCCGTCGCCGACCTCGCAACTGCTGTTCTGACCCCACGCCCAGAGCGTTCCGTCCGTCTTGATGCCAACTGTGTGGTACTGGCCCGCCGCGACGGAAGCGAACGCAGTCCCTACGAGGACGGGGAAGTTCCTCTGCACGGTCGACCCATCGCCGATCTGGCCGTACCAGTTGCAGCCCGACACCCAGAGCGTCCCGTCGGTCTTAACCGCCGCGGTGTGCAGGGAACCTGCAGCGATCGAGGCAAAGCCGCTGCCGACCTGGGCGGGAGAGTTCCGCTGGTTGGACGCTCCGATGCCGAGCTGCCCATTCTGATTGAGACCCCAGATCCAAAGCGTCCCGTCCGTCTTGACCGCTACGGTGTGCAACCTGCCTCCGCTCACAGTAGCCAAACCGCTCCCGATCTGTTCGGGAAGGTAATGCTCCGTGGTCGTTCCGTCACCGAGCTGGCCTTGGCTGCTTGATCCCCACGCCCAGAGGACTCCATCGACCTTCACCGCCAGGCTGTGAATGGAGCCGGCGCCCACCGAAGCGAAACCGTCACCGATCTGGACGGGCTCGTACCGGTTGGCAGTCGTGCCGTCTCCCACTTGGCCGTTCGCATTGTCGCCCCACGCCCACAGCGTCCCGTCGGCCTTCACCGCGAGCGTGTGGTAGTGGCCCGCGACGGTTGACGTGAACCCCCGGCCGATCCTCACGGGTGAGAGCTGGTCCGTGGTCTTGCCGGTACCCAGCTGGCCGTGGCCATTCGAACCCCACGTCCAGAGAGTTCCGTCGGTCTTCACCGCGCCCGTGTGGTACGCGCCCGCGGCGGCGGACGCGAACCCGGTGCCGATCTTCACCGGAGAGTGCCGCTCCGTGGTCGTGCGGTCGCCGAGCTGGCCCGAGCTGTTCGATCCCCACGCCCAGAGCGTCCCATCCGTCTTCACCGCTACCGTGTGGTACTGCCCCGCCGCGACGGACTCGAAGCCGTTGCCGATCTGCACAGGCGAGTACTGGCCTATCGTGGTGCCGTTACCGAGCTGACCATTGCCGTTCACGCCCCACGCCCAGAGCGTCCCGTCGGCCTTCACCGCGACCGTGAAGTCCCAGCCCGCCGCAACCGAAGCGAACCCGCTGCCGATCTGGACCGGCGAGTAGCGGTCCGTCGTTGTCCCGTCTCCGAGCTGGCCGTAGAGATTCGATCCCCACGCCCAGAGCGTCCCGTCCGTCTTCACCGCGACCGTGTGCGCCCAGCCCGCCGCGACGACGCGCCACTCCGAGCCCGGAGTCACAGCAGCCGATGACGTCTCCGGCTGCGGGCCGCTACCGCATGCGGCCACACCAGTGACGACCAGTGCCAGCACAACCTTCCTTAGACCGGACATGGCATCCCCTCTCATAGTGAAAATCGCAGCATCACTTATGGACACTGCGACAGTCAGTCAAGCGATCGATAGCGCGCGGCGATCACTCCGTGGAAGGGCATCGCACACTCACGCACCTCCTCCAAGCGAGGGAACTGCTGAGCCCGCGCGCCCGCCAACCGGGAGGGGCATGGGCGCGTTGACCTTCGCGCCTCATGAATCCGCTGCACGAGCGCCCGCGCCGAGCATCACGCAACGCGTGGGCCGACGATTACGGGACGGCCTCGCTCCGGACAGGCGGTCAAGCGGAGACGAGCGGAACTGTGATTTACTTCATCTTCATTTCACACGGTCGTCGAGCAGACGACGTCTCGCCCGAGCACCAGGATGGCTTCGCGCGTGCAGCCCACATCGGAAGCATCCGGTCCTCCGCCCAGACCACAGCAGGCGCTCGTCCCGATCCTGGTCATCGCGCTCGCGGGCGCGGCGGTCTACTCGAACACGTTCAGGGCTCCGTTCCACTGGGACGACCTGCCGAACATCGTTCGCAACGAGAGCCTGCGCGATCTGCGCAGCCTGTGGCCGCCATCCGGGACGCGGTGGCTCGGCAACGTCTCGTTCGCGCTCAACTACGCGCTCGGCGGCCTGGACGTCTTCGGCTACCACGTCGCCAACCTCCTCGTTCACGTCTGCAACGCCCTGCTCGTGTTCTGGCTCGCGAGCACGACGCTCCGGACTCCGGCGCTGCGCCGCGCGGAGGCGGGGCCGCTCGTCCGGCGCCACCTTCCGCTCGCCGCCGGCGTGCTGTTCGTAGTGCACCCGGTCCAGACGCAGGCGGTCACCTACGTCGTCCAGCGGTACGCGTCGCTCGCGACCCTCTTCTTCCTGCTCTCGGTCGTCCTGTACGCGCGGGCGAGGCTCTCGATGGAGGAGGAGCGTCCTTCGAGAGCGCGCGCAGCCGCGCTATACGCGCTGTCGGTCGGAGCGGCGGCCGCCGCGATGAAGACGAAGGAGATCAGCTTCACGCTCCCCATCGTCGTCGCCCTCTACGAGCTCATCTTCTTCGCTCCGCGCAGGAGGTGGGTGCTCCTGGCGCCCATCGCGGCGACCGCGCTGCTCGTTCCGCTCGCGCTCGCCACGCAGGGACGCGACCTCGGAGACGTTCTCGGCGACGCGGGCCGGGTCGCCGCAGAGACTCCGAACGTCCCCCGATCGGTCTACCTGCTCACGCAGGCGCGGGTGATCGTGACCTACCTGCGGCTGCTGGTGTTTCCCGTCGGCCAGAACCTCGACTACGACTTCCGCCTCTCGGACTCCCCCACCGATCCCGCATTCCTGCTCTCGGCCGGGGTGCTCCTGACGATCGTCGCGTTCACGTCGCTCCTCCTGGTCCGCGCTCGCGAGGCGAACCGCACGAGCGGGGTCGTGATCTTCTTCGGGGTCGCGTGGTTCTTCATCACGCTGTCCGTCGAATCGTCGGTCATCCCGATCCGCGACGTCATCTTCGAGCACCGGATGTACCTCCCGAGCGCTGGGGCCTCCGTCGCGATCGCCACTGCCATTCTCAGTGCGCTCGAGCTCCTGCGCTGGCGAGTCTCGCCCGGGCGACAGGTCGCCATCGTGCTACTCCTCACGGCAGCTCCCTTCGCGATCGCAACGCACGAGCGGAACACCGTCTGGCTGGACGACGCCACGCTGTGGAGGGACGTCGTCTCGAAGAGTCCCGACAAGGCGCGCGCACACGTCAACCTCGGCTTCGCCTACAAGGAGAAGGCCAAGCTGGACGACGCGATCCGCGAGTACCGCGAGGCGATCCGCCTGGACCCGTCGTTGGCCCAGGCCCACAACAACCTGGGGGCGGTCTACCAGGCTCGCGGCGACCTCGCCGAGGCCGCGCGCGAGTTCCGTGAGGCGGTCCGCCTGGACGCCTCGAGCGTTGGCGTGCCCAAGAGCGTCGCGAGCGCTCCGCCCGGGGTTCATCCCGACCCGAGGGCACGCGCGATCGAACGGCAGGGCCAGGCCGTGACCCGGCTCGCGGAGGCCCACGACCGTTTGTGCCGGGCGTACCGTGCCATTGGCCGGCAAGAGGACGCTGCGCGCGAGTTCAGCGAAGCCGTCCGGCTCGCTCCGGCGCTCGCGGAGGCCGACCGCGATCCGTGCTTCGGTTCGAGAGTGCCGGGCGTCGGCGAGAAGGCCGCGCCCGAATCCGCCGAGCCGACGCGCGACGCGCCGGGACTCGCCGAAGCCCACGGCGATCTCGGCCTCGCGTATAAGGCGAACGGCCAGCTCGAGGAGGCGGTGCGCGAATTTCGAGAGGCGATTCGCGTCTCCCCCGGCACCGGAGAGGCTCGCACGAATCTCGGCAACGCCCTGAAGGCGCAGGGCCGGCTCGACGACGCAGCACGCGAGCTGCGGGAAGCCATCCGCGTCTCCCCCCGGCTCGCGGAGCCGCACAACAGCCTCGGCAACATCCACAAGGCGAGGGGCGAGCTCGACGATGCCATCCGCGAATACGTTCGTGCGATCGGTCTGAACGCGAGACCGGAGTTCGTCCTGAACCTGGCGGTCACGCTCGACGACGCCGGACGCAGCGCGGAGGCGGCACCGCTCTACCGGCGTTTCCTCGATATGGTCGGGGATGCCGACCCGTATGCGGAGCGGGTCAAGCACCGGCTCGCGGAGCTCGGCGAGTCGTCCCGAGCGCCGGTCGAGCGCCCTGGACCGTGACGGCGTGGGTCCGCCGCGCACCGCGCACGGCCTTCCCTCGAGCGCGACCCGCACCTACGTCGAGGGCGTCGTCGGCAGCACGTCCACGAAGTGGACCTCGGTGAACCCGAGCGTCATGAGCAGCGCGCGGATCTGCCGCTCCGCCGAGCCGCGCGCGCGGTCGCGCAGCGCGCGGTCCGTCTCGACCTCGCGCTCGAACGCGGCCTTCGCGAGCTCGAGCAGGTGGGCCGTCTCCGCGGAGTCGAGGTTCGAGCCGATGACCTCGGTCTCGCCGGGGCGCAGCTCCACCGTCGCGCGGATGGCGGGCAGGACCACGAAGACCTCGCGCCCGTCGACGCGCAGGCTCGAGGCGTCGAGCCGCGAGAGGTCGAGGCCGAGGTGCGCGTCGGCGAAGACGATCGCCTTCCCGCGTGGCGCCCGGAACGCGTGGCGGAGCCAACCGGAGACGTCGCCCCAGAGCGAGTCGGCCTCGGCGGGCTCCGGCGCGAACGTCACCTTCTTGTAGAGCGCGACGTCGAGCGTCTCGAGGCGCGCCACCTCGCGGATCCGGACCGCCACCGCCGGTGGATCGGGCAACGCGGGCGCGCGGCGGGAGAGGCGGAGGCCGGCGGCGAGGCCGAGCCCCAGCGCGACGGCGAGGACGAGGAGGGAGAGGAGGCGGCGCACGCCGCCGATGCTACCGCGTCCGGCGCCCGCGGGTGACCCGCGCGCGCGCCGGCTTGCGCACCGCGCCGCGCGGCTTCGCGGCGCCCCGCGCCGGCTTCGCGGCCCGGTCCGCGCCCTTGCGCTTCTTCCCCCGCGCCGCCTTCGCTGCCTTCGCGGCGCGGGCGCGCAGCGCGGCTTCGAGCGCGAGGCGCGCCCAGGGGAGCATCGCCTCCGCGTCCTCGTGCGCGTCGTCCGGCGGCCGGAAGTAGCCGGTGTTCTCCATGCGGACCTTCTTGTTCACGTACTGCCACCGGCGGCAGCCCGCCGACACGAAGGTCGCGCGCGACGCGTCGTCCGTCTTGAGGAACAGCTCGCCGTCGTCGAGCAGGCCGAACATCACTCCCTCGGCGTAGAGCCCGTGGCCGCCGAACATGGCGCGCGCCTCGACACCCTCGAGGAGCGAGACGAGATCGAGCGCGTGCGCGACGAAGCTGGGATCGCTGGCCATGGAGCCTCCTCCCCCGTTCTACTCGAACAGCCGCTCGGCGAGGGCGCTGTGAAGGTCCATCCCGCGGCTCGTGAGCACGAGGCGCCCGCCGTGGCGGACCGCGAGGCGGCGGCGCACCGCCTCGTCCGCCTCGCGCGCCTGCGGCGCCGAGAGCACGTCGAGGTCCGCGCCGCGCCGCGTGCGGAGCGCGAGCATGAGCCGCTCGTTCCGCGCCGCCCGCGCATCGACGTGGTCCTCCTCCGCGGTGGGGATCCGTGCGCCGAGGACGAGCTCCATGTACGCCCGCGCGTCTCGCGCGTTCCCGTAGCGGAGCGCGCCGCCGTCGGCTCGCAGGCACCCGTACGCGCCGGCGCCGAGGCCGAGGTAGCTCTCGCCTTCCCAGTAGAGGCGGTTGTGGACCGACTCGCGTCCGGGCCGGGCGAAGTTCGAGATCTCGTAGCGGCGGAGGCCGGCGCGCCGGAGGGCCGCGCGGATCGCCGCCCCCTGGCGCGCGGCGTCGTCCTCGGTCGGGAGCGGCAGGCGCCCCTCGCGCCGCATCCGCGCGAGCGGGACCTCCTCGGCGAGGACCTCCGCGTCGAGCGTGAGCTGGTACGCCGAGACGTGGACCGCCCCCGCGCCGACCGCGCGCGCCGCGTCGGCGCGGGCGATCTCCACGGTCGAGCGGCGCGCGCCGTAGATGAGGTCGACGCTCGCGTTCCCGACCTCGTCGGCGGCGGCGCGGATCGCCGCCTCCGCCGCGTCCGGGCCGTGGCGCCGGCCGAGCTTCGCGAGCACGCCCGGGTCGAAGGACTGGACTCCGACCGAGACGCGGTTCACCCCCGCGGCGCGAAGCCTCCGCAGCCGCTCGCGGTCGCAGGACTCCGGGTTCGCCTCGATCGTCACCTCGGCGTCGCTCGGGAACCGGAGCCGCTCCCGGATCGCCGCGATCACGTCGGCGACCTCGTCCGGGTCCCAGAGCGAGGGGGTTCCGCCCCCGAGGTACAGGCTCACCGGCGCGAGGCCGTCGAACGCCGGGGCGCGCAGCGCGAGCTCGGCGAGGACGGCGCGGGCGTACCGGCGCTCGCCCGGCACCGCCTCCGTCGTCACGGCGAAGTCGCAGTACGGGCAGCGGTGGGTGCAGTACGGGAAGTGGACGTACACCCCGAGCGGCCGCGGCATGGCCGTGGTTCTACCGCGCCGGCGCCCGGCTCGCCGCCTCCGGCTCGCCGGGCCGCGGCGGCCGCTCGAACCCGGTGTAGAGGAGGTACCCCGCGAGCAGCGCGAAGGGGATGAGGGAGAGCAAGTCGGCGCGCGGCCCCTCGAAGAACGGGTTGTGCGCGCTCGCCCAGCGGGTGAGGACCCGGTCGACGGGCTCGAGCACCCCGGCCATGAACGCGATCACGATCCCCGCGATGGCGCCGCCGGCGATGTATCCCGAGGCGAGCAGGACGCCCGGGCTCTTGTCGGCCTCGGCGAGGATCTGCTCCTCGTCGAGCCCGCGGGCGACGTGGCCCGGGCGGCGGCTGTGGTCGACGAGCCAGCGGACGAGGCCGCCGGCCAGGATCGGCGTCGAGGAGGAGAGGGGGAGGTAGACACCGACCGCGAACGCGAGCGAGGGGATGCCGGACATCTCGAGCACGAGCGCGATCATGACGCCGAAGAGCACGAGCCCCCACGGCAGCCTGCGGTCGAGGATGCCCTTGATGATGTACGACATGAGCGTCGCCTTCGGCGCGTCGAACTTGCGGACCTCGGTGCCGTCGGCGCGGCGCGGGTGGACGCCGTTGATGCCGGGATCGACGAGCCACAGCGCCGCGCCGCGGTCGTCCACGAGGTACCGCCCCGGCGGGCCGCCCGCGTCGTCGGTCTTGTGCCAGACGAGGAGCGCGCGCGCCTCGTCCCCCGGGCGCGCCGGGACGCGCTCGCGCGCGCCCGGCAAGGTCGCCGGATCGACCCGGAGCCCCGCGGGCGCGACCTCCGCGGCGGGGACGTACGTCGTCGCCGCGTCGTTCAAGCGCAGCAGGATCGGCCCGAGGACGAGCGCCGACACGAGCGCGCCGAAGAGGATCGCGGTCTGCTGGAGCCGCGGCGTCGCCCCGACGAGGTAGCCGGTCTTGAGGTCCTGCGAGGTGGTGCCGCCGTTCGAGGCCGCGATGCAGACGACGGCGCCGACCGAGAGCGCGGTCACGTAGTAGGTGCCGCCCGTCCAGCCGACGACGAGGAAGACGAGGCAGGTGAGGAGGAGGGTCGCGACGGTCATCCCCGAGATCGGGTTCGACGACGAGCCGATCTCGCCGGTGAGGCGCGAGGAGACGGTGACGAAGAGGAACCCGAGCGCGACGACGAGCACCGCGCCGACGAGGTTCATGTGGAGCGGGGGCGCGAGCCAGACGGCGAGGACGAGCGCCACGGCGCCCGCGAGGACGAGCCGCATCGGGAGGTCGCGTTCGGTCCGGCGCGCGGGGCCGGCGCCGCGCGCCGCGCCGACGTCGCGGAGCCCCTGCCGCAGCCCGCGCGCGATGAGCGGCAGCGAGCGGACGAGGCTCACGATGCCGCCCGCGGCGACCGCGCCAGCGCCGACGTAGAGCACGTACGCGCTCCGGATCTGCGAGGGGCCCATGTCCCGGATCGGCATCGTGCCCGGCGCGAGCGCGGCCGGGATCGCGTCGCCGAAGAACTTGATGAGCGGGATGAGCACGAGGTACGCGAGGACGCCGCCCGCGCACATCGTCGAGGCGATGCGCGGGCCGATGATGTAGCCGACGCCGAGCAGCTCCGGCGCGAAGATGGTGTGCGCGGACAGGCGGCTCCCCCCGCGCAGCGCCTCCTCCGCGCGGGCGGCGGCCGAGGCGGCGCCCCGCGACTCGGCCGACGCGCCCGCCTTCAGCACCTCGGCGCAGGCGGTGCCCTCCGGGTACTTGAGCCGCCCGTGCTGGGCGACGATGAGCGCGCGGCGGAGCGGGATCATCATGAGGATCCCGAGGAGCCCGCCGAGCACCGCCACGAGCATCACGCGGGAGATCTCGAGGTCGAAGCCGAGGATCATGATTGCGGGCATCGTGACGCCGACGCCGAACGCGATCGACTCGCCCGCCGAGCCCGCGGTCTGGACGATGTTGTTCTCGAGGATCGTCGCATCCTTCACGCCGAGCTTCGACGCGAGGCGGAACAGCGCGATCGAGATCACCGCGACCGGGATCGACGCGCTCACCGTGAGCCCGACCTTGAGCACGAGGTAGAGCGAGGAGGCGCCGAAGACGACGCCGAGGATCGTGCCGAGCACGAGGGCGCGCGGCGTCAGCTCGCGGACAGCCGCGCCCCGAGCGGCGCCCTCGTCACTCGTCGTCATGCGCCCTCACCGCGGTGGCCGCGAGCAGACCACGCCGGGGAGGGTCTGTCACGGAGCGGGCGCGCGCGCTCCGGCCCGGGTGGGGCGGGGTCGCGGCGCTCGCGCATCGTATCGGGTCGGCGCTCACCTCGTCAGCGATCTGCTCAGGCTTCGCGCGCCCACATTCGTTCGGCTCCGCGGGAGCGCAGCGGGAGGGCTCGCGGAATCATCGACCGCACGGCTTTCGAGCTCCCCGATGCGGGCGCGACCTCGTGGCCCGTGCCGTGCACTCGTCCCCGATCTCGGGACG
>WNFU01001319.1_pt1 | contig 34754 bp, 36 predicted proteins | sample 5400121 | NCBI WGS metagenome assembly WNFU01 (sample SAMN13153360, study PRJNA577476) | soil metagenome | isolation source: 100 cm soil or saprolite under grassland replicate 1 | place: USA:California | collected 2016-06-15
GTGCGCTTCGGCTCCGCGCTGCACGCGATGGCGGCGGGTCTCGGGCTCGGCGTCCTCGAGGCGACGATCGCGAACGCGCAGCTCGGCTCGCTCGAGCTCGGTCCGGCCTATCGCGAGGTTGTTCCACTCGCCCTCGTTCTGCTGCTGGTCGCGCTGCGGCCGCAGTACGAGGCAGTGGAGGCGGAGGAATGAGGCCGGCCGCAGTCGGGCAGACGCGAACCGCGCTCCGCGACGCGGTGCATGCGGCGCGCGGCGGGTGGACGCGCCTGCACACGTGTGCGCTTGCCGCCGTCGCGGTCGCTGCACTAGTACCGGCCGTTGCGCCGGCGTGGGTGCACATGGACGCTCTCGCTTCGGGTGTCTACCGCGCGCTCGCGGCGACCGGTCTGCTGCTCGCGGTGGGGCTCGCGGGGATGCCGTCGCTGGGGCAGGGCGCGTTCATGGCGATCGGCGCCTTCACCGTCGCGCTGCTGGCAGGCCGGGCGGGCTGGCCGCTCGCCCCGGCCGTCGTCACCGGCGTCGTCGCCGCCGCGGGCGGCGGCATCGTTACGGGGCTCGGAGTCGTGCGCCTGCGCCCGGTCTTCGTCGCCGTGACGACCTGGATCTTCACCTGGCTCGTCGTGATCCTGCTGCTCGCCTTCCCGTCCGTCTCGGGCGGCGCCCAGGGGATCGTTGTCCCCCAGGCGCTTTCCCCGAGTGCGCACTACGAGCTCGCTCTTGCACTACTGGTGCTGACGATCGTCGGGGCGGCCTCGCTCGCGCGGGGGCGTGTCGGGCTCGAGCTGCGTGCGGTGCGGGCGCGCCCGGCCGCGGCCGCGGCGCTCGGCGTGCCGTCGGCGCGGCGCAGGCTCGGCGCCTTCGTCGCGTCGGCGGCGCTCGGCGGGCTCGCGGGTGGACTGTCGGTCACGCTCGCCGGTGTGGCGGACGCGGCCGAGTACGGTCCGTATCGATCCTTCTCGCTCTTCGTCGCCGTGCTGATCGGCGGCGCAACGTCGGTCTTGGGACCCACCGTCGGTGTGGCAGCGCTGGCGCTGGTCACCGGCGCGGGCGGACTGCTCGCCGACCTGGAAGGCATCGAGGCGGCACGGTTCAATCCAATGCTCGCGTCGCTGCTCCTGCTGACCGTGCTCGCACTCGGCGGCGAGGGGATCGTGCCCGCGCTGCGAAGGAGACTCGCGGCGCCGCGAGCGCAGCCGGAGCGCCTCCCGCACGATGGGCGGCCGCCGGTCGCCGAACGCCGAGGCGCCGTGGTGCTCACGACCCGCGGGCTGAGCAAGCGGTTCGGCAGCGTCGTCGCCGCGGACGCCGTGGCGTTGACGTTGCGCGCCGGGGAGATCTGTGCGCTCGTCGGACCGAACGGCTCCGGGAAGACGACGGTGCTGCGGCTGCTCGCCGGGACGATCGAGCCGGACGCCGGCGTCGTGCTGCTCGACGGAAAGGCCCTGGACGGCGCGTCTCCGCGCGACCGCGCGCTCCGCGGCGTCGTGCGCACGCTGCAAACGACATCCGCCCTGGGCGGGTTGACTGCGCTCGAGAACGCATTGGTGGGAGCAGGGCTGCGCCGGGAGCGCGGCGGCGCGTTCCGGACCATGCTCGCGACGCCGCAGGCACGCCTCGAGGACGCGCGCATGCGCGCGGCGGCGCGCGCGGCTCTCGCCGAAGTCGGGCTCGAGTGGGCCGCCGAAGTGCCGGCGGACGCGCTCGCCGGGCCGGAGCAGCGCCTGGTCGCGGTCGCCGCGGCGCTCGCAACTCGTCCGCGGCTGCTCCTGTTGGACGAGCCTTCGGCCGGCGGCTCGATCGAGGACGTCCGGGGCGTAGCGTCGTTGCTCGACCGGCTCCGCTCGGGGGGAACCGGGGTATTGCTCGTCGAGCACAATCTCCGGCTCGTTCGCGCAGTCGCCGATCGTGTCGTCGTGATGGCCGCAGGCGTCGTGATCGCGGAGGGTGCGCCGGACGACGTCGCGGCCGACTCCGAGGTCCGTGCCGCCTACCTCGGCCGCCAGGCCCTGTGAAGATCATTGTCGTGCCGCGCGCCGTACTGCTCCTCGTCTGCGCCGCGATGGTCGGGGGCTGCGGCGGATCCGGTAGTCCACGATCGGGCGGCACGCTGTTGATCGCGGTGGACGCGCCGTTTTCGAGCAGCCCGTACATCGGGAAGACGATCGCCAACGGCGTGCAGCTGGCGGTCGACGAGATCAACGCTCAAGGCGGTGTCGTCTCCGGCGGGCGCACGTACCGGCTGAATGTGAAGCGCTACGACAACGCGCTTTCGCCTCGCCGAGGCGTGGCGAACGTCCGGCGAGCGATCGACGACGACGCACTGGCGATCGTGGACGACGGCACCGCTATAGACGCATCATGGGAGCTCGCGCGCGACGCGAGCGTGCCGATCTGCATCACGTACGGCGGCGGCCGCGATCTCGTCGACGAGCGCGAGCGGCCGAACATCTTCCGCATTGCGCCGACCGATCGCGGCATCGGGTTCCGCCTCGCCGAATACCTGATCCCGAAGGGCCTCAAGGTCGCGTTGCTGCACGACGACTCGCCGTACGGTCAGGCCGGCGGTGATGCACTCGAGCGCGCCTTCGGCCGGAACCCGGAGGCGGTGGCTCTCAGCCTGACGCTTCCCGCCGGGGCGACCGACCTCTCGCCGCAGGTCCTTCGTGCGCGCCGCGCGGGCGCGACAGCGCTGCTCGTGTGGGGCGAAGGCGCGACGATCGCGGAGACGGTCATCGCGGCGCGAAGCGCGAACTGGGACGTTCCGGTGTACGGGCCGCCCTCCGCAGAGGAGCCGATCCTGCGCCAGCAGCTTGCCGACCGGCCGGATTGGCTCGATGGGCTGATCTTCGCGTCCGGACGGATGACGGCCGAGCTGGGCCCGGGGTTCTTCTATGCGTTTCAGTCGAAGTACGAAGCTGCATACGGCGCCCAGCCGGTCGGCGTGACGACGCGGGCCGGCAGGAAGGTCGTCGCGCCGCCCGACTACGCGATGTACTCCTACGACTTCGTCAACGTGCTGACCGCTGCCCTCCGCCAGGCAGGCGGGCCCGGCGAGAGGCTCGTCAAGGCACTCGAGCAGGTGACCGTGCGGGGCGCGAACGGCGACGAGCGCGGCTTCAACGAGCACAACCACGAAGGCGTCGTCGACGACGATGTGTACTTCGCGCGCTTCGAGGACATGACGTTTCGTCCCGTGAAAGACGACCCACTGTCGGCAACGCTGCCGACGGTGCAGCAGGTCCGCTGAGCCATCGCGTCTGCCTTGCGCTCGCCGCGGCGGCTGCGCTCGCGGCCGCACCGGCCGGCCGGGCGTCCCAGCCGGTGCTGCTTCCCGGCTCCCATCCCCCGGCGGCTGCGCCGCCGTTGCCGGCACAGCCCACGATCCTCGAAACGCGCTATCTGCCGCCGATTCCCAGCAGCGAGCGGATCGCCGTCGGGGTCGACGCGTCCGGCAGGACCGTGTCGGTCGAGGTGCTGCAGCGGCTGGTGATGGTGCGATCAGGGGACTACACCTTCGCCGTCCCGGGCCCGGTGACGGACGTGCAACGGGCGCCGGAATCGCAATCCGATCCGGGCTTGAGGCGCGACGCAGTTCTCTGGGCGGGCTTCTCGCCCGGCCGGCGCGTGCTCGCCGCGCGGATCACGCTCGTGCCTGCAAGGGCGGCAGGGCTACTGCCCGTTCACGTCTCGCTCCAACGCGTCGGCGGCGAGGTCCGGCTGCTCGTGCGCAACACGACTGCCGTTCGCGTTCCGGCGTTCACGGCCGACGCAGAGCCCGCGAGCGCGGCGACCGCGCTCGACGCGGTACGTGCAGCCGGGCGCCTCGACATGCCGCTCACGGATGCCTATGTCGAAGTGCGCGGCGGCTTGACCGCGACGATCGTCGCTGCCGTCGCGCCCCTTCGCGTAACCGGCCGGCTCGGTGCGCGCGAGTTCTCCGCGCTCTTGGGGGACGGCCGGCCGCTCGAGCTGCGCGTGGCCGCCCAGGCAGGAGCTCGCCGCCCGCAATTCCGCATGCGCGTCGAGCCGGTCCCACCGCTCGAGCTGCTGACCCCACCCGGCGCCCCGACTTGGGCCCGAGCCGTCCGACTCGGCCGCCTCGACGGCCGGCAGCTGCTCGCCCGCGCGATCGGTGCGCGACTCGCCACCGCACGGGCGCGCCAATTCGATCAGTTTCTGGCGGTGCCCGACACGAACGCGCCCGCGAAGGCGGTCTTCGTCTACCGCACGGTGAAGGCTCGTGCGTCCGCGCCTGTCACGCCGTCGAACGGCAACGACGGCTCGAACGTCCTCGTGACCGTGGTCGTCCTGGTCGCCGCCGGCCTAGCCCTCGCCGGCGGGGTCGTGTGGTGGGCCCACAGCTAGAGGCTGAGGTGTGAATCCGGGCGGGGTTGTCGGGCGAGGGGCGCACGCGTCGGCGGTCGGGCCGAAGGCCCGACGGTTCGGTGGCTCGGATGTGTTCGATTTCAGCTGTTCAGGCGGCGGCCTTGAGTGTGACTTCGAGGCCGAGCGCCTCGAGTTGGCGCACGAGTCGGCGTGCCCGGTGCTCGGGGGAGTAGCGCCGAGCCAGCCAGTCCGGTCCGAGTTCGCGGAAAGGCACCCGGTCGCGGACGATGTGGTAGTAGGCGACGAGGATGTCGTGGCGGGTGGCGCCGATCGCCTTCGGCTCGCCGCGGCGGCCGCGAATCTGCCAGTAGTGGGAGGCGAGGTAGGTGCCCTTCGTGCGTGCGGCGGCCTTGGCCGCCTCGGTGAGGGCTTCGCGGAGCCAGCGGGAGCCGCGCAGGGTCTTGCCTGAGCGGTTCTTGCCGGCCGATTTGTTGTTGCCGGGGCAGATGCGCGCCCAGGAGGCGAAGTGGCGGACGGTCGGGAAGACGCTCATGTCGGTACCGCACTCGGCGATCAGCACCTGAGCGGTGCGCTGCTTGACACCGGGGATCGTGCTGAGGAGCTCGATCAGCTCGGCGTACGGTTCGGTGTACAAGGCGATGCGTTCGTCGAGCGTGGCGATCGCCTGGTCGAGCGCGTCGACGTGGGCGAGCAGCTGGCTGACGAGCACGCCGTGGTGCCTGATGTCGAAGCGATTGGCGAGCGCCTCTCGCGGCTGCGGGATCTTCGCCCGCATCGGCCCGCGGGCGAGCTCGGCGAGCTGGTTGGGATCGCTCGTGCCCGCGAGCAGCGCTTCCAGCATCGCCCGGGCGGAGATCGAGTAGGCCTGCGAGGCGACACTGGTCGGCTTGATCCCGACGCTCTGCAGCAGTTTCTCGAGCCGCTGGATTGTTCGCGTTCGCTCCTGGATCTCGGCCTTGCGCAGGCGGGTCAGCTCGCGCAGCCGGCGGATCTCGGGTGGCGGCACGAAGCTTGGCCGCACCAACCCGTGCTCGACCAGCTCGCAGATCCAGGCCGAGTCGATCACGTCGCTCTTGCGGCCGGGGACGTTGTGTAGGTGCTGAGCGTTCAACAGCCAGCACTCGAAGCGCGGCTCGAGCACGTGGAAGACGGGCTGCCAGTAGATACCGGTCGCCTCCATGCCGACCAGGGTCACGCCGAAGCCGGCAAGCCAGGCGCTGAGCACTTCCAGCTGGGCGATCGTCGTGCCGAATGCACGCGTGTGCCGCTCGCGCTGTCGCCGCCGTGCGCCCGGGAGGCGCACCGTCGCCATCACGCTGTCGCGGTGCACATCGAGACCCGCGCACCGCTCGACAAAGACGTCCATCGCTTCCTCCTTCCGAGAGGGGTGCATGTCGCCGTCCGGAGGGGCCTACCGCTCAAGAAGCTGAGGTGCGCGCTCTGAGGCAGCAGTCAACGGTTCCCCAGGCCCCCGCGCCAGACTTGATGACGCACTCGTGGTCGCAACCTCTGTCGGCGTCAACCGGACGACGCCAGGATTCTCACCCCGCAGCGGCGACCGCGCCGGTCATTGCGACTTGATGTGAAAATCACCGCTCCGGTTCTCTGCAGCCGTCCACCGGCGGCGCGGCGAAAGCCGTGCCGCCCCGCAAGCGTCCCGCAAGCTCAGAGCTCGGTCGAGATCCAACCAATCGCGCGCCGAAGGCGCGCCCCGAACGCGAGCGAAGCGAAGTGAGGGACTAATCGTCTTGGGGCGCGTCCTGGATGTCGTCCGCAACGCGCTCCGTCGTCGCGCGTTCCTCGTCGCGCTCCTGCTCGTACTTCGTCGGTCCCTCGTCCTGCGACTCGTGCTCCCGCTGCTCGCGATCGGCCATGTGCGGCTTCTTGCCGATCGGCTCTATCCTGAATCCACGCGCGGGCGTGGCGGAACTGGCAGACGCGCCAGGTTTAGGTCCTGGTGAGCTTCGGCTCTTGGAGGTTCGATTCCTCTCGCCCGCATTGTCGGTCGCGGATGGGTCGTTGTTTGTCGCGGATGGGTCTTCGTGGGATGTGCCCTGAGGGCGGGCCGGGAATGACTCGGGAAAGGCTTCGCTTCGCGCATGTGAAAGACAGCGTTAGCCGACCAGCTCCACGATCCTCGCTGCCGCTCGTTGGAGGGCCTTTTCGGCGAAGAGGTAGGGACGGGCGTTGGGAACGTCGTGCACCGGGGCGTCGAGCTCCTTGGAGCCTCCCGCGGCGTTGAGTGCATAGCGGATCGGAATCTCATGTGCCACGACGAGCAGCACGTCTCCGTCTCGCTCGAGCACGCTTCGGAACGCTCTGGCGTATCGCAGGGCTGCATCGTCGAGGGATTCGCCCCCGGGAAACGACTCGGCGCGGGTATGCGCCCGCTTCCAGGCTCGGTAGTCGTCCACCGTCGATCCCTCGAGCTCGCCGACGTCGATGTCGTCCAGCAGCGGTTCCTCCATAAAGGGAACGTCCCGGGCCTCGAGGGCGAGCTCGGCCGTGACCCGCGTCCTTCCGAATCGAGTGTGGACGCAAAGATCGACGGGCAGCGGGGCGAGCTCCTCGCCGAGCAGCCGGGCCTGCTCCCGGCCCGAGTCGGTCAGATCTGCCGGCACCGAGGGGTCGCCGTTGATCAGGTGCTGATGGTTGAGGGTCGACTCCGCGTGGCGCGAGAAGACGAAGAGACGCACGGCGGGAGCCTAGTCCGCAAGGCGTCTGCTCTAATGGCCGAGTGCAGGCCCAGATCGAGGAGCTGCCGGACTCTCGAGTCCGCTTGACTGTCGAGGTCCCGAGCCACGACGTCAAGCACGCCGTCGAGCACGCCGCGTCTGACCTCGCCGAGACCGCCAAGATCCCCGGCTTCCGGAAAGGCAAGGTGCCGATGCCGGTTCTGATCTCGAGGATCGGCAAGGAACGGATCATGAGCGAGGCGGTCGAGAGCCACATCGGCGGCTGGTTCTGGAACGCCGCCGCACAGACTCGGATCCGGCCGGTCGAGCAGCCGTCTTTCGACTACGAGCTTCCAGCCTCGGAGAACCAGTCCTGGGCGTTTGCAGCGACGGTTGCCGTGCAGCCGAAGCCGGATCTGCCGGACTGGCGCGGGCTCGAGGTGCCCGCCGCCGAGGCCGACGTGCCTGCGGAGGCGGTCGACCAGGCGCTCCACGACCTGCAGTCGACCGTGGCCGACCTGTCACCCGTCGACGACCGTCCGGCACAGCTCGGCGACGTCGGTGTCGTCGATCTCGTCCTCGACGGTGACGCCCGCCGGGACTACGTGGTCGAGCTCGGCGCCGGTCGCCTCGCGCCCGAGGTCGAGCAGCAGCTCGTAGGTATGCGTGCCGGTGCGGACGCGGCCGTGGAGCTGCAGACCTCGGAGCGGGACCGCGGCTCGGTGTCCGTCACGCTGAAGGAGATCCACGAGAAAGTGCTTCCGCCGCTCGACGACGAGCTCGCGCAGCGAATCAGCGAGTTCGACACGCTCGACGAGCTTCGCGCCGACATCGAGCTTGATATCCGCGAGCAGATCGAGAGTGAGCTGGAGGGGCAGTTCCGAGCCGACGCGGTCGACGCCCTCGTCGCGAAGGCCAACGTCGAGGCGGGCGGGCCGCTCGTCGAGGCGCGCACGCGCGAGTTGCTCAACGGCCTTGCGCGCTCGGTCGAGCGCCGCGGCGTCTCGTTTGACGCGTACCTGCAGCTCACAGGCCGTTCGCCGGAGCAATTGATCGAGGCACTTGGTGCCGAGGCGCGTCAATCGGTAGCGCGCGAGCTCGTGCTCGAGGCGCTCGCCGACCAGGCCGGGATCACGGTCCCCGACGCGGAGGTGGACGAGCTCGTGCGCGAGCAATCCGCCGATGGGGAGGACCCCACCGAGACGATCACCCGCTTGCGCGAGAGTGGTGCGTACGAACAGCTGCGCGACGACCTCCGTCTGCGCGCCGCGCTCGACCGGCTTGCAGCGGACGCGAAGCGCATCCCCGTCGAATTGGCAGAGGCCCGCGAGAGTATTTGGACGCCCGAGAAGGAAAAACCCGAAACCGCTGCGAAACTTTGGACTCCCGGCAGCAAGGAGAGCGCATGAGCCCGTTGATTCCCATGGTCGTCGAACAGACGTCGCGCGGTGAGCGCGCGTTCGATATCTATTCCCGTCTCCTCGCCGAGCGGATCATGTTCCTCGGCACCCCGGTGGACGATCAGATCGCGAATTTGATCATCGCGCAGCTGATCCACCTCGAGTCCGAGGATCCGGACAAGGACATCCACATGTACATCAACTCGCCGGGCGGATCGGTCTACGCCGGCCTTGCGATCTACGACACGATGCAGTACGTGAAGCCGGACGTGAACACGACCTGCGTCGGGATCGCGATGAGCATGGGCTCGCTGCTCCTCGCCGGCGGGGCAAAAGGGAAGCGGACGGCCCTGCCGAACTCGAAGATCCTCATCCACCAGGTGTCGGGCGGCTTCCAGGGGCAGGGCACGGACATCGAGATCCAGGCGCGCGAGGTGATCAACCTCAAGCGGCGGCTCGAGGAGATCTATGCCCTGCACACCGGCAAGCCGACCGACCAGATCTCCCACGATATGGAGCGGGATTTCTTCATGAATCCTGAAGAAGCCAAGGAATACGGGATCATCGACAACGTGATCGCCCAGAGGCTCCAGAGTTCCGGCGACGGAACCGGACAGGGGTAGTCAGAAAGCCGGAATCCGGGTAAAAGGAGAGACGTGGCGCGCGCAAGCGAGGGTAACGAGCAGCTTCTCTGCAGTTTCTGCGGGAAGTCTCAGAGGCAAGTCAAAAAGCTGATCGCAGGCCCAGGGGTCTACATCTGCGATGAGTGCATCGATCTCTGCAACGAGATCATCGACGAGGAGCTCACGGCTCCCGCGCAGCTCGACCTCGACAACCTGCCGCGGCCGAAGGACATCTACTCGGTTCTGAACGACTACGTCGTCTCGCAGGAAGAGGCGAAGCGCACGCTCTCCGTCGCGGTCTACAACCACTACAAGCGCGTGCAGATGGGGCAAGAGGAGGGGGACGTCGAGCTGCAGAAGTCGAACATCCTCTTGCTCGGCCCTACGGGTTGTGGCAAGACCCTGCTCGCCCAGACCCTGGCGCGGATCCTCAACGTTCCGTTCGCAATCGCCGACGCCACCGCCCTCACCGAGGCGGGCTATGTCGGCGAGGACGTCGAGAACATCCTGCTGAAGCTGATCCAGGCCGCCGACTTCGATATCAAGAAGGCCGAGACGGGGATCATCTACATCGACGAGGTCGACAAGATCGCGCGGAAAGCGGACAACCCGTCGATCACGCGCGACGTCTCCGGCGAAGGTGTGCAGCAGGCGCTGCTGAAGATCCTCGAAGGGACGGTCGCATCGGTTCCGCCGCAGGGCGGACGCAAGCACCCGCACCAGGAGTTCCTCTCGATCGACACGACGAACATCCTCTTCATCTGCGGCGGCGCCTTCGCGGGACTCGACAAGATCATCGGCAAGCGGATCGGCAAGAACGCCGTGGGTTTCGGCGCAGAGGTGCGCTCGAAGCACTCCGTCCAGGGCTCGGAGATGCTTGCTCAGGTCATGCCGGAGGACCTGCTGAACTTCGGGCTGATTCCGGAGTTCATCGGGCGCCTGCCGGTGATCTCCGCGGTGCACCAGTTGCAGCGCGAGGACCTCGTCCAGATCCTCACCGAGCCGAAGAACGCGCTGACGCGCCAGTACCAGCGCTTCTTCAACTACGACTCGATCGAGCTCGTCTTCACCGACGACGCGCTGTGGGAGATCGCCGACAAGGCGCTCGAACGCGAGACGGGTGCGCGCGGCCTGCGCTCGATCATCGAGAACGCGCTCCTCGACGTGATGTTCGAGCTTCCCTCGCGCAAGGACGTCTCCAAGTGCGTGATCACGAAGGAGACGATCTCGAAGGGCCTCAAGCCGACGCTCGTCACGAGCGCCGGCACCGAGCAGGGCGAGGACATCGCCGCTACTGCCGGCGAGGCGAGCTAGAGCCGGCTCCGCACGCGACGGCCCATCACGCCCGCGTCGGGTCGCTTCCACACGCCGACGCTGACCTCGTAGCCCTTGAGGTGCTTGCGCATCCACGGGCGGTACACATGGTCCACGGCTCGGCGGATCAGCTCCGCCATGGACACGCCTGTACGGATCGATTCATCGACCAAATGGGCGTGTTGCAAGTCGGTGAGAGTGATTTGCGTGCGTCTGCTCATTCACGACAGGTTGACACCTACATCACAACGCGACTGTGTCGAAAATGCGCCGCCTTTACGCCCCGTCTGATGCCAGCTCGAACCGATGCGCAATCAGCTCCCCCGCGGCGCGTACGTGCTCGATCATCCGCCGCCTCGCCTCGTCAGGATTGCGCTGCTCAATCGCCTCGAGGATCGCATTGTGCTGGCGGACGTTCTCCTCGAGCAGCGCAGAGCTGCCGCTCAGAGCCGACCACGTGAGAGCGCGCGGAAAGCTCCGATGCAAATCGCCGATCGTCCGCAGCAGCTGCCCGTTTCCGGCGGCCTCCTGGATGACCTGGTGAAAGAGGTCGTTGGCACGCACCCAATCGCTGTCGTCGGCCCAGCTCGGCTCTCGCCCGCTACCGCGTCGTCGGCGTGAGATCAGCGTCTCGATCGAGCGGCGGAACAGTTGCTGCGCCTCGCGCAACCGGCCGAGCTGCTCGTCGCCGATCCGCGTCGCGGCGAGCTCGGCGGCCAGGCCTTCGAGCTCGGCGCGCACCTCATACGCCTCGCGCAGCTCGCGCGGAGTCGGGCCGCGGACTACCGCACCGCGGTTGTGCTCGAGCTGAGCCACGCCCATGGCCTGGAGCTGCCGGAGCGCTTCGCGCACCGGTGTGCGGCTGACTCCGAACTCCCTTGCGATCGCCTCCTGGCGCAGGCGCGTCCCGCTCGGGATCTCGCCGCTCAGCACGCGTGCCCGCAGTGTTTCGGCGAGCTGCTCGACGAGAGGCTGCTCGACCTCGCTCACGCCTGCTGACCGCGTGCGGCGAGCGCGTCGCGAACCAGCCGAAGACCGACGAGGCCCACGAAGACGGCGAAGACGATCCGCAGGGTCTGGCCGGAGAGCTCGAGCGCGAGCAGCGCCCCCGCGGCAGCACCGATTGCACCGAAGACGCCGAAGCCAAGTGCGGTGCGGAGGTCGCCGACGCCGCGCCTGTGGAGCACGACGCTCGCGGCGATCGCGGTCGGGAGGACGACGAGCAGCGACGTCGCCTCAGCGGCGTGTTGCGGCAGGTCGGCAACCAGCGTTAGGAAGGGCACGATCAAGAGTCCGCCCCCGACCCCGAGCAGACCTGCTGTCGCGCCTGTCACCAGCCCAAATGCGACCAGCACGACGAACAACGTCACGCCGGTCATGCCCGCACACCCATGAGCACTGCGACGAAGACGAGGAAGATCCCGAACGCGAGCTTGAGCACGTGGTCGTCGAGCCTCGTCAGGAGGCCTGCGCCGACCCTCGCGCCGGCGACCGCGCCGATCGAGAGCGCGACCGCCTCCCAGACCCGCACCTCGCCGGCAACGCCGTAGGTCACGACGCCTGCGAGCGAGATCGGAATGATTGCGCCGAGTGAGATCGCGTGTGCGTCCCGCTGGGAGTAGCCGGCCCAGAGGACGAGCAGCGGGACCATCACGATTCCGCCACCGACGCCGAGCAGTCCGGAGAGCACGCCGCCGCCGACTCCGATCGCGATCAGCTGTGGGTCGAGGACGCGCCGAACGACGCGACCGCGCTTCACCGATACACCGTCGCCGAAGGCCCCTTGGGTCTCGGCCGCGGTAGCTTGCGACGCCGTTCGACGCTCGGTGCCCGCGGTGCGCATCCCGCGCGACGATAGCACGATTGGATCCAGTTGACAAAGAAGTGCATACACTTTAGAGTTTCGCAATCCGGTCAGTGCTCCGGAGGAACTCCTCGTGCACCTACCGTCGCCATCCAGGGGGAGGCTCATGAGAACCCACCGCGCGCGCAGCGCGCTCCTCGGCGGGGCCGTCCTGGTCGCCGCCGCATTCGTTGCCGGCGCCGCCGCGCAGACACGCGTCTCGGGCACGCCGACGATCAAGAACGGCGGCACGTTGACGGTCGCGCTCGAATCAGATCCCGACGTCCTCGATCCGACGCTGGCGCGGACGTTCGTCGGCCGCACGGTCTTCACGCACATCTGCGAGAAGCTGTACGACCTGAACGGGAAGCTGCAGATCGTTCCGCAGCTCGCCGCAGCGTTCCCGCAGTTCTCGGCTGACAAGCAGACGGTGACGATCAAGCTCCGTCGGGGGCTGCAGTTCAACGATGGGACGCCGTTCAATGCCGACGCCGTGAAGAAGTCGCTCGACCGGCACAAGAACCTGCCGCGGTCGACGCGCGCCAGCGAGCTCGCTCCCGTCACGTCGGTCGACGCCCCGAACGCGACCACGGTCGTCTTGCACCTCTCCGCGCGCTACTCGCCCATCACTGCGCAGCTGGCCGACCGCGCTGGGATGATCATGTCGCCGAAGCAGCTCGACGCGCTGGGCGACAGGTTCGGCACGAATCCGATCTGCGTGGGACCGTTCATGTTCAAGGACCGTGTCGCTGCGGATCACATCACGGCCACGAAGTCCCCGTACTACTACGCGAAGAACAAGGTGCACCTGTCGCAAATCGTGTGGAAGATCATCACCGACCCGACCGCGCGCACCCAGAATCTCCGCTCGGGCGACGTGCAGGTCGAGTCGGCTCTTCAGTCGACGGACATTCCGACTGTCAAGGCCGACAAGAACCTGCAGATCGTCAAGTCGACGTCGATCGGCTACCAGGGCATCACCGTCAACATCGGGAACAAGAACGGGCTCGGCAAGCACTACGAGAACGTCGGGACCGCGATCGCGCGCTCCGGTGCGCTGCGGCGGGCGTTCAGCCTCGTGCTCGACCGCAACGCGATCAACAAGGTCGTCTTCGGCGGGACCGTGGTTCCGGACTGCTTCCCCTGGGCTCCCGGCTCTCCTTGGTACGCCGCCACGAAGGGCATCGCCTGTTACAAGACCGCTCAGGTGAAGGCCGCCCAGCGCCTCGTCGACAGCTCCGGGATCCAGAAGCCGATCGAGGTGAACTTGATGCTCGGTACCGACCCGATCGCCGCGCGTCTCGGCGCGTTGATCCAGTCGGAGGCGGCGAGAGTCGGCTTCAAGGTGACCCTCTCGCCCACGGAATTCGTCACCTCGCTGAACCGCGCCGACGCGGGGAACTTCCAGACGTTCGCGATCGGCTGGTCCGGCCGGATCGATGCGGACGGCAACGTCTACCAGTTCAGCCATTCGAAAGGCTCGCAGAACGACAGCGGCTACGTCGATTCGCTGGTGGACTTCTCGCTGGACAACGCGCGCAAGGCGGCGACGCTGAAGGCGCGCCTCTCGTACTACCACGCCTTCGTCAAGCGGGCACTCCGTGACCTGCCGATCATCTACCTGTATCACGCCGTCAACCGCGACGCGGTCACGAAGAAGGTCGGCGGCGTCCAGGTGTTCGGCGACGGCCTCGTCCGCACGGCGTTCGCGTACTACAAGTAGCTGAGGACGATCATGGGCGGCTTCCTCCTACGGAAGGTCGGAGCCGCCCTGATCGTGCTGTTTCTCGCGAGCGTGCTCGTGTTCGCCGGGGTGCGCGCCTTGCCGGGCGACCCCGCGATTGCGCTCGGCGCCGAGGATCGCGATCCCGCGGTCCTTGCGCAGATCCGGCACAAGTACCACCTCGACGAGCCCGTCCCGTTGCAATACGTGCGCTGGCTCGGGCTCGCGCTGAAGGGCGACCTGGGGACCGACCAGCGCGAGCTCTCCGTTGGGCGTACGATCGTCACGCGCATCCCGATCACGCTCGAGCTCGCTGGGCTTGCGATCCTGATCGGGACGCTGATCGGAATCGCCGCGGGGGTGATCGCTGCCGTGCGGCGCGGCAAGGCCTCCGACTACTCCGCGACCACCTTCGCGCTCGTCGGGCTGTCCGTGCCGCATTTCTGGCTCGGGATCATGATGATCATTCTCTTCGCCGTGAAGTGGCATTGGCTTCCCGCCGGCGGCTACGTCCCGTTCCACGACGATCCGGTCCAGAACCTTCGTCATCTGCTGATGCCCGCGATCGTCCTCGGCACCGGGCTCTCGGCCGTGTTGATGCGACAGATGCGCTCGTCGATGCTCACGTCCCTCGGGGCGGACTACGTCCGCACCGCGCGCGCAAAAGGACTCTCGGAGTGGTCGGTGGTCGGCAAGCACGCGCTGCGCAATTCGCTCATCACGGTGACGACGGTGATCGGACTGCAACTCGGCGCACTGATCTCCGGCGCCGTCATCACCGAGCAGATCTTCGGCATCGCCGGATTCGGGCGGCTGACGATCGACGCGATCAACCAGCGCGACTACACGTTGCTCCAGGGCGTCGTCCTCGTCGCGGCGGCCGGGTACGTCGTCGTCAACCTGGCCGTCGACCTGCTCTACTCGTACCTGAACCCGCGCATCCGCGTCTCGGGTAGGGCCGCCTGAGGCGATGAGCTTCGTCGACACCGCCCCCGCGCTCGAGCTGAGCCCGCGCGCCCGTCGGCGCCGGCTGCTGCGGAAGCGCTTCCTGCGCAGGCCGCTCGCGGTGGTGGGCCTGCTCGTCGCGCTCACCTTCGTGCTTGCCGCAGTCTTCGCGCCGGTGGTCGCGCCGCACGATCCGTCCACCATCGATGTCAACGCACTCCTCGCGCCTCCCTCGCACGATCATCTACTGGGCACCGACGAGCTGGGCCGTGACGTGCTCTCGCGAACGATCTTCGGCGCACGCGCCTCGATCCAGGCAGGCGTCCTGGCGACGATGCTTGCGATGCTGATCGCGGTGCCCATCGGCGTCGCAGCCGGCTACTTCCGCGGCTGGCTCGATCCCGTCGTGGCCCGACTGACCGACGTGGTGCTCGCGTTCCCGTTTCTGATCCTCGCCGTCGGCTTGGCGGCGATCCTGGGGCCGTCGCTGCTCAATGCCACGATCGCGCTCGGGGTCGGCGCGGCGCCAGGCCTGATCCGGATCGCGCGCGGCGAAGCGCTCTCGCTGCGTGAGGAGGACTACGTCCGCGCAGCCGTCGCGAACGGCGCGACGGACGTGTCGATCATCGTGCGCCATGTCTTGCCGAACATGCTCAGCACCCTGATCGTGCAGGCGACGGTCACGATTCCGGCGGCGATCATCGGGGAGGCCGTGCTCTCGTTCCTCGGGCTCGGCGTCCAGCCGCCGACGCCGTCGTGGGGAGTGATGCTGGCGGCAGCGCAGCCGTACGTCAACGAAGCACCACGGCTCGCGCTCTTCCCGGGGCTCGCAATCTTCTTCTGCTCGCTGTCGTTCAATCTGCTCGGCGACGGCCTTCGCGACGTTCTGGATCCGCGAACGACGCGCTGATGTCGCTGCTCGAGGTCAGCGACCTCTCGGTTCGCTTCGACACCGACGATGGTGCCGTGCACGCGGTCGACCGCCTCTCGTTTCGGCTCGAGGAAGGCGAGGTGCTGGGCGTCGTCGGCGAGTCGGGCTGCGGCAAGAGCGTCAGCTTGATGTCGCTGACGCAGCTGCTTCCGGCCACGGCGTCGGTGACCGGAAGCGCGCGCCTCGGGGACGTCGACCTGCTGCGCGCCTCGGGAGCGCGCATCCGTCGCATCCGCGGACGCGTGATCGCGTTCGTCTTCCAGGAGCCGATGACCTCGCTCAACCCGGCCTTCAAGATCGGCCGGCAGATCGAGGAGGTGCTCGAGCGTCACCTCGACCTCTCTCGCCGGGCGGCGCGCGCGCGGACGGTCGAGTTGCTCGAGCTGGTGCGGATTCCGGCCGCGGCCAGGCGGGTGCACGAGTACCCGCACCAGCTCTCCGGCGGGATGCGGCAGCGGGTGATGATCGCGATGGCGCTCGCCTGTGACCCGAAGATCCTCGTCGCGGACGAGCCGACGACCGCGCTCGACGTGACGATCCAGGCCGGGATCCTCGACCTGATGCGGGACATCCGCGAGCGCCTCGGGACCGCGATCGTCCTGATCACGCACAACCTCGGCGTCGTAGCCGACATCGCCGACCGGGTGCTGGTCATGTACGCGGGCCGGAAGGTCGAGGAGGCGCCCGTGCACGACCTCTTCGCGCACCCGCAGCACCCGTACACGATCGGCCTGCTCGGCGCCGTGCCGCGACCGGGCTCGGCGTCGGAGACCGGGAGGCTGCAGGAGATCCCGGGCCGCGTTCCCTCCCTCGCCGAGCTTCCGCAGGCCTGCGTGTTCGCCGACCGTTGCCCGCGTGCCGACGAGTTGACGCGCTCGCAGCAGCCCGAGCTGCAGGAGGTCCGCCCGGACCATCTCGTCGCGTGCTTCCATCCCGGCGGAGAATGGGACGAGTGAACTTGCTCGCGTTCCTGACGCGTCGCTGGGCGCGCGTAACCCGGCGGGGCAGTATTGAAATACGGCCGCCCGCCGGGTGGAGCACGGTCAGCGGCGCGAGGTGGCCGCGAAGCGGCCGCGTGAGCCCGGCTCCGCCGGGCGGGAGCCGAAGGCGGTCAGGGGCGTGAGCGAGCCGGTCCTTGAGGTCGTGGACCTCGTCAAGCACTTCCACGTCGGCTCGCAGCTGACGAGCCGCGGCGGCACGGTGCACGCAGTGGACGGCGTGAGCTTCACGATCGCCTCGGGTGAAATGCTCGGGCTCGTCGGCGAGTCCGGTAGCGGCAAGACGACCGTCGGGAATTGCGTGATGCGCCTGGTCGAGCCCACGGACGGAACGATCCGGCTGAAGGGCCGCGATGTCACGCATCTCTCTCGGCGCGAGATGCGGCCGTTGCGCCGCGAGCTGCACATGGTGTTCCAGGATCCGTACTCGTCGCTGAACCCCCGGCTCACGTGCGGACAGATCGTCGGCGAGCCGCTGCGCGTGCAGAAGCTCGCGCGCGGTGCCCAGCTCGAGGCGCGGGTTCGCGAGCTGTTCGACGCGGTCGGGCTGCGCAGCGAGCTCCGGTTTCGCTATCCGCACGAGCTGTCCGGCGGACAGCGGCAGCGGGTCGGTCTCGCGCGCGCGCTTTCCGTCTCACCTTCGCTGCTGATCGCCGACGAGCCGGTCTCGGCGCTCGACGTCTCGGTGCAGGCGGCGATCCTGAACCTCCTCCGTGATCTGCAGCGCGACATGCAGTTCTCGTGTCTGTTCATCACGCATGATCTCGCCACGGTCGAGTACCTCTGCGACCGCGTCGCCGTGATGTACCTCGGGCAGATCGTCGAGGTCGCCGAGACGGAGGTGCTCTTCGCGCGTCCACTGCATCCGTATTCGCAGGCGCTCCTCTCGGCCGCGGTGGTCGCCGATCCCGAGGTGCAGCGAACACGGAGGCGGGTCGTGCTCGAAGGCGACATTCCCAGCCCGCTCGCGCCGCCGTCGGGTTGCCGCTTCCGCACGCGCTGTCCGCTGGAGCCCGACTCGGCGCCACGGTCGCACGAGGAAGAGCCGACGCTGCTCGACGTCGGGAACGGGCATCTCGTCGCGTGCCACCTCGTCCACGCGGGACGCGAGGCGCCGGTGCTGATCGACGCGCCGGCGGAGCTCGCGTGAGCGCGTTCACGACGCGGCCCGAGCTGCAGGGCACCTTCGGCATGGTCGCGTCGACGCATTGGCTTGCGTCCGCTGCGGGAATGGCCGTGCTCGAGCGCGGCGGGAACGCGTTCGACGCGGCAGTTGCGACCGGCTTCACGCTCCAGGTCGTCGAGCCGCATCTGAACGGCCCGGCGGGCGACCTGCCGGTGATCTTCTGGAGCGCGGAACGCGGTGAGCCGCTCGTGCTCTGCGCCCAAGGCGTCGCCCCGGCGGCGGCGACGATCGAGCGCTTCCACGCCCTCGGACACGAGCTGATTCCGGGGACGGGCCTGCTCGCGGCCTGCGTGCCGGGAGCGTTCGACGGCTGGCTGAGCATGCTTCGCGACTTCGGCACGCTGCGGCTCGAGGACGTGTTGCCGTACGCGATCGGCTACGCGCGCGACGGCTATCCCGTCGTGGACGGGATGGCGATGACAATCGAGCGCACGGGGGAGCTGCTTCGCGCGTGGCCCGCGTCGGCGGAGCTCTATCTTCCGGTGCCGGCGCCCGGCTCGCGCTTCCGCAATCCGGCGCTGGCCGCGACCTACGAGCGGATCGTCGAGGAGTCCCGCGGCGGCTCGCGCGAGCAGGAGATCGAACGCGCGCGCGACGTCTTCTACCGCGGATTCGTCGCCGAGGCGATCGACCGCTTCTCGGCCGAGCAGGGCGGCCTGCTCAGGGGCGACGACCTCGCGGCGTGGGAGGCGACGATCGAATCGCCGCTCACGTACGAGTTCCGCGGCCGCACGGTCTGCAAGGCCGGTCCGTGGAGCCAGGCGCCCGTGTTCCTCCAGCAGCTGGCGCTGCTCGACGGCTTCCCGCTCGAGGAGCTGACGGACGCCGAGCGCGTGCACACGATCACCGAGTGCGCAAAGCTCGCCTTCGCCGACCGGGAGGCCTTCTACGGAGACGTGCCCGACGTCCCGCTCGAGCATCTGCTCTCGCGCGCGTACAACGACGAGCGCCGGGCGCTGGTGAGCGACGACGCATCGCGAGAGCTGCGCCCGGGAGGCGGCCGGCTCCCCGAGTTAGTGGCCCAGAGCCACGAACACGAGACGACGGTCGGCGCCGGGGAGCCGACGCGCGGCGACACCGTGCACCTCGACGTCGCCGACCGGTTCGGGAATCTCGTCTCGGCGACGCCGAGCGGAGGCTGGCTCCAGTCCTCGCCGGTGCTCCGCGAGCTCGGCTGGCCGCTCGGGACGCGGGCGCAGATGTTCTGGCTCGAGGAGGGGCTGCCGTCGTCGCTGCGCCCCGGCACGCGTCCTCGGACGACGCTCTCGCCGACGCTCGTCCTCCGTGACGGCGAGCCGGAGGTCGCGCTCGGCACGCCCGGCGGCGACCAGCAGGATCAGTGGTCCCTGCACGCCTTCCTCAACCACGTCGTGCGCGCGATGAACCTGCAGGCGGCGATCGAGGCACCCGAGCACCACACGGATCACTTTCCGAGCTCGTTCTTCCCGCGGCACGCAAACCCCGCCTCGCTTGCGGTCGAGGCACGCTTCGACGAGGCGACGATCGCGGAGTTGCGCGAGCGTGGCCACGACGTCACGGTGACTCCCGAGTGGTCGCTCGGCCGCGTCTCCGCGGTAGAACGCGGGTCGAACGGCTTTCTCCGTGCCGCCGCCAATCCACGAGGAATGCAGGGGTACGCGCTCGGGCGGTAGGAATCGGTCCTTGACAGCCGCGGGGTTTTCGGTCATAAACGACACCTGAATCGGGTCTCATGTTTTGGTGCGAGGCCCCTCGACGCGGAGGATCAGATGACAGGCGGATTGGTGAAGCGGGCGGCGCTCGTGGGCGGGGCGGCTCTCCTGCTCGTGGGCGCGATGGCGGCGGCTGCCGGCGCGCGCACGGATGCACGCGGCACGACTGCCGCGACGATCAAGGTCGGCATCGTCTACTCGCGAACCGGCGCACTCGCGGGGTTCGGCAACGAGTACGTGGACGGTTTCAAGCTCGGCCTCAAGTACGCGCGGAGCACGACGAAGAACTGCGGCGGCAACAACTTCCAGGTGACGTACGTCGATGACCAGACGGTCGCCGCGAACGCCGTGAACGCGGCGAAGGATCTGATCGGCAAGGGCTACAAGATCATCGCCGGCTCGACCTCGTCCGGTGCAGCTCTGCAGGTAGCTCCTCTGGCCGACCAGAACAACATCCTCTTCATCTCGGGGGCTGCGGCGGGCGACGCGATCACCGGCCTCAACCGGCACACGTTCCGCGCCGGCCGGCAGAGCTACCAGGACGTGCTCGACGCCAGGGGCTTCCTGCCGGCGAAGTCCGTCGGCAAGAAGATCGTCGTCTTCGCCGAGGACACGGCCTTCGGCGCCAGCAACGTCGCCGCGGTGACGGACGTCTTCGGCGGCAAGGGCCACACGGTGTCCAAGGTCCTCGCGCCCTTCCAGACGGCGGACCTGACGCCGTACATCCAGCAGCTGAAGAACGCGAACGCGGATCTCGTCTTCGTCGCCTGGGCCGGCTCGAACGCCGCAGCGATGTGGAACGGCCTCCGCCAGCAGGGGATCATGAGCTCGACGACGGTGACCACCGGTCTGCCGGACCGGGTCAATTACCCGACGCTGGGGCCGCTGTTCGAGGGAGCGAAGCTGCTCTCGCACTACGTCTACCAGGCGCCGAAGAACAACGTGAACAAGTGGCTGGTGGCGCAGATGAAGAAGCAGGGCAAGGTGCCGGACCTGTTCACGCCCGACGGCTTCGTCACCGCGCAGATGATCTGCCGCGCCGTACAGAAGGCCGGCGGTGACGGCAACGTCGACCGGATGATCTCGGCGCTCGAGGGCTGGCAGTTCGCCGCGCCCAAGGGTCGGCAGCGAATCCGCCAGGCGGACCACGCGATGATCCAGCCGATGTTCCAGGTGCAGCTCGTCAAGCAGGGCAGCAAGTACGAGCCGAAGGTGCTGAAGACGGTTTCGCCGGGCAACGTGCAGCCCCCTGTGCATCCGTTCTCGTAAGCGCGTGACGCATCCTCCCGTCCTCGCGACGCACAATCTCGGGCTTGACATCGGCGGCGCACGAATCGTCGCCGATGTCTCGCTCGAGGTTCCCGCGGGCGAGCTCCTCGGGATCATCGGTCCGAACGGGGCCGGCAAGACGACGCTGTTCAACCTCCTGTCGGGCCTCTACCGGCCGACGGCGGGGCGGATCGAGCTCGAGGGGCGCGAGATCACGCACGCCCCAGCGTCACGCCGGACGCGTGCCGGGCTGGGGAGGACGTTCCAGGTCTCGAGCGTCTTCCCGCTCCTGAGCGTCCGGGAGAACGTGCGTTTGGCGGCGGAGGCCGCACTCGGAGGAACGCTGCGGCTCTGGCGGCGCGCGAACGGCGTCCGGTCCGCGCTCGACAAGGCGCGCTCCGCGATCGCGCGCGTCGATCTCGAGGCGCGGGCGGAGACTCCGGCCGGGCTGCTCGCGCACGGCGAGAAGCGTCGGCTCGAGCTGGCGATGCTGCTCGCCGCAGACCCCCGCGTGATCATGCTCGACGAGCCGATGGCGGGAGTCTCCGCGGAGCACGTGCCCCAGTTGGTCGAGCTGATCCGCTCGCTGCACGCCGAGGAAGGCAAGACGGTGCTGATGGTCGAGCATCACATGGAGGTCGTGACGGGGCTCGCCCAGCGCATCGCCGTGATGCACCACGGTGCCTTGCTCGCCTGCGACACGCCCCGGGCCGTGATGGCCAACGAGACGGTGCAGTCCGCGTACCTGGGTGAAGAGCTGTGAGCGCCGCGGTCGCGGAGAAGGTCGAGCGGAACAGCCTCCTCTCGGTCGAAGGTCTGCACGTGTACCTCGGGCAGTCGCACGTGCTCCAGGGCGTGAGCTTCGAGGTGGCCGAGGGCGGCGTGACCGCGCTGCTCGGACGGAACGGCGTGGGGAAGACGACGACGCTGCGCGCGATCCTCGGCCTGGTCGGGCGGCGCGGCTCGGTGCGCTTCGCCGATCAGCAGCTGGCGTCGCTGCCGACGCACCGCATCGTCCGGCGCCGCATCGGCTACGTCCCCGAGGACCGCGACGTCTTCGCCGGCCTGACGGTCGAGGAGAACCTCCGGCTTGCGGAGCGCGACTCGGCGCCGCGCTACGACCTCGTCTATGACCTCTTTCCCGAGCTGAGGGAGCGCGCGGCGCAGCGTGCGGGCACGCTCTCCGGCGGGCAGCAGCAGATGGTCGCGATCGCTCGAGCGCTGCTCAACGACAACCGGCTGCTCGTCGTCGACGAGCCGACGAAGGGACTCGCTCCGGCGCTCGTCGCGGAGGTGGCTCGCGTGCTCGAGCGCCTGTCGGAGCTGACGACGATCCTGCTCGTCGAGCAGAACCTCGGCGTCGTGCGGCGGATCGCACGCGACGCCGTCGTGCTCGACCAGGGCCGCGTCGTGCATGCCGGCGACGCGCACGCGCTGCTCGAAGATCGCTCCACGGTCAAGAGGCTGCTGGGCGTGGCATGAGCACGCTCGTTCTGCTGACGATCACAGGCCTGGGGCTGGGCGCGATGTACTTCCTGACCCAGCATGGGGGAAACCATGTTTCCCCCATGAGCCCCCTTCTTTCGGTGGTCGCTCCGTCGGAGCGTGCTTGCGCTCCCGCCGGGCGAAGCCCGGCTCCGCGCGCAAGCGTCGACGAAGCCGCAGACGCGGCGGCCGCAAAGTCTCGTTGCACGCAGGGAGTCGCATGAGCACCCTCGTCCTGCTGACGATCACAGGCCTGGGGCTGGGCGCGATGTACTTCCTGATCGCCTCCGGGCTGTCGCTCATCTACGGACTGATGGGCGTACTCAACTTCGCGCACGGCGCGTTCCTCACGGTCGGCGCGTACGCCTCCTGGTGGATGTCGGTGCACGCTTTCGGGGACGTCGACTCGATCCTCGTCCGCTTCCTGCTCGGCGCGGTCTGCGGGCTCGCCGCGGGCGGCATCTTCGCCGCGCTCGTCGAGCTCGTGCTGATCCGGCCGCTCTACCAGCGGCACATCGAGCAGGTACTCGTCACGGTCGGGCTCTCGATCGCGTCCATCGCGCTCGTCGAAGGGATCTGGGGCCCGGACACGCGTGCGTACGCGGTCCCGTCGTGGTTGCGAGACACGACGTCGATCGGCGGCGCAAACATCCCGAACGACCGTTTCCTCGAGATCGGCGCGGCTGTCGTCGTGCTCGTTGCGCTGCAGCTCTTCCTGCGCAAGACGCGCTACGGCCTGATCATCCGCGCCGGCGTGGAGAACCGCGCCATGGTGACGGCGCTCGGGATCGACGTGCGCAAGGCGTTCACGCTCGTCTTCGCGCTCGGCGGCATCGCCGCGGCGGTGGCGGGCGTCTTGACCGGTGTCTACTTCACGACGATCGATCCGAACCAGGGGACGAGCCTGCTGATCTTCGCGTTCATCGTCGTCGTGATCGGCGGTCTCGGCTCGATCGGCGGCTCCGCAGCAGCTGCGATCCTCGTCGCGCTCGTGCAGCAGTACGTGAACTACTACGCGTCCGCGGGAATCGGCGACCTCTCGGTTGTTCTGCTGCTCGGGCTCGTGCTGCTCGCCCGCCCGCGCGGCCTTGCGGGAGCGTTCGCGACGTGAGCCGCCGCGTCATCGCCGATTTCGCCTTCCCTGCGCTCGTCTTCGCAGCGCTCGCCTTCGTGCCGCGGATCGACCATGGGATCCCGAAGCTCTTCGACGGGCCGATTTCGCAGCCGGGGACGCTCCAGCTGCTCGCGACCTGCCTCGTCTTCGGCGGCATCGCGCTCACCTACGACCTGCTCTTCGGCTACACGGGCCTGCTCTCGTTCGGGCACGCGCTCTACGTCGCCGTCGGCGCGTATCTCGCCAACATCGCGCTCACGATCTGGCACTGGAGCTTCATCGAGGCACTCGCGTTCACGGCGCTCGTCGGGCTCGTCCTGCCGCTGGTGCTCGGCGCGGTCTCGCTGCGCGTCGGCGGGATCGCCTTCGCGATGGTCACGCTCGCGTTCGCGCAGGCTGCGTCGATCCTCGTGCACAAGAACCCGCGTGATTGGACGCATGGGGAGGAAGGCCTCGGAACCGACTATCACCAGCTGCCGGACATGTTCGTGGGGATCTTCAACACGAAGAACCTCTACTGGCTCGCGCTCGGGTACGCGGCAGCGGTGTTCTTCATCGTCCGCTGGGCGGTGGAATCGTCCCCCGGCCGCATCTGGCAGGCGATCCGCGAGAACGAGCTGCGCGTCGAGGTCCTCGGGCTCCGCCCCGGGGCGTACAAGCTGATGGCGTTCGTACTCTCCTCGTTCCTCGCCACTGCGGGCGGCGTCGTCTACCTGCTCCTGCTCGGCGGTTCGAACCCGTCCATCACCACCGCGTCGTTCACCCTCGCGCTGCTCCTGATGGTCGTGATCGGCGGCGCGGGTTCACGCTGGGGCGCGCTGCTCGGCGGGATCCTCTACAAGTACCTCGAGAACCGCCTCGGCGCGATCGGAGACTCGTCGACCGTGCACGACCTCCCGGGCGTTCTGCGCACGCCGCTCTCGCAGCCGCTCTTCCTGCTCGGGACGATCTTCGTCCTGATCGTCTTCTTCCTGCCCGGCGGGCTCGCGGGGATCGTGGCGCGCGGGCGGCCACGCGGGCTGCGCCGCCTCGAGGAGGCGATCCGGACCGAGCCTTCCGCCGGCGGGCTCGAGCGCGCAGAGGAGGGAGTGTGACTGCGGCCGCGCTGGAAGCGCGCAGCGGCGACGTGCGGATCGTCTACGACGTCCGGGGCAGCGGCCCGCCGCTGCTGCTCTGTCAAGGGCTCGGGTACACGCGGCTCGGCTGGGGAACGGCGCGGGAGCTCCTGGCGGAACACTTCGCGGTCGTCTCGTTCGACAACCGCGGCATCGGCGAGAGCGATGTCCCGCCCGGCCCATACACGGCTTCGTTGCTGGCGGCCGACGCGCTCGCAGTTCTGGATGCCGCCGGCGTCGAGCGTGCGCACGTCGTCGGTGCGAGTCTCGGCGGGATGGTCGCGCAGGAGCTCGCGCTTGCCGCTCCCGACCGCGTCGACCGCCTGGTGCTCGCGTGCACGACGCCCGGTGGCCCAGGGTCGTTCCCCATGCCCGCGCGGACGGTCGCGCTGTTCGCGAAGGCAGCGCTGCTCGAGCCGCACGACGCACTGCGCCGGTTCGTCGTCAATGCGCTCTCGCCGGAGGCGCCGGCCGAGCTCGTGGACGAGATCTACGCGCACCGCCTCGCTCATCCGCCCGACCTGGGCGGCTGGCAGGCGCAGGCCGGTGCCGGCACGACCTTCGACGCCCTGGACCGTATTGGGACGATCAGCGCTCCGACGCTCGTGCTGCACGGGACGGCCGACAACGTGGTCGACCACCGCAACGGCGAGCTTCTCGCCGAGCGGATCCCGAACGCACGCCTCCGCCTCTTCCCCGGCGCCGGTCACCTCTTCTTCTGGGAGCAGCCGGAGCGCTTCTCGACGGCGATCCGGGAGTTCCTCGGTTGAGCGGCCACCATACGATCGGCCGCTGGCTCGTCGACCGCGCACGCATCACTCCGAACCGTGTTGCGATCGACTACCTCGGCCGCGAGCTCACGTACCGGGAGCTCGATCGCCGCTCGAACGCCCTCGCGGCCGAGCTGGCGGCCCGCGGCCTGCGCCGCGGCGACCGGCTTGCGACGCTGACGGGCAACTCGCCCGAGCACGTGATCGTCTTCTTCGCCTGCGCGAAGGCGGGTCTGACGCTGCTGCCGCTCAACTGGCGGCTCGCAGCGAGCGAGTTGCGCTACCAGCTCGACGATGCCGAGCCGTCGCTGTTCCTCGCCGCGGACGACTACGCCGCGTTGGCCGACGAAACGGGCGTCCCGTTCGAGCCGCTCGCCCCTCCTGATGGAGACGCGGTGCCGCCTGCCGACCCGGTCGCGGACGACGACGGCCTGCTCCTGATCTACACGTCCGGGACGACGGGCCGGCCGAAGGGCGCTCTGCTCACGCACGCGAACTGCTTCTGGACGAACGTCTCGCTCGACCTGGCGACGCCGATCAGCGCCGACGACGTCGTGCTGCAGATCCTGCCGCAGTTCCACTGCGGCGGTTGGAACGTGCAGCCGCTGCTCGCCTGGTGGAAGGGCGCGAGGGTCGTGCTCGAGCGCGGGTTCGACGCGCCGCGCGTGCTCGACCTGATCGCCGAGAAGCGGATCACGACGCTGATGGGCGTGCCGCAGATCTATCTCTTCCTGGCCCAGGAGCCTCGTTTCGCCGGCGCAGATCTTTCGAGCGTCCGGCTCGCGGTCGTCGGAGGCGCGCCCATGCCGCAGGCGCTACTGCACACGTGGCAGGAGCGGGGCGTGGAGATCGTGCAGGGCTACGGGCTGACCGAGGCGGCGCCCAACGTGCTCTGCCTGCCGCCGGAGGACGCGATGCGAAAGGCCGGCTCCGCCGGCAAGCCGTACCCGTTCGTCGAAACGACGTTGAGCCGCGACCGCGAGCTGCTCGTCCGCGGCCCGAACGTCTTCCCCGGGTACTGGCGCAACCCCGAAGCAACGGCGGCCGTGCTCCGCGACGGCTGGCTGCGCACAGGGGACGTCGCGGAGATCGACGACGAGGGCTGCCACTGGATCCGCGGCCGGCTCAAGGACATGTACATCTCCGGCGGCGAGAACGTCTATCCCGCCGAGGTCGAGACGGTCCTCCACGAGCACCCGGCCGTCGCGGACGTCGCTGTGGTCGGCGTTCCCGACGAGCGTTGGGGCGAGGTCGGCGTTGCCTTCGTCGTCGTCCGCACGACCGTCGACGAGCAGGAGCTGCTCGACCATTGCCGCGCGCGTCTCGCGCGCTTCAAGGTGCCGAAGCGCGTCCGCTTCGTCGAGGCCCTGCCGCTCTCCGCGATGAACAAGGTGCTGAAGGACGAGCTCCGTGCGCTCGATGCGGCCGAGGTGCCCGCATGACCGAGTTCGCCGCACCCCTTCCGACGGGCGTCGACGGGAAGGAGCTCACGCGCCGCGGTGCGGCGACCCGTGCCCGGCTCCTCGAGGCCGCCGAGCAGGTGTTCGCGGAGCTCGGCTATCACGAGGCGTCAATCGTGAAGATCACCGAGGCCGCGGGCGTCGCGCAGGGGACGTTCTACCTCTACTTCTCCGGCAAGCAGCAGATCTTCGACGAGCTGGTACAGGATCTGAACCGGCGCGTGCGCCATGCGATGGCCGAGGGTGCGAGACAAGGAACGACGCGTGCGGAGACGGAACTGCTCGGCTTCCGAGCCTTCTTCGAGTTCACGGCCGAGCATCCGGCGCTGTACCGGATCATCAGGCAGGCGGAGTTCGTCTCCCCGCGCACGCTGCGCGCGCACTACGACGCGATCGCGGCAGGCTACGTCGCCGGTCTCGAGGGCGCCATGAAGCGACGCGAGATCGCCGCTGGGGATCCCGAGGTGCTCGCGTACGCGCTGATGGGCATGGGCGAGCTGATCGGCATGCGCTGGATCCTCTGGGAGGGCGTCGACGGCGTCCCGAAGAAGCTCCTGAAAGAGCTCGAGGTACTGATCGAGCGGGTGCTCGGAGCGTGACGCGCGTCGCTCTGGCCGCGACCGCGGCCTACCTTCCGGAGCGCTGGATGACCGCGGGCGAGGTCGCGGCGAAGAGCGGGATCCCGGAGCAGGTGATCGTCGACAAGTTCGGGCTGCGCGGCAAGCACGTCGCGGCCGTCGACGAGCACGTCAGCGACCTCTCCGTCAAAGCCGGGCACGCATTGCTCGACGAGCACGGCGTCGGTCCGGAGGAAGTCGACGTCGTCATGTACTTCGGCTCGATGTGGAAGGACTACGCGGTCTGGCAGGCGTCGCCGTGGATCGCGCACCGGCTGGGCTGCGCGAATGCGTACGCGGTCGAGTACGACAACGTGTCGTGCGGGTCGCCGGTCGCCTTGCGGATGGCGCGCGACATGCTCGTGGCCGAGCCGGAGCTCCGGAACGTCCTGCTCGTCGGCGCGTGTCGGGAGTCCTACCTGCTCGACTACGAGAACGAGCGGTCCCGCTTCATGTTCAACTTCGGCGACGGCGCGGTGGCGGCGCTGCTCGTGAAGGACGGCGAGCACAACGAGCTCCTGCGCTCACACGGCATCACCGACGGCTCGCTCTCGCTCCAGGTGAAGCTTCCCTACGGCGGGAGCGTGTCACCGAACGGCGGCTATCGCTTCCTCGACGTCGAGGATCCCGAAGCGATGAAGGAGCGGCTGGACGAGACGAGCCTGCAGAACTTCGTGCGTGCCGCCGAGGGCGCGCTCGAGCGTTCCGGACTCACGCTCGGTGACGTGTCGTACCTCTGCGGTCTGCACATGAAGCGCTCGATGCACGACGCGCTGCTCGCTGCGCTCGGCGTCGATGCCGGGCGTGCGAGTTACCTCGACGACACCGGTCACATGTCCGGCGTCGACTCGCTGCTCGCGCTCGACCGCGCCGCCCGAGCCGGGGAGCTCTCCGACGGAGACGTCGTGTTGCTCCTCGCCGCAGGTACCGGCTACACATGGGCGGCGACGGTCGTGCGCTGGGGACCGCTCCGTTGAGGGGTCCCTCAGGCGCCGGCGGGGGACTTCTCCGCAGAGCCGGCGAGCGTGAGTGCCCACGCCTTCTGGTAGGCGAGCGCGTGCCCGGCGAGCCCGAAGCCCGCCTCGATCAGGCCTGCCGGCGAGGGGACCTTCCCGGTCGAACCGGTGGCGATCTCGACGCCGCGCAGCGTCAGGTCCTGCGCGGCCCTGAGCGTGGTGATCGTCTGCTTCTGAACGTCCGTCACGTAGGACGCGAAGTCGTTGCTGCGGGCCATGGGAACGGTGCCTCCTCAGGTGGAATGGATGCTTCGTTCAGTATACCAAACAGATCGTTTGGTCTGTCAAGTACCGAGGAAGCCGCGATAGACGCGCAGCAGCGCGTCCTTCTGGTCGGCCGTGAGGCGCTCGTCGAGTCCGATCGCTTCCTCGACGGTGACGGCGCGACGGTCCTCTTCGTCGTCGAGCAGCCCGGCCCGGGCGTACAGACTCTCGACCGAGACGTGGAGGGCCTCGGCGACGCTCTTCAGGACGTGCGCCGACGGCTGGTAGAGCCCCCGCTCGACCTGGCTCAGGTACGCGCTCGAAACGTCGGCAAGGTCGGAGAGCTGGCGCAGCGAGAGATCGGCGATGTCCCGCTGCATGCGAATGAAGTCGCCGAGCCCCTTCTCTTCCGCCATGTGGTCAGCATAGCAACCGTTTGGCTTACCAATCGTGGCTGCGGCTGAGGACGTCAGCTACGGCCTCGGGCTCGCCGGCGTCGACCCGGCCGCCCTCGGCCGCGCGCTCGTCGCGGCCGGCTTCGGCGTCGCCCGGCGCCCCGAGCGGCTCGCGCAGGCAGGGCTCGGCCTCGCGCTCGAGGAGTCGCGCGTTGCGCTCGGCGTCGCGCGCCGGATCCTCGGCGCGGACGAAGAGCCGGCCGTCCGGCCGGAAGATGGCGATCGCCGTTTCGCCGACCCTGCCTGGACGGGCAACCCGTTCCTGCTCGGCCTGCTCGAGAGCTACCTCGTGACTGCGCGCTGGGCGCAGCGCCTCGTCGACTCCGCGGATCTCGATCCCGTGAGCAAGCGGAAGGCCAGCTTCGCGGCCGGGCTGCTCTTCGACGCTCTCTCGCCGTCGAACGTGCCGTGGCTGAACCCGGCTGTCGTCAAGCGCGCGATCGACACAGGCGGCCTCAGCGTCGCGCGCGGTTTTGCGAACTGGCTCGAGGACCTGGTCGAGAACCGCGGCCGGCCGCGTCAGGTCGACCGCAGCGGATTCGAGCTCGGAAAGAACCTCGCGGCGACGCCGGGCCGCGTCGTCTTTCGCAACGAGTTGATCGAGTTGATCGCCTACGAGCCGCAGACCGAGACCGTGTTCGCGCGGCCGCTCGTCTACAGCCCTGCCTGGATCAACAAGTACTACGTGCTCGACCTGGCGCCGGGGCGGTCGTTCATCGAGCACGCCGTCGCGCGCGGCTTCACCGTCTTCGCGATCAGCTATCGCAACCCGGACGCGTCGATGGCCGCGCTCACGCTCGACGAGTATCTGCGCGACGGCCTGTTCGCCGCGCTCGACCGCGCATCCGAGCTGACGAGCTCGGACGCGGTCGACCTGATCGGGGTCTGCATCGGCGGCACGCTCGCGACGATGGGCCTCGGCGTACTCGCCGCGCGCGGCGAGGCCGACCGGGTCGGCTCGGCGACGCTGCTGAACACGCTGGTCGACTTCGGCGATCCCGGCGAGATCGGGATCTTCACCGACGAGGCGACGATCGAACGGATCGAGCGCCGGAATACCGGCCGCGGCTATGCAGACTCGGTCGAGATCTCGGGCACGTTCGATCTGCTGCGCGCAGCCGATCTCATCTGGGCCTACGTGGTCGCGAACTGGTACATGGGCGAGCAGCCGCCGGCCTTCGACATCCTCGCGTGGAACGCCGACGCGACGCGTCTCCCCGCCGCGATGCACTCGCAGTTTCTCCGCGCCTGCTACCTCGAGAACCGGCTCGAGGACGGCACGTTCGAGATCGACGGCACCCCGGTCGAGCCGGCCCGGATCGAGACGCCGCTCTACGTGCTCACGTCCGAGAAGGATCACATCGCTCCCTGGCGCTCCGCGTATCGGACGACGCAACTGGTCGGTGGGGACGTCCGCCACGTGCTCGCATCCGGTGGGCACATCGCCGGGATGGTCAGCCCGCCGAGCAGCGCGAAGGCGTTCCACTACGTGAATTCGCACCTCGCCGCCGAGCCGGAGGCCTGGCTGCGCGCCGCCGAACGCGTCGACGGCAGCTGGTGGGACGACTGGGCTGCGTGGGCGGAGCCGCGCGCCGGCGAGCGCGTTCCGCCGCCCTTGCTTCCGGACGGCGAGCCGGCGCCCGGTCGGTACGCCAGAGAGTGACGTTTCCATTCATTCGACTACCCGGGAGGTCATCGATGCATAAGTCCCTCGCCGCAGCGCTCGCAGCGGCCTTCGCACTCGTCTGCACGGCAGGTGGGCAGGCCGCTGCCGGTACGTCCTTCCCTGCGGGCTTCCCAGTGCCGGTGGACGCCTCGCTCGGCGTGCCGGTGATCGGCTTCGGCGGCGCCGGGCCGGTGGCGAGGACGCCGGTGATCCTGCTGCACGGCAACAACGACACGCCGTACCCGACGCCGTGCAACCCGTACGGCGCCGTCTCGCAGCTCGGCTCGTTCCTGCTCGACCACGGCTACGCGGCGGGTGAGGTCTGGGCGCTCGGCTATCAGGGCGATCAGTGCGACCTGCTGACGACTCCGACGAACCGCTCCGGCGGGGCGCACTCGACGCTCGCGAACGTCCCCGACCTGCGCAACTTCGTGCGCGCCGTGCTCGAGTACACGGGCGCCAAGCGCGTGGACATCGTCGGACACAGTCTCGGCGTGACGCTCGCGCGGGCGTGGATCCGCGAGGACCATGCGAACCATCTCGTCCGGCGGCTGGTCGCGATCGACGGCCCGAATCACGGCATCGTCGACTGCTCGCCAAATCCCGGGAACTACTGGCAACTGCCGGCGCTCGGCGGCTTCACGCCGGAGAGCGCAATCTGCCGCGAGTACGGCGCGGCCGACACGCCCTTCCTCAGCTGGCTCAACCACGGCAACGAGACGCCGGGCCCGACCGAGTACCTGGCGATCCGAAACGCCGACACGAGCTTCGTCTACTTCTCGAAGCAGGACGGTCTCATCGCACCGGTCCCGGCCGAGGACCGCACGGGCGCGCCGCACGACTTCTCGCAGAGCGCCCGGCTCGACGGGCCTCGCGCACGGAACGTCGACGTCGTCGGGCAGGGCGTGTACGACCCGTTCCTCGGAACGGCGCACCTCGGGATCCTCGCGTCGCCGCAGGTTTGGCAGCTGACGCTCGACTTCCTTGCTGCGCGCAATGGAGAGATCCACTAGGGCGGCCCTCGTCACGGGTGCGGCCGGCGGCATCGGCGCCGCGGCGGTCAGCCGTCTCGACCAGGACGGCTGGGCGGTTCACGGCGTCGATATCGGCGACGGCGACCTGACGACGCGGGAGGGGAACCGCGCGGTCGTGGACGCCGCGCTCGAGCGGTTCGGACGGCTCGACGCGGTGATCGCCAACGCGGGCTTCCAGCATGTCGCTCCGGTGGCGGAGTTCCCGGAGGAGCGCTGGGACGCGCTGGTGGCACTGCTCCTTACGAGCCCGTTCCTGCTGGCGAAGTACGCCTGGGAGGCGCTTGCGGCCTCCGGCGACGGGCGCTTCGTCGCGATCGCCTCGGCGCACGGATTGACCGCGTCGCCGTTCAAGGCGGGCTACGTGGCCGCCAAGCACGGCGTGCTCGGGCTCGTCAAGGTGCTCGCGCTCGAAGGCGCCGAGGTGGGGATCACGGCGAGCGCTGTCTGTCCCGCCTACGTGCGCACCCCGCTCGTCGAGGCGCAGATCGCCGATCAGGCGCGGACGCACGGGCTGCCGGAGGAGCGCGTGCTCGAGGAGGTGATCCTCGAGCGCCAAGCGGTGAAGCGGCTGATCGAGCCCGAGGAGGTGGCCGGCGTCGTGTCGTTCCTGCTCGGGCCCGAGGGGCGCGCGTTCACCGGCGCGCCGGTTGTGATGGACCTCGGCTGGACCGCGCGCTGAACTAGGGACGCAATACCAGCCGAGTACTCCGCACCGAATGCGGCTCGCCCGTTTGCTCGCCGATCGCGGCGACGGCGTAGACGACCGTCCGGCGACGGATGCGAAGTGCAAACGCGACGCTTCCGTCGGTTCGCGTTCGCGCCAGCGCGGCCGACCGACCGGCCGCCACGAGCTGCACGACCTTGGCGACTACCGGGGCGCCGTTCTCCGTCAGCCGCGCGCGGAGCCTCGTCGTCGGGCCGCGTCGTGTGCGCACGAGCGTGAGCCGTACCGGGAGGCGAATCATGGCCGTCGCCTGCGTCCCGTCCGCAGTCGTCGCCCGCCAGACATAGGCGCCTGCTGCACGCGGCGTCGACCAGTACTTCGAACCGATCACGATCGCCGTTGTCTGTGAAGGCAATGGACAGACCGTCATCTTCAGCCCCGTCAGGAATACGAAGACGTGAGCTGCTGCGAACCCGGCGTCCCACACCTGGTCGTGCCCGCTCGGCGCACACGCATGCGACGTCTGCGGTTGGAGCGCCGACACTATGCCGCGCTCGCCGCTTGCATCGGCGAGCTGAATGAATGCGTGTCCGGTTTCCGCGCCGGGCGCAGGATGCGGGAAGTCGTAGCCTGCCGGGACATCCACCTCGACGCGTGTCGAAGGGCTCGAGACGGCGATGACGATCGTGTCGCCGGGGAATCCGACCTCACCGGTGGTGCTGATCCAGAGAGAGGGTGCGTTCGCGGCAGCTCCGGCGGCGCCCGCCGCGATGGCGGCGGAGAGCACCACGCAGGCGGCCCGGACGCGGACCATGCCGCAAGTCTAGGGTCAGGGCGCCGAGTACGCCGGCGGCGGCTGCGACGTGTCGAAGACGTACGGCGCCGCCTGCGCGTCGGCGTATGCGCGTGAGGGCGAGCCGAGGTCGACGAGCTGGGCCGACGCCGGCGGTCCGCCCACCGTCTGGTTCACGGTCGCCGTCGTGCCGATCGCTGCGTCGCGCGCAGCACCGGGGAGCAGCGCCTTGAACCAGAGCAGGATCGCCCGCTGCTGCCACCAGCGGTCGTAGAAGTACGCGTGGTTGCCGCGCGTCAGCTCGAATGTCCGTTGCAGGGGATCGCCCGTCTCGTACCCGGCCATCATCGTCGCCATGAATGGCTTCACAAGTGGGTCGTCGCCCGCGTAGAAGCTGAGCAGCGGCACCTCGGCGTGCGTCTGCGCGCGGTACGCGGCCTCGTGAGTCAGGATCGCGTACGGCGTCGTGCCGTAGTACGCAGCTGCGTCAGCGTAGGCGTCCGCGATGCTCGTGTAGGTGTACGGAGGCACGACGAGCGTCGTCAGCGCGTCGGAGGCCGGATAGGTGCAGAGCGGCGTCCTGCAGCCCGGTGTCGCGGCCGTGCTGTAGATCTGCGTGTCCTGATCCGCCGGTCCGCTGAAGTTCAATCCGGCGTCGAAGACAGAGCGAGGTTGGAGACCGTCGAGCGCGAGCGCCAGCACGGTGTCCTGGCCGCCGAGGCTGAAGCCGACGACGCCGACCGAGGAGACGCCCGGCTGCGAGCGCAGGTAGCGGCCCATCGCGAGCACGTCCTCGGCTTCCTTCCAGCCGAAGGTCTGGAGGTTGTTCGGCCACCCGTAGCCCGCGGCCCACTCCCAGTTGAAGTCGCGCTGGTCGGCGGCGAGCACGTTGTAGCCGTTTGCCGCGAGCATCGCCGCCCACCGGATCACGGAGAGGTTGCCGTGGGTGTTGAATCCGTGGACGACCACGACGCCGGGATGGACGCCCGGCTGCAACGCGAGCTCGCCGATCAGTGGCGCGCCGTCGGGCGAGGTCAGCGTCACCTGCGTGAACGAGGCGGGCCACGCGGGTGCGTCGGGACTGCCGGGGATCGAGCCGGTTGTGTAGTCCTGAGCAGGCGCGGTGTTCAGCACGTTCTGGGCGCCGAATGCCCCGTCGAAGCCCGTCGGCACGTAGTCGGGCTGGTACGGAGTCGCGAGGATGCTGTCGACGGCGTCGGCGACCTTGCCAGCCGGAGAATCGGCTCCGGCGGGTTGAGCGGCGGCGACGGCCGCGAGCACGGTGGCAAGGGTGATCCACAGGCGGAGAGCGCGCACGGGAAAGCCTCCTGGGGGCAAACCTGAGAGATGGTTCAGGTTTAGTTTTCCCGCGCGCGGCTCCAGCCAAACTCAGCCGACGCGCTCGAGCCGCGGGTT
>WNFU01001320.1_pt1 | contig 34753 bp, 23 predicted proteins | sample 5400121 | NCBI WGS metagenome assembly WNFU01 (sample SAMN13153360, study PRJNA577476) | soil metagenome | isolation source: 100 cm soil or saprolite under grassland replicate 1 | place: USA:California | collected 2016-06-15
GCGATTGAGAATCACAAAATGAAAACGCGTTGCTTTGATCACATCGATTTGCGGGTGACAAACATGGAAACGGCGGGAAAGTTCTACGGCAAAATTCTGCCGCAGCTTGGGTTTGTTCACGAAAGTCCGGGCGACGATTATTATACGTTCTATGCTGGCGGTGGCGAACGGCCGTTGGAATTTTTCTGTTTAAGCGAGGACAAAAACCATCATCCCAACGGCACACGCATCGCGTTTTGGGCGGACACGCGCGAAGAAGTAGATCGGATTGCGAAACTCGTGCGCGACGCTGGCGGGAAAAACCTTGAGGGGCCGGAAGTTTGCAAGGACTACAGCCCGGGGTACTACGCCTTCTTTTTCGAAGACCCCGATGGCAACAAACTCGAAATTTGCTGCCGCGAGAAGCCGGTATTTGCGGGTTAACCTGTAGAGGCAGCCGTGTCGGCTGCGACCATCGCGATTTTGCAGGCGATACGCCTGCCGCTACACTTGGGAAGTGGCCAACTTAAGAACGAACAATCTGGCGCATCACGAACCTGCCATTTTGCAGGGCGCCCGCCGTGTTCGGTATCTCAAGTTGATCGCGCTTTTCAAAATTGGCAAAGGTGCGCTGCTGCTTCTGGCAGGTGCTTCACTGCTTTTTTTGAACACGCGGACTCGCTGGATGGAGGCTCTGTCGAACTGGACTGCGGATGAAATCCTGCTCGAGCACAGCCGCGCCGTCGCCTGGCTGCTTCACAAACTCCAAGCCGTGCTCACGGACGGTGCAGTGCGGGCTACGGGCTTCCTGGCGCTGTTTTATGCGGCAATTCTTTTCACGGAAGGGATCGGTGTTTACATGCAGCAGCGCTGGGCGGAATTGCTCATGATTTTCGCGACCGCGAGTCTAATTCCAATTGAGCTCCGGCATCTCTGGCATCGGCCGGGTTTGGTGGGCGCGCTCATATTGCTGGCGAATTGCTTCATTGTCTGGTTCTTATATCGGGTGCTCAAACGCGAGAAACCCGACACCCAAATTGCGCCTCAGCGGGAACTGGTCGAGACCGTTTACGTTGCATTGATTTGATGCGACCACCGACACACTCGGTGCGGCAGCGACGGTCGATTACTTTAGCGGGAATACGGGGGATCTGCTGTCCCATGCAAAGGCCAAAAATTGATGACAAACTAACGTTGCTGGCGGACTTCGGGAAGACCGAAGCGATTTGCGTCGAGGTTCTGGACAATCCGGCCACCGAGGAGGAGGGCATCCTGCTCAAAGTGATGGCCCGCGGCCCATTCGAACAAGGTCAACAAGTCTGGATAGTTGGTCGCGACGGATCAAAAGTCGGAGCGACTGTAGAAAACGTCTCCAAGCAAACGATCGACAGCGAAGTCACACTCTCGACGGTCTTGCCGGCGTAGCCATAGCCGACGTCACTGGTCTCACTACAGTTCGTTGCTTTTTAGAAGAACCGCGCCGGCGCGTTTCATTTCATCGAGTGCGCGATCGATGTCGCCCGGCTCCAGCTCAATTCCGCGGCAACCATCGACGATGACATTCGTGTTCAAGCCAAGGTGACGCGCGTCGAGCGCACTGTATTTGACGCAGTAGTCCAACGCCAGACCCATAAGGTAGATCTCCTTGATCGATCGCTTCTCCAAATAATGAGCAAGACCGGTGTGTCGTCGATGGGCGTTGTCAAAGAACGTACTGTAACTATCAATGTTTCGCTCGGTGCCCTTGTGAAAAACATGAGCGATGCGGCTGGTGTCGAATAAGGGAGCGAAGTGGGCACCGTGCGTGTTTTGAACACAATGCACCGGCCAGAGGATTTGTTCGATTCCGTCGAGAATGATGCGGTCACCCGGCTTCTTTCCCTTGTGGTTTGCGGCGAAGCTGCCGTGGTCGGACGGATGCCAATCTTTGGTCGCGACGACAAGATCAAAGCGTCGCTGCAATTCATTGGCAACCGGAATGACTTCATCACCATGCGGCACCGCCAAGGCGCCGCCAGGCAGGAAATCATTCTGAAGATCGACCAGAATTAGCGTGTTCATTTCGGTTAGCTTGCGCGATCAATTTCGATCGTAATTTATACAGTGATTGTTCGAGGCCGATCTCATACGGCGACGGGTCGTTCAGCTGCAAAATTTCGGGAGGCGCGCAACTGAGCTGCTTACGCATGTGCTCGCGCGACTCCTCAATGCTCGGCTGTTCGTAAACGAGTTGTCCGGCCCGGAAAATCGGCACAAGCAAATCGGAATAACGAGTATGTCGAAGGATTCTCGTTTTGTCTTCTGTTTCAACATCCACGATTTCGCAGCGCTCAGAAACGCCGTGATCGGTTTCGTAGATCGCGTCGGCCATGAATCTTCCATCCGGCTGATAAAACCGGCGCACCTGTAATGAGCCTGGGACCGAAGCCTTTGCTGATTCTTCGGAAAGTTTGACGCGGTATTGCCATTCACCGCGGCGCCGGATTGCGCCGAGTTTATAGATGCCACCGAGAGCGGCGTCCGGCTGACCGGTGGCAAGCTTTGTTCCCACGCCCCAGACATCGATCTTCGCGCCGCGCTGTTTCAAGTCCGCGATCATGTGCTCGTCGAGATCGCCCGAGCAGACGATCTTTGCGTTTGGAAAGCCCGCTTTATTCAGCATCCGGCGCGCTTTGATGCTCAATGCAACGCGGTCGCCGGAATCCAGACGCACGCCAATCATCTCATGCCCTTGTCTGCGCAGTTCGCTGCCTATCTCAATGGCGTGACGTATGCCGTCGATAGAGTTGTAGGTGTCGACCAGAAAAATGCAGTTGTTAGGCATTGTTTCTGCATACGTCTTAAACGCCTCGAGCTCGTTTTCGAAAACCATGATCCAACTGTGCGCTTGCGTCCCGCTGACGGGGATGCCGAACTGTTGTCCTGCCTGCAAATTCGATGTGCCCGCGCAGCCGCCGATGTAAGCGGCACGGGCTGCGGTCAATCCACCATCGACTCCCTGAGATCGGCGCAGACCAAACTCGATCACCGGATCACCTTTAGCAGCCAGGCAGACGCGCGCCGCTTTTGTAGCGATAAGGCTCTGGAAATTGAAAATGTTGAGCAGGGCCGTCTCGAGTAGCTGGCATTGAATGATTGGACCAACCACCCTGATCAGCGGTTCGTTCGCGAAGACTAACGTCCCTTCAGGAATTGCCTCTATGTCGCAGGTCAGTTGCAGCCCGTGCAGGTAATCGAGAAAACGAGAATCGAACAGCGGTTTACCATCATTGCCGCGCTGCGAGGCAAGATAATCGACTTCCGTGTCGGTGAAGTGGAACGTGCGCAGGAGATCGATCGCTGTCGTCAGTCCGCAAGCCACGGTGAATTGCCCGGCAAAGGGGTTCTCCCTAAACGTGACGTGAAACACCGCTTCATGGTCGGTCACGCCGGCTTTGAAATAACCGCACGCCATCGTGACCTCGTAAAGGTCGGTCGTGAACACGGAGAAGCCATGCCGTGGGGACGTCATCACACGACTTGCATTTTAGGCAGCCAATGCGGGTTTGCGAACGTCCGGGGAGCGCACGCGGCTCGCGTGGTGGTTTCGGCGTCGCGCCGAAACAATCTTCTATTACGTTCAATCTCTGTGCCGTTAGGTACACACGACAAAAATTCGCGATCGCGAGGACACGCTCGCCAGCACGCGAGCCGCGTGCGCTGCCCAGACAACCGATCGCCGCTCGCGTTCCGTTCCTTAATTGAGAGAAATGAAATCGAAGCAGCCCGAGCGCAGCTTTTCGTTTCTGCAGGTCAACCAGCGCGAAGGTAAACCGCGGAAGCGCGGTCTGACGGAAATCCGCGGATCGTATTACTCGGTCGTCGGCCGAAGATACCTGGAAGATCTGTTCGAAATGATGGGCGCCTATGTCGATTCGCTGAAGTTCGCCGGCGGCTCATTCACACTGATGCCGAAACCAGCACTGCGAGATATCATTGAGCTTTGTCACAACCATGACGTGCTCGTCTCTACAGGCGGATTTATCGAGCGCGTGCTCGTTCAAGGCAGCGATGCGGTTCGCAAATACGTGGCGGAGTGCAAGAGACTTGGATTCGATATGATCGAGATCTCGGCTGGGTTCATTTCAATCCCAACCGATGACTGGCTTCGGTTGATCGAGTTAGTGCGCAAATCCGGGCTGAAAGCAAAACCCGAAGTGGGCATTCAATTCGGAGCTGGTGGGGCCACGGCTGCGGGAGAATTGCAAGCAGAAGGCACACGGGATCCGGACTGGGCGATTGCGCACGCCAAGCGATTTCTCGAAGCCGGCGCGGACGTTATCATGATCGAGAGTGAAGGAATCACCGAGAATGTTGAACAGTGGCGCACGGAGGTACCGGCAAAATTCATCGATGAGATCGGCATGGACAAGCTGATGTTCGAAGCGGCCGATCCCGATGTATTCGCATGGTATATCAAAAACTACGGCGCAGACGTGAATCTCTTTGTCGACCACAGCCAGATCGTGCAACTGGAGTGTTTGCGCGCTGGCATCTGGGGAACCAAGAGTTTGTGGGGCAGGGTAGTGACATACGAAGAAGAATGACGAAGCACAAATGACGAATGACGAAGAAAGTCCGAATGCTTAATGACGAACGACATACGGTAACCGCTTCGTCATTCCTTCGTCATTAGACATTCCTCATTCGGGACCGACGTGAAGCGAGAACCAATCGCTCGCGAGCTTCGCGACTTTTTCCAACGCGCCGGGCTCTTCAAAGAGGTGGGTCGCGCCGGGGATAATCTCCAGCTTCACTTCGCAGCGCATCTGATCGCGTGCCATTTCGTTTAGCTCGATGACGACGTCATCGTTCCCGCCGACGATGAGCAATGTCGGCGCCTGGACTTTTGGCAAGCCATGGCCAGCAAGATCGGGACGCCCGCCACGCGAAACGATCGCACCGACGTCCTTTGGAAGTTCCGCTGCTGCAACCAACGCCGCAGCGCCGCCTGTGCTTGATCCGAAATATCCAATGTGCAGATCGCGCGTTTCCTTTTGTTGCCGGGTCCACCTGGTGGCGTGCACAAGGCGCTCAGCCAGCAAACTGATGTTGAATCGGTGTTCACGAGTGTGGATGTCGAGCGCTTCTTCTTCAGGCGTCAGTAAGTCGAAAAGTAACGTTCCGAGCCCGGCACGATTGAGTGTGCGCGCGATAAATTGATTACGTGGACTGTGCCGGCTGCTCCCGCTGCCGTGCGCAAACAGCACGAGTGCAACAGCGTCCTCGGGGATAGTCAAATTTCCGGACAGAATTGCGTGACCGGCGGGTATCTGCACTTCATTCATCGCCTACTCCCGTTCTGAGATCTTTGTTTCGAGTTGGAGTAAATGCATGAGCAAGAAAAAGAAATCAAAGCGTCAAACCCTACACTTTAAACGGATAAGTTTCGGGCAATTCGCCTTCTACCCAAATGCTGGTTCGCTCCAGCGGCTCAACCGCGCGTGTTTCATCAATGTGGATGAATGCATCGAACTGTTCCGGGAGGCGCGCATGAAAATAATGGCTCAACCGCTCTGTGTCCGGCCGATAAATCACACCGATGGCGCGCTCGATGCGCCGTCGTTGCAACACGCCTATCTGACCGGCGCCTCGCAAATCGATCCAAAAACGAGGTAAACCGGTCTGGTGAAACAAATCTTCGTAACTCCCACGCAGCGCCGGCCGAACATTCTTACGCTCCGCGGGCGCTCCCCAATCTGATGCGGCGGTGACTGTACCGTGATGCGTGCTGAAGCCGATGAGCACGGCATCACCGGCAAAGCGTTCACGAACGAGTTGTCCCACGTTCACTTCGCCATGAAGACTCATTTCCGTGGCGCGGGCATCACCGAGGTGGGAATTGTGCGCCCAAACTATGGCTTTCGGTTCGCGGCTTCCATTCAGATGCGCCACGAGATTTTCAAGGGTCTCTACCATGTGCTGGTCACGCAAATTCCAGGAGGACGCGCGCCCGCGGAACATCGCCCGGTAATATTTCTCCGCGTCCTTTACCAGGCGCGCGTTTTGCTCTGCAAAAAAAAATTCCTCGGCGGCCACTTCCCCGTCGCGGGTTGAAAACTCTGCCGCTTTTTGCTGTAACTCGGTCAGCTGTTGAACTACCGCATTCTCACACGATTCGGTTGCGCCGATAGTGGCGGCGTAGCCGTACTCCTGTGGGTCGCGGCCGAAATGGTCAAAACAGGAGTAGCGCAACCGCGCCCGTCGCGCAGCCCCGGGATCAACTTTGTCGAGATACCTGAGCACCGCTTCGATCGATGCATGCAAGCTATAAAGATCCATTCCATAGAATCCGACCGGCGCTCGCTTCCGATCCAGCTCTTCGTTGAAGCCCCGCAACCATTGCACGAACTCCAGCACGACTTTGTTGCGCCACATCCAGATTGGAAATCGGCGAAAACCCGAAAGCGATTGGTCTAGACTAGCATCCGAACTGCCGCCGCGCACATAACGATGAACGCGAGCTGTATCAGGCCAATCCGCCTCGATTGCTATTATGGAGAAGCCTTTTTCGACGATGAGCCGTTTCGTGATCGCCGCGCGCTCGAAATAAAACTCGTATGTGCCGTGACTCGCTTCGCCGATCAAAACAAATCGCGCATCACCAATCAGCTGCAGCAGCGCATCGTAATCGCGTGCCTCACCAGAGAGCGGCTGCGCCATTTCACGCACAAATTCAGCATCTGTCATTGTTGTTGGTTACTTGATTTCTCTCGGGAAATTTCTTGCGCCGCTCGGCTCAGCAGCTCGTGTACGTCATCGTCGCTCGTCTGCGAAAAATCTTCGTAATACTGGCCGACAGCCTGAAAGAACGGCGGCGTGCTCAGGCAGATGGCTTCATCGGATTGTCGTGCGAGCTCCCGGCAGGTGTCTGGCGGACCGACCGGAACCGCCACGACGATTTTCGCCGCACCCCTCTCTCGCAGCGCCTTTACCGCTGCGCGCATCGTCGCGCCCGTGGCCAACCCGTCATCTACCAAAATCACGATCCGGTCGCGCAACTCCGGTGCAGGACGTCCTTCACGATAAATTTGTTCGCGCCTTTGAAGTTCGGCTGTTTCCTTGGCGGTGACTGCCTCAATTGCCGCATCCGCGTACGGGATTGCGTGGATGACGTCTTCGTTTAGCACGCGCACGCCGCCTGAGGCGATCGCGCCGGCAGCCAGTTCTTCAAATCCAGGCACACCGAGTTTGCGCACGATAAAGGCGTCGAGCGGTGCACGCAGGCATTTCGCGACTTCGTAGGCGACCGGGATACCTCCTCGCGGCAACCCAAGTACAACCACGTCATTCCGATTGGCATACTTTTCGAGCTTTTCCGCAAGCAACCGCCCCGCTTCGGTTCGGTTCGCATAGGCTCGCTCCATCCGGCTGAACCGCCTTAGGCTGCTGAAGCGAGGGCGGGGGACAAGGACTGCATATCCTTGGGCAAAGCCAGAATTACTTTTGCCAGCTCGCCATTGCCGATGTGATTGGCGATAACACCGAGCACGTTCTGGGTCGTCTCCATTGGATCTATGACCCGGTCAGCGATGATTTTCGCCTGCACTTCCGCTAAGAATTCTTCCCGCGACATCTTGATGGGGACTTTCGACGGCTCCCAACCCTCATAATAGAGGCCGCGCACGAGCATTGGCAATTGCGCGCCGAAATGCACCGCGACATCTACAGGCAAGCGGTCGCGCAGCGTTTGCAGCACGGCTCGCAGAGATTTCCAAGCGTCGCGTTTCTCCATGTGCATGGATTCGGCGATTCGCGCAATCCATTCGTGTGCTTTCTGGGTGGTAGTTTCGATGGTTTCAAGGCCTTGCTCGCTCATAGATAGATCCTTTCCATTGGCGGGATTCCTCGTCGCGATACGTCAAATCCCTTCCTTTAAGGTTTCGCACCTCGGGTCGGCAATGGGCGTGTTTAAGTGCGCCCGAGACTTCTGAATGAAATTTACCGCGGATCAGCTGACCGATCGTTGGTAGGCCCTCAACGGGTTCGCTCTTTTCGAGATAATCGCGGAACGCTGCTGCAAAAGCTGCCCGCCGCATCGTCGAGTTCCGCGGTTCCTATGCACCGCCAGCAGGATTTCGATCTGGCCAGGGCGGAGGCGATGGGAGATCAAAGCGTTTTGTCTTCAACTCGTCTTGAATTTCCTGAAGGGCGCGATCAAGCTGTTGGTCTTCGCCTTTGAATTCTTTCCCGGGATCATTATCGACTACGATGTCAGGATCGACTCCGTGTCCCTCGACAATCCATTGTTTGCCGTCTTTGGAGTAAAGCCCGAACTCCGGCTTGAAGAATTGTCCGCCGTCGACAAGCGGGAGCGATTCGCGAATGCCAGTTACGCCGCCCCACGTGCGTTTGCCGATGAGTTTGCCGAGTCCAAGCGATTTAAATCGGTAAGGGAAAATATCGCCATCGGAGGCGGAGAATTCGTTGATTAATGTCACCATCGGACCGACGAACGTTTGTGACGGATCGGTTTGTGGCATGCCGTTGCGCGCGATGCCAATCATCACCAGGGCGCGCCGCAATCGCTCGATCACAAGTGGCGAAACAAAGCCGCCTCCGTTGCCACGAACATCAACGATGAGCGCATGTTTCCGGATTTGCGGAAAGTAAAGCTTCGTGAACTCGTTAAGGCCGGGCTGACCCATGTCGGGAATGTGAATGTAACCAATCTCGCCGCCTGTTTTCTTCGTCACGTAATCGATGTTCTTTTGCACCCAATCGATGTAATAAAGTGGTGATTCGTCGTCAGTCGGCACAACGGTGACGTCACGCGCCCCGGCGTCGGTCGGTTTGGAATTCACGCGGAGGATCACTTGTTTGCCAGCGGTGCCGATGAGCGCGTCGTAAAGGTTTGGCAAACTCGAGACCGGCGTGTTGTTGATTGCCAGAATGTAATCGCCGGGTTTCACATTCACGCCGATATCTGTAAGCGGTGAGCGCGTTTTCTTGTCCCAGTTTTCGCCTGGTAAAATGCGGTCGATTCGATAGGCGCGCGTGCCCGGGTCGCGGGAAAGTTCCGCGCCTAGCAGGCCCAACTTGATGCGGGGCGTGTCCGGCCGTTCGCCCCCGCCAACGTACGCGTGGCCAATATTCAATTCGCCAATCAGTTCGCCTAACAAGTAGGTGAGATCGTTGCGATGATTCACGAACGGCAACAGCGCCGCGTACTTGTCGCGCATGGCCTTCCAATCAATACCGTCCATCGTCGGCGAGAAGAAGAAGTCGCGCATTTGCCGCCAGCACTCGAAATAGATCTGGCGCCACTCCGCACGGCGATCCAGCTGCATGTCGAGACCCTGGATCTTGTGCTCATGATCCTTGGTCTCGATCTTATCTTTGGGGATGTCGATGATGGCGTAGTCCTTTTTGATTTTCACCAACATCTTTTTTCCGTCGAACGTGATCTGATAGTTGTTGGCGTCGCCGATCACGGTCTCCTTGCGGTCGTCGAGATTGTAAGCGCAGAGGTGCGATTTCTTGTCTTTCTCCTGGAACAGCTGTTCGTCATCCTCGCCCACCTCGTCGCCGGCTGTGCGGCGCAGATAAAAGATGCGATTATCATCCAGCATTCGGATGTTGCGATAGTTTCCCGGCGTGATTTCCAGACCAACTATCCGATTCTGGATTCCATCGGTATCAACTTTCACTACGACCGGTTTTTTCGGTTTTTCGTCCGGTTTTTTCTCGCCCGGACTTGCCTCCGGCTTTTTCTCTTCGGCTTGCTTCGCCTTTTCTTTTTCTCGCTTTTCCGCGGCCTTGCCGACTTCATCGCTCTTCGGGGCGAGCGGGTTCGCAGTGTCTTTCGCCAGCGTAACGAGATAAACACGCTGCATGTCGCGATAGACATTGGCGAATTCCTGATCGCCAAAGGTTGGTTTGAAATCGCGCGCAGAAGCGAGCAACAGATATTTTCCGTCGTCGCTGAAGACCGGTTCCCCCGAGCCGTACCAACTATCGGTGACGGCGGTCTGCTGTTTGTTCGCGAGCGAGTACATGTAAACGCGCGGCATGTCGTTCTCTTCGGGGCGCGCCCAGGTGATCCACTGACTGTCGGGCGACCAGTTATAACCCTGGATCTCGCCGAATTTGTCCTGGTCGACCAGAGTCACCGCCTTGGACGCAACATCCGCATAGCGCAATCGCTGCAAGCGATCGCTCCAGAGCAGTTTCTTGCTGTCGGGCGACCATTTCGGCGCGTAGTAGTAAGTGTCGCCGCCATTCGTGATTTGTTGCGGCTCGCCTTTGCCGTCCTGAGAACGCACATACAATTCGTTCTCGCCGGTCGCGTCCGAGTTGTACGCAATCCATTTTCCGTCGGGCGACCAAACCGCATCGCGTTCGTGCGCTCCTGAGGTTTTGCTCAGATTGCGAGGTGTCCCGTTCCTTGCGGGAACCGAAAAGAGGTCGCCGTGCGCGATGACAATCGTTCGCTCACCGTCAGGCGCGAGATTTACAGATTCCAGATGCTTAGCCGCATCGACCAATCCGCCGCGGCCGCCGTCGAAGTCTTCTTTGATGTCGATGGGCACAGGGGCGGCCCGGCCCGCGGCCAGATCATACCGCCAGATGTGACCAGCCTGCTCAAACACGATCGATTGTTTGCCCATCGATGGGAACTTGATGTCGAAGTCCGTGAAGTGCGTCAGCTGCTTTGTTTCCTTCGTTGCAAAATCCACAACGAAGAGATTCATTCGGTTGTCCCGGTCAGAAATGAAATAGATCTTGTTGTCGGGTCCCCACATCGGGCAGATGTCCTGGGCGGGATTGTTCGTTAGGTTTTCCGTTGCGCCGGTTTTAAAATCGTAAAGCCAAACGTCATCCGCCATGCCGCCGCGATAATGTTTCCATGTGCGGAACTCGCGGAAGATGCGGTTGAATGCCATCTTCGAATCGTCCGGCGAAAACGAAACGAATCCGCCGCGCGGCACCGGCAATTGTTGCGGCAATTCTGAGTCCAGACCTACGGCGAAAAGCGAGCCGATGAAATCGTCGAACGATCTCATGCGCGAGCGGAAGACGATGAGTGGCTTGGTGTTTTCCCATGCCATCACAATGTTGTTGGGACCCATGCGATCAGAAATATCGTCGCGGCCCAGTGTGGCCGAAGTCGTCAGGCGCTTTGGGACGCCGCCCTCGGCGGGCATGACGTACACTTCTCTGTTGCCGTCGTACTCCGAAGTAAAAGCGATGTGAGTGCCCTCCGGCGAAAACCGTGAAAACGAAGTGTAACCCGGACCGCTTGTTAGGCGTCGCGCTGTGCCGCCGTCTTTGCCGACCGTATACAATTGGCCTGCGTAACAGAAGACGATGTCCCGATCATTCGTCGTCGGAAAACGCAATAGCCGCGTCGTGTTCGGCAGGTTCTGCGCCCAGACAATTGTCAACGAGCAAAGGACGATCGTGATCGAGAAAGAGAAAAAACGACAAAGCATATTCATAGAGTAACGAGAGCGAAGTGAGCAAAGTGCCGTTGAACGCATCGGATGCAACAGCGATTTCATTCCCAGATTGGATGCAGTACCGTGGCGAATTGGATTCAAAGAGAATTGGGAACACAGATGTGCGGTCACCGAAAATTTCGGCGCGCACCAGCCTGGGCGCTAACGATACTTAGCGTAAGACCGTGCGCGACGAGGTCCACGGCAGTAGACTGAACAATCGTTCATGGAGTGGCTCAGTGATCCGAATGCATGGATCGGACTGTCAACATTAACAGTTCTCGAACTCGTCCTTGGCATCGACAACATCGTTTTCATCTCGATCCTGGCGGGGAAACTCCCTGCACATCAGCAAAAGAAAGCACGCACTATTGGCCTCAGTCTGGCCATGCTTATGCGGATTCTGCTGCTGCTTTCGATCACTTGGATCGCGCGACTCACCCGTCCGCTCTTTGCAATTGGCGGTTTCGAAGTCACCGGCCGCGCCATAATTCTGGTCGCCGGCGGATTATTTCTTCTGGTGAAAAGCACGCACGAAATTCACGACCACATTGAAGGAGAGAACGAACATCGAAACGTGCGCGCGGTTGCGTCACTGTTCGCTGTGCTCGTGCAAATTAGTCTCCTCGACATCGTGTTTTCGCTTGATTCCGTGATCACCGCTGTCGGGATGGTCGATCAAGTAGCCATCATGATCATCGCTGTGATCCTGGCGGTGATCGTCATGATGATCTTCGCCAATCCTGTGAGCAGCTTCGTCGAACGTCATCAAACCATCAAGATGCTCGCGCTCAGCTTTCTCCTTCTCATCGGCGTGAACCTCATCGCCGAAGGTCTCGGCTTTCACATTCCCAGAGGCTACACCTATTTCGCGATGGCGTTCTCGTTATTCGTGGAAATGCTGAACTTAAGAATGCGATCCCGAAAACCTGTGCCGCGCCCGGTACAAAGCCGGCGACTGCAGAAGGCGATCCATCGCATCGAAGCGCCGCACTGAACATGGGATTCGAACCCTCGATTAGATCAATCGGGTCCGACGCGTGGAAACCAACTGCTCGGCTTCTTTACTTGTGATCGCGCATGAGTGAATAGTTCGATCTTATCTACGTCACTGAGTTTCAAGGGAAGTGAAAACGGTCTGGCGCGTCTTTGTTTATCTAAAACGCTATCCAATGCTCGCGATCGCGACGTTGGCTTGCGCGATCGTGGGCACGCTCATGATGATCGTTCCACCTGCGGCGACGAAATATATTCTCAATGACGTCATCAACGGTCAGCACCCGGAACGTTTGCTTCCGCTGCTTACTCTCGTGGCTTTCGCCATGTTGGTTCAACGAGGCTTGGATTATCTTCGCCTGTTGCTCAACAACACCTTCGAGCAAAAAGTCATTTTCGATCTGCGCCGCGATTTGTATTCGCACATTCAAACTCTGCCACTCCGCTGGTTCGACAATCGGCCCACCGGCGATCTAATGACGCGAATTTTGGAGGACGTGGGCTCGGTCGAGCGCGTCCTCATCGACGGCATTGAGAAAGGTACGGTGGCGATATTGCAGATCGTGGTGGTGGTGGCGGGAATGTTTTACCTCAGCACAAAACTGGCGCTGGTCGCGCTCGCGCCGGTGCCGTTCCTAGCCGGTGGCGCGCTTTGGTATACGCTCACGGCGCACCGGCGATATCGGCTGCACCGCCGCGCCGCTTCCTCGATGAATTCGCTCCTGCACGACAATCTCGCCGGCATTCGTCAGATCAAAAGTTTTGTACGCGAGCCTGAGGAAGATCGTCGCTTCAACAAAGAGAGTGACGAGTTGCGGCGCGCCACCTTCGTCGTCACGCGCGTGTGGGCACTTTATCATTCTGCAATGTATTTGTTCGGGTCGCTCGGGGTGCTGTTGGTAGTGGCCGTGGGGGCGCTCGATATTTTATCAGGCGCTTTGCAGTTGGGGGATTTTGGCGCCTTTCTTATGCTTGCGAGTTTTCTGTACGAGCCAGTGGGGAAACTGCATGAACTCAATCAGCTGGTGCAGGCAGGACGCGCCGCTGGCGAACGCGTCTTCGAAATTCTCGATTCAGAAGGCGAGCCGGAGGGTGGCGAAACGATTGTTGATACAGTGCGTGGCGAGATTGAGTTCCGGGACGTCAGTTTCAGCTACTCCGGCGAGCTGCCGACGCTGAGTTACATTTCATTTCACGCACGCTCGGGTGAGACGGTCGCGCTTGTCGGCACGACCGGCGCGGGAAAATCCACGATCATTAATCTACTCACGCGCTTCTACGAGTTTGATAGCGGCGAGATTTTGGTCGACGGAAGTCCGATTCGTGATTTCAACATCCGCGCATTACGGCAACAGATCGGGATGGTGACGCAAGAATGCTTTTTGTTTAACGGCACCATCCGCGAGAACCTGCAAATTGGAAAGCCTGATGCGACGGATGAAGAACTGCTGGAGGCAGCGGCGGTGGCAAACGCGCGTCCCTTCATCGATCGGCTGCCGCACGGATTGAGCAGCGTTGTGGGGGAGCGTGGAGTAAAGTTGAGTGTGGGCGAAAAGCAGCGGCTTTCGATTGCGCGGGCACTCCTCAAGGATCCGCCAATTCTGATTTTGGATGAAGCGACGGCGAGCGTGGACACGACGACGGAACGACTCATCCAGGAAGCGCTGGAGACTTTGATGTTCGACCGTACTTGCATCGTAATCGCGCACCGGCTTTCCACTGTCGTGCACGCAGACCAGATTCTCGTGCTTGATCATGGCCGCATCGTCGAGCGCGGAAGCCACGAGCAACTGCTCGCGCTTGGTGGGAAATACGCGCGGTTGTCCGAACAAAGTTTGCTCGAAACGCCGGAAAGCGAGCCGACAGTAAAGCGCGTCCGCTTCCCTCAAGGTGCGACGTTCCTCGCGGAGGCTGCGCTCAAGATCGCGAATGCGCTGCGCGAATCGACATCCATCTGGCGGAGGGCGAAGCGGCGGCCGCTCGCGGCGCACCGGCGAGCGTAAAAAACTCGCGTTGCTGCGCATGAGCGAATGCAATCGTTGACGTCCACAGGCCACCGAAAGGCAAAGCATCGGAAATCAAATTGAACGCCGCACTTGTCGCTGCGTGAACGCGCTTCGTAAATGTGCATTGCCGGCCTTTCAACGCCGATTTCACCGTGAAAAACCAGGAATGGCGGAAGGGGTGGGATTCGAACCCACGGTGGGTTTCCCCACGCTCGATTTCGAGTCGAGTGCCTTAAACCGGACTCAGCCACCCTTCCGTGACGAAAAAAGAAAACGTCGAATCCGCCTACGCCAAAAGCTTGGGCGTGGCAAGCGCTGAACGTCCAACATCCAACGCAAGCTAGCAGCTACCAGCATGGCTGGACCTCGCATGCCGTGGTTCCCTCGCGAGCCGTGCCCCTACCTTGGCAGACGGGACTTTTCGCCTCACAAGGCCAAAAAATGTTACAATTAAAGGCTTGCCATGTCTGACAAGCTTACTGCATCTTGTATGTCCACACGGACAGCCACGCTATTACTTGTTGTTGACTGGTATTCACAGGTTCTTGGCGCCGCTGTTCACCAGTATTGCCAACTTATTCGGAACATCAACCCCTCCCTTACCGCCATGATTCAACTCAAACCCGGAATTCCGCCCGCGTCACTAAATAAACCGCCACACTCCGCTGCACGTCGAAAAAACAGGATGGAAAGAAAGAAAAATGGCGGCCTGCGTTTCAAGCGTGTGTTCAGCGATCCCGTCGTCGCGCCATTTGATCAGATCGAATGGGAACGACGCACAGCGGAAATCACCGACGACGGCGGGAAGGTCATTTTCAAGCAGGAAGAGATTGAGGTCCCTAAGAATTGGAGCCCTCTCGCCACGAAAATCGCCGTGTCGAAGTATTTCTACGGCGACATTGCTAATGGCACCGATCCATACAAAGGCGGAAGAGAAACTTCGGTACGGCAGTTAATTCATCGCGTCACGCGCACCATCACCGACTGTGGAATCGCGGACAATTACTTCGCAGATGCGGAAGCTGCCGAAACTTTCTATGACGAGCTGACCTGGCTGTGCTTGAACCAGCACGGCGCGTTCAATTCGCCGGTCTGGTTCAACGTTGGGTTATATCATCAATACGGCATTGGCAAAGGCGCGGGTGCGGGAAATTATTTTTACAACCGCGAGACGGGCAAAGCGGAACGCGCGGCTTCGCAATATGAGTACCCGCAGGGCAGCGCCTGCTTCATCCAGAACGTCGGCGACACAATGGAGGACATCATGCGCCTGGCGACCAGCGAAGCGATGCTGTTCAAATACGGCAGCGGCACCGGCACGGATCTTTCGTCGCTCCGATCGACACGGGAAAAATTGAGCGGCGGCGGCAAACCGAGCGGTCCGCTCTCGTTTCTGAAAGTTTACGACCAGATAGCGAACGTGGTGAAGAGCGGCGGAAAAACGCGGCGCGCCGCCAAGATGAACACGCTCAAGGATTGGCACCCCGACATCGAAGAATTCATCGACGCCAAACAAAAAGAAGAAAAGAAAGCGTGGGCCCTGATCGAACAGGGTTATGACGGCAGTTATAATGGCGACGCCTACGGCTCGGTGATGTATCAGAATGAAAACGTCAGTGTTCGGGTAAGCGACGAATTCATGGACGCAGCGCTGGAGGGCCGCGAATGGTGGACGCGTCGCGTAACCGACGGCAAACCGTGCGAGAAAAAGGAAGCGCGCGCGCTATTGCGCAAAATCGCCGAGGGCACATGGATCTGCGGCGATCCGGGCATGCAATTCGACACAACCATTCACAAGTGGCACACCTGCAAAGGCACGGACCGGCAAAATTCTACGAATCCCTGCAGCGAGTACCTGTTCCTCGATAACACGGCCTGCAATCTCGCTTCGCTGAATTTAATGAAGTTCAAAACCGCCGACGGCGACTTTGATATCGAGCGATTCAAAGCGGCAGTGCGGATTTTCATCACCGCGCAGGAAATCATCGTCGATAACGCCAGTTATCCCGTCAAGGAAATCGCGGAGAACTCGCACATTTTCCGAACGCTCGGACTGGGTTACGCAAACCTCGGCTCGCTGATCATGAGCTACGGCTACGGCTACGACAGCGTCGAAGGCCGGGCGCTCTGCGGCGCTATCACGGCGATCATGACCGGTGAAGCCTATGCGCAGAGCGCGCGCATGGCGCGGACGATGGGGCCGTTTCCCGGATATCGCGATTCACGTGCCAGCGGCGTCGCGAAGCCGGTTGCAAAAGACAACGTCGCCCCAATGCTGGAAGTGATCGAACTGCATCGCTGCGCGGTGCACCAAATCCCGGATGCAAAAGAGTTCGCGCATTTGAAAAAGGAAGCCGCAAGCACCTGGGACAGCGCAGCGGAAGTTGGAAAACGCCACGGTTACCGCAACGCACAGGTAACCGTGCTTGCGCCCACGGGCACAATCAGCTTCCTGATGGATTGCGACACCACCGGGATCGAACCGGACATTGCGCTGGTGAAATACAAGCTGTTGGCTGGCGGCGGCATGCTCAAAATCGTTAACCAAACGATTAAGCCCGCGTTGGAGAAACTGGGCTACGGTTCCGATGAGATCGAGCGCATCGTAGCGCATATCGACGCGTTCGACACGATCGAGGACGTGGAGTGTGGTAGCGACGCCTCGTCGCCGAAGGGTGACAGCGGCGCCACGCCGCCTTCGGAACGCGACGAGGCGTCGCGTCTACGCAGCGGACTAAAGCCAGAGCATCTGGGGATCTTCGACTGCGCGTTCAAGCCATTCAAAGGCGAGCGTTCGCTGCATTACCTAGCACACCTGAAAATGATGGCGGCTGCGCAGCCATTCCTCAGCGGCGCGATTTCCAAGACCGTCAATCTGCCGGAGTCAGCCAGCGTGGACGACATCATGAACACGTACATCGAAGGTTGGCGGCTCGGCCTGAAATCGGTCGCAATCTATCGGGAAGGCTCGAAGCGCTCCGCGCCTCTCAACACGCGCAAGACCAAAGACATGGGCACTGCAGCCGCTGGCGCTGAGGGCGGCGGGACAGTTGGAGTCGAAAGCCGCATTCTCGAACTGGAACAGGAACTCGCGATGCTACGAAGACAGCTGGATCAACCCGTGCGCCATCGCATGCCGGACACGCGCACGTCGTTGACTCACAAGTTCGAGATTGCCGGGCATGAAGGCTACATCACCGTCGGCTTGTACGAGGATGGACAACCGGGCGAGCTTTTCATCACCATGTCGAAGGAGGGCAGTACCATCGGCGGTTTGATGGATACCGTCGGCACGCTCACCTCGATTGCACTTCAGTACGGCGTGCCGCTCGAGAGTTTGGTGAAAAAATTCGCGTATCAGCGGTTCGAACCGAGCGGGTTCACAAAAAATTCGGACATTCGCCATGCGACGAGCATCACCGATTACGTGTTCCGCTGGCTCGCGTGCCAGTTCATCAAAGGTTACAAGGAAGCGACCGCGCCAAACCGCGCGCAACCCGATTTACCGCTCAAAGAAATTCCCGACATCGAGAAGAAAGCACTCAACCGGCCGGTCACCGATCTCGCGCGCACCGGCGACAAGGAAGTGATAGACGTCATCACGGGTCATCCGTCCAATCATGGAAACGGTGGGACGTCTGCCACAGGAAACGGCAACGGCGCCAGCACTTCATCTGACCGAGTTACAGTAGCGCTCGGCAGCATCTTCATGGGCATCACCTGTTCCGTCTGCGGCAGCGATAAAGTCATTCGCGCCGGCGCCTGCGGCGTCTGCACCGAATGCGGCACGAGCCAAGGCTGTAGCTGAGGACGAACCTCGGATACTCAGCAGCAACAACAAATTTCGGAGTCCTGACGCTTTGGGCGGCAAAGCGTAGATGCACTTGATTGGACATGCGAGCACGCACGGCTAGAATTCGTCGCCCGCTTTTCAATTGAATGAACAAGCTCGACGCGCAGCGACAGAAAGAGATTCAACAGGCTGAGGAACTGCTCTTTGCAGGGCCCCAGGCGCTGGGATTTGCGAAAGGACTTTTCCAAGGTCATTTCGTATCGGATTGGGTGATGCCGTATCCGCGCATCCCGGAGGCGCAACAGGGCGAACTGGATCAAACGCTTACTGAGCTTCGCAAATTTTTGAATGCAGATCTCGATCCTGCAGAGATCGATCGGCAGGCGGATATTCCCCGCAGCGTGATCGATGGGTTGGGGCGGATCGGCGTTCTCGGCATGACAGCACCGAAGGAATACGGCGGACACGGTTTCTCGCAGATGGCCAACTGCAAGGTGCTGGAGGAGATCGGGCGACGTTGCGCGTCCACATCGGTTTTTGTTAACGCGCATCACTCCATCGGGATCCGGGCGTTGCTGTTGTTTGGCACGCACGAACAAAAACAGAAATGGCTTCCGAAATTGGTGACTGGCGAGCAGCTCGGCGCGTTCGCGCTCACCGAGAGGGAAGCCGGATCGGATGCGGCAAACGTGCAGATGCAAGCGCGTCCCAGCGAGGACGGCTCGCATTTCATTTTGAACGGCGAGAAGCGGTACATCACGAACGCTGCGATTGCGCACGAGCTCACGGTTATGGCGCGCACGCCTGTGCCCGGCTCGGATAAAACTGCTATCACTGCCTTTCTGGTGACGCCAGATATGCCGGGTTTCGAAATGCTCGAAGCGCGGATGCCCAAGACGGGAATCAAAGGCACCGCCACAGGACGGTTTGCGTTGCGCGACGTCAAAGTGCCAAAAGAAAATGTTCTCGGCCCTATAGGCAAAGGTCTGAAAGTCGCGCTGACGGTACTCGATTTTGGACGCACCACATTCGGCGCGTGCTGCACCGGGGCAGCCAAAACCTGTTTGGAATTAGCCGTCGCGCACGCGAACACCCGAAAGCAATTCAACAAGACGCTGGGCGAATTCGAGCTGGTGAAAAAGAAAATCGCCCGCATCGCGGCTGATGCTTATGCCATGGAAGCGATGACCACGGTCACGGCGTCATTCATCGATCGCGGCCTTGAGGATTACATGCTTGAGACCGCGATGTTGAAAGTGTTCACGACAGAACGGGTCTGGGAGTGCATCAACGACGTGTTCCAGATTTACGGCGGCTCGGCGTACTTCACCGATCTGCCGCTGGAGAGAATGTTGCGCGACGCGCGGATCAACCAAATCGGCGAGGGGGCCAATGAAGTGCTCACTTCGTTCATCGCGCTCGTCGGGATGCGCGGGCCGGGAATGGAGTTCAAAGAAATTTACGACACGATGATGAAGCCGTCGCGCGATGGAATGAGCAAAGCGTGGGCGGCCGGAAAGAACCGCCTCAGTGCGACGGTTCGTGTGCCTGACGTGCCCGTGAAAAGCGAACAGCTTCGCGTGTACGCGCGGCAACTTGGCCGGTTGATCCGGCATTTTAATTTTGCCGTTAATCGCGCGTTGATCACGTATCGTGAGCCGATTCTGGATATGCAGCTTGTCCAGGAACGAATCGCGAATGCGGCGATGGATCTTTTTGCTTCGACGTGTGTGCTGAGCCGCATCGATGGCGAGATTCAGTTGGCCCGTCGGAATGGCGAAACGCCATCGCCCGACCACTCGGCGGCAGATTTGTTTTTGCGTCAATCGTTCCGTCGGATTCGCGGTTTCTTGGCGGGGTTGACAGACAATGACGACAAAGCGGTGATCGCAGCAGCCAAATCGTGGCTGGGCTAATCGGCCTGCATAAGGCGCGCAGATGACGAAGTCGCGCGGCATTAATTTGGCCGCGTCGCGCAGAAAAATGTAACCTTCCGTTCGCGCTGCCTTGTCAGCAGCACGCAATCCCTACGAAATCGTCGGCCTCTTATCTCGTCGTCTCCGGGCTACGCCCGTAGATACTCATGTGGTTGGCGGTGGTCGGAATCGCGCCGAGGCGATCGCAAGGCTGCGGGACTCTGGAGGTTCCGGCCACAGTGTAGCACACCCTCTTCACGCTCTTTGCGGCCACATGTTGAGTCGTCGGAACCACGACGTTCTTGCTCGGATCAGCTGCTAATGCCAATGTGCAAAACACGAGTGTCACCACTGGGATCGCACATCGGACCGACCAGCCGCGCACGCGACTGAGTCTGCTTCGTTTTCCCATGTCGTGACTTTGATGCCGCTGCGAATTTAAGCAAGCTTATTTCCCCAATCCACTTCGTATTTTCAGGCCAGCCCACTTATACCTCGTTCGACCAGGAATGCCTTCAGTCCGTCCAGAGAAAGTGTTCGAGGCGAATGTTGTTCAGACGCGCTTTTGCTTCTTCGCTACGGCTGCCTCCGGCTGTGACGAGCTTGTCATAGATGGCGACGGCAGATTCCCACTTCGAATCTTCCTCCAACAATCGCGCCGCGTTGAATCCGGCCTTGTAATACCAAAACAACTCGCGGCGCTCACCGGGCCGCGACTCGTCCTCGAGAATCTTATAGAACATCGCCAGCGCGCCGGCTCGATCGCCTTTTTTTTCCAGGCATAATCCTTTTTTAAACAGCGCCTGGTTACGCCAATGAATCGACCCCTCTTCATCGGCAGCCAATTGGTCGTAGGCCTCAATGGCACGTTGATAACTACTCGGGTCCGTTGGGCCGCCCTCGAAGAAAATGTCGCCCTTCCCGCAAAGAGCCTCACGTTTTTCGGATGCGCCGGCGTCACTCTTCAACACCTCACCATACAAGGTGAGAGCGTCTTTAGGTTTCCCAAGCTTGCGCTCGATCACGGCTTGTTCGTTGCGCGCAGCCCAGCGCATCGCGCCGTTCTTCTGCACAACTTGATCGAGCAAAACGAGGGCTCGATCCAAGGTATGCTCGCTCATGCTCGACATGGCTGATTCTGCCGCGAAAAAGAGCGCTTTTTCCGCGAGCGGATCATTCGGATTCTCTTGCGCGATAATTTCAAACTGCGTCTGCGCGTTTGCGAAATCCTGGCGACGGTAATACAGCTCCGCCAATTTCATTCGAACTTCCCGAGCGAATTGCGACTGGCCATGCTGCTCGAGAAATCGCTTTCCGAGCTCAATGACTTTCGATTCGTTTCCGCCGGCTGCTTCTTCCACCCAGATGCGGAGATAAGCGGCGCGTTCGGCAGCAGCAGCGGTTGGTCTGGAGTCAACCGCGTGATCCAGGTTCTTTCGCGCTTCATCCAGGCGCGGCGGTGAGGAATGAAATGCCAACTCGGCCAAGCCCACCCAAGCCTCCGATACCCGCGGATTCTTTGGAAAGCCGTGAATGAATCGCTGCAACGATACCGCAGCTTTTTTGTCGCCCTTGGCAGCCTGCATTAAACCTTCATCCAATTGCAAATCGGCACGCGATTGTTCGTCGCCGCCTTGTTTTTCCAGTTGGTTGTAATCAGCGATGAAACGAGTGTGATTACCGACCTGTAACCAGCCGCTGGATGCGTTAAACAGCGCGGCTTTCGCCCAACGCGAATCGCGCTGTGCGATTTGCTCGAAGGCAGCTGTTGCGGTATCGAAGCGCCTCGCCAAATACTGCGCCTGCGCAGATAAGAAATCGATCCGGGTCAACAGGGTCGGTTCGGGCCGCAACAGGCGCGCATCGTCCAGGATGGCTATAGCTTCATCAAAGCGGCCGTCGTCAATTTCAAATTCGGCAAACTCGACGAGAGCAGGGGCAATGGCCGGCGTTTTGATTTCTGTGTGCCGCAGATCTGTAAACAATTGGCGTGCTCGCTCTCTGCGGCCCGCGTGAATCTCCAGTCGTGCAAGATACCAGCGCGCGAATGTTCGCCGCGGCTGTTCCGGCCTGCGGACCCACTTTTCCAGTTCGTTGCGCGACGGTTTGTGTTCGGCGCGATACAGCTCGTCGAGCTTTGCGAATATCAGCGGGAGATCAGGGTCTGCGTGGTTACGATCGATGAAACGCTCCAGCACGTCATCTCCGGTCTCCGGCGTTTTAAGCTGCAAATGCGCTTCAGCGATGCCGAAGAGGGCAGCGAGCAGAATGGGATGAGGCGTTCCCTCCGGCCTTTTAAGGATCGCCTGAAACATTTCGATCGCTCGTTCAGGCCGGTGCGAAATTAGTTCGAGGCGCCCGCGTAACACACGCCGCTCGCGACGTTCGGCAATGGAAAACGGTTGCAACTGCTCCAAAAGCTGGCGTGCCTCGGGAGCGTTTCCCAGTTCAATGTGCAGCTCAGCTGCTCGCAGCTGGGCTCGCGTGCCCCATTCTTTATCATGCGCCAGCAGAATGAATTTTCTCAAAGCCTCCTTGCGTTTCCCTAACGCGCGTAACGTGTCGCCGGCGCCAGAAACAGATGCTCTCTGAAAAGGCGAAATGTCGTTACTCAATTCCTCGTAAAGCGGCAGCGCGTCGGCCCACCGGTGCAGACTGGCCAGCGCCTGGGCGCGCCAGAATTTCGCCCATGACAAGTCGCGTAACCTGGGGTCGGTCAAGAGGACCAGAGTGGCCTCCGGTTCGTTTGCGGCTACCTGCGCTTGTGCAAGTTTTTCCGCGACTGCGCGCCATTGTGCTTCTGGCAGATTTTTATTTAGCAGCGACTGCAACCGCACGACCGCGACCTCCGGCACGCCTTCTGAAAGCGGCGTACCAGCCTCGGCCATTTCAGTCGAGAAATCTGCAAGGGCGACCGGGCTGAGTACCCCGATCAGACATGCGAGGCCTAAGCGTCCGATGTGTCTCATCTTCTCTCGAGTATTGCCCTTAAGGATTGCCCGGTATGGCTGGCCGGAATAGTGGCGACCCTCTCAGGCGGACCCGATCCGACCACCTCGCCGCCATGTTGGCCGCCTTCAGGACCCAAATCGATGATCCAGTCGGAGCACTTAATCATCTCAAGGTTGTGTTCAATTACCACGATCGTATTGCCCGCGTTGCGGAGCTTCATCAACACCTCCAGTAATTTTTCAATATCGGCGAAATGCAACCCGGTCGTCGGTTCATCGAGAATGTAAACAGTGCGACCTGTGGCTTTTTTGGCAAGCTCTGTGGCAAGTTTCACGCGCTGCGCTTCGCCTCCGGAAAGAGTCGTTCCGGCCTGGCCGAGTCGCAGATAGCCCAAGCCAACGTCGAGCAGTGAATTGAGTTTTTCAGCGATGGTCGGCACATTGCGGAAGAATCGCGCAGCTTCGTCCACGGTTAGATCGAGCACATCTGCAATATTCTTGCCTTTGTAGGTGATCTCGAGAGTCTCGCGGTTGTAGCGTTTGCCCCGGCAAACCTCGCATTCGACGTAAACGTCGGGCAAGAAGTGCATCTCGATTTTGATCAAGCCTCCGCCCTCGCAATTTTCGCAACGACCGCCTTTGACATTGAAACTGAATCGACCTGCGTCGTAACCGCGGACCCGCGCTGCGGGCAATTGCGCGAACAGTTCGCGTATCGGGGTGAATGCGCCGGTGTATGTGACCGGATTCGACCGCGGCGTCCGGCCGATCGGGCTTTGGTCGATGACAACGACCTTGTCGATCTGTTCCAGTCCGCGAATCGCTTTATGAACTCCAGGCTTATCTTTCGAGTTATAAAAATGCCGGAAAAGGGCGCGCCGCAAAATGTCGTCCACCAAAGTCGATTTGCCGCTGCCAGAAACACCAGTCACACACGTTAGGCAACCGAGAGGAAATGAGACATCGATTTTTTTCAGGTTGTTTTCGCTTGCGCCCACGACTGTAAGCCAGCCATCGGGCCGCGGCTGAGCGCGCTGTTTTGGAATTGCAATGCGCACCCGTCCGGAAAGATAATCGCCGGTCAAAGAGTTTTTCGCGCGCGCGATGTCGTCGAGAGTTCCCTCTGCCACAATCTCACCACCACGCGGCCCTGCGCCCGGACCAAGATCAAAAATGTGGTCGGCGGCTCGAATCGTTTCTTCATCGTGCTCGACTACGATGACGGAATTCCCAAGATCGCGCAGTTTTCGAAGCGTTCCGAGTAAGCGGGAATTGTCGCGTTGATGCAGACCGATGCTGGGTTCATCGAGAATGTAGAGAACGCCAGCCAGACCGGAGCCGATCTGTGTCGCGAGCCGTATCCGTTGCGCTTCGCCGCCGGAAAGCGTGCCGCTCTCGCGATTCAATGTGAGATAGCCTAGCCCGACTTCGACGAGAAATTGCAGGCGCGAGCGAATCTCGCGGATAACGTCTGTTACGATGGTCTGCTGCTGCTCGGTCAGGTCGAGACCGCCAATGAATCGCAGCGCGTCTTCCACGGTTTGCTGGCTGAACTGATGGATGTTCAATTCGCGGCCGGGGTGGTCCTTGATCGTGACAGCAAGGATTTCCGGTTTGAGTCTTGCGCCGCCGCACACCTTGCATGTCTCGCGTATCATAAATGCTCGAATGCGATTCCGCGTGAACTCGCTCTCGGTTTGCTCATAAAGCCGCTGCATTTGAGGCACGAGTCCCTCGAACGGTTTTGTGATTTTCTTTTCACCGTTGCCGCCAAACTGCATTTCAATCGGCTGACCATTCGTGCCGAAGTAAAGCGCGGCTTTGAATGCTTCAGGCAAATCGGCAAACGGCACCTCTTCGTTCACGTTGAAGTGTTTAATCAGCGCATCCTGTAGATGCCGATAGTAGATTCGCATGCGTTTTGTGCCGCGACGCCAGGGTGTGATTGCTCCTTCCGCTAACGTTTTGGTTTGGTCGGAGATCATCAGCTCCGGATCGACCACCAATTGTGTTCCCAAACCGTGGCAAGCTGGGCAAGCGCCGAGGTGGCTGTTGAAGGAAAAATGTCTCGGCGTCAGCTCGCCTAAATTGAAGCCGGTCTCAGCATTCCCATAATCCGTGGAGTATCGGCATTCTGCCCAATTGTCATCGCTAGTGGGTGTTTGGCACAAAACGACAATGCGATTGCCGCCCCATTTGAGCGCCGTTTCGATTGAGTCTGTCAGCCGTACACGAATGCCATCACGGACGACGAGTCGGTCAACCACCGCTTCAATCGTGTGCCGCTGACTTTTCTTCAGCCGGATCGGCTCAGCGCGATCCAGTTCGATCATCTGTCCGTCGATGCGCGCACGAACGAATCCTTCACGCCTGACTTTTTCGAGCACGTCCCGGAACTCACCGGGCAGATTCTCAATTAACGGCGCCAGCACAACGATTTTGGTGCTTGGCTCGTACGCCAGGACCTGATCGACGATTTGCTGAGGCGTTTGACGGCTAAGCGGCTGGCCGGTGAGGGGATCGTGCGGCTGACCCACTGCGGAAAAAAGGATCCGCAGGTAATCGTAGATCTCAGTCGTGGTTGCGATTGTCGATCGTGGGTTCGCGCCGGCGCTGCGTTGTTCGATTGCGATGGCAGGCGACAAGCCTTCGATGAAATCGACATCCGGCTTTTCCATTTGATCGAGGAACTGCCGCGCATAAGCCGAAAGGCTCTCGACGTAACGGCGTTGCCCTTCCGCATAAAGCGTGTCGAAAGCGAGCGAGGATTTCCCCGAGCCGCTTAAACCGGTGATGACCACCAGTTTCTCCCGCGGAATCTCGACGTGGAGGTTCTTGAGATTGTGCTGGCGGGCACCGCTAATCTTGATTGTTTGCGCAGGCATTCTGCCGAGAGATGTCGAACCTATCAGTCAAGCACAGCCGTCGCTTTTCTCCAACGAGAATCTGGACACCTTCTGCTATGTAGGATCGATTGAACGCCCAGCATTCGGCTCAGCTGCTCGGAGTAAGCTGTAAGACCGCTGCTTCGGTAGTGGGGCCTTCTGCTAGAACCCACTCATAGCCGTCAAGTTGCGGCAATCGCATCATTTTTTCTTCCATCTCTAACTTAGACACGAACAAGGCGTAAACCGTATGGCTTTGCTGCAAACCGCGGTTGACGAGCGCCAAGGCCTCAGCCGGGCCGTAGTGCCAAATCCGACTAAATCTGTAGCGATGTTTCCAGTCCAACGGCGCTGCGACAATCCAGTCTGGGAAAAACGCATTTAAGTAAACAGGATCAATATCGGAAAGAACGATGCCTGGCTGGCGTCCGAACACGTCAAGAAAACGCCTTTGCGCAATGAACCACGTAGATTCGGCGGGTGGAGTAGTGAACTGGAGAGCGTCCCATGCCTGCGACCGGTCAATGCCGGATGTGTTATAGCCGGAGCGCGAAGGATAACCGACACAGGCCCCAGAGAATAAAGCAAAAACAACCAGGACCACAATAATGCGTTTTCCGGTAAAGAGGTTCTCGGCGGCCCAGGTAACCGGAAGAGCAGCGACCGCGATTAAAAGTAATAAAAGCGGCAGGTAAAGTCGTATGTCCGCAACCGAGTAAACCAGAGCCGCAGCAAGGAAGCTAAGACCGGATAAGAGCGCACAGAAGGTGAACCGGCCTTTGCGGATGAAGAGTAGCCCCACACAAGTCAGAAGAACAAACGCAGGGACAAAGCACGTGCCGGTGCCAAATATATTAGCGGCGGAGAAGCCGCTGCGGCGCAGGGCAAATTCGCTCCACAAACGCGCAACATTGTTTGGAAGGTAACGAAGCGAAAAGCGGTGCTCACTCCACTTTGGCGTCCAAGGGACCCAGAAGTCGTAACCGGTTTTGAATGGCGAATGAAACTCGATTATGTTCAGCGCCAGCCCGGGGCTAGCCGCCAGCAGGAAAAGGATCGGAAGTGCAGCGCAATGAAGCAGCCAGCGCAGGCGAGTGCCTCTCTCCGGGAAGAAAGCCATTACCAGCAATAATGGGGCAAAGAAAAGCGACTGCATTCGGATGTTTAGGGAGAGACCGAGGAAAGCGGCTGACACGTAGATCTTCCAGCGGCGTTCCTCCTTCAGGCCCAAGTATGCGAACATGAACGCAAATACAACTAGCGCTGATGCGCTGATTTCGCTGATTGACGAGCGACAGAAAATGAAGAAACCCGGAAGTGTCGCGAGCAAAAGCGCGGCAAACCCGCCGGTTAGCGGCATCGCGAGATACGCATAAAATCCGAACACTGCCAAAAGAAGAAGCAGACCCAACGATTGGTTCGTCCGGAACGGTGCTAGCACGGCATCTGCTGTAGGCAGAACGTTGAGCCATGGAAGCATCAGCGCCGGATAACCAAAGGGATATCTCGATGGCAGCTTGTCGTATCCGATCTGTATCGAAGGCCATCCATCCTTGAGTAGTGTCTTTGCCTGGGCGAAATATTCCGTAGCATCGGGATACGGCCCCAGGTTGAGCAGTGTCGTCTTTCCATAATCAATCTTAAGAACCGCAAAGTAATAGAACGTTAAGGCGCAAAGCAGCAGCAGCGCTCCAGCGAAAAATGATTTGGCTGCGAGTTCTCTTTTTGAAACGTCTGTCACAGGTTGTTGTAACTGGGAAATAGTTTTGCGCGTGCGGTGGCGACTGCTCAGGGATCCGCCACTTTTAATTCGCTTTTATCCGCGCGGGCGCATGAGGTATTGGCCCCCGGTCGGTCGTACGATCTTTTCTTCAATACACAACCAATCCAGTAGTAACAAAATCTCAAACAGCGCTTTGGTATCTTCGTTTTCTAAATATGCGGCGCGAGTGCCTTGCGGTACGACAAGACGCAGGAATGCATCAAACTCCACCATCCATTCGATCGTGAACCAGCGTTGAAATACCGGGACGATCTCGCCTGATCGAATTGATTCAAATGGCGAGCCAAGGTGCCCGGGTTCGGGGCGCTTGATCTCTGTCACAAGCCGGCCAGTGAGCTTATTGCGGCGAAATTTCTCGGGAAGAACCGCCAGAATTTGGTTCACGATGGAGAGACGCTTGGGATCATACTGTCCCTGCGTTTCGCCAATGAAGTCATGAATCCAGAGATAGCCATCGCTTTTCAGCGAACGGCAGACTTGTTCGGCAACGCGCTCGAGAAAAAGGATGTGATGAAGGCAGGTTTGAGCCACGACGAGATCGAATTTTTTCTCAGGTAGCTCTACGAAATTCACGTCAGCCACTTCATAAGTAAGGGGAAGGCTATGCTCCCTCGCAGTATTGCGCGCCGCCGCTATGGCCTCTTCGGAGATATCGATTCCATGAAAGCTGCGACAAATTCCTTCGTGCACGAGCAGACGTTCGAGCCTTCCCGCGCCGCATCCGAGCGTGAGTCCGTGGCGGAACCTTAGATTTCTCTCCTTCGCGACTTCTATTAGATAAGACTGATAACGGTTAGCGTTAAGTTTCTCGGTAGCTGCCCTGTCCTCGATTACCCCTTTGGAGCTTTCCCGATCTGGCAGAATCTTTCCCCACACCTCGTTTTCGCGCGCGGCCATCGCGTCGTACACGCTTCGGTTGGCCATTGCCTGTTTGATGATCTCCGAAGCTTTATCCAGACTCATAAATTAAGGCGTCGTGCGGCAAGAACCAAACCTTAGCCCCTGGCCTCGCGTCCGCAATTCGCATCTCAAGAAATGGTTCGTGCTGGCAACCAGGTTTGATCAAAGTACGATCTTGAACGGTACCCGAATTGAAGGAAACTGCGCGCGAAGCTTTGCACGCAATTCGTGACTACGGCAGTATGGAAGCTGTGCTAAACGAGCGCGAGACGCACACACAACCGTGGGGGGCGGCTGCTCTTGAGCAAAGGCGCGAGCGCACCCGGAACCATTTAGCAAGAATTGCTCCTCGGCGCGAGAGCTGGATCAACCGCAACACGTACTATTATGAACTGCTGAGTGGCCTCCTCCGTTTTTTGGTGGAACCACAGAAAAAGGTGCTCTCTGTTCGGTGCGGCACAGGCAATCTTTTGGCTGTCGTCCGGCCGTGCGCGGGCCACGGCGTTGATATCTGCGCTGAGATTGTCACAATCGCACGGCAACGAAATCCAAGCTTCGAATTCGCGGTCGCATTTCCAGACAAGGGGGAGTTTCCGCAGGTTTTCGAGCCAGACGAAAAATTCGATTACATCCTGTTTAACGACATCGGCGATACCGTCGATGTGCTTGAAGCGCTGCGGAATTTAAAACCACTCTGCCAGAGACACACTCGGTTGCTCATAACAACTTACAACCATCTTTGGGAACCGCTCGTTAGCTTCGCCGAGTGGGTAGGTATGAAGGTGCCGCGGACCGAGCAGAACTGGCTTTCCATTGCTGATGTTCGAAATCTGCTGAGGCTCGCCGGTTTTGAAGCTCTCGAGACGCATCGAATCGTCCTGTTACCAAAGTATATCCCGTTGTTGTCCGGTTTCCTCAATCGTTTCTGTGCGCGCCTGCCGTTTCTAAGTAAGCTCTGCATGACGCAGGTGGTCGTCGCACGAGTGGTGCTGCCGCCGGTTTCGCCCGGAGAGTTTGGCGTATCGGTTGTAATTCCATGCAAGAACGAGAAGGGAAACGTAGAGGAGGCCGTTAGACGCATTCCGGGGTTGGCAGGCAGAACAGAGATCATTTTCTGTGATGATCAATCAACGGACGGCACGGCCGAGGAGGTGCTGAGGGTGCAAGCTGCCTATCCGGAAAAGAACATCCGGCTTGAATGCGGACCGGGTGTTTGCAAGTCGCGAAACGTCTGGACGGGTTTCAACGCTGCCACAGGCGATATTTTGATGATTCTCGACGCCGACCTGACGACGATTCCCGAGGAGCTGCCTTACTTCATCGATGTTATCGCTTCTGGGCAAGCGGAGTTTGTCAATGGCTCGCGACTCGTCTACCCGGTGCCAAAAGGAGCAATGAACGGAGCAAACATGCTCGGCAACAAGTTTTTCAGCGTCGCTTTTACGTATCTGCTGGGGCAGCGAGTAAAGGACACGCTGTGCGGCACAAAGGTCCTCTGGAAAAATGACTGGGAGCGAATCAAGCCGTTCCTGGGAACTTGGGGGACCGAAGACCGCTGGGGAGACTATGAACTTCTGTTTGGCGCCGCGAAGTTAAACCTTAAAATACTGGACTTGCCGGTCCATTACCAGGAACGCATTTATGGTTCGACAAAGATGACAAAGGTTTTCTGCAACGGACTTGTCATGTTGAAAATGTGCTGGCATGGGTTCTTGAAGTTGAAGCTGGGATACTAAGGGCACTACATCTAACAGACGCCAATTCGAATTCGTAGTTATCCGAATCTTTTGATGCGAGAGCGCATTGCTAAAGAAATCCAACACGGTCGCTTCCTGGCCGAGCACGGAGCAGGTGAGATTTGGAATTGGGAGAGTCCCGCTGGCAAACTGCGCTGGGCGCGGCGGGTGAAAATGCTAAGCAATCATTTAGGGCCCGGAATGAGAGTGCTTGAGCTGGGATGCGGTACTGGCTACTTCACTCGGGAACTCGCAGGTTCCGGAGCGGACATTATCGCGATTGACGTCTCGCCTGAGCTTCTGGAAATCGCCAAAGCCAATTGTTCTACGCCGAATGTTCGCTATGAAATCCAGGATGCTAGCGCGTTGAGTTATTCTAGTGCCATGTTTGATTCCGTTGTGGGCAGCTCCGTTTTGCATCACCTTGAAATCAAAGAGGCAGTGCAAGAAATCTATCGCGTATTGAAGCCTGGCGGCACAATTTACTTTACAGAGCCAAACATGCTGAACCCTCAGATCGCGATACAAAAGAATGTCCCCTGGGTTAAACGCAAACTCGGGGACTCACCCGATGAAACCGCGTTCTTTCGGTGGCCGCTCCGGCGACTGCTCGAACAAACAGGCTTTCGCGATGTTCGGATCGGCCCGTTTGATTTCCTCCATCCGAAGACGCCCATTGCTCTGATCGATCGATTGAACCCGTTCGGGCGTTTTCTTGAGAAGGTCCCGGTGATCGCCGAGTTTGCTGGCTCCCTTTACATTCGCGCCGTGAAATGAGCAGCACGATTACCGTGCAGAGCGACAAGGCTAAGGACCGCGCTGTAACATTGCGTAACCGCGCGCGACTCGGCGGCAATCAAAATCTTCTTTTTTGGTATCGCGAACTTTATCAGGATCAATTCAGGCACTTTCCGAATCCGTCGGCGCTATCGATACTTGAGATAGGAAGCGGTACATCGCCGCTGAAACAATTTCACTCAAACGTCCTGACCAGTGATGTGCTGGACCTTGACTATCTCGATCTAGTGTTTGATTGCCACGAAATCGACAAGTTAGGCGCGATCGAAAACAACAGCCTTGACGTTATTACGCTCACGAACGTGTTACATCACCTGAAAAGTCCAATTGCATTTCTGAATCGTGCAGCTAGCAAGTTGAAATCCGGCGGTAAAGTGATCGCGACTGAGCCTTTTTTTTCCGCGCTATCAACTCTAATCTTCAAGTATCTGCATCACGAGATGGTCGATTTCCAGATTTCCGAACCGGAGCTGGTTCATGTGCAAGGGCCTTTGGCCTCGGCCAATATCGCATTGCCATGGCTCATTTTTTTCAGGAAACACGAATGGCTGCGACGCTTGAATGCCAGCTACGATCTTGAGAGTCTTTCACTGCGCCCCTTTAGTTCGCTATCGTACATGCTTACGGGTGGAATATCCCACCGGCTGCCGATTCCACGCTTCATCTATAGCGCGTTGTTTCCAATAGACCTCGCCCTCAGTCGCAGCTTTCCGGGCTTCTGCGCAGCATTCTTTACCGTAACTCTGACGCGACGCTGATGCGGCTGGTCCCGATTCTTCGCGAAATTGGCAATAGAGTTTACGATCGCGCGTTTCCCATTTACGTCCTGTGTTATCGTGCCTTTAAAGCTTACTCTGATCGTGCGGAGCGTAAGCTCTTGCGAAGAACGCTGTCGCCGGGAGATGTCGCTGTCGACATAGGTGCGAATATCGGCATCTATACGCAGCTTCTCTCCCGTTGGGTCGGTCCGACTGGGCTTGTTCACTCGTTCGAACCTTCGCCGGAAAATTTCGGACGCTTGCAGTCTGCCGCACGCAAGCTTGCAAATGTGCGCTTATCGCAGTCCGCAGTGGGCGAATCCAGCCGGAGAACTACACTCTACGTTTCGGATAAACTCAACGTCGATCATCGCGCGTATCTGCCCGAAGGAGATTCGCGTCATACGGTGCCTATCGAAATGATAGCGCTCGACGACTATTTCAAGCCTGGCGAACGCGTGGATCTCATCAAAATGGATATCCAGGGATATGAGCTTCAAGCTTTGCGCGGAGCCAATCGTGTTCTGGCGGATAATCCGGATATAAAGTTGCTTTTCGAATTTTGGCCTTACGGATTGAAGCAGGCAGGGGGAAGCTCGGCAGAGCTGATCGCGGTGCTAAAGCAAAAGGGAAAGCTCATCCAGCAAGTGTCGAGCGAGGGACTAACGCCTTTCGACCCTGGATCAGCAAATGAGAACGTAGCTTGGTATATAAACCTTTTAGCATCGTGAGAATAGTGCCTGGCCCCCAAGTGCTACCAGCATTACACAGGATTAGAGCTCGCGACTGAACGATTTCTGTACCATAGAAGAATCAAAAACCCGAGGACCAATACGACGGTGGTTCGATTTAAAATCATTAAGACTCTAAATAGCGTAGGACTATATTCGAACTCCACGTAATTTTTTCCAGCAGGCAGCAGCGCTCCGACCTGCCACTGGTTTACACGTAGCGCTGGTTGACTTACACCATTCACCCGGACCTTCCAGGCGGGCGTGAACCACTCATTCAAGATCAGGAGTGACGCTGCATTAGACTCCACTCTGGAATAACTCCGATTAGGCTGATCAATAACATTTGTGATTACATCCTCCGGCCGTGCTGACATTGGCCGGTTGCCAAAAAACTGGCGGACACTTTCAAGGTCATGAGGAGTTACGTAAGCTTCAGAATCGTAATCAAAGCCTCTTTTGATAATCTCGACAAACCTAGCGACGTTCGTGGCAGAACCTGCGACCTGATGTACTAACGTCAGTCGGTTCATCGGATTCGGATTTTCATAAAGCTTGTAACCCTCGGTCTCCAACATTTGCTTTGTGTTCGCATCTGTTGGTGACTCAGCGGGTCCACACAACACATAGCGAGCGCCCATCATTGCCCTTAGATGCGGAACACTTCCCAGCAGCATGAATTTGACTTGTGTATACGGCTGTGGTGTAAGCTGGTTGTAGAAGCTCTTGATCCCATAGTAACTGGCGTTCATTCCCCAAAACTTGTTGTCAAAGACGCTGTCACGGAAATCTACCCGCCAATCGTGAATTTCCGTGTCAGTGGCTATCCGCTGGAGCACTTTGTGGCTAAGCAGATTGGTTGGCTTGTCGAACTCCGACTGCGCCACTGAAATTCCTCTAACCGGAATGACCATCGCAGGGATCGAGACGAGTAGTCCTGCTAACGCGAATACCTTGCCGCGAGACACTCCACTGAAACGGCCTAGCGCGAACAGAAGTGGCGCCAGTGCCAGTATCCAACATCCCGTCAAACGTTGGAGGTGATGCATCTGAGCAAGCTCCCAAAGAATGATGCCAGTCATAGCAAGGGCCATAAGTGCCGGCGCAATGAGGAGGCGTAGATTACGGCTATTCCTGTACTGATCCCAGATTCGCGGCAAAAGGCTATAACCGAAGCCGCTTAGGAACGAAACGCCGATAACAAACAGGACAAGATGGCGCCCAGCTTCCCGGATCCGGTTAATAAAGGGAATATGGAAGTTTAGATACGCCAATCCCAGGTTAGTTCCAAAGCCGGAAAGCAAGCCATACAAGGCGATCGCTCCAAATGCCAGAACCAACATCCGGGGAAACTGGGCCAGCCTGCGGAAGTAGATTCCGGCCAGCAGTGTCCCGATTACACCAAGCGGGCCTATATAGGGACTGCCCACGATGCCGATCCAGGTCGGTCTGATCACAATACCGGCAGCTTGGTTTAGTTTAAGCTGAATAAGATTGAAGTTTTCCCATGGGATGTGCGCGTGCCCAATCACGGCTGCGCCGCTCCCAATGTGCCGGATCATCTCACCAGTGGCCATGTACATTGGCAGTATCGCAGCCCCAGCCAGTCCGAACGCAATCCCGCCGCATAGGACCAGAGACCAGGCTACCCGCCAGATATCTGAAAAACGTCGGTCGAGACACAACCACCCGACACCTACGGCGAACAGCATCAGACAACTCAGGGCGGCATGAATAACCGGCTGTGAAGCGCTCGCCAACGCCAGAAAACCCGTTGCAACTGAAAAGACGACTATTCCATGGGCCTTCCCAGGAAATCGGAATAACAACACGCCGCCGGCGAGCACTAACGGAAGCCATGCGTAGCTTGCCGTGATCGTGATCCAACTGGCATACAGTTCCGTGTTCCGCGCCAGCATGCCGACGGACGCTCCAATATATGCAGCCCATGGTGGAACCGTGCCGCAACGCAACAGAACGTAGAGGTTAACGTAAAAAATGAAGATGTGGAACAGTGTCAGATAAGTGAGCGTGTAAAGCG
>WNFU01001321.1_pt1 | contig 34719 bp, 45 predicted proteins | sample 5400121 | NCBI WGS metagenome assembly WNFU01 (sample SAMN13153360, study PRJNA577476) | soil metagenome | isolation source: 100 cm soil or saprolite under grassland replicate 1 | place: USA:California | collected 2016-06-15
CCAACGACGGCACGAATGGCTTCGAGCTGTGGAAGTCCGACGGCACGACAGCGGGCACGACGCTGGTCAAGGACATAAACAGCGGGGCGGGCAACAGCTATCCCTTCTACCTCACCGACGTCAACGGCACCCTGTTCTTCCGGGCAGACGACGGCACGAACGGCTACGAGCTGTGGAAGTCCGACGGGACCACCGCTGGGACGACGCTGGTTAATGACATAAGGAGCGGGGCGGGCGACAGCAATCCGGACTACCTCACGAACGTCAACGGCACCCTGTTCTTCCGGGCAGACGACGGCACGAACGGCTACGAGCTCTGGAAGTCCGACGGCACCACGGCCGGCACGACGTTGGTAAAGGACATCCGGAGCGGCGCGTCCGGCGGCTATCCCTACGACCTCACGAACGTCAACGGCACGCTGTTCTTCGAGGCCAGCGACGGCACGAGCGGCTTCGAGCTGTGGAAGTCCGACGGCACCACGGCGGGCACGACGCTGGTGAAGGACATAAGGAGCGGGGCGGGCAGCAGCTATCCCTTTGACATCACCAACGTCAACGGCACGCTGTTCTTCCGCGCCAACGACGGCACGAATGGCTACGAGCTCTGGAAGTCAGACGGCACCACGGCCGGCACGACGTTGGTCAAGGACATCCAAAGCGGAGCGTCCAGCGGCTTTCCCGAGTACCTCACGAACGTAAGCGGAAGCCTGTTCTTCCGCGCCAACGACGGCACGACCGGCACCGAGCTGTGGAAGGCCTTCGCGCTCCCCGAGCCGCCGCCGGGCGGCGGAGGGGAGCCGGGCCCCGGCGGCCAGCAACCCGGCGACACGACACCGCCCGACACGACGATCACCAAGCACCCCAAGGACAAGACCAAGAAGAAGACCGCGACGTTCGAGTTCAGCTCGAGCGAGGCCGGCTCGACGTTCGAGTGCAAGCTCGACGACGGCCCCTTCCAGCCCTGCAGCTCACCCGAGGACGTGAAGGTAAAGAAGGGCAAGCACAGCTTCGAGGTCCGCGCCAAGGACGCCGCCGGAAACGTCGACGCCTCACCGGCGAGCGATAGCTGGAAGGTCAAGAAGAAGAAGAAGAAGTAGCGCCTAGCGGGGCCGGGGCGAGCCGTGCCGGTGGCCCGTGGCGGTAACGGGCGCGGGCCTGCGCACGACCCGGAACCGACCGCCCGGAGGGCAATCCGGGAGCGGCTGGGCGTCGGGCTGATGCGGGCCGCGCCGCGGGCCGCGTGGGCGGCGCGGCTCAGGACGCCAGCGGCGGAACCCGTGCTCGCCGTCGTCCGGCTGCTCCTCGAGCTCGGGCTCGGCGCGGACCGCCCACCACACCAGGTAGAGCGCCGCGGCGATCGGGATCTTCAGGATCACGCCGAGGAAGAAGATCGGCCAGAACCCCTCCACGCTGCGCAGTGTAACGACGACCGCGCGGCGCGCCGCGCCTCACACCGGGCGGAAGCCGTGCTCTATCCAGGCGGTCAGCGCGTCGACGTGAACCTCCTCCAGGCCCCGCCTGGGATCGGTCTCCAGCAGCAGAGTGGGGGCGGGCCGCTGCCGCGCCCACTCGCGGCAGGTCTCGTCGAGCGAGTCGTCGATCCACGCCACGGGGCGGTCACCCGCGTAGGCGTCGATCGCGTCGACCTTCCAGTGCGCGGTGCCGAAGCGCGCGTTGCCGCCGAACGTCAGGTAGGGAAGCTCGCCCGGCAGGCCGAGCAGCAGCGGCAGGTACTCGTTGGCGCGCTCCTCCCACCCCGTCGCCCAGATCAGGTCGTAGTGCTGCGAGAGCCTGACGAGCCGCTCGCCCGCCGCGCGTGAGATGCAGTGCGCCATCCCGTCGATCAGGTGAAGCTCGCCCGGCGCCTCGTTGAGCGGGACGTCGAATCCGAACAGGCTGATCACGCCGTCGACGTCGACGGCGAGGACGGGGCGGTCGTCGCCCGCCTGCTCGAGCTCCTGCTCACGGGTCAAGGCGGGTCCGACCGCCCGCTCGCGCTTCTTGCGCCACCAGCGCACGGCGGTGAGGTTAGGGAACGCGGGGCGCGCCGCCGCGGCCCCGCTACCATTCGCCGCCGTGCCGAGCACCAATCAGCTGATCCGCAACGGGCGACGCCGCCCGAAGAAGAAGACGGCGACGCCCGGACTGAAGTCCGGACAGGGCCGCAAGCGACGGCTCGCCGCGCCGCAGCGCCGCGGCGTCTGCACGCGTGTCTACACGGCGACCCCCAAGAAGCCGAACTCGGCGTTGCGCAAGGTGGCGCGTGTGCGGCTCACCAACGGGATGGAGGTCACGTGCTACATCCCGGGAGAGGGCCACAACCTCCAGGAGCACTCCGTGGTCCTGGTCCGCGGGGGCCGTGTCAAGGACCTCCCGGGGGTCCGCTACAAGGTCGTGCGGGGCACCCTCGACGCCGCCGGCGTCTCGGATCGCAGGCAGGCCCGCTCCCAGTACGGGGTCAAGGCCCGCTAGCCGTCACATGCCCCGCCGAACGGCAGCCCAGCTTCGATCGGTCGAGCCCGACTCGCGCTACCGCTCGAAGCTCGTCCAGCAGCTGATCAACAAGGTCATGGTCGAGGGCAAGAAGTCGCTCGCCGAGCGGATCGTCTACGACGCTCTGGCGCTGATCGGGGAGCGCACGGGAAAGCCGCCCGTGGACGTCCTCGAGGCGTCGATCAAGGAGCTGACTCCGGTGCTCGAGGTCCGCTCGCGCCGCGTCGGCGGCGCCACCTACCAGGTGCCGGTCGAGGTCCAGCCGCGCCGGGCGCGCACACTCGCAGTCCGCTGGCTGGTGCAGTTCGCGCGCAACCGCCGTGAGAAGTCCATGCACGAGCGGCTGGCGGCCGAGATCATGGATTCCACCAGCCAGCAGGGCGGGGCCTGGAAGCGCAAGGACGACATCTACCGCATGGCGCAGGCCAACAAGGCCTTCGCCCACTACCGCTGGTAGGCGCGAGGCAGCGAGGCTGAGCTCAGGGCGGAGCCTTGAGCCGACTGTCCTGCTTAGGCCTCGCTATGCGGAGGCAAAGCAGGACGGTGCAGGGTGGTGCGTGTCGCTAGCGCGCGCGCTCGCGGCGCCGGCGGGCCGCCGCCGCGCGCGCCGAACGCGACTCCACCGGCTTGTCCTCGTCGCGGTTGGCGCCGCGGGCCGCCGCGCCAGGCTTGCCGAGCTTGCTGGGCTCCGACGATCGCCGGCGCGGCCCTCCCGGCTCCTCCTTCGAGCGGTAGCGCTCCGGCACCAGCGTTCGCAGCTGGTCGGAGCGCAAGGTGGCCAGCGCTCCCCCCGCCAAGGCGAGCGAGACCGTCCCGATCAACTCGAGCCAGAAACCGTTGGCCGGCTCGGCCTTGCTGGAGAAGAACTCGAAGGACGGGTCGTCGAGCGAGCCCTCCTGATTGACGTCCGGGAGATCGACGAGCAGGAAGATCAGCAGCGCCAGGCCCCCCGCCACCGCGACCGCCGTCGCGGCCGGGCGCGAGCCGGTCAGCACAGCCACCGCCAGCGCGACGACGGCGAAGACGGCGAGGACGAGCAGTGCGTAGTGGTGCCGATCGGCCGCCTCGATGGTCCTGAGGGGCTCGCCGGACGTGCCGCGGTTGAACTCGAACAAAGTCGAGAACTCCGCCGCCGCTACGCACGCGGCGGCTAGCAGGCACGCGATCGGCAGCAGGTACTCGGCGCGCAGGACGGACCTGGTGCGGCTCATGCCCGAACCCCGGCGATCCTGAACCTGCGCCGCTTTCGCGGGCCCCGGCGGCGGGACGCGGCGCGGCGCCGGGGCGCCGGGGCGGCCCGCGCGCGTGCGTAGCGCGTCAGCAGGAGCCCGGTGGCGACGAGCACCGCCGCCGAGGTCAGCTGGAGCCAGAATCCCTCGTTGAGGACCGCGTGGGCGCCCTGGTAGGCGATCGCGGTCTCTCCCTCCTGCAGCCCCTTGCGGGCGTCGAGCAGCAGGCTGACGGCAATCGCCAGCCCGCCGAGCACCGGGATCACGCGAGCGACCCGCCAGCGACCCCGCAGCGCGAGCAGCGCGGCGACGATCACGACGAGGGCCACCGGCACCATCGCGTAGCCATGGACCGATCCGGTCGTCTGCACGTCGGTCTGGGGGGCGGGCGCGACGGGCTTGACGTCCTCGTACGCCGGGGCACCGATCTCGACGCCCCTGTAGTCGACGAACTGCGAGACCGCGAGCACGACGGCCGCGCACACGACGACGGCGGTCACCGTCCGTTTCGGGGTGACCACACGCTCCGCGAACGCCAGGCCACGCAGCAGCGCGCGCAGCGCGGCGATCAGGTAGGGACGCGCCGCCCGCTCCAGCCACAGGATGGCGCCGCCCGCGACCTCGGCTGTCCGGATCCACCAGGCCCCGATCTCCTGCAGCCCGCCGAGCACCAGCGCCCCGATGACCTTGAGGCCGGACGTGAGCGACGCGAGCGCGGCGCCGATGCCCTTCTCGGCGGCGGCGAGCGCCTTGCGCGCCCGTGGGGCGGCGGATTTCGCAAGCGACGCGCGCGCAGCCCCGACGCGCTTGGCGAGCGAGGCTCGCGCGGCCTTTACGCGCTCGCCGCGCTGCCGCGAGGGTCGCCGCGGCTTCGCCGGTCGCCGCGGCTTCGCGCTAGGCGGCTCGCGGCGCCGACGGGGCGGTTTCTCGGCCCTCGCACGACCCCGCTTCGCTTCCTGTGACTTCTTCGCCGCGGGACGCCGCTCCTTTGCGGCAGGCTGCTTCGGCGCGGCAGGCTTCCCCGGCCGCTCCGGCCGCTTCTTCGCCGCCGGCTTTTTCGCCCCCGCGGGTTTCTGCCTGGCAGCCTTGCGAGGCCACCGCGGCTTGCGGCGAGCCTCGGAGCGCTCCTCGCCGGACTCCACATCGGATGGCTCCTCGCTGCTCTCGGACAGCTTGCGGCGCGCCGCCTCGCGTGCTCGCTGGGAGCCGAGTGGCGGGGGTCGGCGGCCTCCTCTGCCCCTTCTGAGCGGCGTCATGCCTCTGCTATGATCACGCGTCGCTCGTGCCTGGGGTTTGCCCGGCGCACGGGTGGGAATCCATCCGATGGAGAGCCGCAGCAGATAGCCGTCGTTCGGGGCCGAGATCGCGATGGCGCTGGGGCCCGCGAGGGCCTTTTTTGTGCGCCGATACCGCTGAGAACCTGATTTTCTCCTCCTCGTCCGAAATGGCGGTCGGCTGAGACCTCACCAACCGCACGCGACACTTTACGCACAAATGGCACGCAACTTCCCGCTCGAAAAGACGCGCAACATCGGGATCATGGCGCACATCGACGCCGGAAAGACGACGACGACCGAGCGCATCCTCTACTACACGGGACGCACCCACAAGATGGGCGAGGTCCACGAGGGCGCCGCCGTCATGGACTGGATGGAGCAGGAGCAGGAGCGCGGGATCACGATCACCTCCGCCGCCACGGCGTGCGAGTGGGAGGGCCACCGGATCAACATCATCGACACGCCGGGCCACGTCGACTTCACCGTCGAGGTCGAGCGCTCGCTGCGCGTACTCGACGGCGCGATCGCGATCTTCGATTCCGTCGCCGGGGTCGAGCCGCAGTCCGAGACGGTTTGGCGGCAGGCCGACAAGTACCGGGTCCCGCGAATCGCCTACGTCAACAAGATGGACCGCACCGGCGCCGACTTCTCCGGCGCCGTGGAGACGATGCGCGAGCGCCTCGGTGCGCACCCTCTGCCGATCCAGCTTCCGCTCGGCAACGAGGGCGACTTCGAGGGCGTGATCGACCTGATCGAGAACAAGGCACTGGTCTGGACCGACGAGCTGGGCACCGAGTTCGAGTACCGCGAGATCCCCGCCGAGCTGGCCGAGCAGGCCCACGACGCCCGCACCCACCTGATCGAGGCCTGCGCCGAGTACGACGACGAGCTGATGGAGGCCTACCTCAACGACGAGGAGATCCCCCACGAGCGGATCGCACGCTCGCTGCATCGCGCGACGCTGGACATCAAGGTGACGCCGGTCCTGTGCGGCTCGTCGTTCAAGAACAAGGGCGTGCAGCCGCTGCTCGACGCGATCGTCGAGCTGCTGCCGTCGCCGCTCGAGGTGCCACCGGTCGAGGGCGTCGAGCCGGCATCGAAGAAGGGCGGCGGGGGCGGGCCCGCGATCCGCCCCCCCGACGACGACGCCCCCTTTGCCGCGCTCGCCTTCAAGGTCGCGGCAGACCCCTATGTCGGCAAGCTGACCTACTTCCGCGTCTACTCCGGCAAGCTCACGTCCGGCAGTCGCATCCTCAACGCGTCGAACGGGCGCACCGAGCGCGTCGGGCGGCTGCTGATGATGCACGCCAACCATCGTGAGGAGATCGAGGAGTGCTACGCGGGCGACATCTGCGCCGGCGTCGGGCTCAAGCAGACCTCCACCGGCGACACCCTGTGCGCCCCTGACGCGCCAGTCGAGCTCGAGCAGATCGAGTTCCCCGAACCAGTCATCGCCGTCGCGATCGAGCCCAAGACGAAGGCCGATCAGGAGAAGCTCTCGTCGAGCCTCGCCCGGCTCGTCGAGGAGGACCCCACCTTCCAGGTCGAGACCGACCACGAGACCGGCCAGACCCTGATCCACGGGATGGGCGAGCTGCACCTCGAGGTGATCGTCGACCGGCTGTTGCGCGAGTTCAACGTCGACGCCAACGTCGGCCGTCCCCAGGTCGCCTACCGCGAGACGATCCGCGAGGCGGCCGAGAAGGTCGAGGGCCGCTTCGTGCGCCAGACCGGCGGGCGCGGTCAGTACGGCCACGTCGTGATCAACCTCGAGCCGGCGCCCGGCACGGGGTTCGACTTCGTCAACAAGATCAAGGGCGGCGCGATCCCGAGCGAGTTCCTCCCCGCGGTCGAGGCCGGGATCGAGGAGGCGCTGCAGAGCGGCGTCAAGGCCGGCTATCCGATGGTCGACGTGGCCGTCGAGCTGATCGACGGCTCCTCGCACGACGTGGACTCCTCGGAGATGGCGTTCAAGATCGCCGGCTCGATGGCGCTCCAGGCGGCGGCGCGGCGCGCCAAGCCGGTGCTGCTCGAGCCCGTGATGCGAGTCGAGGTGGTCACACCCGAGGAGTTCCTCGGCGACGTGATCGGCGACCTGTCGCGGCGCCGCGGCAAGGTCGAGGGCCAGGAGCCGCGCGGCAACGCGCTCGCGGTCTCGGCGCTCGTGCCGCTGGGCGAGATGTTCGGCTACGCGACCGACCTGCGCTCGTCGACCCAGGGCCGCGCGACCTTCACGATGCAGTTCGAGCGCTACGAGGAGGTCCCGTCGAGCATCGCCGAGCAGATCACCGAAGGCGGCGCCGCGGAGCCCGTGGCGGCGGTGTCGTGAGCCGTTATCTGGCTATATTTCTTCGGTTCTCCGGCGCGGAGCGTTCACGCCGGCGAACGCGCGATTCAACCTGACCTGACAGCTACGACAACAAAGACAACTTTCGAAAGAGCAAAAGGAGCGAGATGTCGAAGGAGAAGTTCGAGCGCGACAAGCCGCACGTGAACGTCGGCACGATCGGTCACATCGATCACGGCAAGACGACGCTCACGGCCGCGATCACCAAGGTGCTCGCCGAGAAGGGCGGTGCCGAGGAGAAGTCGTTCGAGGAGATCGACAACGCTCCCGAGGAGAAGGAGCGCGGCATCACGATCGCGACCTCCCACGTCGAGTACCAGACCGACAAGCGCCACTACGCGCACGTCGACTGCCCCGGGCACCAGGACTACATCAAGAACATGATCACCGGGGCCGCCCAGATGGACGGAGCGATCCTCGTCGTCTCGGCGGCGGACGGGCCGATGCCGCAGACCCGCGAGCACGTGCTGCTGGCGCGTCAGGTGAACGTGCCGTACGTGGTCGTCTACCTCAACAAGACCGACATGGTCGACGACGCCGACCTGATCGAGCTCGTCGAGGAGGAGGTCCGCGACCTGCTCAAGGAGTACGAGTTCCCGGGAGACGACACGCCGATCATCAAGGGCTCGGCGCTGAAGGCGCTGGAGGGCGACGAGGAGGCCAAGCAGTCCGTGCTCGAGCTCGCCGACGCGCTCGACAGCTACATCCCCGAGCCCGAGCGTGACCTCGACAAGCCCTTCCTGATGCCGATCGAGGACATCTTCACGATCACCGGGCGCGGAACGGTCGCCACGGGCCGCATCGAGCAGGGCGTCGTCAACACCGGCGACGAGGTCGAGATCGTCGGGATCAAGCCCACCGCGAAGACCGTCGTCACCGGGGTCGAGATGTTCCGCAAGATCCTCGACCAGGGCCAGGCGGGCGACAACGTCGGCTGCCTGCTGCGCGGCACCAAGCGCGAGGAGATCGAGCGCGGTCAGGTTCTGTGCAAGCCGGGCTCGATCACGCCGCACACGAAGTTCAAGTCGGAGGTCTATTGCCTCAAGAAGGAGGAGGGCGGCCGCCACACGCCGTTCTTCTCGGGATACCGCCCGCAGTTCTACTTCCGGACGACGGACGTGACCGGCGTGGCGAATCTCCCGGAGGGCACCGAGATGGTGATGCCGGGTGACAACGTCGAGATGACGATCGAGCTGATCCAGCCGATCGCCATGGTCCAGGGTCTCCGGTTCGCGATTCGCGAGGGCGGTCGCACCGTCGGGTCGGGGGTCGTGACGGAGATCGTCGAGTAGTCATCGGGGCCGGCAGAGCCGGCCCCGTTTACGGTCGGGCCGAGGGGGCCGGGCCGGGAAAAGTTCAAGCACATACGACCGGGGCGGCGCCCCAAACGGGGGCGGCGCCCCAACTGCGCTCAGCAAGCGCAGCGGAGAACGCACCGGACAAGAAACTGAATGGCTTCGATAGCGACAGGCAAGATCAGGATCCGCCTCAAGGCGTACGACCACGACGCGATCGATCGCGCCGCGCGCGAGATCGTGGAGACGGCGCGGCGCACCGGCGCCTCGGTCTCGGGGCCGGTGCCGCTGCCGACGGAAAAGAACGTCTACTGCGTGATCCGCTCGCCGTTCAAGGACAAGGACTCGCGCGAGCACTTCGAGATCCGGACCCACAAGCGCCTGATCGACATCCTCGAGCCGACGCCGAAGACGGTCGACGAGCTCCAGCGCATCGACACGATCCCCGCCGGCGTCGACGTGGAGATAAGGCTCTAGCCGGAGGGACGAAGCTGTGGCGGCGATCATCGGCAAGAAGCTCGGGATGACCCAGGTCTTCACAGAGGACGGCACGCGGGTGCCCGTCACGGTGATCGAGGCCGGTCCCTGTCCGGTCACGGCCAAGCGCGACCCCGACCGCGACGGTTATGCCGCGCTCCAGCTCGGGTTCGGCGCGACCAGCGAGGACAGGCTCACCAAGGCGCAGCTCGGCCATCTCAAGAAGGCCGACGCCGCGCCGGTGCGCACCCTGGTCGAGTTTCGCGACGAGGGCGATGAGCGCAGCGTCGGCGACGTCGTCACGGTCGAGGACTTCGAGCCCGGCCAGCGAGTCAAGGTCTCGGGCACCTCGGTGGGCAAGGGCTTCCAGGGCACCATCCGGCGTCACAACTTCAGCCGCGGTCCGGTCACGCACGGGTCGCACAACGTCCGTGCCCCCGGCTCAATCGGGGCGAGCGCGGACCCTGCGCGCGTCTTCAAGGGCGTGCGGATGCCCGGCCGCATGGGCGGTCGCCGAATCACGCAGCGCGGGCTACGAGTCGTCGAGGTCGACGCCGAGCGCAACCTGCTGCTCGTCAGGGGCGCGGTTCCCGGCCCGCGCAACGGAACGGTGGAAGTAAGGAGCGATTGATGGCGGCGCAAACGAAAGCCGGGGGGAGCCGCGCGAAGCGCGGCGAGGGGGGCAGCGCCCCCCGTGTGGCGACCAAGGCGCCAGTGCTCGGCACGCAGCGCAAGGCCGACCTGCCCGAGGCCGTGTTCGGCGAGGAGTTCCACGAGTCGCTGGTCCACGACGCCGTGCGGGCGGACCTCGCCGCGCAACGGCGCGGCACCGCGTCGTCATTGACCCGGGCCGAGGTCTCGATGACGACCGCCAAGGCGTGGCGCCAGAAGGGGCTGGGGCGCGCCCGCGCCGGGCCCCTGAGCGTGCCGCATCGTCGCGGCGGCGGCGTGGCCTTCGGTCCCAAGCCGCGGCGCTACACCGTGAAGGTGAACCGAAAGGCGCGCCGCCGCGCGCTGCGCGCCGCGCTGTCGGTGCACGCCGCGCGGGACTCGATCGCGGTCCTCGACGCGACGTCCTTCGACGAGCCCTCGACCCAGCAGGCCGCCAAGGCGCTCGACCGCTGGGGCGGATCGCGCCCCACGCTGGTGGCGTTGAGCCCGGACGAGGCGGCGGCCGCGAAGAGCTTTCGCAACATCCCGCGCGTCGCGGTGCTGACCGCCGACTCGGTCGGCGTCGCGGACGTCGTGGGCGCCGCGTCGGTGGTGCTCTCGGAGACCGCGCTCGAGGCGCTCAGCCGCCGTGCTTCCGGCGACAGCGGCTCCGCGAAGGACGCGGCGGCCGGGGAGGACGGTAAGCGGTGACTCCTCCCACCACAGCACGCCTCACCCGCCTGCAAACCTTCGCCGGTCGGCGTCCTCGGTCGCTCGCGCACTCTGCGAGTGCGCCACGCTCCCTGCGTCCTTGCCCAACTCGGTTTTCGGCGGCTGAGTCGCACTGCGGCGGAAGGAGGCACCGCTGATGGAGGCGCGCCAGGTGATCATCGAACCGGTCATCTCGGAGAAGAGCTATGCGCTGATGGCGGACGGCAAGTACACGTTTCGCGTCCACGAGCGCGCCCAGAAGACCCAGATCGCGCACGCGGTCGAGGAGATCTTCGGTGTGACCGTGGCCCGCGTGCGCACCGCCCAGGTGCGCAGCAAGCCGAAGCGGCGCGGGCTCCACCGCGGCAGGACGCGATCCTGGAAGAAGGCCGTCGTGCAGCTCGGCCCGGGTGAGCGGATCGAGCTCTTCGAGGGCGCGGCGGTGGCGGAGTAGGCGGCGGAGGCAGCGAATGGCAAACCGAAAGACAAAGCCCACCACTCCCGGCCGGCGCTTCGGGACCTACCAGATCCGCGAGGAGCTGACGACCGACCGTCCCCACAAGCCGCTCACGGAGGGGCTTGGGAAGAGCGGCGGGCGCAACGCCCGCGGCCGGGTGACCTCGCGCCACCGCGGCGGCGGAGCGAAGCGCCGCTACCGCCGGATCGACTTCAAGCGTCGCAAGGACGGCGTCGCGGCCCGAGTGGCGACGGTCGAGTACGACCCCAACCGCAGCTGCTACGTCGCGCTGCTCCATTACGCCGATGGAGAGAAGAGCTACATCCTGGCTCCGCAGGGGCTCGTTCCCGGCTCCAGCGTGGAGTCGGGCGAGCAGGCCGACATCAGGCCCGGCAACGCGCTGCCGCTGCGCGCGATCCCCGTTGGGACGGTCGTGCACAGCGTCGAGCTCGTTCCCGGTCAGGGTGGGAGGCTCGGCCGCGCCGCCGGGACCGCGATCCAGCTCGTCGCCAAGGAGGGCCCGATGGTCAGCCTGCGGCTGCCCTCGAGCGAGGTCCGCATGGTCCGCGGCGAGTGCCGCGCGACGGTCGGCTCGCTGTCGAACGCCGAGCATCAGAACATCAAGCTCGGCAAGGCGGGGCGCTCGCGGCACAAGGGGCGCCGTCCCCAGACCCGCGGCGTGGCGATGAATCCGGTCGACCACCCGCACGGGGGCGGCGAGGCGCACCACACGCCGGGCGGGCACCCGGTCACGCCGTGGGGAAAGCCGACGCTCGGCTACCGCACGCGCAAGAAGGGCAAGGCCACCGACGCGCTGATCGTCAGGGGCCGCCGCCGCGGCAAGAAGAAGCGAGGAGGATAGCCAGCTAGATGGGACGCTCGACGAAGAAGGGCCCGTTCGCTGAGGAGCGCCTGCTGGCGCGGATCAACCAGATGAACGAGTCCGGGCAGAAGCAGATGGTCAAGACCTGGTCGCGGACCTCGACGATCTTCCCCGAGATGGTCGGCCACACGGTTGCGGTCCACGACGGCCGCAAGCACGTGCCGGTGTTCATATCCGAGTCGATGGTCGGGCACAAGCTGGGCGAGTTCGCGCCGACGCGCACCTTCCGCGCCCACTCCGGCTCCGGTTCGAGGAGGGAGGAGTAAGTGGCCACTCCTCCCGAAGCGCACCAGCCGGTGGTCCGCGCCAGCGCGCGCTACCTGCGCAGCTCGCCGCGCAAGGTGCGCCTCGTGGCCGATCAGATTCGCGGGCTTCCGATCGAGGAGGCGCGCTCGCTGCTGCGCTTCTCGCCCCGCGGGGCGTCGCGCGACATCGGCAGGCTGCTCGACTCCGCGGCCGCGAACGCGGAGAACAACCACGATCTTCCGGCGGACGACCTCAGGGTCGCCCAGATCCACGTCGACGAGGGCCCGATCGTGAAGCGCTGGCGCGCCCGCGCGCGCGGACGGGCGACGCGGATCGACAAGCGCACCTGCCACCTCAGCGTTGAGTTGACCCCGACCTCGAGCGACGAGTAGGAGCTGTGGCCCCTCCTCCCACCACAGCACGCTTCGCTCCCTGCGTCCTTGCCCAGCTCGGTTTTCGCTCGGCTGCGGCGCACTGCGCTGGAAGGAGTGGCCACTGATGGGCCAGAAGATTCATCCCGAGGGCTTCCGCGTCGGCTATATCCACGACTGGAAGTCGAACTGGTTCAACGAGCGCGAGTTCTCCGACTACCTGCTCGAGGATCTCGCGATCCGCGAGCACATCGAGACGCGCCTCGCGCACGCCGGCCTCTCGGACATCGAGATCCGCAAGCAGCGCGGCGAGGTCACGGTCGACATTCACACGGCGCGCCCGGGCATAGTGATCGGGAAGTCGGGGGCCGAGGTGGACGCGTTGCGCCGCGACCTGCACAAGCTGACCCGCAAGCCGGTCAAGGTCAACATCCGCGAGATCAAGCGCCCCGAGCTCGACGCCAAGCTGGTCGCCCAGTCGATCGCCGAGCAGCTCCAGAACCGTGTCGCCTTCCGCCGCGCGATGAAGCGCGCCCTGACGTCGGCGATGCGCTCGGGCGCCAAGGGAGTCCGGGTCCAGGTCTCGGGCCGCCTGGGCGGCTCAGAGATGGCTCGCACGGAGTTCTACTCCGACGGCCGCGTGCCGCTGCACACGCTGCGCGCCGACATCGACTACGGCTTCACCGAGGCGCGCACGACCACCGGTCGGATCGGCGTCAAGTGCTGGGTCAACAAGGGCGAGGTGATGCCCGAGGGCTACCGGACCGCCGAGGGCGACGAGGGCGTCGAGCCCCCGCCACCTGGCGGCTCGCGCCGGGGAGACAGGCGATAGGCATGCTGAGTCCGAAGCGCGTCAAGTACCGCAAGCAGCAGCGCGGTCGCATGCGCGGCAACTCGAAGGGCGGAAACACCGTGGCGTTCGGCGAGTACGGCCTCAAGGCACTCGAGCGCGGCTGGATCACCAACCGCCAGATCGAGGCTGCCCGCGTCGCGATGACGCGCAAGATCAAGCGCGGCGGCAAGGTGTGGATAAGCATCTTTCCCGACAAGCCGTACACCAAGAAGCCTGCCGAGACCCGGATGGGCTCCGGCAAGGGCAACCCCGAGGGCTGGGTGGCGGTGGTCAAACCGGGTCGCGTGATGTTCGAGATCGCGGGTGTCGACGAGCAGCTGGCACGCGACGCGATGCGCCTGGCGGGGCACAAGCTGCCGATCAAGACGAAGATCGTGCGACGTGAGGGAGCGGTCGAGTGAGGGCCTCCGACGTCCATGCGCTCGACGACCAGGATCTCGTGGAGCGCCTGCGCGAGGCCCGCGAGGAGGCGTTCAACCTGCGCTTTCGCCACGCGACCGGCGAGCTCGAGAACAGCGCCCGCATCGGCGCGGCGCGGCGCGACGTCGCGCGCCTGTTGACGGTGGCGCGACAGCGCGGCATCGACCTCGAGAAAGAGCTGAATCGGCGATGACCGAAGAAGAGAAGAACGACCAGCCAGAGCAGGAAGGGCCCTCGGAACCCGAGGTGGACGCGCCCGAGGAGCCTGCCGAGGGTGCAGCCGCCGAGGCCGAGGCCGAGGCGGAGGCGGCGCCGGCGGAGGCCGAGGAGCCGTCGGAAGAGCCCGAGGCCGAGGAGCCGTCGGAAGAGCCCGAGGCCGAGGAGCAAGCCGGCCCGGCCGAGGACTCCGGCGAGGAGGCGTTGACGCCGAAGCAGCGGCGCCGCCTCGAGCGCTCGCGCGCCTCCGGCCCGCCCAGTCCTCCACGCAGTCCCGAGGAGCGCGCCGCCGAGCGCGCCGAGCGTCGGCGCGCGGCGGGGCTGGCGCGACGGCGACATCGGCTGCGCCGCCGCGCGAAGCGGGGGGAGCCCGGCGTCGGCACGCCCCCGCGCTCAAGACCCAGCGCCGGCCGCAAGGTCAGGACGGGCACGGTCGTCTCATCGCGCGCCTCGAAGACGATCACCGTAAAGATCGAGATCACGCGCCGCCATCCCACCTACGAGAAGGTGGTCCGGCGCTCGAACACCGTCTATGCGCACGATGAGCGCGACGAGGCCAACGAGGGCGACGTAGTGCGGCTCGTCGAGGCCCGGCCGCTGTCGCGCACCAAGCGCTGGCGCCTGCTGGAGATTCTGGAGCGCGCCAGATGATCCAGCAGGAGACACGACTCAGGGTGGCCGACAACAGCGGCGCCCGCGAGATCCTCTGCATCCGCGTCAAGGGCGGCTCGCATCGCCGCTACGCGGGGGTAGGCGACGTGATCACGGCGACCGTCAAGCAGGCGACGCCGCGCAGTGCCGTGCGCAAGGGCGAGGTCGTGCAGGCGGTGGTCGTCCGCACGCGCAAGCAGCTCGGGCGTCCGGACGGGACCTACATCGCCTTCGACGAGAACGCGGCGGTGCTGATCGATCCCCAGAACAACCCGCGCGGCACGCGGATCTTCGGTCCCGTGGCGCGCGAGCTGCGCGACCGCAACTTCATGAAGATCGTCTCGTTGGCACCGGAGGTTCTCTAGCTATGAAGTCGATGCGCATCCGCAAGGACGATCACGTCGTCGTGACGCGGGGCAAGGACAGGGGCAAGACGGGGCGCGTCATCCGCACCGAGCCCAAGCGCCGCCGCGTCTTCGTCGAGGGCCTCAACATCGTCAAGCGCCACCAGCGCCCGCGCTCGGTGAAGGACACCACGCGTGGCGGCGAGGCCGGCGGGATCATCGAGAAGGAGGGGCCGATCGACGTCTCGAACGTGATGCTCCTCGATCCCCAGGACAACAAGCCCACCAGGGTGGGCGTTCGCCGCGCCGGCGGCAAGCGGGAGCGTTTTGCAAAGCGCACCGGAACCGCGATCGATTAGCAGCGAGGACGCAATGGAAGCAGCGACAGCACAGGCCAAGGCAGCGCCGCCGCCCCGACTCCGGGAGCGCTACGAGCAGGAGATCGTCCCCGAGCTGATGAAGCGATTCGGCTACAGCAGCCCGATGCAGGCGCCGCGGGTCGAGAAGGTGACCCTCAACATGGGCGTCGGCGAGGCGATCCGCGAGGCCAAGGCGCTCGACGCCGCCGGCGAGCAGCTCGCGGTGATCGCCGGCCAGCGGCCCAGCATTCGCAGGGCGCGCAAGTCGATCGCCTCGTTCAAGGTCCGCGAGGGGATGCCGGTGGGCGTCGCCGTGACGCTGCGCCGCGCCCAGATGTGGGAGTTTCTCGACCGCCTGACGTCGATCGCGATCCCGCGCATCCGTGACTTCCGGGGCCTCAGCGCGCGATCGTTCGACGGCCGCGGCAACTACTCGCTCGGGATCCGTGAGCAGCTGATCTTCCCGGAGATCGACTACGACTCGATCGACCAGGTTCGCGGCCTCGACGTCACGATCACCACCACCGCCCGCACCGACGAAGAGGCCTACGAGCTGCTGCGCGCGCTCGGAATGCCGTTCTCCCCGGAGGGCCGGCCCGGTGAGGAGGACACGGCCGCGGCCGAGGAGGAGGAGCGCCGGCACGAGGAGGCCCGGATCCGCGCCGAGGCCGAGCAGGCGGCGCTCGAGCAGCTCAAGGAGGAGAACCCGGAGGCGTACGAGCGCAAGGTGCGCGAGCCCGAAGAAGGCGAGGAGGGCGCCGAGGGCGAACCCGCCGCCGAGGGCGAGCGCGGAGGCGACGGCGACGAGAGGACGGAGAGCTGATGGCCAAGACCTCACAGGTCGTAAAGCAACGGCGCAAGTCGAAGTACAAGACCCGGGCGTACAACCGCTGCCAGCGGTGCGGCCGCTCGCGCGCCTACTACCGCAAGTTCGGCCTCTGCAGGCTGTGCCTGCGCGATGCCGCGCACAACGGCTACGTGCCCGGGATGACCAAGTCGAGCTGGTAGGGCATTAGCAGGAGCTTTCCCATGATGAGCGACCCGATATCGGACTACCTGACCCGGATCCGCAACGCGCTCGCGGTCCAGCACGAGGACGTCGAGATCCCGGCATCGCGCCTCAAGAAGGACATGAGCCGCATCCTCAAGGAGCAGGGCTACATCATCGATTTCGCGGTCGAGCCGACCGCGGTCGGCGAGCTGATCCGGATCCGCCTCAAGTACACCGACGACCGCCAGCCGGTCATCACCGGCCTGCAGCGCGTCTCGCGGCCGGGGCGGCGCCGCTACGTCAAGAACCCCGAGGTCCCGCGGGTCCTCGGCGGGATGGGCACCGCGATCGTCTCGACCTCGCGCGGGGTGATGAGCGGGCACGAGGCAAAGCAGCAGGGCGTCGGCGGCGAGGTCGTCGCCTACGTGTGGTGAGCCGCGAGGCGACGAAGCGATGAGCAGAATCGGAAAGAAGCCGATCGAGGTCCCCGCGGGAGTCACCATCTCGGTGTCACCCGGCCGCGTGACCGTGAACGGCCCCAAGGGCGAGCTCAGCCAAGCGGTGAGCCCCGCGATGAAGATCGAGCAGGGGGGAGCCGCCGAAGGCGGCGAGGGGGGCGAAGCCCCGCATGGGACCTTGACCGTGGAGCGGCCGAGCGACCGCGGCGAGCACCGCGCGCTGCACGGCCTGACGCGGAGCCTGATCGCCAACATGGTCGAGGGCGTCACGAACGGCTTCGAGAAGCGCCTCGAGATCCAGGGCGTGGGATACCGCGCCCGCCTGCAAGGCAAGGCTCTCGAGCTGGCGCTCGGCTACTCGCATCCCGTCTCGGTGCCCGCCCCGGAGGGGATCGAGTTCGAGGTTCCGCAGCCCACGGAAGTGATAGTCCGCGGCATCGACAAGCAGCTCGTCGGCGAGATCGCCGCCCGGATTCGCAAGCAGCGGCCGCCGGAGCCCTACAAGGGCAAGGGGATCCGCTACGCGGGCGAGCACGTGCGCCGCAAGGTGGGCAAGCGGGCGTGACCGTACTCACCAAACAGCAGAGCCGCCTGCGTCGCCGCCGCCGAGTGCGGGCGAAGATCCGCGGGACTGCGGAGCGCCCCCGGCTGTCGGTGTATCGCTCCAACCGCGGCCTGTTCGCGCAGCTGATCGACGACGACGCAGGTCGCACCGTGGCCGCGGTCAACTGGATCGAGAAGGACGTTCGCGGCCTCGAGCCCATGGAGCAGGCGAAGCGCTGTGGCGAGCTGCTCGCGGAGCGCGCCAAGAAGGCCGGGGTCGAGACCTGCGTGTTCGACCGCGGCGGCTATCAGTTCCACGGCAGGGTCAGGGCCCTGGCCGAGGGCGCCCGGGAGGGGGGCCTCGAGTTCTAATGGCACCGACTCGCTACCGTCCCAGCTTCCGATGAAGACGCCACCAGCAGACACAGTCAGCCCCCAGGGCCTCGACCTCCAGGAGCGGGTGATCGAGATCAACCGCGTCGCCAAGGTGGTCAAGGGGGGTCGCCGCTTCTCGTTCACCGCGCTCGTCGCGGTCGGCGACGAGGACTCCGTGGTCGGCGTCGGCTACGGCAAGGCACGCGAGGTGCCGCTCGCGATCCAGAAGGGCGTCGAGAACGCACGCAAGAGCCTCATCAAGGTGCCGAAGTACGGGCAGACGATTCCCCACCGCGCAATCGGCCGCTACGGCGCCGGTCACGTGGTGCTGCGCCCGGCGAGCCCGGGTACCGGGGTGATCGCGGGCGGGGGCGTGCGCGCCGTGCTCGAGCTCGCCGGGATCAGGGACGTGCTGACCAAGAGCATCGGCACCCAGAACCCGATCAATCTCGTCAAGGCGACGATGGACGGCATCTTCCAGCTGCGCCGTCCGGAGACCGTCGCCGAGCTGCGCGGCCTGTCGGTCCGCGAGGTGCTTGGAATCCAGCGCACCAACGGAGCGCCGCAGGAACCGGCCGCGGAGTCGGCGCCGGCGCCCGAGGCCGCGACGGCCCCCGATGCCTCGCCCGAGGCGGAGCAGGGCGCCACGCCCGCGGCAGAGCCGGCGGAGGAGAGCTGATGGCCGCGGTGACGATCACCCAGGTGCGCTCCGCGAACGGCATCAGCCCTCGCCAGCGCGAGACGCTGCGCTCGCTTCGTCTTGGCCGGATCGGCCGCACCGTCGAGCGTCCCGACTCACCGCAGCTCCAGGGGATGCTGCGCACGGTGGGCCACCTCGTCGAGGTCAAGGACGGGTCGCGATGAGCCGCCTGGCGCCCGAGGAGATCGGGCTCGGAACCCTGCGCCCGAAGCCCGGCGCGCGCCGCCCGCGCCGCCGTCTCGGCCGCGGTGCGGGCTCGGGCCTCGGCAAGACGTCGGGTCGCGGTCATAAAGGTGCCGGAGCCCGCTCCGGCAGCAAGCGAAAGGCCGGCTACGAGGGCGGACAGAACCCGGTCCACATGCGGATGCGCAAACTGCGCGGTCCCAACCGCAAGATGTCGATGCCCTTCGAGCGCTTCCGGACGCGGACCCAGCCGGTCAACGTCGGCGACCTCGACGAGCGGTTTCGCTCCGGCTCCGAAGTCAGCCCGGAGAGCCTCCGTGACGCCGGGCTCGCCAAGCGGCGCGACCCCGTCAAGGTGCTGGGGCGCGGGGAGATCAAGAAGAAGTTGACGGTCCGCGCCCACGCCTTCAGCGCGACGGCGCGCGAGAAGATCGAGGGCGCCGGCGGGTCGTGTGAGGTGATCGAGCCGTGATCGCGACGATCCTGAACGCCTTCGCGGTCCCCGAGATCCGCCGCAAGATCCTGTTTACGGCGGCGATGCTCGCCCTCTACCGGCTCGGCGCCTACATCCCGGCTCCGGGCGTCGACATCGACGCCGTCGAGTCGCTGGAGAGCAACTTCACCGATCAGAGCATCCTCGGCTTCCTGAACCTGTTCTCGGGCGGGAGCCTGTCGCGGCTGTCGCTCTTCGCGCTCGGGATCATGCCCTACATCACGGCCTCGATCATCCTCCAGCTGCTCACGGTCGTGGTCCCCTCGCTCGAGCGGCTTCAGAAGGAGGGCGAGGTCGGCCAGCAGAAGATCACCCAGTACACGCGCTACCTCACGGTCGCGCTCGCGTTCGGGCAGTCGCTCGGCTACGTGTTCCTCTTCCGCTCGTTCCAGGACGCCGAGGGCACGAGCGTCGTCGGCACGCTCACGTTCTCGAAGCTGTTCTTGATCGTCCTGTCGCTGACCGCGGGGACGGTGCTGCTGATGTGGCTCGGCGAGCTGATCACCCAGCGCGGGATCGGCAACGGGATCTCGCTGATGATCTTCGCCTCGATCGCGTCGCGGATGCCCAGCGGTATCCAGGCTTGGTGGACCAACCCCGACCAGGTGTTCGTCGTGATGATGCCGTTCATCGCCCTCGCCGTGATCGTCGGGATCGTGTTCGTCCAGGAGGGCCAGCGTCGTATCCCGGTGCAGTACGCCAAGCGCGTGGTGGGCCGCCGGATGACCACCGGCGGCTCGACCTACCTGCCGCTGCGCGTCAACATGGCCGGCGTGATCCCGGTGATCTTCGCCGCCTCGATCATGGCCTTCCCGCCGACGATCGGACAGCTCCTCAACACCCCCGCCGCGCTCGACTTCGCCGCCTTCTTCTCCCCCAACAGCTGGGCCTACGTGGCCGGTGAGGTGTTCTTCATCGTCATCTTCACCTACTTCTACACCGCGGTCACGTTCAACCCGGTCGACCAGGCCGACAACCTGAAGAAATACGGCGGGTTCATACCCGGGGTGAGACCCGGCCGGCCGACGGCGGAATACCTCGATCGGATCCTCTCCCGTCTCACCTTCCCCGGGGCGCTCTACCTGGGTGCGGTCGCCGCCCTGCCCACGATCCTGATCAACCAGACCTCGGCGAACTTCTTCTTCGGCGGCACCTCGATCCTGATCGTGGTTGGCGTCGCACTCGATACCGTCAAGCAGCTCGAGGCCCAGTTGATGATGAGAAATTACGAAGGCTTCCTCAAGTGACGCCTGCCCGGGGGGCGGGGCGTGTCTGAGCTGAACCTGGTCCTTCTGGGGCCGCCCGGGTCGGGGAAGGGAACCCAGGGCGAGCGCCTGCAGGCGGACTTCCGCCTCCCCTACTACGCGACGGGCGACATCCTGCGCGCCGCGGTCCGCGACGAGACCGAGCTCGGCCGCAAGGCCAAGGAGTACATGGATCGCGGCGATCTCGTGCCCGACGAGGTGATCATCGGGGTCATCGCGGAGCGCGTCCAGGGCGAGGAGGCGTCCGACGGCTTCATCCTCGACGGCTTCCCGCGCACGACGGCCCAGGCCGAGGCGCTCGACGAGGAGATGCAGGGGCTCGGGCGCGAGCTGACGGCGGCGATCCTGATCGAGGTCTGCGGCGACGAGGTGGTGCGCAGGCTGGGCGGCCGCCGCACGTGCGCCAAGGAGGGGCACATCTTCCATGTCGAATTCGACCCGCCCAAGAACGAGGGCGTGTGCGACATCTGCGGCAGCCGGCTGATCGTCCGCGACGACGACAAGCCGGAGGTGATCCGCAACCGGCTCGAGCAGTACCACCAGAAAACCGAGCCGCTGGTCTCCTACTACGAGGACCGGGGAATCCTGCGGCGCGTCGACGGCGAGCTCGATCCGGACACCGTCGGCGACCGGATCCGGGCCCTGCTGGCGACACTGCAGATGGAGGAGCAAATCTGAGCAGCGCCGCGGAGCAAGCGCGGTGATCCTCACCAAGAGCCCCGAGCAGATCGATCGGATGGCGGCTGCCGGGGCCATCCAAGCCCGCTGCCTTCAGATGCTGCGCTCGAAGTGCCGTCCAGGCATCACCACGGCCGTGCTCGACGAGGCGGCCGAGCGCTTCATCGCGTCGCAGGGCGCCGAGGCGTCGTTCAAGGGCTACCGCGGCTTTCCGGGCTCGATCTGCGCATCCCCGAACTCGATGGTGGTGCACGGGATCCCGGGGCCCTACGAGCTGCGGCGCGGCGACATCATCTCGCTCGACGTCGGGGTGACCTACAGGGGCTGGGTCGCGGACGCCGCAATCACCGTTCCGATCGGCGAGGTCGGTCCGGAGGCCCAGAAGCTGCTCGACACGACGAAGCAGGCGCTGTTCGCCGGCACCGAGCAGGCGCGACCGCGAAATCACCTCGGCGACATCTCCAACGCCATCCAGCGCACCGTCGAGATGGACGGCCTTTCGATCATCCGCAGCCTCGTCGGCCACGGAATCGGCCGCGACATGCACGAGGACCCGCAGATTCCCAACTACGGCGAGCCCGGCCGCGGGCCTCTGCTCGAGGCCGGCATGGTGCTGGCGATCGAGCCGATGGTCAACTCCGGCACCCATCAGGTGCGGGTGGGAGACGACAACTGGGCCGTCTACTCCCAGGACAGCTCGCTCGCCGCACATTTCGAGTTCACGGTCGCGGTCACCGAGGACGGCCCGCGGATCCTCACTCCCTGGCACGAGGAGTAGGCCAGCCAGCGCGACAATCACCTGACCATCGTGTTCCGCTAGTGGGGGCATGAGGAGGCCTAATGGAACGCAGATCGACTTGTAGGGATCGATCGAGCATGGGTCGTTGCGCATCTGTGGTTGCGCTCGTGACGGTCTTGCTTGGCGGCTGGGGCGTTTCCAGGTCCAACGCTTCACCGGGCGATCTCGATCCAAGTTTCTCGAGGGACGGCAGGTTGCGCATGTCCGAGGAACTGAGTGCGGACAACGTCGCGGTCCAGCAGGACGGCAAGACGCTCGCTGCCGGTTCGGTAGGCGGTCGGTTTCTCTTGATGCGGTTCGACCAATCTGGTGAGCTGGATGCCAGCTTCGGGCAAGCGGGAATCGTTCAGACGAGCTTTGAGCAGGGCGCTGCACGTATCGGCGCAATCGTGGTCCAGCCAGACGGCAGGATCGTTGCCGGCGGCGGCGCGGGTGCCGATTTCGCGATCGCGCGCTACGGGCTTGATGGGACGCTCGACCCCACCTTCTCAGGGGACGGTAAGGCGACTCTTTCGTTCGGAGGAGAGTCGACCGCCAGGATTGCGGACATTGCCCTTCAGGCTGATGGGACGGTTGCGGCCGTCGGCACTTACAACCCGGATAGCGACCTTGGCGGGTACCACAACGATCTTGCCCTCGCCCGCTACCAGACAGACGGCGCACTCGACACAACCTTCTCCGGCGACGGCGTGCTGACTCAGGACATCGGCGGGGGTCGCGACGACATGAGGGCAGTGGCGATCGACTCGAACGGAAGGATCGCGGTCGCCGGGACCGTGGAGAACTTCTCAACCGGCACGAGCAGAGACATTGCCCTCGTCCGATTTGACGCCAATGGATCCGTTGATTCCACATTCTCCGGGAGCGGCACTGTGATCACAGATGTAGCCGGGGAGCCTCAGTACGGGCTCGATCTCGCAGTGGATGCAGATGACAAGCTCGTCGTCGCGGGATTCGGTTACCTCGAGCCATTCCCGACCGGTTCTTCGGAGGTTCTCCTGTTGCGCTATGGAACCGACGGAGCCCTGGACCCGACATTCTCGGTCGACGGTGTTGCGGCCACCGGTTTCGGCGTCGGGTCATTCGACGCCGGGGAGGCCATCGCCATTCAACCCAACGGAGCGCTCGTGGTCGCTGGGGCCGCGGGTGAGGACTTCGCGGTCGACCGCTACAAATCGGTTGGGGAGTTGGACCCGGCCTTTTCTGGCGACGGTCATGTGACCACGCCGTTCTCACGTCAGCCGTTCAACCGAGTGGCCCTTGCTTGGGACGTCGCGCTCGGCTCCGACGGCACGATCACCGCGATTGGCACCTTTGTTAACCACTCCAACGACACCAACGAGACCGTGCTTGCGCGCTACCTGGCGAATCCGGGCCCGCCCGATGCGGATGCCGACGGAGTGCTGGATCCCGACGACGCCTGTCCGGATCGGTTCGGCGAGTCGAAGTCCGGCTGTCATCGGTTCCGCCGGTCGCTCAGCGTCCGCTACGAGCCGAAGGTCGGCAAACTCGTCGTCACATTGTCTAGCGTGGCGGCGGCATGCATCAGTCGACCCGTGGCTCTCTTTCGCGTCGTGCCGGGCCCGGATCGCCGGATTGCGAAGGGAGCGCTCGATGCGCTCAGCAACTTTGCGAGCCGCTGGCGAGTACCAGTGGATCGAGGGAGCGGGCAGTATTACGTTCGGATTCAGCGGATCGTCAAGCCGGACGTTGGTATCTGCCCGCCGGCGCGGACCTTCTGGCCTCACGGTTAGGTCGGGACCGCGGCTGACGTGACCCCACTCGTGCTCGACGGCGGCGCGCCGGAGGTCGTCTTCTGGATCCTGCTCTCGGCCTGGCTGCTGGGCGAGGGTGCGTTCGCCTTGCAGACCACGATGCGCAACCCCGAGACGCGCGACCCGAGCGAACCGGTGCTGACCGCCGCCCTCGTCGGCGGCATCGGGCTCGGCATTCTCGTGGCGGCCACGGTGGAGTCCCTGGCGCTTCCCGGCCCGCGGTGGTGGCCGCCGCTCGCCGGCCTCTGTGTCTTCGCCTTCGGGATCGTGTTTCGCGTCTGGGCGGTCCGGACGCTCGGCCGCTTCTTCCGCTACACGATCGTCGTCGACGAGGACCATCGCGTCGTCGAGGACGGCCCCTACCGGCTGATCCGCCATCCCAGCTACACGGGCCTGCTGCTCGCGGCGCTCGGCGTCGGACTCGCGCTCGGCAACTGGCTCGCGATCGCCGCCTGCCTGATTCCACCGCTGATCGGCTTCTCGATCCGCTTGCTGCACGAGGAGCGCGTCCTGGCGGCCCAGCTCGGCGATCCCTACCGCGCCTACATGCAGCGAACGCGGCGGCTCGTCCCGGGTCTCTGGTAGCGGGAGACCACGCCGCACGGCACACCCCTCAGGGCGCCGGCATCTCAGGCGGCGGCTCGGCGAACTCGATCGAAGGGTCTGCCTGTCCCGCCGCGGTCGCGACGTTGACCAGCGAGTAGGCCAGCAGGTCGCGGAGCTGGTCGCGCTCGATGGACGGGTCATCGACCCACTGCAGCACGATCGTGACCATGAAGTTGAGCCAGCCGCGCACGGCGAGCCTCAGCAGCTCGGGGCGCATGCCCGACCCGACCATCGCCTCCAAGATTCGATCGGCTTGGCGGGCCTGGGCCTCGTCGAAGGCCGCGCGCACCTCCGCGTTCCCGCCCATCGCGCCGCGATGAAAGCTCGCGTAGCCCTGCGCGTGGGCCTCGACGTAGTCGAGGTAGCCATCGAGGGTCGCCCGCAACCGCTCCAGCGCGGGCAGCTCGGGGTCCGGCTGCGTCAGGTCCCACACACGCGCCATCTGGTCGCGCATGACCTCGACGTATAGCTCCCGCTTGCCTGAAAAGTAGTGATAGAGCAGGCCCTTCGACACACCGGCTTCGGCGGCGATGTCCTCGATCGAGATCTCGTCGTAGGGGCGGCTTGCGAACACGGGCACGCTCGCCTCGATCAGCTGGCGCCGCCGTGCATCGACATTGAGCCGCGGCGCCCGCCGGCGGCCGGGCTGCGGCGCAGTCTCGGCGTCGGCCGAACGCATTCGCCGGGGCGTGTTGCGAGCCGCCATCGTCACAAGGGTATCTATTGACCAGGATTCAACAAGGTGGTAGGCTGCGCGGCTCAATTGAACTCAGGTCAATACAGCATCGCAGTCGCGCTCGTCGTGAGCGTCGCATTGGCGCTCGGCGACGGGGCGCCGGCGCCAGCGGCGGCGATCGCCGCGGGGCCACTGGGGTTGGAGGTCGAGGTCGCGTTCACCACGCAGCGTCCGGCCGCCTCGACGGGTGGATTCACGCGAATCGTCTATCCGGACTACGAGGGGAAGCCCAAGGCGCTCGCAAAGCTGGTCATCACGCTGCCCGAGGGGACTCGCATCGACGAGGCCGCGGCGCCGGTCTGCTCGGCGAGCGACATGGACTTCTCCTCCCAGGGATTCGCGGCCTGCCCCCCCGAGACCCAGGTCGGCTATGGCGCCGGGACGGTCGTGACGGGCTTCGGGCCGCCGATCGACCCGATCGCCGGCGAGGGCCGGTACTTCCACGAGTCTGGCGCGTTCGTCGGGGTCTTTACCTCCCAGGGCGGCGGGCCGGTACTGCTCGTCAGCCACATCCGCATCGACGGCAACCGACTCATTGACGTGCCCGCCGAGGACTCTCCGCCGTTCGCTCCCGGCGGGCCCCCCGACGGCCAGACCGACGCGAAGAGCGGTGAGGCGACGATAGAGCCGCGCTCGACTGGGGACCACGACCTGATCACCACGCCGCAGCACTGCCCGCAGTCCGGGATGTGGATCGCCGAGGTAGAGGCGACGTATCAGGACGGCACCGTCGACGACGGGGCGAGCGCACTGCCCTGCCATGACCAATCCGGTGCAGGCGGCCACGCCATCCGCCTCTTCGTCCGGCCCAAGCACATCGCTGCCGGCGAGTCGGTGAATTTCCGCTTTCGCATCCGCGGCCCGGCCGAATGCCGTTCCGATGTCGCGATCCGCTTCGCGGGCCAGAGAGTCCGGACCGGCCCGCGGGGACGGGCGCGGCTCAAGCACCGCTTCACGATCCCGGGCAGCTACCGGGCCCGGGCGAGCAGCGCGAGCTGTGGGACCGCCAAGGCCACGGTTCGCGTCACCCCATAGCCTCAGCACGGTCACGCTCGCGGGCGCCGTCTCCGCGGTGGTCGGCGCGCTCCCGGCCAGGCGTGAGCGACGCCTGAGCGCCAGGCGCCGAGCGGCCCCCGGTTGCTACCATGCCTGGTCGCCGCAAGGCGGTTTGTTGGTGCCCGTGGCCCGACTCCTGGGGCCGCCGGGCCTCCTCGACAGATATTTAGTTGGATACGACCCGCGAAAGGGCCGATGAAGGTACGAGCGTCCGTGAAGCCGATGTGTGAGCGTTGCCGGATCATCCGGCGGCGCGGCGTCGTGCTGGTCATCTGCACGAACCCGCGCCACAAGCAGAGGCAGGGTTAGGCACCGGATGGCTCGAATCGCAGGCGTCAACGTGCCGCTCAACAAGCGGGTGGAGGTCGGCCTCACCTATGTCTACGGCATCGGTGGCTCGACCGCTCGCAAGATCCTCGAGCAGACCGGCGTCGATCCGGACACCTACGTCAAGGACCTCACCGACGACGAGGTCGTCAAGCTCCGCGAGGCGGTCGAGGTCCAGCCCGTCGAGGGAGAGCTGCGCCGCGAGCGCTCCCAGGACGTCAAGCGCCTGTCCGAGATCGGCTCATACCGTGGAACGCGCCACCGCCGCGGCCTGCCGGTGCGCGGCCAGCGCACGAAGACCAATGCGCGCGGCCGCAAGGGGCCGCGCCGCCAGACCGTGGCCGGACGCAAGAGAGCGCCGGCGGCGAAGTAGGGAGTCGGGTCGCGATGCCGCAGCCGAAGAAGAGCTCGAAGGGCCGCCCGCGCCGCCGCGTGCGCAAGAACATCTCCTACGGGCAAGCGCACATCAAGACTTCGTTCAACAACACGATCGTCACGCTGACCGACACCGACGGGAACGTGATCGCGTGGGAATCGGCGGGCAGCGCGGGCTTCAAGGGCTCGCGCAAGAGCACCCCCTTCGCCGCCCAGGTGACCGCCGACTCCGCCGCGCGCAAGGGGATGGAGCACGGCCTCGAGAAGGTCGAGGTCCTCGCCAAGGGGGCCGGGTCGGGACGCGAGACCGCGATTCGCTCGCTGCAGGCCGCCGGGCTTCAGATCACGACGGTCAAGGACGTCACCCCGCAGGCACACAACGGCTGCCGCCCCCGCAAGCGGCGCAGGGTCTGACGGCGGTTACCTGATGGCGCGCGATACCGGACCGCAGTGCAAGCAGTGCCGCCGCGAGGGGCAGAAGCTCTTCCTCAAGGGCGAGCGCTGCCTGACCGACAAGTGCGGCGTCGAGCGGCGCTCCTATCCACCCGGCGAGCACGGCCGCGGCCGGATGCGCCACTCCGAGTACCGCCAGCAGCTGCGCGAGAAGCAGAAGGCGCGCCGCTACTACCAGGTGCTCGAAAAGCAGTTCCGCGGCTACTACGACAGGGCGACCAGGCAGCCCGGCGTCACCGGCGAGAACCTGTTGCGACTGCTGGAGACGCGGCTCGACAACGTCCTGGTGCGCCTCGGCTTCGCGGCCTCGCGGCGCCAGTCCCGTCAGCTCGTCCGTCACGGACACTGGCAGGTCAACGGCCGCCGGGTGGACATCCCCTCCTACCAGGTGCGTCCCGACGACGTGATCACGATCAAGCCGGAGTCGGCCGCCGCCGACGTGGTCCGCGCCGCGACCGAGCTCACCGCGACGGTGCCGGCCTGGCTGCAGGCCGATCACGACTCCCTGACCGCCAAGGTCCTTCGCCTGCCGGAGCGCAGCGAGATATCGGCGCCCGTCCAGGAACAGCTGATCGTCGAGCTCTACTCCAAGTAGAGCCGGCAAACGCAAATAGACAACGACAAGAGGAACGAATGACCACCCTGCCCGATTTTCAGATCCCGAAGATCTCAAGCGATGATGCGGACGACACCCGCGGGACGTTCGTCATCGAGCCCCTCGACAAGGGGTTCGGCTACACGTTCGGGAACAGCCTCCGCCGGGTGCTGCTCTCATCGCTCGGAGGAGCTGCGATCACGAGCGTCCGGATCGAGGGCGTGGCACACGAGTTCTCGACGATCCCGGGCGTCAAGGAGGACGTGCCCGACCTCGTGCTCAACCTCAAGGACGTCGTGATCCGCATGCACACCGATGCCGACGAGGTCGAGGCGCCGCTCGTGGTGACCGGTCCCGGATCGGTGACGGCGAAGGACATCGACGTTCCCGCCGGCGTCGAGGTCCTCAACCCGAGTGTTCCGATCGCGACGCTCGAGAAGCGCACCAAGCTCGAGGTCTACCTGACGATCGGGCGCGGCCGCGGCTACTCGCCCGCCGAGGAGAACAAGTCCGAGGACCAGCCGATCGGCGTGATCCCGATCGACTCGATCTTCTCGCCGATCCGGCGTGCCTCCTACTCGGTCGACTCGGCGCGTGTCGGCCAGCGCACCGACTTCGACAAGCTGACGCTCGAGGTCGAGACCGATGGCTCGATCGAGCCGGGGTCGGCGCTGCGTGAGGCGGCTGAGATCCTGATCAAGAGCCTCGCGATCTTCACCGACGCCGATCGCGTCGACGAGCTCACGAGCCGCGACGGTGTCGGCGAGGTGGCGGCCGGGGTCCAGGCGCCGGAGGAGGGCGACGATCGCCTGATCGAGGAGCTCGAGATCGGGGTCCGCGCCTACAACTGCCTCAAGCGGGCGGGAATCCAGACCATAGGGGACCTGGTGCAGAAGTCCGAGTCCGAGCTCAAGGCGATCCCGAACTTCGGCGACCGCTCGATCGAGGAGGTCAAGGAGTCCGTCGCCGCACTCGGGTTGAGCCTGCGCGACGACTAGGTGACCCGATGCGCCACCGCCGCAACCGGCACAAGCTGAGCCGCGACGCGGCGCATCGCAAGTCGCTGCTGCGCAACCTCAGCCGCGACCTGATCCAGCACGAGCGCATCAAGACGTCGCAGGCGAAGGCCAGGGCCGTCAAGCCCGAGGTCGAGAAGCTGATCACGCTCGCAAAGCGCGGCGATCTGCACGCCCGGCGCCAGGCGCTGTCCGCGCTGGGCCAGGACCGCTTCCTGGTCCACAAGCTGTTCGAGGAGGTCGCCCCGCGCTACGCGGAGCGCCCCGGCGGCTACACGCGGATCGTCAAGCTGGGGCCGCGGCGCTCGGACTCGACCGAGATGGTCTTCCTCGAGCTGGTCTAGCGACGGATCGAGCCTCCGCCCGACAGTCCTACGAGGAGTATCCTCTCTCTTTGGAGGGGGATTTGGAGAACGCGGTGGCGCTGCGAAGGGTGAGACCGCCCACAATGGCGGTGGGGGTTGGTTTCGCGTTGCTCGCCATGTTGGTCGCGGGACGCGCGATCTCGACCGGCCTCGTTGCCACGCGCGCCCACGGAATCGAGCCGGCCGTGGCCAAGCTCCCGATCTCCTTCGAGCCAAACGCCGGCAGGACCGCCGCGCGGGTGGACTTCCTCTCGCACTCGGTGGCCGGTGGGACGCTCTATCTGACTTCCGGGGATGCGGTGCTCAGCCTCCCCGAAGGACGGGATGAGTCGCGCGCCCTGCGCCTGGGCCTCGTGGGCGCCGATCCAAGCGCGGAGGCCGCAGGCCTGGAGCAGCTACCCGGCACGGCCAACAGCTTGGTCGGTGACGATCCGTCGAAGTGGCGGACGGGGATCCCCACCTACGGTCGGGTCCGCTACAAGAAGATCTATCCCGGCGTCGACCTCGACTTCTACGGCGACCAGGGACACCTGGAATACGACTTCAATCTCGCCCCCGAAGCCGATCCGAGCCAGATCGCGGTCGATCTCCAGGGCGCCGCCTCCGTTCGCCTGGCGCCGGACGGCGATCTCCTGCTCCGGGTCGGAGAGCGGCGCATTCGCCAGCGGGCCCCCGTCGCCTACCAGCAGTTCGCCGGTCAGCGCCACCCGGTCGCCGTCTCTTACGTGCTCCACGGCGACACCGTGGGCTTCAGGCTTGGCGCCTATGAGCGCTCCCGCCCCCTGGTAATCGATCCCCTCGTCCTCGCCTACTCGACCTACCTGGCGGGCAACGGTCAGGACAACGCCGAGGCGATCGCCGTCGACGCCTCCGGCGCCGCCTACGTGGTCGGCTCGACCGCCTCGACCGACTACTGCACGGGGGCGGGATGCAGCATCGACGCGAACGAGAACAGCACCGATGCGTTCATCTCCAAGCTCAGTCCGAGCGGCAGCGCGCTGACATATACGACTTACCTGGGCGGCAACGGGGTCGACGAGGGCCACGGGATCGCCGTCGACTCGTCCGGCTCGGCATACGTGACCGGATTCACCGGATCGAGCGACTTCAACACGGTCAACCCGATTGCGGGGGAGGGCGACTCGGGAGACACCGACGTCTTCGTCTCCAAGCTCACCCCCGCGGGCAGCGCACTCACGTACTCCACGTACCTGGGCGGGGGCGCCAGCGACGTCGGCAACGCGATCGCCGTCGATTCGTCGGGCTCCGCCTACGTGACCGGCAACACGCAATCCACCGACTTCGACACCGTTGGGGCTATCGACACCGACTCCACCGGCACCGATGCCTTCGCCTCGAAGCTCGCGTTCGACTCGGGCACCAATACCCTCTCGCTCGGCTACTCGACCTACCTGAGCGGCGACGCCTTCGACAACGGCCACGCGATCGCCGTCGAGCCGGGCGCCGCCGCCTACGTGACCGGACGCACCGATTCGAGCGACTACTGCACCGGAGCTGGATGCAGCTTTCAGGCCTTCACCCCGGGATCCAGCAACAACCCCTTCGTCACCAAGCTGAATTCGAACGGCAGCCTTGGTTACTCCACCTACCTGGCGGGAAGCGATCCCGACGAGGGGAATGGGATCGCCGTCGATTCGTCCGGCTCCGCATACGTGACCGGATACACGGCATCGCTCGACTTCCCAACCGTGAACCCGATCGAGGGCAATCCGGTGTCGACGGCCAATGACGATGACGCCTTTATCTCCAAGCTCAACTCCGCCGGGACCGCCCTCGTCTACTCGACGTACCTGGGGGGATCCACGGACGGGAACCCGGATCCCACCGACGGGGACGATCAAGGAAACGCAATCGCCGTCGACTCGTCGGGCGCCGTATACGTGACGGGCCGGACCGAGTCGATCGACTTCCCCACGGTCGACCCGATCGAGGGCAACTCAGGGGCCGCCGGCGACTTCGATGCCTTCATCTCCAAGATCAACCCCGCGGGCAACGCGCTCACCTACTCCACCTATCTTGGCGGCACCGGCGACGACCAGGGCACGGGGATCGCGGTCGATTCGTCCGGTGCCGCTTACATGACCGGATTCACCAGCTCGACCGACTTCGACACGGTCGGGCCGATCGAGGGCGATCCCGGCGACACGGCTGAGGACGCCTTTGTGTCCAAGCTAGCCGTCGTGTCCGAGCCCCAGCCGCCCGCGCCCAGCCCCGAGGTACCCCCGGTTTCCAAGGCGCAGCGCACACTCACCCTCGATGCCAACAAGTCGAAAGTGAAGAGGGGGAAGAAGGTGCGGCTCTCGGGTCAGCTCGACGCCGCCCAGAACGAGGCGGCGTGCGAGACGGGACAGACCATCGAGCTGCAGCGCCGCAAGAGCAGCCAGTCCGACAGCCAGTTTGCGAGCTTCGCTTCCGTTCAGACCGATTCGGCCGGCAGCTTCGCCGAGAAGCTGAAGGTGAAGAGGACCTTCGTCTACCGCGCCAAGGTGGGGGAAAACGAGGCCTGCGACGACGCGGTCTCGAACAGCGAGAAGGTGCGGGCCAAGAAGACGAAGTAGGGCGGAGGCGGCTCCGGGACCGCTTTGGGTACCTCTCATGGTACCGTTGCAGGTACCATGACGGTGAGGGTAGTCGGCACCCGGCAGCTCAGGGACGAGCTCGCCTCGGTGATCGAGCAGCTCGGGGAGCTCGAGGAGGTCGTGGTAACCCAGCGCGGGGAGGGGAAGGCGGTTCTCGTCGGTCTCGAGCGCTACAACCAGCTCCTGGAGCGGCTCGAGTACTTGGAGGACACCCTCGACGCCGTGGAGGCCGAGCGCGAGGGGGCCGTCCCGGTCGAACGGCTCTTCTGAGTGGCCTACGACGTGCTGGCGTCGCAGGCTGCGGCCCGCGACATCCGCAGGCTGCCGCCGGAGACGAGACCGCGGGTCCGCGACGCCATCCTCGCTCTGCGCGAGGATCCCCGGGCCAGGGCGCAAAAGCTCGCGGTGGAAGGTGCCTATCGCGTCAGGGTTGGCGACTACCGAATCGTGTTCAGGGTCGATGACACGGCGCGCGAGGTGCTGATCACGCGCGTCAGGCATCGCCGAGACGTCTACCGGCGACGCCGAAGGTGACCTCCATCCGGCTCACCCTCGCCTACCACGGAGGCGGCTTCGCCGGCTGGGCCGCCCAGCCCGGGCTGCGCACGGTCCAGGGGGAGCTGGAGGCGGCGCTGGCGCGCATCCTGCCCGAGCCCGTCAGCCTGACCGTCGCGGGGCGCACCGACGCCGGGGTGCATGCGTGGGGGCAGGTGGCGAGCTTCGAGTGCGCGGCCGAGCCGCCCGACCGCCTCGCGGAGCGCGTCAACGCCGTCGCGCCGCCGGACCTATCCGTGCTGCGCGCCGAGGAGGCGCCCGCCGGCTTCGACGCCCGCCGCGACGCTCGCTCACGCGTGTACTGCTACTGGGTGCTCGCGTCGCCGGTGCGGAGCCCGTTCGAGGAGGGGCGGGCCCTGTGGTGGCCTCACCCCGCAGACGCCGACGAGCTTGAGGCGTGTGCGGGGGCGCTCGTCGGCACGCACGACTTCACCGCGTTCACCCCGACCGAGAGCGAGCACGTGCGCTTCGGGCGCGACGTGATCACCGCCGAGTGGCGCCGTCACCCGCTGGCCGGCCCGATGCCGGGAGAGCTGGTGGAGTTCTGGATCGAGGCGGACGCCTTCATGCGCCACATGGTCCGGGTGCTGGTCGGCACGATGCTCGAGGTCGGGGGCGGCCGGCGAACGGTGGCCGAGTTCGAGCGCCTGCTCGGCGGCGCCCCGCGCGAGGCGGCCGGTCCGACCGCGCCCCCGCACGGGCTCTACCTCGCCTCCGTGCGCTACTGAGCCTCGTCCTGCTCGGCCGCCAGCTCGACCTCACCGAGGCTCGCGGGCCGGCCAGGCAGGTACATCGAGGATCCCGTCGCCAGCGCCACGGACTTTCCCTCCGCGTTCTCGACCTGCGCTTGCGTGATCGCGAGCGTCCGACCGGCGTGGATCACCGAGGCGCGCGCCGTCAGGTCGCGGCCGTCCGGCATCGCCGGCCGCAGGTAGTTGACCTTGAGGTCGAGGCCCGCGATCGCCGTCCCGGCGGGGATCGTGGTCTGCACCGCGACCTGCATCGCGGTGTCGGCGAGCATCGCGACCACGCCGCCCTGGACCGTGCGCATCGGGCTCGTCAACCACTCCGTGCTCGGCAGGACGAAAGTCGCGCTGCCGTCGGCGAACTCGGTCGGCCTGATCCCGGTGAGCCGGCTGATCGGCGGGGCGGGGAGATCGCCGCGAAGCTGGCGCTCGAGGATCTCGGCGCCGCGTAGCTCGTCCCAGACGGACTGGGGGAGGACCGCGTCCCGCGGGGGCGGGCGGCGGTAGGGATCCGAGGCCTCGTCGCCATCGGGCTCGACCGCGGGCAGCTCCGCGGGCGGCTCGGGGGCGGGGTCTATCCTCGGCAGGATCGCGCAGCGCGACGTGCCGTGGGCCACGAGGCGCTCGCCCTCCTCCTCGATCACGAAGGCCTCCGAAAGCGCGACCGAGCCGCCGACGTGGATCGCCTGGCCTCCGGCGGTCAGGCGGCCGGGTGGATGGACCGGGCGCAGGAAGGTCAGCGACAGCTCCGCCGTCGTATAGGGCGTCGCTGCCCCGAGTTCGGTCTCGACCGCGCACCCGAAGGCTATGTCGGCGAGGATCGCCAGCGTGCCCCCGCCAATCACGCCGGCCGAGTTCAGCAGCCACGCCGATGCCGGCATATCGGCGCCGGCCGTGCCCGACCCGAGCTCGGTCAGCCTCGCGCCCGTGAGCCGCGACAGCGGCGGGGCGGCCCCGCCGCGCAGCAGCGTGGTGAGACGCTCGCGTCCCGTCAGCCCTAGGACGGCGGGATCGGGATAGCCGCCGCGCGGCTGCTCGCGCCATGGCTCCGCGCTCGCGGTCTGGGCGTCGGGCTGCTGCGCCACGCGCGCGAAGCTATCCGACGCGCTGCGCCGACGTTGATCCGCTGCGCCGCCGTCCCCGTAGCGGTACCTGCTGTCAAAATGTTTCGGCGGCCCTAATTAGGGCGCCCTAAGTGCCTCTGGTATGCTGCCGCGCTCAAACCCGACCACCCGGAAAGGAATTGGATGGGCTCGTTCGTGATCACCCTCCGCGAGGGCTTCGAGGCGGCGCTGATCGTCGGACTCATCCTAGCCTACCTGACCAAGACCGGGTACAAGCACGAGCACGGGCGGACGGTGTGGTGGGGCGTCGCGCTGGCTGTGGGGCTCAGCCTCGTCATCGGCGGGGTCCTGTTCGCGACCGTCGGCGAGCTCGAGGGAACAAGCGAGGAGCTCTACGAGGCCATGGCGATGATCCTCGCCGCGGGCGTGGTCACCTGGATGGTCTTCTGGATGCGCAAGCAGGCCGGGACGATTGGAGCTCATCTCCGCGACCAGGTCGGGGAGTCGCTGCGCGCCGGTGGCGGGATGGCGCTCGCGGCGGTGGCGTTCATCGGCGTCGGCCGCGAGGGCCTCGAGACCGCGCTGTTCCTGTTCGCCTCTACCAAGGAGTCGGGCGCCGTGGTAGCGGTGCTCGGTGCCCTCCTGGGCCTCGTCGCGGCCGTCGTGCTCGGGGTGTTGTTCTACC
>WNFU01001323.1_pt1 | contig 34714 bp, 37 predicted proteins | sample 5400121 | NCBI WGS metagenome assembly WNFU01 (sample SAMN13153360, study PRJNA577476) | soil metagenome | isolation source: 100 cm soil or saprolite under grassland replicate 1 | place: USA:California | collected 2016-06-15
GACGAGGGCTCGGACGCGGTCCCCATCCGGCCACAGCGGGTGATGCGCGAGCTTGCGGCACGGCTCCGCCCCGGCGACGTGGTGGTGAGCGACGCGAGCTTCTCCGCGGGGTGGACCGCCGCCCACCTGCCGGCGCGGCGCGCGGCGCGCGACTTCCTCTACGCCAGGGGGCAGGGGGGGCTCGGCTACGCGCTGCCGGCGGCGATCGGGGCCGCCGCGGCCCGGCCAGCCGACCGCATCGTCACCGTCAGCGGCGACGGCGGCTTCTCCTACGCGCTGGGGGAGCTGGCCACGCACGCGCAGCTCGGCTTGCGCTCGGTCAACCTCGTCCTCAACAACGGCTCGCTCTCCTGGCTCGCCATCTGGCAGCACCTGTTCTTCGAAGGGCTGCGGCAGTCCGTCGACCTGGAGAGCGAGCGGCTGCGGCCAAGCTACGCGGGAGTGGCCGAGGCGCTCGGCTGCGTCGGGCTGCGCGTCGAGCGGCCGGGGGAGCTCGGCGACGCCCTCGACGCCGCCCTCGCGGCCGATCGCCCGGCGGTGGTCGACATCCGCACGGACCCGTCGAGCACGCCGGTCCACGGCTACCGCCGCAGGCTCGCCGAGAAGGGGTCCTACCCGCGTCCGGGCACCGTCTACGAGCTGGTTCCCTGGCGCCGCAGCCCCCCCGCCGAGCCCGCGGGCGAGCCGGACTGAGGAGTGCACGAGCAGAAGCTCCCGCGCGCTCAGTCGCCGGCGCTGGGGACCTGCGTCGTGGCAGCGGCGTCGGCAGGGATGTGCACGGCGATCTCGCCGCCGAGCTGGGATCCCTGCGGCAGCTCGAGGCGGTCGCCGCTCCAGAAGCGGCCGGGGTCGTACCAGCTCGGTTGGCGCCCGGCGGGGAGCAGCCCCATGGCCTGGTAGGTGACGGCGACGACCTCCGCGCAGTAGGCGGTCTCCAGGTTGGCGTCCCGCGCACCCCGCCCCATCGCCGGCGCCCGTCCACGCAGCCAGCGTGACGCGAGCCGAGCCGCGGAAGGGAACGGGGTCCCGTCCAGGCGCGCGATGGTGCGCAGGACGGCGTCCTCCATGTCGCGCATGACCGGCCGGTCGAGCTGGCGCAGCCACACCCGCTGGCCGTACCTGGTGGCCCATCTCAGCACCGACTCGCGCAGGTCGTGCAGCTGGGCACCGCGGTGGCGGGTGCCTGACCACAGGTCGGGCAGGGAGCGGCTGAGCTCGGCATGCCACATCAGGGGAGGCAGGTCGTCGATGACGACGGACATGCCGACGTGGTTGACCGGGCTGTTGGTGCTCACCTGGACGGCGCGGTCGGCCAGCGTGCGTCCGCGGAACAGCCACACGTCGGCGGTCCGTGTCAGGTCGAGGGCCTCGTCGAGGCCGATGCGCATCTCGGGCACGGCCGTATCCTAGGTACATGCGCTGGTGGAAGATACTCGGCCTGGCAGCCTTCGTGGGCGTCGCCGCCACCGGGGTGGTGATCGTCCGCGGACAGCGCCAGCGCCGCGCCTACACACCGGAGGAGATCCGGGCGCGGCTGCACGCCCGCCTCGCCGAGGCGTCCGCGAACGCCGGTTCCGGCTAGCTTCAGCCGACCTCGAGCGTGCCCACCATGCCGGCCTGCCGGTGGCCGGGGACCCGGCAGTAGAACTGGTAGCTGCCCGGTGGGAGGGTGAAGCCGACCCGCCGCGCACCGCCGACCGGGACGTCAACGCTCACCGCGGCATGGTCGATCGTGAACGAGTGCCAGAACAGGTCGTGGTTGGCCACCGAGACGGTCACCCGGCCGCTCGGGGCGACCAGGGTCGCCGGGTGGAAGGCCGTGTTGCTCAGGTTCAGCGCCAGCTCGCCACCTGGCGCCGGCCTGGCCGGGCCGGGCCCGACCACCGCGGCGACCAGCAGCGCGCCCGCGACCGCCGCGACCGCCCAGAGCCCGACCCGGCGGGCCACGCCGCCGCCCGCGGACGGGTCCCGCCGGTGCGCGATCGCGGCCAGGCCGCCGACGAGGCCGGCCAGCGAGGCCGCCGCCAGCGCGGCGGGCAGCAGGATGCCGACCGGCCCCGCGCGGTGGCCCGCGTTGCTGAGCGCGGCCGGCAGCATCCACAGCTCGAGGTTGGCGAACGACAGGCACAGCAGCCCGAGGCCTGCCGGCCCACCGCGCCAGCGCAGCAGCCCGGCGCCAAGGAGCATGACCGCGGCGATCGCGAGCGTCTCCTGGTCGCGGCGCGCCACTCCATGGGCGAGCAGGAGCACGAGGTCGCCGGCCAGCGCCAGGCGGACCAGGCTCCTCCAGGTGAGGGACCGCCGCGCGACGGGGGTGGTGGTCATCCGCGATCACTCCTCGCTGCGTGCTTCGCGGCCAGGATCCTCGGCCACCGTCGCGGAAGCGCTACGCGTCCGTTACGAGCCTCGAGGGCCGCCCTTGGGCCACCCAGCAGCCCTCGTCCTTCGGCTGAAGGCGCCGCGCAGGTGAGCGGAGCCGGAATGTGCCGCCCCGCGCGGCCGTTCATACCCAGGGACACCTCTCGGCTGGGAATTGGGAAGGACGGTCATGGTGGCGACGGTCGAGCTGACCAAGGACAACTTCGAGGAGGTCGCCGGCGGCAGCGACCTGGTGCTGGTCGACTTCTGGGCCGAGTGGTGCGGGCCGTGCCGCTGGTTCGCGCCGGTGTTCGAGCAGGCCGCGGAGCGCCACGGCGACCTCGTGTTCGGCAAGGTGGACACCGAAGCCCAGCCGGAGCTGGCCGCCACCTTCGGGATCATGTCGATTCCGACGTTGATGGTCATCCGCGACAAGGTCGTGCTGTACGCGCAGCCCGGCGCGCTGCCCGAGCCAGCCCTGGAGGACCTGATCGCCAAGGCCCGCGCGGTCGACATGGACGAGGTCCGCCGCCGCGTCGCCGAGCGGCCCGCCCGCGCCTGACCGCGTCCTCGAAGCGGCATCTCCTGGCTGCGCACCAGGCGCGGCGTCGCCCTGACTACCCCATAGGGTGCAGCCGGTGCGGTCGGCGCCTACCACCAGGGTGCAGCGCACTCGCGCCGCTGGTCTGACGACCTCGGCGCCGCACCCGCATACCTTCGACCGTGTCCAGCTCCGGCTCGATCGGCGAAAGGTGGCGGCCCGTGCAGCAGTCCAGCCGGCGCGGTCGCGGACCGCTGCTGGTCAGCGTGGCCGCGTTCAGCCTCGGCGGGGCGGTGGTCTACCTGGCGGTGCTGCCCGCGCTCCTGCAGGCCAGCCTGGCGTACGGGATCCTGTTCGCCGCCGCCGGCGTCGCGCAGGCCGGCCTGGCGGTCGGGCTGCTGGTCGCGCCGACCAGGCGGCGTGTGGTCGCCGCCCTGGCGGTGAGCCTGGCGGTGGTTGCGGCCTGGGCGCTGGCCCGCACCACAGGGCTGCCCGGGCCCAACCCGTGGCTGCCCTTGGACACCACGGTCGGGTTCGCCGACGTGCTGTGCGCCGCCCTCGAAGCCCTCGCGGCGGTGGGTCTGGGCTGGGCGGCGCTGCGCTGGCCACGCCTGCCGCGGGTGCGCCGCCCGGTCGGGGTGGTGCTCGCCAGCACCCCGCCGCTGCTGCTGGCGCTGCTGCTCACCCTCGGCGGGGTGGCGTTCGCGACCGACGGGTTCACCACCGTCACCCGCGCCGGCGGCCCGCTGCCGGCAAGCCTTCCAGCCGGCACGATGACCACGGTCACCTACTGCACCCAGCACGGCAGCGCCCTGGCCATGGACGTCTACGAGCCGCCCGCCGGCGCGGCGCGGCCGGCCCCGGTCGCCCTGTACGTACACGGCGGCGGCTTCATCTTCGGCGACCGCAAACCCGATGGGCTCGGCGCCGGGCTCGCCAACCACGCCGGCGCGCTGGTGCCGCGGCTACGCGCCGTGCTCGGCCAGCGTGGCTTCGTGGTCGCCTCGGTCGACTACCGCCTGCCGCCGCTGAGCCCCTGGCCGGCGCAGCTCCAGGACGCCAAGTGCGCGGTGCGGTTCCTGCGCGCCCACGCCACCACGCTGGGGATCGACCGCGACCGGATCGGCGCCTGGGGGTCGAGCGCCGGCGGCAACCTGGTGGCGCTGCTCGGCCTGGCCGGGCCGCAGGCCGGCTTCGACCACGGTCAGTACGCCGAGCAGCCGAGCCGGGTCGAGGCCGTGGTCGACATGTTCGGGGTGGCGGACCTCACCGACCTGGGCGACGCCGAGCCGTTCGTGCGCGCGGCCGTCCGCCTCGCGCTGGGCGGCTCGCCGGCCGCACGCCGCGCCGCCAGCCCGGTCACCTACCTCGACGCCGCACCCGGAGCCCAGAGCACGCGTGACGACCCGCCGTTCCTGCTGCTGCACGGCACCGGCGACCACCCCAGGCACTCCCAGGAGCTGGCCGCGCGGCTGCAGGCGGCCGGGGTGCCGGCCAGGCTGGTGCTGGTCGACGGCGCCGGCCACGGCCTGGACGACCCGTCGCAGCGGCCCACCCCCGCGCAGCTCACCGAGCTGGTCGCCGACTTCTTCACCCGCTCGCTCGCCGGCGGGCAGCGGCGCGGCTAGCTCTGCACCACCACACCGATGGACTCACCGTCCACGCTCCTGGTGGCATGGCCCTTGCCGAAGGTGTCCTCGACCAGGACCGCGGCGCCCGGCTCGAAGCGGCGTACCTCTTCCAGGAGGAAGGCGGTTCAGCGACCGTCAGAGCCAGTCGCGACGCTTGAAGATCAGGTACAGGGTGGTGCTGACCAGCAGCATCAGGGTCAGGGCGAAGGGGTAGCCGAAGACCCAGTGGAGCTCGGGCATGTGGGCGAAGTTCATGCCGTACACGGTGCCGATGACGGTCGGGGCGAACAGGATCGCCGCCCAGGCGGAGACCTTCTTGACCTCCTCGTTCTGGGTGAAGCTGGCCTCGCTGAGGCGCTTCATCTCCTCGTTCTGCGCCTGGCTGACCAGGGTGGCGTTGACCGTGAGGATGTCGGCGAGCATCTGCCGGAAGCCGTCGACGCGCTCGGCCACGGTGGTGGCGTGGTCGGCGACGTCACGCAGGTAGCGTCGCAGCTCATGGTCGGTGCTGTACTTGTCGAACCCGGCCATCAGACCTTCCAGCATGCCGAGCAGCGGGCGCGCGGCGCGCTGGAACTCGATCACCTCGCCGGACAGCTCGTAGATGCGCCGTGAGACGTTCGGGTCGCCGCTGAAGACCTGGGTCTCGATCTCGTCGATGTCGTTCTGCATGCCGGCGACCACGGGGGCGTAGCCGTCGACCACGCTGTCCAGGATGGCGTACAGCACGGCCTCGGGCCCCAGCGCGAGCAGCTCGGCGTCGTCCTCCATGCGGCGGCGGACCGCCGCCAGGTCGGGAGCCTGGCTGTGGCGCACGGTCAGCACGAAGTTCGAGCCGACGAACAGGTGGATCTCGCCGAACTCGACCTCTTCGACGTCGTCGAGGTAGCGGGCGGAGCGCAGCACCGCGAACAGGGTGTCGCCGTAGCGTTCCAGCTTGGGCCGCTGGTGGGCGACGATGGCGTCCTCGACCGCCAGCTCGTGCAGCTCGAACTCGTCCGCCACGGCCAGGAGCTGGGCCTCGGCCGGCCGGTACAGCCCGATCCAGGCCATCGTGCCCGGCTGGTCGCGCAGCCGCCTGGCGGTCTCCGCCACGGTCGCTGGGCTGTCGACACGGCGGCCGTCCCGGTACAGCGCGGCGCCGACGACGCTCTGCTCCACCGGCGGCGCCACCGGGGCGGCCCGTGGCTCCATCGACACCTCAGGGGCCGGCGGCTGGCGCCCGTCACTGGCGTGACGCGGCGCCCGCCGGTACGGCGGCAGCACACGAGAGAACCGGTCGGCCATGAGAAACCTCCGAGACGAGGACGTGGATCACGTCGAGAGACCCGAGATGGGGCGTCCCTGATCGGGGTCGTAGCGCGGAATGGCTCGAACCGCAGGTGACGCCGAGGATCGAACGGGCGTCAGTAGGTACTCGGAGGTTGGCTGCTGCTGCTCACGGCGGCCTCACCTCCCATTTCCTCGACTCGCGCAAGACGATCGCATGGTACCGCACCACCGAGCGCGGGCGTCTTGCCTGGTAGCGTGCTTCGCTCGGCCCGCGGCACGGCCCGCTTCAGCGTCGCTGGCCGGAGATCTCGTGCGTCTCGTCCTCGAGCTCGGTGCGCAGCAGCAGGCTGACCCAGGTGCGGTAGGGCTGCCAGCGCTCGGCGATGGCGCGCAGCCGCTCCGGGGTCGGCTGCGCCTCGAGGCCGTAGGCCCGCACCATCGCCCGCTGCATGCGGGGCTCGTTGCCGGGGAAGTGGTCGGGGTCGCCGGCACCGCGCAGCAGGGTCAGCTCGGCGGCGAACGGCCCGATGCCTGGGAGGGTCCGCAGCTCGGTGAGCGCGCGCTCCCTCGGCATGGCGCGCAGCCGCGCCGCGTCGAGGCGCCCGTCGAGGGCCGCCTCGGCGACGCCACGCAGCCACTCGACCTTGCGGCCGAACAGGCCGGGGAAGCCGTCGAGCTGGGCGAGGCGGTCGGGCGCGGGGAAGGCGGCCAGTCGGCGGCCGTGCAGCTCGACCGGCTCGCCCAGCTGCTCGGCGATGCGCGCCTTGATCCCGGCGGCCTGGGTGATGCGGATGCGCTGGCCGATCACCGTCCAGGCCGCCGCCTCGTAGGGCGACCAGAAGGTGACCGGCCGCAGACCCGGGTAGCGCCGCTGCAGCCGGCCCACCACCGGGTCGCGCTCGGCGACCAGCGGGAAGCCGCTCCCGTCCACGTCGAGGGAGAGGATCCGGGTGACCTGGGCGCGGACCGCGTCCTGGTCGGCGTCGCCGACGACCTCGGCAACGACCGTGCCGTCGTCCGACTGGCGCACCCGGACGCCGACGGTGCGCCAGTCGCCCTCGACCGGGAAGGCGAGGTCGAGGTGGGCCTCGGCGCCCGGATCGACCTCCTCGCCGTTGTAGGCGGCGGGCGCGAAGCCTTCGAGGAACCGGATGCTGGCGGCCAGCGAGAACGGCCCAACCGGCGTCAGGGTGAAATCCGTCATCTCGTCCATGCTCCGGTGTCGTCGGCCAGGGGCGTCCTGCGCGCATTGTGGCGCACGACCAGGACAGGCGACGCGGCACGGCTCGACGAGGGTGCTCAGACCGGCGGCCGCGTGGGCCGATATGCCATGGGAGGAGGTGGTCGCCGGTGCGGCGTGCCTGGATCGGGCTGGTCGTCCTGCTGCTGGCGTCGACGGCTTGCACGGGTGGGGGAGGGAAGGCGTCCGGCCCGGCAGCGGACGAGGGCGTCACCGACATCGTCCTGTGGCACGGCTACGAGGGCGGGGTGGAGCGCAAGGCGCTCGACGACCTGGTGGAGGAGTGGAACCAGACCCACTTCACCATCAGGGTGACGGCGCGCTACTACGGCAACTCCGACGCGGGGTTGCAGCGGGTGCAGGCGGCGATCGGCGCGGGCAGCTATCCCGACGTCGCCTACCTGTACGGCTCCTCGGCCGCCGAGATCGCCACCAGCCCGAAGACCCTGGTGCTCGACGGCCTGGTCGCCAGCAACCCGGGCGTGGTGTGGGAGGACTTCTGGCCGGCGGCGCGGCGGGCGCTGACCGTGGACGGCAGGATCGTCGGCATCCCCGCGCTGGTGGACAACCTGGCGATCGTCTACAACAAGAAGCTCTTCGACCGGGCGGGGCTCGGCTACCCGACGCCGCGCTGGACCTGGGACGACTTCCGCGCCGCCGCCAAGGCCCTCACCGTGCCCGCCAGCAGGCAGTACGGCTGGACCTTCCCGGTGCGCAGCGGCGAGACCACCGTGTGGCAGTGGGAGGCGCTGCTGTGGGAGGCCGGTGGCGACATCCTCGCTGCGGACGGCAGGCACGCCGCCTTTGCCGCGCCCGCCGGCGTCCGGGCGATGCGACTGCTGCGCGAGCTGGCGAGGGTCGACCGCTCGGTCTTCCTCGACCCGACGGCCTCGAAGATGGAGGAGCTGTTCGACGCCGGCAGGATCGGCATGATCGTGACCGGGCCGTGGGACCTGGCCGGCTTCTCCCACGTCGACTACGGCGTGCAGGTGATGCCGTCCTTCGGTGACCAGGCCAACCACCAGACCATCTCCGGCCCGGACGCCTGGGTGCTGCTCGACAACGGCCCGGCGCGGCGCCAGGCCGCCTTCCAGTTCGTGAGCTGGCTCACCGCCACCCAACAGGACATGGCGTACGCGCTGGCCACGGGGCACCTGCCGCTGCGCGTCTCCGAGACGAGGCTGGGCGAGTTCAAGCAGTACGCCGCCAAGACCAGCGGCATCGCCACCTTCGTCGCCAACGAGCAGAACGCGGTGAAGGCCCGGCCGACCACGCCTTCGTACCCGAAGATCTCCGCCGCGATCGAGGGCGCGACCAGCGCGGTGCTGATCGACGGCGCCGACCCCCGCAGCGCGCTGCAGCGCGCGCAGAGGCAGGCGAACGCGATCATCGCGGCGGGAGGCTGAGCGGTCGGCGTCAGCGCGGGCCGCGGGCGGGGACGACCGCTCCCAGCAGGGCGGAGATGGCGGCGGGCTCGAGCGGCCTGCCGAAGTGGTAGCCCTGGGCGAGCTCGCAGCCCAGGGCACGCAGCCGCTCGGCCTGCTGGCGCGTCTCGACCCCCTCCGCCACGGTCTGCAGCCGCAGCGTCCTGCCGAGCTGGAGGATCGCCCCGAGCACGTGGTCGTGGCCGCTCACGAACGAGCGGTCGACCTTGATCTGGTCGACGGGCAGGTTCTGCAGGTGGCTGAGGGACGAGTAGCCGGTGCCGAAGTCGTCCAGCGCCACGGCCACCCCGAGGCCACGCAGCACCTGCAGCTTCGCCGCGACGGCCAGCTGGTCGCGCAGGATCATCGACTCGGTGATCTCCACCACCAGCGCGCCGGGATCCAGTCCCGTGTCCTCGAGCGCCCCGACCACCTCGTCCACCAGGTCCGGGTGGTGGAGCTGCCTGGCGGAGAGGTTGACGCTGACCTTGAACGGCCGTCCGTCGCGGGCGCCGATCCAGTCCCTGGCCTGCCGGCAGGCCTCCCGCAGCACCCAGCGGCCCAGCGGCAGGATCAGCCCGCTCTCCTCGGCGACCGGCAGGAAGAACCCGGGCGGCAGCAGGCCCCTGGTCGGGTGCCGCCAGCGCACCAGCGCCTCGACGCCGACGATCTCCTCGTCGGCCAGGGAGACCAGCGGCTGGTAGGCGAGCACCAGCTCGTCGTGTTCCAGGGCGCGGCGCAGCTCGGCCTCCACCCCGATGCGGTCGCGCACCCGGTCCTGCATCGACGGCTCGAAGACCCTGAACTGCCCCTTGCCGTGCTCCTTCGCGTCGTACATCGCCACGTCGGCGTTGCGCAGCAGCTCGGCGGTGTCGCGCCACTCGCTCACCGCGGCGATGCCGACGCTTGCCTGGATCATCAGCTGCATCCCTGCCGCGTTCAGCGGCTGCCCCAGGGCCGCGATGATCCGGGCCGCGACCGTGCGGCCGATCTCGACCCCGCCCTCCTGCACCAGCACGGCGAACTCGTCCCCGCCGAGCCGCGCGGCGAGGTCGCTCTCGCGCACCGACGCCTGCAGGCGCCTGGCGACGACCACCAGCAGCTCGTCGCCGGCGGCGTGGCCGAGCGAGTCGTTGACCCACTTGAAGTCGTCGAGGTCGATGAAGAGCACCGCCTGGTCGCCGCCCGCCCGCATGGCCAGGTCGACGCGCTCGATGAACAGCACCCGGTTGGGCAGCCCGGTGAGCGCGTCGTGCTGCGCCTGGTGGCGGATGGTCGCCGCGCTGTCCATCGCCTGTTGCAGCGCCTTGCGCTCCTGCTCGAGCAGCTCGGTGCTGGCCTGGACCGAGGCTCGCTGCGCCCGCTCGAAGCGGTGCAGCAGCGCTCCGATCATCACGGCGGCGAGCAGCATCGCGCAGGCGAGGGTCAGGTCGGCGGTGCGTGCCGCCCGGGTGGCGCTGGCGTGCCGTTCCGCTGAGAGCTCGGAGATCGTCTGGCTGAGCTGCCGGAAGCGCGGCTCGGTGCCGCGCCACTCGAGCGCGAGCGCCTCGGCGGAGTGGCTCAGCGTCAGCAGGGCCAGCTCCTGGTCGAGGATGGTGTGGTAGCCGTCGCACAGCGACCGCAGGCGTGCCTGCGACGCGCCGGGCAGGGTCGCGGCGAGCGCGTCGATGATGGTCCGCTCGCCCAGGCGGATGGCGCCCACCTCGCGGGCGACCCTGACCGGCGCGTCGCGGTCGGCCAGCGTCTTCCACTGCAGGTCGCTCTCCTCGTGCAGCAGCGAGGCGAGGTCGCCGAGGCGCGCGACGGCGCGCGTCTCCGCGTCGCCGCGGCGGTGCAGCGCCAGGTTCTGGTAGGTGACGACGACGAGGATCACCACCACCACGGCGAGGGTCTGTGGCCAGCGCCAGTGCCGCCAGCCTGTCCCGGAGCGACCAGTCATACAAGGCTGATCGGCCGCAACGGCGCCGGGCTGAGGGCGCGGCGACGAAACCGCCGGCTCTACCCGGCCCGGCCCGGCCCCGGTCGGTGGCGCGCCGACCAGGGCCGGGCCGAAGGTGGCTCAGCAGTTCCTGGGTGCTGGCGCGCCGCCGAGGCGGTCGCCCAGCCAGCGCACCACGTCGGCCTGGGCCAGCGGGTGGGTCAGGACGTGGCCGCCGGCGTACTCCTTGAGCAGGGTCCTCACCCCCGCCGCGCAGTAGCGCTGGTGCAGGCTCGTCTCCACCCGCAAGGGGATGATCTCGTCGACCAGGCCGTGGAACTGCAGCAGCGGCGCCGACGGCGCGGTCGCGCCGAGGTTGTTGGCGTCGAGCACGGCCTTCCACTCGGGGCTGCCGATCGGGTTGACGTGCCCGACGGTGTAGTCCTCGATGCGCTTGCCTCCGAAGCGCAGCAGCCCCTCGGCCATGCCGACGTTGTAAAGGTGCAGGCCGGGGGTGCCGAGGCCGGGGTAGTCGGTGACCACCACGGCCCAGCCCTTGGCGAGCAGGTTGTTGACGGCGAACAGCTCGTCGAAGACGCCGCCGGCGATCGACTTGGAGGGCGCGCACTGGTCGCCCCAGCCCTGCGTCCCCGGCGCGTAGGCGACCAACGGGCGGGTCCCCGGGAACGGCGCGGTGGGGGACCGCGCGGGGGCAGGTGGAGTGCGTCATCCCGGCTCCTTCGTCGCGGCCGCCCAGTCAGGTGCCGGTCGCCGGAGGAGCGCGACGGCTGCTCACTCCCATACCCACTGTTACCGTCGGTAACTCACCTTGCTCCGAACCAATTGACAAGACGTTCTTGTCGGTTTACTTTCCGCCGTGGTGGATCCCCCCGAGGATTGGCTGATGAGCTCCTCCGAACTCCGGGCCGACGTGAGGCGCGAACAGCGAGTCTCCAGCTCCCTGCGAGCACGGCTGCTGGGGCAGGCCCGTGCCACGCTGCTGCGCAACGGGTCCGACGGCGTCGCGATCGAGCAGGTGATCGCGGCGGCCAGGGCGCGGCCAGCCGCCTCCTACCACCTCTTCCCCTCGACGGAGTCGCTGCTCGACGCGCTCGTCGCCGAGGCCGTCGGCGCGGGTGGGGTCGCTGTCGAGCGGGCGCTCGGTGCCCCCGCCGACCCGGCGCGGGCAGTGGCCGCGCTGGTGCGGCAGACCGTCCGGATGGCCGAGCGGGACCCGCTGCTCGCCTGCCTGGCCGCGGCGGGCCGCGGCGTCGCCGAGGCGGTGACGGAGGACTTCGGGCGCCGCGTGCTCCGCAACCTGAGCCGCGGGGTGTGGGTGGGGCGCTTCCCGGTCGCCTCGGCGCTGGTGCAGGTGTGCGCCATCCGTGGCGCCGTGCTCGAGGTGCTCCGTGGCCGGCTCTCCGGCCTGCTGCCCGCGGCCGCGGCCGACGAGCTGGCCGCCGGCGTGCTGCAGATGCTGGGCCTGCCGGCCGAGGAGGCCGTCGCCATCGCCGCCGAGCCGCTCGCCGAGGTCGTGCCGCCGTTGGCGGCGTTCGGGCCGCACCGTCGCGGCGCGCCACGACTGAGGCTCATCTCCTTGTAGCCGCCGCCGACCGGGCGGCGCGCTGCGCGCCGGGCGCTCAGGGATCCTGGTTGGCGATCGCTACGAAGATCCGGGTGAGCTCCTGGATCAGCTCCTCGAGCGGCGGGTTGCGGTCGCCCGAGACCCACTCCATCAGCAGCTCCCTGGTGCCGCCGGCCGCGACCAGCGCCGCCAGGTGGTAGTCGCGCCTGGCGATCACCCCGGCGTCGGCCTGCCGCTCGATCTCGGCCTGGGTGATGCGGGCGAAGCCGTGCAGGGCCTCCTGGCGGGTGCGCTCCAGCTCTGGGTTGATGCCGGTCATCTCGACGCAGACGACCCGCGCCCTGCGGGGGTCGTCGAGCATCCCGTGCACGAAGGCGCTGATGGCGGCGCGGGTGCGGCTGCGTGGCGACCTGTCCTGCGCGGCGGCGAGCGCGTCGAGCACCGCCTGGCCGACCTCGCTGACGATCTCCCCGAACAGCGCGTCGAGCAGTGCCTCGCGTCCGGAGAACTCCTGGTAGAAGTGCCTGGCGGTGACGCCGGCCTTGCCGCACAGCCGCTCGATCGAGGTGCCGTGGTAGCCCGCGGTGCCGAACAGCTCGAGCCCGGCGTCGAGCAACCGCCTGCGGCGCTCGGCGCGCCGCTCGTCGGGCAGGCGGCCGCGGTAGCGGCGCTCGACCGCCTGCCGCGGCTCGACGGCTTGGTCCATACCGCGCAGCCTACTCGACCGCGACGGCATGTTCCTCCACCGCGGCGCCGAGGACGGCGGCGAACCCGGCGGCCGAGGCCTCCCAGGTGAAGCGGCTGGCGTGCGCGCGGGCGGCGCGACCGAGGCGGCGCCGCCGCTGCGGGTCGAGCAGCAGCCGCTCGAGCTGCACGGCGAACTCGCCGGCATCGTCCACCAGCAGTCCCGTCTCGCCGTCGACCACCGCGTCGGCCACCCCACCGGCCGAGCGGAAGGCGACCGTCGGCGTCTCGTGCGCCGCGGCCTCGCCCACCACCAGCCCCCAGCCCTCCTTCAGCGAGGGCATCGCCAGCACCCAGGAGCGCGCCAGGATCCGGTGCTTGGTCGCCTCGTCGACGAAGCCGAGGAACTCCACGGTGTCACCGAGGTCGAGCTGCTCGGCGAGCGCCCTGAGCCGGCCCTCCCAGTAGCCGCGCCCGACGACCTGGACCTCGAGGTCCGGGAGGCGCTGGCGGATCTCGGCCGCGGCCAGCAGCGCGTACTCGACGCGCTTGTGCGGCACCAGGCGGCCGAGCACGCAGATCGACGGGTGGGGCGACTTGGCCGCCGCGGGTCGCGCCGGGACGTCGGCGCCGTTGTGGACCACCGTGATGGCGTCGGCGGCCACGCCCTGCTCGACCAGCTCGCGGCGGGTCGCCGCCGAGACGACCACGTAGCGGGAGCCGCGCTGCACGCGCGGGGCGAGGCGCGACTCGACCAGCCAGCCGAGCCGGCCGACGAGCCGGCCGAACACCACCGGCCACTGCTCGCGGTGCACGTGGTGGACCAGCACCACCACCGGCCGCCGGCACCACAGCCGGGCGAAGAAGGGCAGGCCGTTCTGCACGTCGACGACCAGGTCGTGGGATCCGAGGCGGCCGAGGGCGTGCAGCAGGATTGCGTGCAGGAACACGGTCAGGTGGCCGCCGCGCCGCAGCACCCGGACGCCGCCGCGCAGCTCCTCGGGCGGCGCGCCCGGGTGGGCGGCGCAGAGCAGCGTCACGGTGCTGCCACGAGCGGCCAGTCCGGCGGCGGCCTTCTCGACGTAGAGCTCGGACCCGCCGCCTTCGGGATGGCTGGTGTCGCGTCCCGTGAGGAACAGCACGGAGGATGGGGGTGGTGACATGCCGGCCGCCAGCCTAGGCTTCCTCTGTTACTGCAAGTAACACTATGATGGACGGTAGCAACGTCAGGATGCGCAGGTCAACCCGCGGGCTGGTGGAGCGGGCTTGCGCAGGAGATAGAATGGGCCCTGCCATGGCCACACCGATGAACACCGCCCGTACCCGGCAGGGCCGCCGGGTCGACGCCGCGAGCACCTTGCGGCGCGAGGCACGGCGGCGCGAGTTCCTCGACGCCGCCATCGAGGTCATCCGCTCTGCCGGGCCAGGTGCCTCGATGGACCAGGTCGCGGCGAGGATCGGCGTCACCAAGCCGGTGGTGTACCGCTACTTCGGCGACCGCAACGGGATGTACCGGGCGGTAGCGGAACGGTACTGCGGTGAGCTGCGCAACAAGTTCCGCGGCGCCATGAGCACCACCAGCGACCTGCGCTCCGTGGTGGTGGTCGCGGTCGACGCCTACCTCGAGCTGGTCGAGCGCGACCCGCAGGTGCACCGCTTCCTGATCCAGCCCCAGCCGCCCGGCCGTGGCGGCGACGGCCCGGCGATCACCCCGTTCATCCGCTCCGTCGCCGCCGAGATCGTCGACGCGCTGCGGCTGCGCCTGCAGGCCGCCGCCCTCGATCCCGAGGTGGCCGAGCCCTGGGGCCACGCGTTGGTCGGCATGGTGCAGGGTGCCGCCATCTGGTGGTCGGAGCACCGCACCATGCCCCGCACCCGCCTGGTCGAGCACCTGGTCACGCTGCTCTGGGTCGGCCTCGGCAGCGCCGCCGACGACATCCAGCTGGTCGAGACCGGCCCGGTCGAGGTGCAGGCGCCCGTGGTCGCCGCCAAGCGCCAGCGCAGGGCTTGAAGCTGCGGGGACCGCCCTCCCGCACACCCCGAACACCAAGCCGTGAGGATCCCGTCAGCCCTGCTCTTGGCACCGCGGACCCGCCGAACTGACCTGGGGGTCCAAGCATTGATCCCGCCGCAGCCACCTGGGCCAAACGAGGATCCGCCGAGACGACCTACCCGTGGCCCCGCAGGATCCCGCCGCAGCCACCTGGGCCAAACGAGGATCCGCCGAGACGACCTACCCGTGGCCCCGCAGGATCGCGCCGCAGCCACCTGGGGCCCAAACAGGGATCCGGCCAAAGGACCCGATGGGGGGGCCTCCGGGGGGGGAGCTGTCTTCGGGCTCCCCCCCGGATGAATCGGGTGCCCCGCCCGGCCGGTGCCGGCCTCCCGCGCATCGCTCCAGGTGGGAGAGGAGCTTGTCGGGGGTCCCTGGCGCCGGCCGGGCGGAGCTTCTCGGGGTCTGCTACCGCTGGCTACCGTGTCTCGGTCAGCCCACGCGCAGGCTGGCGTCGTAGGTGATCGAGGAGCCGCCGGCCTTCTGCGGCAGGTGGGTGGTCAGGTTGACGAGCGCGGCGATCGCGCCGGGGCAGCGTGCCGAGGGGCGCACCGCCGGGACGGCGAAGTCGTTGGCGACCAGCTTGCCCCCGAGCGATCCGTCGGGCTGGCCGGTGAACGGCGTCCCGGTCAGGGCACCGCTGGTGCCGGTGGTGAGGGTCGGGGTGAACGGCCCGATGGTGCACTTGAAGCCGAGGATGCTGGCGGTGCTGGTGACCGAGCCGGTCAGCGAGGCACCGATCTGGTTGTCGGGCAGCAGCGTGACCGGCCCGGCGAAGTCGCTGACCGCCGCGACCGTGGTGGGGATGGACAGGATGCCGACCTGGAGTCGGAACGGGTTGAAGGTGAGGTTGTCCTTCGGCAGGACCGTGCGCAGGCCCTGGTCGTCGAAGATCAGCAGTCCGCAGCCGCTGGCGCTGGTCCCGGAGGCGCGGGCGACGGGCCCGATCTTCAAGGTGCCGTTGCTGAGCTGGCTGGTGATCGGGGTCCCGCCAGTGGTGGGACACGGCGCCGCCGCCGATGCGCCGCTGGGCGCCACAGCGACCAGCAGGCCGGCGAGCGCGACCAGCAGCACGATGGCGACCGCCCGGCCGCGGCGGCGGCCTCCCTGCCTGCGGATGGCCGTTCGAGGGTCTGGCATACGGATCCCCCTCCTCTGGGATGGCCCGTGCGGGCCTTGTCAGGTCCGTCACCACGCACGCCGCGGCACCTTTCCGCGCGGTCGCGTAGATGTTACTGTTGGTAACAGCTACGTAGCGTAACATACAGGTCGGCGCGTTTGGCGAGCGCCCGTCGGACGCGAGCCAGAGACGCGAGCCAGAGAGGAGCACGCGTGCGAGATCTCTCCCTCCGGGTGCTGCTGGTGGTCGCGGCCGTCGCGCTGGCCGTCGCGTTCCTCGGCTCGCTCGCGCTGGTCACCAGCCAGAGCGGCGGCTCGAGCGCCAACGGCGAGCTGCAGGTCTACGGGGGCCGCTGACGATGGGCCGCCGCCTGCGCTACGCCGTCCTTGGAGTGGGGCTGTTCCTGCTGTTCTTCGCCGTGGTCGAGCGGCTCTACGCCTACCCGCGGCTGGCCAAGGTGCCGCTCGCCCCGTACAGCATGCCGCAGGCCGACGGCACCGGGACCTACTTCGACGTCAGCAAGCTCCGCGTGGTCGACGGCGCCACGCTGCGCAACACCCGGGTGGTCAAGGGCGACCGCAGCGCCGGCAGCGCCAAGGTCGCCGTCTGGGACCAGTTCTTCAACACCGTCGACTTGGGCGCTGGCAACCGCATCGACGCGATCCAGGAGCGCGTGGTGTTCGACCGGGTCACGGGCGAGGCGGTGCACTGCTGCGGCGAGCAACCCCGCCACGACGGCATCATCCTCACCTTCCCGTTCCCGACCAGGAAGACCACCTACCAGATGTGGGACACCAGCGCGCAGCGCAGCGCGCCCGTCAGCTTCGTGGACGAGGAGGACATCAACGGCCTGCGGACCTACCGCTTCGAGCAGCACATCCCCGGCGCGCACCTGCGCTCGATCGACCTGCCCGGACCGCTGGCCGGCCAGCCCGGCCTGACCAGCGTCCCCTCGGTCCTGGTCGACGACGACGACAAGTCGATCTGGGTCGAGCCGACCACCGGCCGCATCATCAAGGGACAGGACCACTCGCGGCAGACGATCCAGGACCCCACCACCGGCAAGGTCTTCCTGACCGCCTTCGACGCCACCCTCACCTACACCGACCAGACGGTCGCCAGCAACGTGGCGCTCGCCAATGACGACCTCAGCGGGCTGCGGCTGGCCCGGGTGGTGCTGCCAGGGACCTCCGCGCTGCTCGGCATCGTGCTGCTCGCCCTCGGCCTGCTGGTGCCGCCGCGCCGCACGGTCCCGCACGCGCTGCTGGCCGAGCGGCGGGTCAGGGGAGCGGCCCCGTAGCCCCTGCGCCCGCGCTGCTATCCTCGGGTCATGGCCACTCCTGACGTCGGCGCCAAGCCCCGCCTGCGTGGCGTCTTCCACCAGTACGCATTCTTCGTCTCGCTCGGCAGCGGCACGCTGCTGGTCCTGCTCGCCCCGACCACCAGGGCGCTGCTGGCCGTCGCCGTCTACGCCGCCTCGGTCTCCGGCATGTTCGGGGTGAGCGCCCTGTACCACCGCGGCGACTGGAGCGCGACCGCCGGGCGCTGGATGCGCCGCCTCGACCACGCCATGATCTTCCTGCTGATCGCCGGCACCTACACCTCGGTCGGCCTGCTGGTGCTGCAGGGCACCCTCGGGACCGTGGTGCTCGCGGTGGTGTGGGCCGGGGCCGCCGCCGGGATCGTGCTCGAGCTGGCCTGGACCAGGGCGCCGAGGTGGCTCAGGGGCGTGGTCTACCTGGCGCTCGGCTGGGTGGCGATCGTGGCGATGCCGCAGCTGTTCGCCGGGCTCGGCGCCGCGGGCGGGCTGCTGATCGTCGCCGGCGGGGTGGTCTACTCCGCCGGGGCGGCGGTCTACGCGCTGCGGCGGCCCGACCCGGTGCCTGCCGTCTTCGGCTACCACGAGGTCTTCCACCTGCTGGTGATCGCCGGGGTCGCCGCCCACTTCCTGGCCATCAGCCTGTTCGCGGTGGCCGCAGCCTGAGTCGTGAGGGGACCTGGCGTGCGCGGGCCGGGTACGCTCGCACTGCGGCCGGAGGCCCGCTGGCCGGGCGGCCCGGGCCGGATCCGGAGGGGAGGAGCTCGATGGACGACCAGAGCGCGATCGACCGCATCAACGAGCTGGCGCGGGAGGAGCACGAGCTGTTCCAGAAGGAGTCCCGTGGCCAGGTGACCGACGAGGAGCGCCAGCGGCTGGGGCGCCTCCAGGTCGCCCTCGACCAGTGCTGGGACCTGCTGCGGCAGCGGCGCGCCCGCCGCGACGCCGGGCTCGACCCCGACGACGCCACCGCCCGCGACGAGCGGACGGTCGAGGGCTACCTCGGCTAGCACCTCGGGGCAGCCTGGGCGGCCAGCCGGGCCGGGGGAGGCGATGGAGCAGCGACGGACCAGGGTGGCCGTGGTCGGGACGGGCGCGTGGTGGGGGCGTGAGCACGCCCGGGTGTTCTCATCACGGCGCGACGCCGAGCTGTGCGCCGTGGTCGGCAGGTCGGCCGAGCGGACCCGGGCGCGCGCCGGCGAGTTCGGGGTCAACGGCTACACCGACATCGAGGAGATGCTCGGGCGCGAGCAGCCCGACCTGGTCTCGCTGTGCGTCTCCAACGAGGGCCACTTCCAGCCGACCCTCGCGGTGATCCGCGCCGGCTTCCCGCTGTTCGTGGAGAAGCCGCTGGTGTTCGAGCTGGGCGAGGCCGACGTCCTGCTCGCCGAGGCGGAGGCCCGCTCCCTGTTCTTCGGGATCAACTTCAACCACCGCTACGCCCGGCCGGTGGAGCTGGCGGCCGAGGCGGTCCGCGCCGGCGCGCTCGGCGAGCTGGTCTTCGCCAGCTGGCGCTTCGGCGGGGAGCCGGGGACCAGCGCCCATCCCCACGCCAACCTGATCGAGACGCAGTGCCACGGCCTCGACATGCTCGAGCACCTCTGCGGGCCGGTCGACTCGGTGACGGCCCAGATGAGCGACAAGACCGGGCGCGGCTGGTCGACGCTGGCCGTCGCGCTGCACTTCGCGGGCGGCGCCGTCGGCAGCCTGGTCGGCAGCTATGACTCCTCCTACGCCTACCCGGAGACCCACCGGGTGGAGCTGAACGGCACCGCCGGGCGGGTCCTGATCGAGGACACGGTGCGCCGCTACAGCTTCACCCGCGCCGGCAGCGAGACCAGCGAGGTCTGGCAGGCCGGCTACTTCAACGACACCGAGCGCGAGTTCCACCGCACCTTCGACCGCCACGTCGACGCCATGCTGGCGGCGTTCCGCAACGGCGAGGACCCGCCGGTCCACGCGCGCGCCGGCCGTCGCGCCCTCGCCGTCGCCCAGGCGATCATCCGCTCGTTCGAGACCGGCACCCGCGTGGAGGTCCCACCGGAGCGGTGACCGCCACGCGGGCCCGGCACCGCTCCTACCGGAAGCGGCGGAAGAACGCGCGCACGTCACCGACCAGCAGGTCGGGGACCTCCATGGCGGGGAAGTGCCCGCCGCGGTCGAACACCGACCAGTGCTCGATGCCGCGCTCGGGGTCCATCACCCGGCGCAGCAGGTCGTCGGCGCCGAACTGGGCCATGCCCTGGGGCGCTGGCGGGGTGGTCGGCGCCGCGCCCCAGTCGCGGGGCGCGTGCGCGTTCTCGAAGATGAAGCGGGCCGCGGACGCGCCGCTGCGGGTGAACCAGTAGACACTGACGTTGGTGAGCAGCTGGTCGCGGTCGACCGCCTGGTCGCTCCCCTCCTCGAACTTCTCCGCGATCCAGGCGAGCTGGCCGGCGGGTGAGTCGGTGAGGCCGTAGGCGAGCGTCTGCGGGCGGGTCGACTGGATGTCGAGGTAGCCCTTTGCCTCGGCCCACCACCGTTGCGCCTCCGCCAGCCGCGCCCGGTCGTCCTCGGCCAGGCCGTCGGGGACCGGGAAGAACTGGCCGGCCAGCGCGACCGCCCGCGGCTCGGTGATGGTGTGGGTGGCGACGACGTGGTCGGAGTCGGCGGCGCCGAGGACGCCGGCGACGCCGGCGCCGATGTCGCCGCCATGGACGCCGTAGCGTCGGTAGCCGAGGCGGCCCATCAGCTCGGCGAACGCCGTGCTGCTCCGGGCGACCTCCCAGCCCGGCTGCCGCACCGGGGTGGAGAAGCCGAAGCCCGGCAGGGAGGGGGCCACCACGTGGAAGGCGTCGCCAGGGTGGCCGCCGTGGCCGCGGGGGTCGGTGAGCGGCCCGACGACCTGCGTGAATTCCACCACCGAGCTGGGGTAGCCGTGGACCACCAGGAGCGGCAGCGCGTCCGGCTCGGGCGAGCGGACGTGCAGGAAGTGGATCGTCTGGCCGTCGACCGTGGTGGTGAACTGCGGGAGCTGATTCAGCCTGGACTCCTGGGCGCGCCAGTCGTAGCTCTTGCGCCAGTGATCGGTCAGCTCCTCGAGGTAGGCGAGCGGCACGCCGCGGCTCCAGCCGCCGCCGGGCAGCTCGTCGGGCCAGCGGGTGCGGGCCAGCCGCTCGTGCAGCTCGTCCAGGTCGGCCTCGGGGACCTCGATGCGGAACGGGTCGATCCCGGTGTCAGCCATGTGGCTCCTTCCATGGGTAACGGGCGCCAGGCACCGTAGCAACCATTGCGGAACGTTACGTTCCGCGATAGCTGGTATCGTGAGGAAATGCTGGAGACCTCGGCGCGGCTGCTGCGCCTGCTCTCGCTGCTGCAGGCGCGGGCGGACTGGTCGGGCCCCGAGCTGGCCGAGCGGCTCGGGGTGACCACCAGGACCGTCCGCAACGACGTGGAGCGGCTGCGCGGCCTCGGCTACCCGGTGCACGCCAGCCCCGGCGTCGGCGGCGGCTACCGGCTCGGCGCGGGCGCCGCCCTGCCGCCGCTGCTGCTGGACGACGACGAGGCCGTCGCGGTCGCCGTCGGCCTGCGGACCGCCGCCAGCGGCAGCGTGACCGGCATCGAGGAGACCTCGCTGCGGGCGCTGGCCAAGCTCGAGCAGGTGCTGCCGTCGCGGCTGCGGCACCGGGTCCGCGCCGTGCAGGCCGCCACCGTCGAGATCCCGGCCGGCGGCCCGACGGTCGACGCCGAGGTGCTGACCGCGATCGCCGGCGCCTGCCGTGACCAGCAGCGGCTCCGCTTCGACTACCGCCACCACGACGGCTCCAGCAGCGTCCGAACGGTCGAGCCACATCGCCTGGTGCACAACCGCGGCCGCTGGTACCTGGTCGCCTGGGACACCGACCGGGAGGACTGGCGCACCTTCCGCGCCGACCGCGTCCGGCCCCGCGTCCCGACCGGCCCGCGCTTCACCCCGCGCGACCCGCCGGACGGCGACGTCGTGCGCCACCTGCTGCGCGGCGTCGGCGCCGCGACCTGGCGCTACCGCGCGCGGGTGACCGTCCACGCGCCGGCCGCGCGGCTCGCCGCACGGCTGCCGCCGGCGATCGGCGTGGAGGCGGTCGACGAGCGCACCAGCGTCGTCAGCGTCGGCTCGGACACGCCCGGGATGCTCGCGGTCTACCTGGGGATGCTGGACGCCGACTTCGAGGTCGTCGAGCCACCCGAGCTGGTCGAGCAGCTCCGGACCCTGGCCGACCGCTACCGCCGCGCGACCCCTCCGGGCGACGCGGTCGTGACCTCCGGGTAGGCTTGCCCGGTGGCTGACTGGTTGGACCCGGCGGGGATCGGCACCGCGCGGCTGCTGCTCCGCGCGGTCGCCGCGGACGACCTGCCGGCGCTGCAGCGCAGCCTGCTCGATCCCGAGGTGCGCCGCTACCTGGGCGGCCCGGTGGACGCGGGGCACCTGGCCGCGCGGCGGGCGGCGGCGGTGGGGGAGCGCGGCACCTTCGCCGTGGCGACGGAGGCCGGCGGGCAGGTGGTCGGGTTCTGCTACCTCGGCCGCCACCGCAGCGGCGCGGTCGAGCTGTCGTACACCTTCCTGCCGCGGCACTGGGGCCGCGGGTACGCCCGGGAGGCGGCCGCCGCCGTGCTCGCCTGGGGGTTCGCCGCCATTCCCGGCTGCGAGCGGATCGTGGCGGTGACCCAGGCCAACAACGCCCGCTCGCGCCGGCTGCTGCGGGCGCTGGGGATGCGCCCGGTCGACGAGTTCGTCGAGTTCGGCGCGCTGCAGGTCATGTACGAGGCCAGGGCGGGGGTGCGGCTGCTCTACGAGACGCACTCGACCACCACCGACAACGAGGCCGGCGTCGCCACCGGCTGGCTGCCTGGCCGCCTCTCGGCGGCCGGCCGCGAGCAGGCCCGCGAGCTGGGCCGGCGCCGCCGCGGGGAGGTCGACGTGGTGCTCGTGTCCGACCTCGGCCGGGCACTGGAGACCGCCGGGCTCGCCTTCGGCGGCAGCGGCATCCCGGTGCGGCGCGACGCCCGGCTGCGCGAGTGCGACTACGGCGCGCGCAACGGCACGCCGGTCGCGGAGATCGACGCGGACCGGGCGCGCCACCTCGACGACCCCTACCCTGGCGGCGAGAGCTACCGGCAGGTCGTCGAGCGGACCAGGGAGCTGCTCGGCGACCTCGCCCGCGACCACCACGGCGCCCGCTTGCTGCTGGTCGGCCACCGGGCCAACAGGTGGGCGCTCGACTGCCTGCTGCACGGCAACCTGTTGGAGGAGCTGCTGGAGGCCCGGTTCCGGTGGCGGGCGGGCTGGCGCTACCTGGTGCCCGCCGGCTGGGGGCAAGGGGAGGGTGAATGGACGAGCTGAGCGTCGCCGCGTACCTCGACCGGATCGGCGCGGCCCGGCCGGCGCGGGCCGACGGCGGGGCCCTGCGCGAGCTGCAGCTGCGCCACCTGCACGCGGTGCCCTTCGAGAACCTCAGCATCCACCTGGGCGAGGAGATCGTGCTCGAGGAGCAGGCCCTGCACCACAAGGTGGTCGCCCGGCGCCGCGGCGGCTTCTGCTACGAGCTGAACGGGCTGTTCGCGGCGCTGCTCCGCGCGCTCGGCTTCAAGGTGACGCTGCTGGCGGCGCGGGCCAACGGGCGCGACGGGCTGGGGCCGCTCTTCGACCACCTCGCGCTGCGGGTGGACGCGCCCGAGCCCTACCTCGCCGACGTCGGCTTCGGCCGCTTCAGCCAGCACCCGATCCGGCTGGACGGCGCCGCCGGGCAGGCCGACCCCGAAGGGGTCTTCCGGGTGGTCGAGAGCGTCGACGGCGACCTCGACGTGCTCCGCGACGGCGAGCTCCAGTACCGCGTCGAGCGGCGGCCCCGCACCCTGGCCGACTTCGAGCCCACCTGCTGGTGGCACCGGACCTCGCCACGGTCGCACTTCACCCGGTCGCTGGTCTGCTCGCGGCTCAGCGACGGCGGGCGGGTCACGCTCAGCGACCGGACGCTGATCGAGAGCGCCGGCGGCGAACGCCGCGAACGCCAGCTCGGCACGGACGACGAGGTGCTGGCGGCCTACCGGGACCACTTCGGCGTGGTGCTCGACCGGGTCCCGTCAGTTGCCCGCCGCGGGCCGGTGCCGGACGACCAGTAGGCCCTCCGGCAGCGCCTCATACACCCGCGGACGCGTTCATGACAGGGATGTCGCGGCGCGCTCGTCCACCAGGCCACGGCGACGCTCACCGTGCGGTAGAGATAGAGGGTGCCGTCGCCTAGGTGCTGCTGGTGGGCTTGCGGGCGACGGCTCCCCAGCCGAGCCCGGAGAAGCGCTCGAGCAGCTCCCGGGATATGAACAGGTCGTTGTCCAGCAGCTCGAAGTCGCCGAAGAAGCGCATGATCTGCTCGCGGGTGCGGGGGTGGACGCCGGCGCTCGCGCGGGAGTAGACGCTCCTGACCTGATCGGTGTCCGTCCGGCGCTGCTCGGCGTCGAGCATGTGGGAGATCACCAGGTAGCTGCCTGGCGCCATGGCGTCACGCAACCGGGCGACGGCGCCGAACGGGTCCTCCTCGTCCGGGATGAAGTGCAGGATCGCCACCAGCAGCACGGCAACGGGCTGGTCGAAGTCGATCAGCTGGCGGGTGGTCGGATCGGCGAGGACCTGCTCGGGCCGGCGCAGGTCGGCTTCGACCATGGCCACCTCGTCGGCCTCCGCCAGCAGCCCCCGGCCGTGGACGCAGACCACCGGGTCGTTGTCCACGTACACGACGCGCGCGTCCGGGACGATCGCCCTGACGACCTCGTGGACGTTCTTCTGCGTCGGCAGGCCGGTGCCGATGTCGAGGAACTGGCGGACGCCGGCCTCCCCGGCCAGGTACTCGGCGGCCTGGCGCAGGTAGGCGCGGTTGTACCTGACCCCGTCCCTCGCCTCGGGGAACGCCGCGAGGATCTGCTCCGCGGCGGCGCGGTCGGCGGAGAAGTTGTCCTTCCCGCCCAGCATGTAGTCGTAGACGCGGGCGACGTTGGGGATCGAGGCGTCCACCGCGCTGCGAGCTTGGTCCGCCACCGTGACCTCCGTGTCGTGCACCACGCCATCCGTGCCGGCGCCGAGGTCGGGATCGTAGCGGAGCGCGGCCGCCCGTGCAGACCCTTTCGATCGTGTTGACTTCGGAACACGGCATCTTGCGGTTGTGGGTGTACACGTGCCGATATGTTTGAATCTATCCCCACTTGGGTAGGGTTCGCACACTTTTCATCAACATCCAGCATCGCGTGGGTCGGCCGCGGTCCGGAGCGGGGCGCCTGGTCGTCCCCGTTGGGACCCCGATTTCAGATGTCGGTTCCAGCCTCCGGGAGGGTGACCATGCGAAGGCTTCTCGCTGCGATCGCAACGGCCGCGCTGTTCCTCCGCCTGGTCACGCTCGACAACGGCGATCCCAACAGCGACCACACCGACTGGGCCGGCCCGGAGGTCAGGTGTAGCTAGGAACGGCCGGCCGGCGGCGCGGAGGGCTGCCTGCGCGGTCGGTCCGCTGTCAGTATGGGCGGTGGCGTGATCGCCGGCGGCTGGTCGGGTAGCCCACCGCGCCGCCAGGGCAGTGGGGGGACGATGGCTAGCGGCGGCATGGTCGCGAGGGGCTGGGCGGTTGCGGCCATGGTGGCGCTGCTGCTGGTGGTGGGCGGGCTGGTGGCGGTCGTGGTCGGCAGCAACGGCGCCTTCTTCGCCGTGGTGCTCGACGCCGCGCTGAGCGCCGCCGTGGTGGCGGCGACGGCGTGGTGGGCGTTCACCACCCGCAGGGTGTGGAAGCGCCGCCTCAACGTCGCCTTGGCCGTGCTGGTGGCTGCCGCGCTCCTCGCGGTCCTGGTCGGCTTCGGCCTCGCCCAGGCCCTCGGGGTGGTGGCGCTCGCCGCCGGAACGCTTGGCTACGCGGCGGCGGCACGGCGGGCGCTCGCCACGGCGGCCCGGCGGGTGCCCGCGGGCCGAGGGGGGTCGGAGCGCGCTGCGGCAGCGGCGAGGCCCTGGCTCCTGGTCAACTCCGGCTCCGGCGGCGGCAAGGCGGGGCGCCTGGGCCTGGTCGCCGCGGCGCGGGCGCGCGGGGTCCAGGTGCACCTGCTGGATCCGGGCGACGACCCCGCGGCGCTGGCCCGCCAGGCGGTGGCGGCGGGCGCGGAGGCGCTCGGCGTTGCCGGCGGCGACGGCTCGCTCGGCCTGGTCGCCGCGGTCGCGGTCGAGGCCGACCTGCCGTTCGTGTGCATCCCGGTGGGCACCCGCAACCACTTCGCCGGCGACCTCGGGCTCGACCGCGCCGACCCGCTCGCCGCCCTCGACGCCTTCGACGGCCCCGAGCGCCGCATCGACGTCGGCATGGTCGGCGACCGGATGTTCGTCAACAACGTCTCGCTCGGTGCCTACGCCGACGTGGTAGCCGAGCCCGGCTACCGGGCCGAGAAGCTGGCCACCACCCACGCCGTCCTGCTCGGGGCGCTGCGCGGCGAGCGCGCCCTGCTGCGGCTCGACTTCCGCGACCCCGCGGGCCGGCGCTACCGCGACGTGCTGCTGCTGCTGGTCGCCAACAACGCCTACGAACTGGGCCGCGCCGCCGAACTGGGCGCCCGCGAGCGCCTCGACGACGGGGTGTTGCAGGTGTCGGCGCTGCGGGCAAGGACGGGGGCGGCGCTGGCCGGGCTCGCCGCTCGGATCGCCGCGCGCCGCGCCCCGCCGGGCGGCGACTGGGCGCAGTGGACCGCCACCGCCCTGCGCGTCGACGCCGGCTCCGCCGACCTGCCCGCCGGGATCGACGGGGAGGCCGTCGTGCTGCACCCGCCGTTGCAGTTCCGGGTGCTGCCGCGGGCGCTGCGCGTGCTGCTGCCACGGGAGCTCCAGCCGCGGCCGCGCGAGGTCCACCTGCACGGCTGGGCGACCGTGCGGCGTGTCGGGGCGATCGCCGTCGGCAGGGAGACCGGCCCGTGAGCGCGCAACGGCCGCGCCCGGCCGCCCCGTCGATGCCATCGCGCCCGCGCGGCGGCCGCCGCCGCGCGGGCGGGCTCGAGGCTATGGCCCGGATGGCCGCCCGTGCCGACCTGGCCCTGTTCCAGCGTGTGGCCGGCGCCCACAACCCGGTGCTCGACCAGGCCATGCCGGCGCTGTCACGGGCGGCCGACTGGTCGCGGCTCTGGCTCGGCGTCGCCGCGCTGCTGGCCCTCTCGGGCCGGCCGGCCTGGCGCCGGGCGGCCGCCCGCGGGCTCGCCTCGGTCGCCCTGGCCAGCACGAGCGCCAATGGGCTGGCGAAGCTGTCGGTCCGCCGTGTGCGCCCGCCGCTCGCCGCCGTCCCGCTGGCCCGCCGGGCCCACCGCGCCCCGGTCACCACCTCGTTCCCCTCCGGGCACTCGGCCTCGGCCGCCGCCTTCACCGTCGGGGTGGCGCTAGAGGCGCCGGAGCTGGCCGTGCCGGTCGGCGCCATCGCGGCCGGGGTGGCCGTCTCCCGCGTGTGGACCGGAGCGCACTACCCGGGCGACGTCGCCGCCGGGATCGCGCTCGGCACCGCCGCGAGCCTGGCGCTGGCCCGCGTCGGCCGCGGGCGCCGGGCGCGAAGGTAGCGCGAGGCTCCCGGTTGCGCGCGGGAGAGTGGAGCCGGCAGGACCACGTCAAGCGGCGATCCGCTGTTGCCGAAGCTACTGCTGAACAGCCGTCCAGTCGCCCGGATCGCCCATGCCTGGCATCACGCCCGAAGCGACCGTCGTGCTGCTGATCGTCGAGGACAGCCCGTCGGACCTCGCGCTCACCAAGCACGCGCTGGAAGAGTCCGGCATGCCGCTCACCCTCGTGGCCGCCCGCGACGGCGAGGAGGCCATGGCCGTGCTGCGCCGCGGCCGGCTGCCCGACCTGATCCTGCTGGACCTCAACCTGCCCCGCAAGAGCGGCCTGGAGGTCCTCACCGAGCTGGCCGGCGACGCGGAGCTGCGGCGCATCCCGGTGGTGGTGCTGTCGTCGTCGGCCGCGCAGAAGGACGTGCGCGAGGCCTACGACCGCAACGCCAACGCCTACCTGGTGAAGTCGCTGGACCTGGACGAGTTCGTGGGTGCGGTGCAGGCGCTGCGGCGCTTCTGGCTCAAGGTGGTCCGCCTGCCGACCCAGCCGACCAGCGTGGCGTAGCGCCGGCGAGCTGGGGCAGAGGGGCCTCGGGCGCTTCCGCCCAGCTCGACGATGCGATGCTCGTCGCCACGAGAAATACTTGTGGCCCTAATGATCAGGTCCCTATCATCAGGGCCATGGAACCCGACGGCGAGCGCCTCGCCGAGCTGCAGCGGATGGCCGTCCCGCACCTGACCGCCCTTGCCGGCCACCTGCTCTCGCGGCGCTGGAGCCGGCTGATGAGCCAGCAGCACGGCGTCACCATCGCCGGCGGCACGGTGCTGCTCCTGCTGGCGGGCGGTGGCGGGGCGACCCCGAGGGAGCTCGCGCGCCGCTGCTGGGTCAACCCGGCCACCATCACCGGGATCGTCGACACGCTGGAACGCGACGGCCTGGTCCAGCGCCGCCGGGACGCGGCCGACCGCCGCCAGGTGCGGCTCTCGTTGACCCCGCGCGGGCGCAGCCTCGCCGTCGAGGTCAGCGCGGCGATCCGGGTGCAGCTGCGGCCGACCCCGACCGAGCTGGACCCCGAGCAGGTGGCGGTCGTCAGGCGGTTCCTGATCGAGACGATCACGACGCACATGGAGGAGTCGGACGGTGACGAAGGCGCAACACCCGCAGGGGTCGAACGGCGCCGCGGTGGCAGTGCGTGACCTGGTCAAGCGGTACCCGAAGCGACCGAACAACGCGGTGGACGGGCTCACCCTCGAGGTGGCCCCCGGCGAGATCTTCGGCCTGCTCGGCCCCAACGGCGCCGGCAAGAGCACGACCGTCGGCGTCCTGACCACCAGGATCCTGGCCACCAGCGGTGGCGCCTGGGTCGGCGGCATCGACGTGGTACGCGACCCGGTGGAGGCGCGCCGCCGCATCGGCGTGGTGCCGCAGCGCAGCAACCTGGACCGCTCCCTCAATGCCAGGCAGAACCTGATCTTCCACGCCGCCTACCACGGCGTGCCCAGCGCCGAGCGGCGCGCCAGGGCCGACCGGCTGCTGCAGGAGCTGGGGCTGGGCGACCGCGGCAACGACAAGGTCGACTTCTACTCCGGCGGCATGGCGCAGCGGCTGCTGATCGCCCGCGCCCTGATGCACGACCCCGAGGTGCTGTTCCTCGACGAGCCGACCACCGGGCTGGACCCGCAGGCGCGCCTGTTCGTCTGGGACCGCGTCAGGGACCTGCGCGGGCGCGGGGTGACGACCCTGCTCACCACCCACGACATGGACGAGGCCGCGGAGCTGTGCGACCGGGTCGGAATCATCGACCACGGCAAGCTGCTGGCGCTCGACACCCCGGTGGCGCTCGCCAGGGGACTGACCGGTGAGGCGGTGCTCGAGCTCAGCGCCACGCCAGCCGCCGGCGACACCCCCTCGGACCTGGTCACCGCGCTCGGCGACCTGGACGGCGTCGAGAGCGTCGAGCAGGTGGCGGCGCCGTCGCCGGCGCTGCCGGCGGGCGTGCCCGGTGGCTTCGCCGCCTTCGCCGCCGCCGGCGGCGCCCCGCCAGGGGGCGACGGCGCCGGGGCGGCCGGCGACGGCCAGGCCCGCTTGCGGCTGTACCTGTCCAGGGAGCCGGCGGCCGTGCTCGGCCCGGCCGTCGCGCTGCTCGGAGGCCGCGGCGCCATGCTGAGCGACATCCACATCGGCGAGCCGACCCTCGAGGACGTCTTCATCAGCCTGACCGGAAGGGGGCTGCGATGACCGCGGGCAGCACCGCCGTGCACGCGCCACAGCGATCGGAGGTCGGCACGGCCACGGTCTTCGTCGCCCTGCTCTGGCGCGACCTGTTCGTCACCGGCCGGGAGATCTGGGTCTTCCTCACCCAGGTCGCCATCCAGCCGCTGTTCATGCTGTTCGTGTTCGCCAAGGTCCTCGGCGACCTCAGCTTCGTGCGCGCGGACTTCAGCCGGGTCCTGCTGCCAGGGATCGTGGCGCTGACCGCGTTCCTCACCGCGCTGCAGACGGTGGCGCTGCCGCTGGTGATCGAGTTCGGCTGGACCAAGGAGATCGAGGACCGGCTGCTCGCTCCGATCCCGACGCCGCTGGTGGCGGTGGAGAAGATCATGATCGCGACGCTGCGCGCGCTGTTCGCCGCGCTGCTGATGATCCCCGCCGGCGCCCTGATCCTCGACCGGATACCGTGGCGCGCCTCCGGGCTGCCGCTGCTGGTCCTGGTGGTGGTGCTCGGCGGCTGGGCCGGCGGAGCGATCGGGCTGATCCTCGGCACCTCGGTGCCACCGACCCGCATCAACATCATGTTCGCCCTGATCCTCACCCCGCTGCTGTTCACCGGGGCCACCCAGTACCCGTGGCCGCTGCTCGACCGCCTCCGCTGGTTCCAGGTGGTCACCGCGCTGAACCCCTTGACCTACTGCAGCGAGGGCGTGCGCGCCGCGATGGCGCCGAACATCCCGCACATCGCCCCGTGGATCTCCGTCGCCGTGCTCGCCGGCGCCGGCCTGGTGCTCACCGCCATCGGCATGCGCGGCTTCCGGCGCCGCGCCATCGATTGATTCGGGGTCATCGGGGTCGTCGGGTGGGATGCGCCCGCTGAGCCTCAGAGCCAGTCCAGGCGCTTGAACAGGAGGTACAGGCCGCCGGACAAGACCACCAGCAGCACCAGCGAGGTGGCAAACCCGGAGTGCTGGTTGAACCCCGGGTAGGGGACGTTCATGCCGTAGAAGCCGGTCACCGCGGTCGGCACCGCGATGATGGCCGCCCAGCTGGTCACCTTCTTCATGACCGAGTTGAGGCGGTTGCCCTGGATGGTGAGGTTGGTCTCGAGGATGGTGGAGACCAGGTCGCGCAGCGACTCGGTCCACTCCGTCGCCCGCAGCACATGGTCGTAGACGTCCTGGAAGTACGGGCCCATGGCCTGGTCGACCAGGCCGAGGTCGCGGCGCAGCAGGGTGTTGACGACCTCGCGCATGGGCAGCACCAGCCGGCGGAGCACCACCAGCGACTTGCGCAGCTCGAACGAGCGGCGCTGCACCTCGGCACCGTGGGGCCGCTCGTCGAAGAGCAGGTCCTCGAGGCCCTCGATGGCCTCGTCGAGCTGCTGCACGGTGGCGAAATGGCCGTCGACGACGACGTCGAGCAGCCCCCACAGCAAGAACCCGACGCCGTGGGCGGCCAGGTCGGCCGAGCCGTCCCAGCGGGCCACCACCGCGTCGATGTCGAACCCGGCGTCCTTGCGGACGGTGATCAGCGCCCGGGGGGTGACGAACGCGGCCAGCTCGCTGGTGGTGAGCCTGCCGCTGGCCGCGTCGAGGCCGACGGCGTAGGCGGTGAGGAACGCGTGGTCCTGGTAGCGGTCCAGCTTCGGCCGCTCGTGCTGCTGGGTGGCGTCCTCGACCGCCAGCGGGTGCAGCCCGAACTCCTGCGAGACGACTTCCATGTCGGCACGGTCGGGCTCGCACAGGTCCAGCCACACCACCGTGCCTGGCTCGTCGAGGTAGTCGGAGATCTGGGCGGCCGGGAAGTCCTTGGCCTCAAGCACCCCGTCGCGGTACAGCCGCGTGTGACGCATACCGTCAGCCTAGGCCGGCAGTCGCGAATCCGCCGTAGCCCAGGGCACCGTCCCAGGTAGCGTACGCCGACGGCGTTGGCGTGCTCGGCCAGGTGTGCGGGACCTGGGGCGGCGCGGTCGTGCCATGGCAGACTTTGGACGACTGTCGGACCAGTTCGGGGTTGAGGCCGACAGAAGGTGCTCGACGGCGACACGGGAGGTGCATGGCGGACCCGATGCGCGAGCAGCGGTTGGCGCGGGCGTTCGTCGAGTTCTCCGACACGCTGGTCGGTGACTACGACGTCCTGGACTTCCTGGTTCGGCTCTGCGAGCGGTGCGCCGAGGTCTTGGAGGTCGCGGCCGCGGGGGCGCTGCTCACCGACGGCCGCGGGCGGCTGGGGCTGGTGGCGGCGTCCACCGAAGCGGTCAAGGTGCTCGAGACCCTGCAGGTGCAACGCCGCGAGGGGCCGTGCGTGGACGCCTGGCGCCAGGGTGAGCGGGTGGTCGTGGCTGACCTTCGCCGTGGCGCGAGCCGGCGTTGGCCGGTGTTCACGCCGCGGGCATTGGCGTCCGGCGTGGTGGCGGTGTGCGCCTTCCCGATGCGGCTGCGGGGCGACCGGATCGGCGCGCTCAACGTGTTCCAGGTGGCGCCAGGAGCGTTCGACGAGGCGGCCCTGGAGGCCGGGCAGGCGCTGGCCGACGTGGCGACGATCGCGATCTTGCAGGCGCGGGCGGTGGAGGACGCGGCTCGGCTGGCCGACCAGCTCGAGCACGCGCTGCGGAGCCGGGTGGTGATCGAGCAGGCCAAGGGCGTCTTGGCCGAGCGCCTCGGGATCGACCCGGATGCGGCGTTCATGCGGCTGCGGCGCTACGCGCGCGTCCACGGGCTCCGGCTGACCGGCGTGGCCAGCCGGGTGGTGGACGGCTCGCTCACGCTCGAGGAGTAGGCCAGCGGCGCCGCGGCACGACGGCGCGGTGCACCCTCGATCACGCCTGGGGCGGCCACGCCGAGCGGCCGTTCGACGGACGGCGGGGTTTACGTCCACCGGCAGCGGGCGGATACTGGAACGGTCGGGAGCTCTCCCGAGCACGTGCAGGACGCCCTAGACCCGGCGCCCGCGACGGGCTGCGAGGTCCAGTGGGGCGGAAGCCATGGTCGAGGACCGCACGGGCGGCGTGCTCGGTGAGTTGGGCCGCATGCTGGTCGTGGCCTACCAGGTGCCCGAGACGCTGCAGCGGCTGTGTTCGCAGCTCACAGGCATGCTGCCGATCACCGGCTGCTGGGCGGTGATCGGCGACGAACTGGACGGCCAGCTGCGCTTCGTGGCGGCGACCGACCCGGTCGCGCGGCGCGTGGAGGCCTTGCACGCCGAGCTGGGCGAGGGCCCTTGCCTGGACGCCGCGTACACCGGGGAGCGCGTGCTGCTCCCCGACCTCGCCGCCGATGAGGCCACCGAGCGGTTCCCACGCTTCGCCGCCGGGGCGCTGGCCGCCGGGATCAGGGCCGTGTACAGCTTCCCGTTGTGCACCGCCGACCAGCACGTCGGCAGCCTGAGCTTGTTCAATGCCGCCCCCGCCGAGCTCGACGAGGTCGACTTGGAGCTGGCGCAGCTGCTGGCCGGCCTGGCCACCTCGTCGATCGTCGGCGCGCACCGCTACCAGCAGGTCACCAGGCTGGCCGCCACCACCCAGCAGCGGCTCACCGACGCGGCCGTGCTCGAGCAGGCCAAGGGGCGGCTCAGCGTGCAGCTCGGGGTCGATCCCGACAGCGCGCTCGGGTACCTGCGCCGCTACGCCACCGGCCGCCAAGTGTCCGTCCAGGCCGTGGCCGTGCAGGTCGCCACCGGCCGCCTGCGCCTGCGCCGACGCCGACGAACCCATGACCAGTGAGGCAGCGGGTGCCGGCGACCCTGCGCGCGAGCGACGGTCTCGGGGACCGTCGGGGAGTGCAGCCGCACGACGCAGCCAGACAGGAGCGCACATGACCACCTTCGACCCAGCGCCGACGGTCGGGTACGGGGACGGTGCCGACGGCAGCGCGAGCGGCCAGGCGGCGACCTCGCCCGCACGCCGCGGCAGTGACTACGCCGAGCTGTCCCGGCTGGTCAGGCAGGCAGGGCTGCTGGACCGCCGGCCGGGCTACTACGCCGCCAGGATAGGGCTGAACACCGCCATGCTCGCCGCCGGGTGGACCGCCTTCTTCCTGCTGCGGGACTCCTGGTGGCAGCTCGCCACCGCCGTGTGGCTCGCGGTCGTCTTTGCCCAGACCGCCTTCCTCGGCCACGACGCGGGGCACCGGCAGATCTTCCGCCGCCGCCGCCCCAACGACCTCGTCGGGCTCGTGCTCGGCAACCTGCTCATCGGGCTCAGCTACGGCTGGTGGGTCGGCAAGCACAACCGCCACCACAGCAACCCCAACAACGAGGACCTGGACCCTGACGTCATCATCGGCACGGTCGCGTTCACCCCCGACCAGGCGCGCGCCCGCCGTGGGCTCACCAGGGTGATGGCCCGCTACCAGGCCTGGCTGTTCTTCCCACTGCTCACGCTCGAAGCGGTGCACCTCCATGGCGCCAGCGTCAAGGCCGTGCTCCGCAACACGGTCAGGTCCAGACGGCTCGAGGCGCTCCTGCTCCTCGCCCACCTCGCCGGCAACCTCACCGCGCTGCTGCTGGTGCTCTCACCGCTGCGCGCGGCGGTCTTCGTCATCGTCCAGCAGGGCTTGTTCGGCCTGTACCTGGGCTGCGCCTTCGCTCCCAACCACAAGGGCATGCCGATGCTCACCAAGGCGGACGAGCTGGACTACCTCCGCCGCCAGGTGCTGACCTCCCGCAACGTACGCGGAAGCCGGCTGGTGGACTTCGCGCTCGGTGGCCTCAACTACCAGATCGAGCACCACCTGTTCCCGAGCATGCCCAGACCGAACCTGCGCCGCTCCCAGGCCCTCATCCGCGGATTCTGCCTGCAACACGGCCTCTCCTACCACGAGAGCACCGCCTTCGGCTCCTACGCGCAGGCGCTCCGCCACCTCCACGCGGTGGGCGCGCCGCTCCGTCCGGCGGCGGCCGACTGAACGCCACTGGGGCAGCCGGTCGGTGCGGCGATGGCGCGCGTCCTGGCCGGCGCGGACGATCGCCGCGCTCAGCCCGCCGACTCGACCAGGGTCGGTCGCTGCCCTGGGTGACCGTACCGGTTGCCTTCGGTGGCGAGCTCCCGAGCCAGCGCCACCCATACCTGGGCTTGGACGGCTTTCACTTCCGACCGTCGCAGATGCTTCTCGATGTCGATGTTCGAGCGCCCTTCCGGCGCCTCGATCTCCTCGAAGAGGCGCTCTGAGGCGACAATCGCCGCGTGGGCGCGCCGCATTGCCCCGTCCCAGGTCTGCTGATCGAAGTCGGTCACGCGGTGTTCCCCTCTTGGTCGGCCGGTTGGCGGTGTGGGTCAGGCGGCTCGTCGTGGCGCCGGCGCTGGGCCAAGGTCGGGCTGCCGGTGGCGGAGCGGGGTGCCGCTGGGTGGGGCGACCAGTGGCTGTGGCGGGCGTGCCGGCGCGCCGGGCCAGCTGGACGGCTGCTGGTCGCCGTGGCCGGGCTGGTTGGTGGGGCCGCTGAGCCGGTAGCCCACGGCCGGGCTCGACCAGGTCCTCGCCCAGGTCGCCGGCCACCGGGGGCCGTCGTGGGCATCGGGGTCGGCCAGGAACTCCGCGATGGTGCGGGCGGCGCCGCGGCCGACCTCGTCCTGCCGGTTGCCGCCGAGGCGGCCGAGCTCGCGAGCGACCTCGGCGGGCGCGCCGGTCAGGGCGCCGCCGGGGTGGACGACCACGACCTCGGCGCCGTTGGGGTACAGCGCCCAGCGGCCCTGGCGGCTGCGGGCCGAGCAGGTCGGGGTGCCCAGCGGGATCTCACCGCTGCGGTACGACGACCCCTGGGTGGCGAGCAGGACGCCGGTGAGCGCGGT
>WNFU01003606.1_pt1 | contig 34635 bp, 38 predicted proteins | sample 5400121 | NCBI WGS metagenome assembly WNFU01 (sample SAMN13153360, study PRJNA577476) | soil metagenome | isolation source: 100 cm soil or saprolite under grassland replicate 1 | place: USA:California | collected 2016-06-15
TCCCAGTGCGCGATGCGGTCCGCGAGGCCGGCGCGCTCGCGGCTGAGGCGGGTGAACTCCTGGTCGTCGCCGCGCTCGCGCGCCGCGCCGAGGCGGTCCTCGAGCATCCGCTGCTCGAGCTGAAGCAGGTTGAGGTCCATCGCCTCGCGCGAGCCCGGCTCGCGCTCCGCCGTCATCACGAGCTGGGTGATGAGCGAGACCAGCTCCTCGTCGTCGCGCGGCAGTCCCGAGAGCGGCGCCTCGAGGTGCCCCGCGAGCCACTCCCACGCCCGCACGGCTAGCGGCGAGGACAGATGCTCCGGCGTCAGCCGCTCGAGGAACTCCCGCCCCTCGCCAGGCTCCGCGATGCACATCGCCAGCAGCGCCCGCTCCTGAAGCTCGCGCGCGCTGAGCGCCTGGCGCTTGCCGTTGCCCGCCGGCGCGCCGGCGCGCTTCGGCTCGGCCTCGCGCCGCTCTGTGGCCGCGGCCGCACCCCCTCCCCCCTCGCGCTCCAGCCTCCGCCACACCAGCCCCGGGTCCGCGTCGAGCCGATCCGCGACCCGGCGCACCAGCTCGTCGCGCGAGATCGACTCCCCCATCGCGGCGAGCACCGGCATCACCTCGTCGAGCGTGCGATCGCGACCCGCCGGCGAGCTCATGTCCGCCGCCTCGAGCGCGGTCTGGACCTCGAACACCGGCAGGTCCACCGCCCCGGCGACCAGCCCACCGAAGCGCTCCGGCGGGCCCTGCGCCAGCATGTCCGCGGGGTCCTCCCCCGCCGGCATCGCCGCGACCCGCAGCCTCATCTTCTTCGCGCCCGCGACGCGCTGGGCGCGCACCATCGCGTCGCGTCCCGCGCGGTCGGCGTCCATCGCCAGCACCGCCTCCTCGGCGTGGCCCGCCAGCAGCTGGAGCTGCTCGGGCGTGATCGCCGTTCCCATCACGGCCACCGTCTCCTCGATCCCGGCCTGGTGCAGGGCAAGCACGTCCGTGTAGCCCTCCACCACCACGGCGCGTCCGGCGCGCGCGATCGCGGCGCGCGCCCGATCGATCCCGAACAACGTGCGGCTCTTGCGATACAGCTCGCCCTCGGGCGAGTTCAGGTACTTCGGCTTCGCGTCCTCGCCCATCCCCCGCGCCCCGAAGCCCAGCACGCGCCCGCGCGGATCGCGCACCGGGAACATGATCCGCGCCCGAAAGCGGTCGTAGAACCCACCCTGGCGGCCGCGCTGCACCAGCCCTGCGTCGTGAAGCTCCTGGACCGAGAACTTCGCCCGCTGCCCGCGCGTCAGCACCTGGTCCCAGGCGCTCGGCGCGAACCCGATCGAGAACGCGCGCAGCACCTGCTCCCCCAGTCCCCGCCCGGCGAGGTAGTCGCGCGCCTTCGCGGCCTTGGGCGACTCCCACAGGAAGCTGACGTAGAAGGCCGCCGTTCGCTCCAGCAGCTCCCAGAGCCGCGCCCGGCGCCGGCGCGCCTCCTCGGCGCGCGGGTCCTCAGCCTCGCGCTCGACCTCGACCCCGTAGCGCTCGCCGAGCGCCTCGACGGACTCGGCGAACCCCAGTCCCTCGCGCTCCTGGACGAACCGGAACACGTCGCCGCCCGCCTCGCACCCGAAGCAGTAGTAGAGCTTCTCGCGCGGATCCACCGAGAACGACGGCGTGCGCTCCTCGTGGAAGGGGCACAGGCCGGTGAACCGCTGCCCCTGGCGGCGCAGGTCGGTGTGCGCCGAGACGATCTCGATGATGTCCGCGGCCTCCTTGACGCGCTCGATCGTCTCGGTTGAGAAACGAGCCATCAGGTCACCTCGACAGTCAAGCCGGCCACCGGTGCGCCGCGCCCCCGCACGCCACTACAGCTTCGACTCCTCCGGCAGCGTGAGCGCCTTGAAGCGCGCGATGCAGTAGCGATCCGTCATCCCGGCGATGTAGTCGGTCACGCGCTGGGTGAGATCGGTGTCGGGGCGGCCGTCGGGGATCTCGTCGGGGTGCTCGCTGTAGTGATCGAACAACTCCCGCAGCGTGCGCTGCACGCGCTCGTGCTCGCTGCGCGCCTCGGGCCCCAGGTAGACGCGATCGAACATGAACTCGCGCAGCTGGCCCATCGCCGCCCCGACCTCCTCGCTCTGGGCGATGTCGCCGGCCTCGCGAGAGGCCTCGACCATGTCCCGCACCAATTTGTCGATCCGGCTCGCCCCGGTCGGCCCGAGTTGCTCGATCTCGGCGGCCGGCAGGTCATCGACCGCGATGATCCCGGCCCGCACCGCGTCGTCGATGTCGTGGTTGATGTAGGCGACGCGGTCGACGAGGCGCACGATCCTCCCCTCGAGAGTCCCGGGAAGGTCCGGCCCCGTGTGGTTGAGGATCCCGTCGCGGACCGCCTCGGTGAGGTTCAGCCCCGTCCCGCCGCGCTCCAGCACGTCGACGACGCGCAGCGAGTGGCGATTGTGCTGGAAGCGCCGGCCCGTGCGCTCCATCAGCGCCGCGTCGAGCGCCTCCTCCCCGATGTGGCCGAACGGCGGATGACCGAGGTCGTGGCCGAACCCGATCGCCTCGGTGAGATCCTCGTTGAGCCCCAGGGCGCGCGCCACCGTGCGCGAGATGCAGCACGCCTCGAGCGTGTGGGTGAGCCGCGTGCGGTAGTGGTCGCCCTCCGGGGCGATGAACACCTGCGTCTTGTGCTTGAGGCGCCTGAACGCCTTCGAGTGCACGATGCGGTCGCGGTCGCGCTGGAAAGGCGTCCGCACCGGGCTGTCGGGCTCGTCGTCGCGGCGGATCGCCGGGTACGACGGCGTCGCAAGCTCCCACAGGTACTCGGCCTCCCAGGCGCGCACGCGTTCCTCGAGCGGGGTGAGCGGGGGCGCTGACCGGTTGTTCTGACCGCTCGACATGACGCTGAGAGCATAGGCTTCGCCCGTGAGTGAAACCGCGCTGGTCACAGGCGCCTCCTCGGGCCTCGGCGAGCAGTTCGCTCGCCAGCTCTCCGCGCGCGGGCACGAGCTGATTCTCGTCGCGCGGCGCGCCGACCGCCTGGAGCGCCTCGCCTCCGAGCTGCCGGGCCCCGCGCACGCCGTGCCCTTCGACCTCGTCGCCGACGCCGCGGGCCTGAAGGCGAAGGTCGGCGAGCTGGGGCTGGACGTCGACCTGCTCGTCAACAACGCCGGATTCGGGACCTACGGCCGCTTCCCCGAGATCGAGGCCCAGCGCGACGCCGAGCAGGTGCGCCTCAACTGCGAGGCGGTCGTCACCCTGACTCATGCCTTCCTCCCGGCGATGCTCGAGCGCGGTCGCGGCGGGATCATCACGGTCGCCTCGACGGCCGGCATGCAGCCGCTGCCCTACGAGGCCGTGTACTCGGCCACCAAGGCCTTCGCGCTCACCTTCACCGAGGCACTGTGGGAGGAGCTGCGCGGCACCGGCATCCGCGTGCTCGCGGTCAACCCCGGCCCGGTCCCGACCGAGTGGCAGCAGGTCGCCGGTCACGACGACGTCAGCGTCGTCCCCGGCAAGATCTCGGCCGAGCAGTGCGTCGCCGAGGCGCTCGTGGCCTACGACCGCGGCCGCCGCTCGGTCATCCCCGGGCGGCGCATCCGCTGGTTCCTCCGCGTCACGAAGCCGAGCACGCGCGGCCTCCAGCTACGCATCACCGAGCGCATGTACCGCCCCGAGCAGGGCCGGCTCTCGGACTGACGCGAGTGCCGCGGCCCGACGCCTAAGCGGCGGGCCTGAGCCGCACGTGCGCGTGGTGCTCGAGAACGTCCGAGATCGCACGCTCGACCTGATGCAGCGCGCGGTCCGAGGCCTGAGGCGCGTCGGCGAGCGGGCGCCCCAGCGCCTCGACCATGAATGCGTGCGCCTCGTCGGAGAGCTCGAACGACCCGCCCTCGCACGAGAAGCACACGACGCCCCCCGCCGCTCCCGAGAACCCGCTCAGCCCGTCGCCCTCGCCGCAGCGCGCGCACGAGGCAAGCTCGGGTGAGAACCCCGCCGCGAGCGCCAGCTTGAGCCTGAAGGCAAGCCCGGTCGCGAGATCGGCGGCCGGCGCCACCGGCCCTCCCTCGCCGTCGAGCAGCTCGAGGTAGCGGCAAAGCAGGCTGTAGGCATGCGGATTGGGCTCCGCCGCGTCGCACAGCCGCAGCACGGCGTCGCAGGCCCGCGCAGCGGCGTTCAGCGCCGGCCCGCTGTCCCGCAGGCGTGGATGCCCCGCGACCGTCGAGGCGCCGGTCACCGTGGCGAGCTCGCCGCGGCCCTCGTAGAGCACCATGTCGAGCCGGAAGAAGGGCTCCAGCCGGCCCCCGAAGCGCGACCTCGGACGCCGCGACCCCTTGGCGATCGCCCCGATCCGCCCCCGGGTCGCGCTGTAGAGGTGAAGCACGCGATCCGCCTCGCCGAAGCGGATGCTGCGCAGCACGACAGCCTGCGTCTTGAAGCTCCCGGCCAAGGGCTAGAGCCAACAGGAAGGGCCGGACGGAGTGGCCGGACGGGCCGCGCTACGCAGCCTGGCGCACCGCGTCGCGGATCGCCGCGGCGGTCAGCGTCGCGGCGAGCGTGCCGACCACCGCCCGCGCGAAGCGATCGGAAGGGCCGGTCCCCGAGGCGAGGCAGAAGACGACGTCCCCGTCGACGTCGGAGAACACCGGATCGATCGCGCGCGCCACGCCGCCGCTCGCCATCCGCGCGACGCGCGAGCACGCCGGCTTGTCGAGCGCCGCGTCGGTCATCACGCAGATGAGCGTCGTGTTGCGCTCCCGCATCCCGGTCCACTCCGGCGGCGCCTCCATCCCGACGATCAGCTCGGCGGTCGAGACCATCTCGCCGTCGTCGCCGCGCGGGCCGGCGAGCACCGTGGCGTCCTCGGCGAGCACGTCGCCGAACGCGTTGACGACCGCCAGCACGGCAACGGTCTCCCCGCCGCCCGCGCGTTCCGCCGCGTAGCCGACCCCCGACGCGACGCCGCGCTCGCGCCCCAGGATCTTTCCCACCGCCGCCCCGCTGCCCGCGCCGACCCGCCCGCGCTCCGGCACGCCCCCGGCCGCCGCCTCGCAGGCCGAATAGCCCGCGTCGGGGCCCGGACGCGCGCGAGGATCGCCCTCCCCGAGGTCGTACAGCGCCGCCGCGGGGACGATCGGGACGAGCCCGCGCGGGGTCGCGTAGCCCCTCCCCCGCTCCTCGAACCAGCGAGCCGCGCCGTCCGCGGCCGCGAGGCCGAACGCGCTGCCGCCCGCGAGCACGACCCCGGTGACCTCAGCCGTGCCGGCGAGCGGACCGATCGCCTCGGTCTCGCGCGTCGCCGGGCCGCCGCCGCGCACGTCGATCCCTCCACGCGTCCCCGGCGGGGCCAGCACCGCGGTGGCACCCGTCCGGCCCTCGGCGTCGCTCCAGTGGCCGACCTCGAAGCCCTCGGGAAGCGGAGCCGGATCGCTCATCCGGGCGTCCTCAGCGCGCCGCGACGCCTGCGGCGCAGCCGCGTCTGGCAGCCGGGGCAGAAGTACGTCGAGCGCCCGGAGACGACGATGCGCCGGATCGCCTCACCGCAGCGCGGGCACGGCAGCCCCTCGCGCGCATGGACCAGGAACTCGTCCTGCATCGTCCCCTGCTCGCCGCGCGCGTCGCGGTAGTCGTCGACCGACGCCCCGCCGTTGGCCAAACCGGCCTCGAGCGTCTCGACGATCCCGGCGCGAAGGGCCTCCCAGTGCTCGGGGCGCATCGAGCCGGCGGGGGACATGGGATGCAGCCCCGCCCGGTGCAGCGCCTCGTCGGCGTAGATGTTCCCGATCCCCGCGATTCCGGCCTGGACCATCAGAAACGACTTCAGCGGAGCGCGGCGGGCGGCGGCCAGCTCCCCGAGCGCCTCCGCGGTGAGCGCCTCCGAAAGCGGCTCGATGCCGGCGCGCGGGCCAAGGTAATCCTCGAGCTCGGCGTCCTCGAGCACGACCCCGGTCCCGAAGCGCCGCGCGTCGGTGAACAGCAGCCGCCGTCCGTCGTCGAGCTGGATCGTGACGCGCAGGAAGCGCGCCTCGCCCGGCCCGTCGGCGAGCACGAGGTTGCCCGTCATCCGCAGGTGCATGACCAGCGAGCGTCCGCCCTCGAGGCCAAGCAGCAGGTACTTGCCGCGTCGCCCGACCGCCTCGATCAGCCGGCCGGCGCAAGCCTCCTCGACCCGTCGCACCGGCACGGGCTCGGTCCAGCGCGGATCGAGGACGTCGAGCGACTCGATTCGCCGCCCGACGATCTCGGGCTCGAGCTGGCGGCGGATCGTCTCGACCTCGGGGAGCTCGGGCATGCCCTCCGTTCTAGCAGCCGCCCCACACCGGGCGAGCGGCAGCTCGAGCTACGACTTGACCAGGTGGTGGAGCTCGGAGAACTCGTAGGTCGGCGGCCCCGCCGGGGTGATCCCCTTCTCGGAGAGCACGGCCTGGAGCGCGGGCATCAGCCGCTCGTCGCGGAACTTCTCGAACGCCTCCTGCGACTCCCAGACATCGACGATGCGCACTCCGCCACCCTCCATGGCGCTCGCAGTGTGGACGATCATTCCGGCGGGTGGATCATTTTCGACGTCCAGCTTCGCCGCCACCGCGTCGTAGATCTCCGGAGTCGACTGCTCGACCCGGTTCTCCATCAGCACTGCCATCCCGCTCCTCCTTTTGCTCGCTTGCGCCGCGAGCATATCCCCCGATCCGCGTTACCTGGAGACCGCCCGCGGGTGGGACTTGAAGTACACGCTCTTGATCTCCTCGCCCGACAGGTGTGTGTACATCTGGGTGGTCGAGATGTCGGCGTGGCCGAGCATCTCCTGCACCGAGCGCAGGTCGCAGCCGCCCGACAGCAGATGCGTCGCGAAGGTGTGGCGCAGGGTGTGGGGGCTCATCCTTCCGTCGAGCCCCACGGCCCGAGCGTGGCCGCGGATGATCTTGTAGAGGCCCTGGCGGGTCAGCCCCCCGCCGCGCTGGTTGACGAACAGCTTGCGTTCGGTGCCCGACCCGACGAGCTTCGGGCGCCCCGATCGCAGGTAATGCATCACCGCGGTGGCGGCCTGGCTGCCCAGCGGCACGATCCGCTCCTTCGAGCCCTTGCCGATGGCGCGCACGAACCCGCGCTGGACGTCGACGTCGCCGACCTCGAGCCCGGTCGCCTCGGAGGCGCGCAGCCCGCACGCGTACATCAGCTCGAGCAGCGCGCGGTCGCGCAGCGCCGCGGGCTCCGAGCCGCGCGGCGATTCCAGCAGCCGCTTGACCTCGCCGTGGCTCAGAACGTGGGGCAGCTTCTTGCCGCGGCGCGGTGCGGTCAGCGCCGCGGTCGGATCCTCCGACACGAGGTCCTCGCGGCGCAGGTGCTTGTAGAAGGAGCGCAGGCATGCCACCTTGCGGTGGATCGTCGCCGCCGAGCACGGGGGCCTTCCGTTTCCGGATGCGAGCTCGGCCGTGAACTCCGCGACGTCGGCCGAGCTCGCCTCGATCGCGCCAACCCGGCGCTCGGCGAGGAACTCGCCGAACTGGAGCAGGTCGGTCCGGTAGGCCACGAGCGTGTTGCGGGACAGCCCACGCTCGAACTCCAGGTAGGCGAGGAAGTCGAGCACGAGCGCCTCGAAGCGGGCATCGGGACGGTTCGCGGGGACATCGTCGCTCGGGGTGATGGCTGTCGCCATGCCCCGGGGTTCGCCGCGCTCGCGGCCGATCCCTGCCGCTGGGATGATCGATTCCCAATCCGCGGGGATTGGGGATCGATCGTCCGGGCTGGCTTACGCGCCGCCGTCGCGCAGCATGTCGCGCAGAAGCAGCAAGGCGATCAGCGACTTCGAGTCCGTGCACTGCTCGATCGCCGCGTCCAGATCGTCGAGCGGCCACTCGACGACCTCGATGCGCTCCCCCTCGTCGGCCTGGGCATCGGCGTCGGACAGCTCTGTGGCCACGAACAGCTGGACCTCCTCGTCCGCGAACCCGGGACTCGTGTAGAAGCGCTTCAGCTCCCGCCAGCTCTCCGCCCGTTTGCCGATCTCCTCGGCGAGCTCGCGCTTGGCGGTCTCGAGCGGGCTCTCGCCCTCGACGTCGAGCTTCCCGGCCGGCACCTCGAGCAGGGCGTCCTCGCCGACCGGCTCGCGCGGCTGGCGAACGAGGTAGACGAAGCGCTCGTCGTGGGCCACCACCCCGACGGCGCCCGGGTGGGCGACGATCTCGCGCTTGGCCGTCTCGCCGTCGGGGTAGCGAAACTCGTCGACGCGCACCGAGGCGATCTTGCCCTCGTAGACGCGCTCGCTCGAGATCCGCTCCATACCGGTGTGCTCTCCTACCCGCCGGTCGCCCTCGCAAGCGCGCGACCGGCTGCAAGCGCCGCCGCGAAGAACAGCGCGTCGTCGGCGAGCTCGCGGCCCATCGTCGCGGTCGGCAGCCCGCTTGCGGCGTAGCCGTCGAGGTCGACGGGCTCGACCGCGAGGTCGTGGCGGTCGCGGCACACCTGGAGCAGCTCGTCGTAGGCGCCCGGCCCGTTGTCGGTCGTCGGCCACAGCTCAGCGTCCACCTCCGGCACCGGGACCCGCACCCCCGCCAGCAGCAGCCCGAGCACCGAGCGGCTGTGATGACTGAGGCCGAGATGGCGCGGGCGGGGATCGCCGCTCGACAGCCGCGGCGCCACGAGCGTCGGTGCGCCGAGCGCGAGCGCCGCGTGCGCTGTCTCGAGCGCCGCCATCCCGCCGTGGCCGAAGCGGGTCGCCGACCCGAGGATTCCCGGCCCTGGCCCGGCAATCACCGCATCCCACTCGAGCACCGAGCTCGCCGCGTCAAGCGCCCCGACGACGCTGATCGCCTCGCGCTCGCCGCCGTATGCCGGCCCGGCGGTGACGTGGCCCGCCACGAGGCCGCGCGATCGCAGCTCCGCGACGTCGCGCGACATCGCGCCCGGTAGGGCGCCGCCGGCCGTCTGCACGTAGCCGATGCTGGAGTCCGGCGCCTGCTGACGCGCCGCCCACGCTGCCGGGGCCAGATGTCCGTGCACGGGGATCACGAGCACGGGCGGTCGGGGGCCCTCACGTATCGCCCCCTCCGGCGCCTCGGTCGGCTCGACGGGGTGTTGAAGCGAGGTGTAGTTGAGCTTCATCACGTGTCCCGCCCCGGATCCGCCGCCCGCGAGCCCGCGAGTCAGGTTGACGTGCACGACGTCGAAGCCTCCCGATCCGAGACCGAGGTCCTGCGCCTCGACGTTGACGATCACCTCGTCACCGGATTCGATCTCGCCGACCAGCCCGGTGTCGGCCCACGCGCGCCGCTCGGCCCCCTCGATCTCGACCACCAGGGGGTCGACTCTGACTACGACGCCTCTGCGCAGCTTCAGCACGCCACTACCCGGCGCCCGCGCGGCCGGCCGCCTCGCCGACGATCGCCTCGGCGACCTCGAGCATCTCGACGATGCGCTGGGCGGCGACGCTCTCTTCGGGTGTGTGGTTCGCCTCGGTCCCGTTGGCGAGCAGCAGGGCCTCGAACCCCGCGGCGATCAGCGCGTTGGCGTCGCTTCCCCCGCCCGTGGAGATCTCGCGCGGCTCGTAGCCGCGAGCCTCGAGCGCCGCTAGCCCCACGGCCAGCGCCGCCGAGTCGCGCGGCATGCGATAGCCGCGAAACATCTCGAAGCTGTCGATGCTGAGATCGCAACCGTGCTCCCCTGCGGACCATGTGCAGGCGTCGATCATCGCCGCGATCGTCTCCGCGGCCCGCGACTCGTCGATGCTGCGCGCCTCTCCCTCGATGCGGCACCGCCCCGCCACCACGTTGGCCGCGGTGCCCCCCTCGATCGTGCCCACGTTCGCGGTCGTCTCGTCGTCGAGCCGCCCCAGCTTCATCTCGGCAATCGCCGCGGCGGCGGCGGCGATCGCGTTGCGTCCCGCCTCGGGGCGGATGCCGGCGTGCGCCTCCTCGCCGCTGAACTCGGCGACGAGGCGCTCGTAGGTAGGCGCGGCGACGATCAGCTCGCCGATCGGGCTCGCGTGGTCGAGCACGAAGCCGTACGCGGATCGCAGCGATTCCACGTCGAGGGCCTTGGCGCCGCGCAGCCCGTCCTCCTCGGCGACGGTGAACACCAGCTCGAGCCCGATCGGCGGCGGGTCGGCTGCGTGGCGGGCGGCGAGCTCGACGAGCACGGTCACGGCGGCCTTGTCGTCCGCCCCGAGGATGGTGTCGCCCCGGCTGCGATAGACGCCGTCGGAGAGCTCGACCTCGACCGGCCCGTCGTGCGGCACCGTGTCGAGGTGCGCGCAAAGCATCACCCACCCGTCGCTCCGGCCCGGGACTCGGGCGACAAGGTTCCCGGCGCCCGCGCGGGCCGGCCCGGCCGCCGGGTCCTCGGTCACCTCGACGCCCAGCTCCCGCAGCTCGGCGATCACCGCGTCGGCAACCTCGCGCTCGCCGCCCGTAGGGCTCGGTGTCTCGCACAGACGGACGAAGCGGTCGAGGAGGCGCCGGTGATCGCTCACGGCGGACAGGCTATGCGGTCCACTCGCTGTGGAAGGATCGCGGGCGTGTCGCCGCGAGATGCCCTGAAGATCTGCTTCAGGCGCGAGCACCTGCGAAAGACCGTGAAGATCGCGCTCGTCGTCGGCACGATCTTGACCCTGATCAACCAGGCCGACGTGATTCTGAGGGGTGACGCGACGTCCATCATCTGGGTGAAGGCGGGGCTCAACTACTGCGTTCCGTTCATCGTCTCGAACCTCGGCCTGCTCGCCGGGAAGCGAGCCGAGGCCGAGCGGGACCGGCGGGCGGCCGCGCCCCTTGACTCCCGGACGAGATCTGAATAGCGTTCCGCCGCGCCGGCGCCCTGTTACGGTGCCGCCCTGGAAAGCGATCAAGACAGGAGCGAGAGATGGCCTACCAACTCAGCGGAACGTACGTAGCCCACTGCGACTGCAAGCAGATCTGCCCCTGCGCGGTCGATGGCCCGCCGACGGGCCCGGACGGCCAGTGCCACGGGCTGCTCGTGTTCGGGATAAAGGAGGGGAACCTCGACGACACCGACCTCTCCGGCATCAACACCGCGATGTCCTACTTCGCTCCTTCGAACATCGGCGCCGGCAACCTGCGCATGGGCCTCGTGGTCGACGAGGGCGCGTCCGACGAACAGGTAGACGCCCTCGAGCGCATCTTCAGCGGCAAGGAAGGCGGCATGTTCGAGGGGATCTCCCCCCTGGTCAGCGATTGGCGAGGCGTCCAGCGGGCGCCGGTCAGCTTCTCGGACGGCGACGAGCCGTCGGCGAAGATCGGCGACACCGACATCAACTTCGAGCCCTTCCGCGATGCCGAGGGGAACCTGACCCAGTCCAGCAACGCGGCCTTCGGATTCGCGCCGGTGTTCACCATCGGCCAGTCGTCGGGAAGCTCCGGGGCGTTCGGCGACTCGTTCGAGGCCAACTACGGCGAAGCGGCTGATTTCGAGTACAGCTCGTAGCGCATAGCCGACAATTGGTCGGCACCCCGTGATGGAGTCCGGCGCAGTTCGACGAGCACCGCCGCTGCCCGAGCTGATCAGGCTCGGGCTGATCGGCTTGCTGCTCGTCCTCGCCCTCGTCGGCTGGCTGGTCACCGACGAGCGCATGGCGGGGATGGAGGCCGGGCCCGGAACCGACCCGGGGACGCTCGGCTTCTACGTCACGGTCTGGGTCGTGATGATGGGCGCGATGATGTTCCCGTCGATCGCCCCGATGGTCGTGATGTACGCGCGGATCCAGGAAGGCAACCGCGAGCGAGGGAACACGGTCCAGGCGGGTGCGACGACTCTGTTCGTCGCCGGCTACCTGGTCACGTGGACCGCGGCCGGGCTTTTCGCATACGCGATCATCGAGACCGGCAGGGCGCTCGACATCGGGGCGCTCTCCTGGGATCGCGCGGGCCCCTACGTGGCCGGCGGCGTGATCGTAGCCGCGGCGATCTACCAGCTCACCCCGCTCAAGGACGCGTGCCTGACCAGATGCCGAAACCCGCTCATGTTCGTGATGCAGGCGTGGAAGCCGGGCCGGCTCGGGGGCCTGCGGATGGGCATCGAGCACGGCGGCTGGTGCGTCGGGTGCTGCTGGGCGCTGATGGCGGCCCTGTTCGCGCTCGGCGTGATGAGCGTCGGCTGGATGGCGTTCATCGCCGCCCTGATCGCGATCGAGAAGCTGGTGCCCTGGAAGGCGGTGGCCAACCGCGGCATCGCCGTGCTGCTGCTCGTCCTCGGCCTCGTCGTCGCGTTCTCACCCCAGGACGTCCCCGGCCTCACCGTGCCCGACTCACCCGAGGCGGCGCGCGCGATGGACCCGATCGGGATGGAAGGGGGCTCGACGGAGGAGTCGGGGGCCGCGCCGGGCGCGAACACGAACGGGGGGACCATGGGCGGCGGGATGGACGAGGAAGGCATGGGCGGCGGCGGCACGGGCGGCGGCGCCCACTAACGCGGCGGCGCCCGGCGGTCGGCCGGCCTGACTACTCCGACCCCCGCGCCGGTGGCTATGCGCTGCGGGTCCTAGTAGGCGTCGTATCCCTGCTTCGAGAGGAAGAACCCGTGCCCGGTCCTGGAGTCCTCGCACGTCATCCCCTCCTCCTCGCTCGTGCAGGCGTAGGGCCCGACCTCGGAGCTGGTCCCATAGTCCAGCGTGGCTTCGCCGCCGAGCGCCGTGTCGCCGGCACAGACCAGCGCCGCGTGGCCGCGTCCCGAGATCTCGAGCCCCTGACCGAAGTCGGTCGGGCATCCGGGCGGCGGAGGCGGGGGCTCCCAGGAGCGCTCGGCGATGTCGCAGCGCACGTATTTCGGGTCCATCACGCAGCCGATGTTCCCGCTCGGCGACGAGAACGACGTCAGGGCCTCGGCCTCAGGCTCGGGCGGGTTGTCCGTCGTTACCGCACCTTCGCCCGATGGACTCACCTCGCTCTCGAAGCGGACCTGGTCCACACCGCTCTGGCAGCTGACGACGAAGAAGCTCGCGGCATTTCGATCCTCGATCGTGGTATCGCAGTCGTAGCCCTGGGCGGTGCACTCGTTGGCGCCACCAGGGGTCTCCTCGACGCAGTCGTCCCGCGACAAGACGTCACCGGCGAGCCCGGACACCACGGAGCAATCTGTCGCCTGCACGGTGGTCACGGGCCCGGCGGGGGTCGTGGAGTCCGGACAATCCTGCAGCGCGGCGCCTGTCGTGGTGACGGTCGTCGTCTCGTCCGCGCCACCGCAGCCGGCGATCGCGGCGAGCGAGGCGACAGCGATCGCGACGCATCCGAACAGCGGCCTGCCGCCCATGCCGATGCCAGCGCCCAGCGAGGGCCTACCCGCTCGGCGCCGGCGCGATCCGCAGCCGTCGCGCCCGCCACCACAGCGCGTAGAGGACGATTCCCAAAGCGGGATAGATGAAGTCCGCGTAGAGGACGATTCCCGTGTTGTCGGGGTCGTGGTTGTCGTACTCGATCGCCTGGTGGATGTGGCCGTAGCCGTCGCCCCACAGCGAGATCGTCGCGACGATCAGCACGGCGAGCCAGTACAGCGGGTCGCGGATGAAGCGGGACAGGAACGCGGCGGCCCCCACCGCGATGTCGCCGAAGCCGACCTCGGTCTGAAAGCCCCCGTCGCCCCGCGTGAAGCCGATCTGCTCGGCGATGTCGGGGCCGTCGAAGAGGTGGTAGAGGCCGCCGACGATCCCCGCCAGCCCGAGGGCGATCATCAGCCAGTAGACCAGCAGCCACTCGAGCACGACCTCGCGGGTGCGCTCCTCCTTGTGCCTGACGATGTGAACGCCGGCGAACGCCAGCGCAACGACCGCCCAGAAGACGAAGATCAAGAGCGCCGGACCTCGGAGCCGCGCGAGGCCTCGACCTCGCCGAGCTCCGGCGTGGGCTCGCCCGCCCGATCGGCGGCGCGTCGCGCGGCTGCGCCGACGAAGTCGCGAAACAGCGGCTCCGGCCGAGTCGGGCGCGACTTGAACTCGGGGTGGAACTGCGAGGCGACGAAGAAGGGGTGCTCGGGCAGCTCGACGACCTCGACGAGGCGCTCGTCGGGCGAGGTGCCGCTGGCGACGAGCCCGTCGTCCTCGAGGCGCCGCCGCAGCATGTTGTTGACCTCGTAGCGGTGGCGGTGGCGCTGGTAGATCACCGGCTCGTCGTAGGTCTCGCGCGCCCGGGTGCCGTCGTGGAGCTTGACCGGGTCGGCGCCGAGCCGCATCGTGCCGCCCATCTCGGTGACCTCCTTCTGCTCCGGAAGCAGGTCGATCACCGGGTACGGGGTCTCGGGATCGAACTCGGCCGAGTTGGCGCCCTCCATGCCGGTGACGTGCCGTGCGAACTCGACGACGGCCAGCTGCATCCCGAGGCAGATCCCGAGGAACGGGATCCCGCGCTCGCGTGCGACGCGAACGGCCTCGACCTTGCCCTCGATCCCGCGCTCGCCGAACCCACCCGGGATCAGGACTCCGTCGGCGGACTCGATCTCGTCGAGGTCGAGGTCCTCCGAGTTCACCAGCGCGACCTCGACGTCGGCGCCGTGGTGGTAGCCGCCATGGGCCAGCGCCTCGACGACCGACTTGTAGGCGTCGGCGAGCTTGACGTACTTGCCGACGAGGGCGATGCGGACCCGCTGCTGCGCGGCGTCGGCGCGCTTGACCAGGGCCTCCCACTCCGACAGGTCGGGCGGCTCGGACTCGATCGCGAAGTGGTCGAGCACGAGATCGTCCATCCCCTCGGCGCGGAATACCAGCGGCACCTTGTAGGTGTTGTCGACGTCGCGCGCCGAGACCACGGCCTCCTCGGGCAGGCTGGCGAACAGCGCGATCTTGCGCCGGATGTCGCGCTCCAGCCCGCCCTCCGAGCGGCAGATCAGGGCGTGGGGCTGGATCCCGATGCGGCGCAGCTCGTTCACCGAGTGCTGGGTGGGCTTCGTCTTCAGCTCGCCGGCGTGTCCGACGTAGGGCACCAGGGTGAGGTGGACGAACATGCAGCGCTTCGGCCCGAGGTCGGTGTAGAGCTGGCGGATCGCCTCGAGGAAGGGAAGCGACTCGATGTCGCCGACCGTCCCCCCGATCTCGGTGATCACGAAGTCGACGGCCTGGGACTCGGCGACGATCAGGATGCGGTGCTTGATCTCGTCGGTGACGTGCGGGATCACCTGCACGGTCGCGCCGAGGTAGTCGCCGCGCCGCTCGCGCCGGATGACCGAGTTGTAGACGGCGCCCGCCGTGACGTTCGAGGCGCGCGACGTGTTCTCGTCGGTGAAGCGCTCGTAGTGGCCGAGGTCGAGATCTGTCTCGGCCCCGTCCTCTGTTACGAAGACCTCGCCGTGCTGGAACGGGCTCATCGTGCCCGGATCGACGTTGATGTAGGGATCGAACTTCTGAAGCTGGACCCGGAAGCCCCGGCTGACCAGCAGGCGACCGATCGATGCGGCGGCGATGCCCTTGCCGAGCGACGAGACGACGCCGCCGGTCACGAATATGAAGCGCGTCTCCCCTGCCGTCATCTCGTTCCGATAACCGATTCGCTCATTCAGCTCTGCCGAGCGAGTCTAGATGGCGTAGCAGCGGAACGCGCTCGATCCCGGCGGTGATCGACCGAAACTCCCCATATAGCGTCAAACCGAGGACGATCGCGAGCGCGATCAGGCGCGCGTCGTCGCCGAGCGCCTCGAGCAGCGACACTCCAGCGAGCGCGCCGATCAGGTTCGAGCCGGTATCGCCGAGCATCGCGTGCTCGCGGAGCATGAAGGGGGTGGCGACGATCACCGGCCCGATGAAGATCCCGAGCAGCTCGAGCGGCTGAGGCGTCCAGGCGCCGATGCACAGCGCCGCGAGCAAGACGAAGAAGACCTTCTCGACGCGACCAGGGCGCAGATCGAGGAGATTGAACAGGTTGGTGGCGAGCAGCAGCAGGGCGAGGTCGGCGAGGTAGTCGAGGTTCTCGCGTCCGCGGCCCGAGACCGCGTAGGCGGCGAGGGCGAATGCGCCGACCGCCTTGATCGCGCCGGTCGAGAACCCTCCCACCGCCACGGCGCGGGCGTGCCCCCTCCAGCCGCGCGGCGAGTCCGCCTGGGCGGCGCGTCCCAGCGAGTCGTCGAGCAACCCGAGCAGCGCGACGCCGAGCACGAAGACGATCCAGCGGCGAAGCTCGGGCTCGAGCAGGTCGAGGTCGGCGCGGTCGTCGAGCAGGGCGAGTGGGGCCAGCGAGAGCAGCGAGACCGCGACCAGGACCGCCCCGGCGGGGAACGCGAGCCGGCGCCCGCGCCAGTTCTCTCGCACGAGGCCCGAGCGGCGCATGTCCCGTACCCAGGCGGGGACGAGCGCGACGGCGAGGCCGAGCGAAACGGCCAGCCCCGCCAGGGTCATCGCCCGGAGTTGGCGGGCACCAGCAGGTCGGGGAGCAGCTCATCGGCTGTGTCCTTGGTGCCGAAGTTGCCGTCCGCCCCGAGCAGCACGAACACCGCCGCGACCCGCCCCGAGACGAGGTCGATGCTGTCGGACGTCGGGATGTCGTGTGAGTCGAATAGCTGGATCGACGAATCCGCGGTGTCGCTTGCCTCCACGCCGACGACCGACGAGCCACCCGCGCGGATCCCGTCGAGCAGACCCGCCTCGAGGCGGTCGATGGCTTCCTGCTGCGCCTCGTCGACGTCGTCGGGAGCGTCCCGGACCACGATCACGTGCTCGAGCCGATTGGCTCCGCCGCTCGAGCGTGTCAGCAGCTGCTCGCGGACGTCGTCGAGCAGCCGGCCACCGGCGACGAGCTGGCGCCCGACGGCGCGGCCGAAGGCCTCGAGCTGCTCGGGGTCGTGATCGAGCTTCGCGAACGGAGTTCCCTGGAGGTTGCCCGCGAGCGCCTGCGTGTCGGGCGGCTCGCGCACCACCGCGACCTCGGCGAGCGTCGCCCCGGTGGGGCCGAGGGCCTCCTCGACGTCGTCCGAGATCTCGGACGGCAGGCCGCCGATCGCGATCAGCCCGACCCTGTCGCCCTCGAGCCGGCCGTCGACCAGCGCCGGGTAGGCCGCCTCGCCGAAGTCACGCTCCTTTCCGAGCTCGGCGTTCAGCTCGTCGACCTCGGCGCGGGCGTCCTCGAGGTCGCCCTTGAGGCTGTTCTCAAGCGAGCGGGACGTCCCCGACACGACGTCGTCTCCGAAGCCGACCCCGATCAGGATTCCGATCGCCAGGGCCAGGAAGACGGCGGCCAGGGACGCCGCGTGATAGCGCGAGCTGTAGCCCATTCAGATGCCCAGCAGGACCTGCAACTTGAGCCACAGCAGCTCGAGCAGGTTGTCGAGGGCGGGCGAGGTGAGAACGACGATCACGAGCAGCAGCAGGAAGAGCGTCAGCAGGAGCGCGAGCTGGCTTCCGCCGACGCCGGGGGTGTAGAGCCTGCTCACTCCCTTCGCGTCGACGAGGGTCTCGCCGATCCGCAGCCGGGTCAGGAAGGTCGAGGACATCCCCGCCCGGTTCTTGTCCAGGAACTCGATCAGGTTGAAGTGCGCGCCCACGCTGACGATCAGCGCCGCCCCCTTCTCGTAGGCGAGCAGCATCGCGACGTCCTGACTCGTCCCGGGCGCGGGAACGACGGTGTGGGCGAGTCCAAGCCGCTCGAGCCGGTCGCGGCCGGGCGCGCGGCCATCCGGATAGCCGTGGACGATCAGCTCGGCTCCCCCCCGCAGAGCGCGATCGCTCGCCGAGTCCATGTCGCCGAGGATCACGTCGGGTTGGAGGCCCGCCTCGAGCAGGGCGTCGGCGCCACCGTCGACGCCGACCAGCAGTGGGCGCACGTCCTGGATGTAGGCGCGCAGCGTGCGCAGGTCCTTGTGGTGAGTCGTGCCGCGGACGACGATCAGGACGTGGCGGTCGCGGAACTCGGTCCGTGTCGCGGGAAAGTCGACGCGCCCGGCGAGCAGCTCGCCCTCCTGGCGGATGTGAGTCATCGTGTTCTCGGCGAACGCGGCAAGCGCCTCGTCGATCCGCTCGCGCAGGTCCTGCATCTGCTTGACCAGCTCGGCGACTTCGAGCCGGCGGCCGGATGCGACGATCGAGCCGTTGCGGCGAATATCGCCGCCGTCGATCACGACCTCGTCGCCGTCTCGCAGATCGTCAAACAGATCGGAGCCGGGCGCGTCCACGAGGCGGACGCCGGCCTGGACGAGCAGCAAGGGGCCCGGGTTCGGATACCGGCCGGTGGACGACGGCGCGACGTTGACGACCGCTCGCACGCCGGTGGCGATCAGCTCCTCGGCCGCGATGCGGTCGATGTCCGCGTGGTCGATGATCGCGACGTCGTCGGGGCCGAGTCGTTTGACGAGGTCCTTCGTCTTGCGGCCAAGGCGAGCGCGGCCAGGGATCGCCGCGCCGGCCGGCTTCCGCCGGCGGCCGGTCCTGGGCGAGAGCAGGCTGCGCGCCCGCGTTCTGGCCGAGGAAGCCATTCCGCGCCCGCATTATCCGGGAATTTCCCGCCGCCCGCGGCCGGCTGGTTGCGTGGCTCAGGCTGCGGCCAGCAGCTCGCGCGCGTGGCGGCTCGCCGCCTCGTCCGCCCGGTCGGCCCCAAGCATGCGGCAGATCTCCTCGACCAGGGCCTCGCCGTCGACCCGCTCGACGGTGGCAAGCGCCTCCCCGCCCACGATCCGCTTCGAGATCCGGAAGTGAGTCGAGGCGAGCGAGGCGACCTGGGGCAGGTGGGTGATGCAGACGACCTGGCGCCCCGCGGCGAGCGAGCGCAGCCGCTCACCGACCGCGCGCGCCGTGTTGCCGCCGATTCCGGCGTCGATCTCGTCGAAGACGAGCGTGCGAGCGCCCGCCTCCGGCCCCAGGCCGGTGAGCGCCAGCATCACGCGCGAGAGCTCTCCCCCCGATGCCGCGTCGCGCAGCGGCGAGACCGGGATCCCGGGATTCGTCGCAAGGTTGAACGTGACGATCTCGCGACCCGTGGCCCCGAAGCCCTCCGGGTGTGGCTCGAGCGCGACCTCGAGCGCGGCCCCATCCATCGCGAGCTCCTCGAGCTCGCCGGCGACGCGCTTCGCGAGGGACCCCGACGCGCGCTTGCGCGTGCTGGCGAGCTCATCCGCGAGCGTGGCGCGGCGGCCGGTAGCGTCGGTGAGCCGCCTCTCGAGCTCCTCCGTCAGCTCCGCTGCGCCGTCCAGGCGCTCGATCTCCGCGCGGCAGCGCTCGGCGTGCTCGAGCACGGCCTCGACGGTGCCGCCGTGCTTGCGCTTCAGCCGATCGGTGACGTCGAGTCGCTCCTCGACGTCCTCGAGGCGCCCCGGCTCGGCCTCGATCCCGTCGAGGTAGGCGCGCAGGTCGCTCGCCACGTCCCCGAGCTCGACCGCCAGCCCGCGGGCGCGCTCCGCGATCGCGTCGAGCTCGTGGTCGACGCCGTCGACGGCGGCGAGCTGCGCCTCGCCCTCGGCGAGCAGCGCCCCAGCGCCGCCGGCTTCCTCGGTGCCGGCAAACCGCTCCAGGGCGCCGCCGGCGGCGATCCGCAGGCCCTCGGCATGGCGCAGCCGCTCACGCTCGATCGCCAACTCGCGCTGCTCGTCGGGATCGGGCTTCGCGGCGTCGATCTCCGCGAGCTCGAAGCGCAGCAGGTCAAGATCGCGCTCGCGTGCCCCCTCGCGGTCGCGCAGCTCGGCCAGCTCCCGCTCCAGCGCCCTGACCTCGGCGTGCGCCGCCCGATAGGCGCGGCGGCGCTCGAGCTGCTCGCCGCCCGCGAAGCCGTCGAGGATCTCGAGCTGGGCCGACGCGAGCGTCAGCTTGCGGTGCTCGTGCTGGCCGTAGAAGGCGACGAGTCGCGCCCCCAACTCCTGAAGGTCGGACGCCGAGGCGGAGCGCCCCTGGACGAAGGCGCTCGTCCGGCCCGACGTCCCGACGCGGCGGCCAAGGACCAGCTCGTCCGGCTCGCCCGGAACCCGCGCCGCGAGGTCCTCGAGCTCGGGATCGTCGAGCAGGCCCTCCGGCAGCGCGAAGACGCCCTCGACGTAAGCCTCGTCGGCGCCGGGGCGAACGATCTGGGGACGCGCCTTGCCGCCCAGCAGCAGGTCGAGAGAGTGGGCGAGGATCGTCTTGCCCGCGCCGGTCTCTCCGGTAATCGCATTCAGGCCCTTGCCGAGGCGCAACTCTGCGCGCTCGATCAGAAGCAGGTTCTCGATCCGCAGCTCGTGCAGCACGCGTCCTGTCTAGCAACGGCCACCGACGGATTCGCCCCTTCCCCGCCGCTCGCCGGGAAATGGACGATTCGGAATCGACCGTCTAGATGGAATCAGTCATCTAGTGCCGCGTCCACCAATGACGGCCCGCTTCTGGCGAGCGAAAGTCGAGCATGGCAAGGACGCAGGGAGCCGGAATAGCAGCGCTATTTCGGCGACCGAGGACGCCGCCAGGCGATGACTTGCAGCCGCCAGAACGGGGCGTTCATTGCCAGATCGCGCTGTCGAACGAGGAGCAGGACCAGCGCCGCTCCGGCGAATGCGATCAGGGCCGCGGCGAGCAGGATGGCGTCCATCCCGTACACGAACGCGTCTTTCGCGGCGGTCGCGACCTGCTCCTGGCTGGCGGGCGGCGCCGCATTCGAGGCCGCCGCGACGTTGCCGGTCGAGACCACGTCGGCGAGACCGTTCGGGGCGTCCGGAAGCAGCTCGCCGAGTCGATCGGTTACCCGGCCCTCGAGCAACGCGCCCAGTGCCGCGACGCCGATCGCGACGCCGAGCAGCCGGAAGGTGCTGTTGAGACCGGAGGCCATTCCGCTCTTGGCCACCGGGGCGGCACCCAGCGCGGCGGCCGCGACCGATGGGTTGACCGTCCCGGCGCCGGCGCCGATGAAGACGCCGCCCAGGAGCAGAGCCGTCCAATCCGAGCTCGGATCGATGCGCCGTGTGAGCAACAGCCCGAGGCCGGCGAGGATCAGCCCGGCGGCGATCAGGAACCGCACCGGGACCCGATCGGCGAGCCGACCGGCGGCGGCCGCGCAGAAGAACGAGGCCACCGTGAGCGGAAAGAGGCGCAGCCCGGTTTCGAAGGGGCTATAGCCGAGCGCGTTCTGGATGTAGAAGACGAGGTAGGTCAACATCGCGAACACCGAGATCGCGATCGCCAGGATTCCCAGGGAGGCTCCGGCGGTGGTCGGCCTACGGAACAGGCCGAGGTCGAGCTGCGGTTGGTCGGCGCGGCGCTCGATCAGGATGAAGGCGAGCAGGAGCGCCGCCGCGCCGCCGAACAGACCGAGGATCAGCGCGCTGCCCCAGCCCTCGTCGTTGCCTCGAAACAGGGCAAGCACGAGCAGGGCCATGGCCCCCGCACCGGTGATCAGTCCCGCGAGATCGAGGCGGCCCGTGGCCGAGGTGTCGCGCGACTCCGGAACGCCCCGCGCCACCAGCATGGCGGTGAGCAGCCCGATCGGGACGTTGACGAAGAAGATCGACTCCCAGTTGATGCCCTCCACGAGCGCACCGCCGACAAGCGGTCCGATGGCGACCGCCGCCGCCGTGCTGGCCCCCCACACCGCAAACGCGGTGTTGCGATCGCGCCCGCTGTAGGCGGCGGCGAGCAGGGCGAGTGAAGTCGCCAGCATCGCGGCCCCGCCGAACCCCTGGACACCGCGCAGCACGTCGAGCGCGACCGGGCTCCAGGCGAGGCCGCAGGCAAGCGAGGAGAGGCTGAACAGGGTGAGCCCGATCGTGAACACGCGGCGCCGCCCGACCCGGTCTGCGACCGAGCCGAAGATCAGCATCGTGGCGGCGAGGGTCAGCGCGTATGCGTCGATCACCCATCGCAGCTCGTTGAAGCTCGATCCGAGCTCAGTCTGAATGTCCGGAAGCGCGACGTTCACGACCGTGACGTCGAGCAGCAGCATGAAGGTGGCGATCGAGACCGCCAGCAGGGTCCACCACTTGTGTCCGCTGGGGGGCTGCACCGCTCCGGGCAGCTTATGCGCGCCGCGACTCGGGCGGCGGGGCGCCGCGAGCGGCGATGGGCTCAACCGGCGAGCTGGCCGAACTTCTCGCGCATGCGGTTGTAGAAGTTGGTGCCCTCGAGCTGGGCGAGCTGCGCGACGCCGTCGCGGAAGCGGACCTCGATCTCCTCGCCGACCGGCAGCCCGCCCTCGTGGAGGCCGTCGAAGGCCACCTCGACCTCGTCGCGCTGGCCGACGTTTCGCACGTGCAGGATGTCGTCGGGCGCGACGACCAGCGCCCGGGCCGTGAGGGTGTGCGGCGCGATGAAGCTGACCGCGAATCCCTCAACTCCCCAGGCGAGGATGGGTCCGGCGTTGGCGAGGTTGTAGCCAGTCGAGCCGGCCGGGGTCGCGGCTACGAGACCGTCGCAGCGCACATGGCCGATCTCCTCGCCTCCGAGCCGGTACGCGAGCTCGGCGACCGCCCCCTGCGGAGGGCGCGAGAAGGTGATGTCGTTGAGCGCCGGCGCCCTGACCCCGTCCGCCTCGAGGCCCGGCAGCGAGACGACCTCGAAATCGCCGGCAAAGGCGCGATCGAGGCCGGGCTCGAGCTGGTCGCGGTCGACCGCGGCGAGGAAGCCGATGCGTCCGAAGTTCACCGCGAACACCGGCACCGGGGCGCCGGCATAGCGGCGCAGGGCGCGCAGAATGGTCCCGTCCCCGCCGAGCACGAGGCAGAGGTCGGGCGCGGCCGGAAGCTCGTCGACGACCTCGAGACCGTCGGCCGCGTCGCCGTGCTTCGAGGCCTCGTCAGGTGTTGCCACAAGTGCGCAGGAGCGCGCCTGCGCGGCGCGCAGCGCGGCCTGCATCCCCTCGATCTCGGGCGTCGAGTGGGTCATCAGGACGGCGGTTCGCACCCCCGCCGGCGCCTCCGCGGTGCGCGAGCTCACGGCTCGACCTCGCGCGCCGCGGTCTCGGCGTCCATCGCGGGGCTCTCGGTCGCGCACCACATGAAGCTCTCGCGGTTTCCCTTCGGGCCGGGAAGCCCGGACGACGCGAATCCACGCAGCCGCAGGCCGCTGCTCGCTGCGGCGTCGGCGGCGAGCAGGAGGGCGTCGCGGCGGTCGTCCGCGGATCGGACCACTCCCCCCTTCCCCACCCGCTCGCGGCCAAGCTCGAACTGGGGCTTTACCAGAGCCAGGACGTCGGCCCGCGGGGCGAGGCGGGGCGCGACGGCGGGCAGGACGAGGGCGAGCGAGATGAAGGAGACGTCGATCGTCGCCAGGTCGGGTTCGAACGGCAGCGCCCCGGGCCGCAGGTCGCGAGCGTTGACCCGCTCCATGACCTCGACCCGCGGGTCGTTGCGAAGCGCCCAGTCGAGCTGACCGTGCCCGACGTCGAGGGCGATGACTCTCTTCGCCCCGTGCTTGAGCAGGCAATCGGTGAAGCCGCCGGTCGAGGCCCCGACGTCGAGGCATGCCCGCCCCTCGACCGCGACGCCGAGGGTAGAGAGCGCGTTGGCGAGCTTGAGGCCGCCGCGCGAGACGTAGGGCGGCGGCTCCTCGACGACCAGCTCCGTTTCCTCGGTGACGAGCTGGCCGGGCTTGGTCGCTCGTGGCCCAGCGGCGCCGAGCCGCACCCGCCCGGCGCGCACCGAGGCCGCCGCGCTGGCGCGCGAGCCGGCCAGGCCGCGGTCCGCGAGCAGGGTGTCCACGCGCCAGCGGGTCATCGCGCCGAACGGTACCGCTCCGGGTCACTGTGACCGGGGTCACAGACAAAGCGCACGTATGTTCGTAGCCTTGGAAAGCGCAATGACCGTCTCTCGAACCATCCCCCTGAGCCTCCACGGCGCGCTCGAGATGATCGCCGCTCCGGCGATCATGTTCGCGCCGCTGCTGCTGGGCCTCGGAACGACCACGGACGTGATCGCGTTCGTGCTCGGAGCGATCCTGCTCGGGCACTCGCTGTCGATCTACGGCGCCCGCCGGCCGATTCCGCTCTCGGCCCACGCGGGATTCGACTACGTCCTGGCGATCTCGGCGATCCTCGCCGGCGCCGGCATCGGCATAGCCACGGGCGACGGCCTTGCGGCGACCTTTCTGGTCGGAGTTGGCGTCGCTCAGATGGCGCTGACCGCGACAACGCGGTTCAGCGTCCCGCGCGGCGTCTGATCTTCGACCGACCTCACACAGATACACATATATCTCTCCTCCCTGTAAGTACCCCGAGAGCGCCCCCTCCCCCAGGGGGCGCTCTCACTTTGTGGGCTATCAGGCCCGGCTTGCGCTTTGATTGACGGATGAGCCGCCCCCGCCTGCTGCTCGTTCCGGGCTTCACCGAGCTCGAATGGGTGATCAAGCCACGCCTCGAGCAATGGGCCGAGGTGGCGTCGTATGACCCGCCCGCGGTAGGGGATGAGCCAATCCCCGGCGAGTTCGAGGATGCTTTCGAGCGCGGCGAGCCGGTCATCCGCAAGGCCGTCGCCTGGAGGGGCCTTCGAGAGCTCGACCGACGCGGATGGCATCGATTCTTCCTGATTGCCGATGGCGACGGGAATGGCGCCGCGGCTCTGATAGCTCGCGAGCGGCCCGAGCCGGTCGAGGGCATGGCGCTGGGCCACGCCAGCTTGTCCTACGACATGGAGGGAGATCGCGCCCCCATCAACAAGGAGGTCTGGCTTGCTATGCGCCAGGTCCTGCATCAGGACTACGACTCCTTCATTCGCCACGGAATCGTCCAGCTCACGCAGGGCTCGTACGGTGACGAATTGGCCCAGCACATGCTCGAGCGCTTCCCGAGGGAGCTCGTCGAGCGCGGCTGGGACATGGCCCGTGATGAGCCGGTCGAGGTCGGAGAAATCCTCCGTGATCTGAGGTGCCCGCTTTTGCTGGGAAAGCACGAAGGGTGTCTCGGGACGACCGATGAGGGTTTCGAGGACGTGGTCGCCGCGTTTCCCGAGGCGCGGACGGTCAAGACCCCGGACGCATGCGCGGTGAGCGACGCGTTCGCCGACGCGATCCGCGACTTCTGCCTCGAGGTGTCGGAGCGCGCGGGGGAGAATGCCGCCGACGGTTAGCGCGGCAGCCCCTTCACGGCGCCCTCGGCCCTGCCCCTCACCACGCTGGCCCGGCGCATGGCGTCGCGGATTCCTTGAGCATCTCGCGCAGATCCGCCGCAAGCTGCTCGCGTTCTCGGTGCAGGTGGCGCCAGGTGACTCGCACGGGGCGCCAACCCGCGGCTTGAAGCGTTCGATCCCGCGCCCGGTCGCGTTCGAATGCCCCCGCGGTGGCGTGGCTGGCATGGCCGTCCAGTTCGACGATGACCCGTTGCCGGCGCCAGACGCAGTCGGCCTCGATCCACGAGCCCCGCAGCTCGATAGGGACATTCAGCTCGGGGCTGGGTAGAGATTGGGTCTCGAGGAACGCGAGGAAGCGCTCCTCTAGCTCGCTTCGGGTGATCGTGGCGCCGAGACGCCCTTCCTCCAGGATTGCCTTGACGACTCCTGTTCCCCGGCGGCCCGGATAGCGCTCCACGAGGTCACTGAGGGAGAGCGGGTCGTGGAGCCTGCGGACCTCGGCTTGCTCAATCGCACGCTCGACCTGGCGGGGGGTCAGAACCGTCGCGAGATCAAGGAGTGTGCGGGGGACGGTAGTGACCGGGATGTCGCGCTCGACGGTGATCTCGTCGGTGGGCAAGGTGCTTCGATGCGCCGTTACGCCGGGGGGCGCGCGGACCTTGCGCGGCGCCGTCACATCGATACGAGCATTGGCTGGGTGGAGGAGGCCCCAGAGACCCGCGGCGGAACCATGGCTCAGGGCGGCGCCTGCGCCGATCGCCATGACCGCCGCCATCCATCGCGCCTCCTTCGACACAACCCGATGACCCACCGCATACACGCCTCGGTGAATCGGATGCAGTCGGCCGAGCTGCAGCCGATAGGAGATCTCCCATCGTTCGAGACCGAGTTCGATGAGCTGGCTCCGCGACACCCTCCCGTGCTGGGCCACGGCCAGGGCAGCGATCACCGCGTCAATCCCGCGAGAGGAACGTTTGACCGAACGCCCGAGCCCAGCTGCAGCGTCGACGTCACGCGCTCCGCGACGGCCTCGCCGGTGAGCCCGACCTCCTCGCGGAGGAGCGCCGGCTTGCCGTGCGTCACGTAGCGGTCGGGCAGGCCGATCCGCAGGACGCGTGCGCGGCGGCCGTCGCGGTCGCCGAAAGCGTCCTCGAGGTGCTCGAGGACGGCCGAGCCGAAGCCGCCGGGCAGCACGTTCTCCTCGATCGTGACCAGCAGCTCGTGCTCGGCGGCGAGACGTTCGGCGAGCTCCGTGTCAAGCGGCTTCGCGAAGACGCCGTCGGCGACGGTCACGTCCAGTCCATGGTCGGCCAGGATCTCAGCGGCGTCGTTCGCGACCTGGACGCCGAACCCGTATCCGAGCAGGGCGACCCGGTCGCCCTCGTGCAGGATCTCTCCCTCACCCAGCCCCAGCACCCGCGGCCGCTCCGGCAGGGGGACCCCGGCCGCCGTCCCGCGCGGGTACCGGAACGCGATCGGGCCGTCGTCGTGGGCGAGCGCCGTGCGAACCATGTGGACGAGCATCGCCTCGTCGCGCGGCGCCATCAGCACGATGTTGGGAAGCGGGCGGAAGTAGGAGACGTCGAACACACCGTGGTGGGTGGGGCCGTCGTCGCCGACGAGACCGGCGCGGTCCATAGCGAAGACGACGTTGAGGCTCTGCAGGCACACGTCGTGGACGATCTGGTCGAAGGCGCGCTGGAGGAAGGTCGAGTAGATCGCCGCGACGGGCTTGGCGCCCTGGATCGCGAGCCCGGCGGCGAACAGGATCGCGTCCTGCTCCGCGATCCCGACGTCGTAGTACTGCTCCGGGCACTCTTCGGCGAGCTTCGACAGCCCCGTCCCGCCCGCCATCGCGGCGGTGATGCCGACGACGCGCTCGTCGCGCTTGGCCTCGGCAACGAGTGCGTCGGCGAAGACACTGGTGTATTGCGGCGGTGCCGGCGGCGGCGGCTTCTCGAGCTTCTCGGGCGCTATCGACGCCGGTGAGTCGGATTCCTTGACGGGCACCGGCTTCTTGGGCGCGGGGCGGCGGTCGACGATCGAGCCCGGCTTGGCGGCGTGCCACTTCTCCATCCCCTCGAGCCCGCCCTCCTCGGCGGGGGCGAAGCCCTTGCCCTTGACGGTGTGGATGTGGACGACGACTGGCCGCTGAGCGTTGAGCGCGTCGCCGATGGCGCGCCGCAGCGCGTGCACGTCGTGGCCGTCGATGACCCCCGTGTAGGCAAGATCGAGCTCCTCGAACAGCAGCCCTGGCGCCCAGTAGGCCTTGATCGCCGACTTGATCTCGGGCCCGAGGCGCTCGATCCGGCCACCGAGGCCGAGCGGCAGCCGGGTCAACCGCTCCTCCACCCCCTCGCGGGCCTGGAACAGCTTCGGGTTCAGCCGCACGCGGCTGAAGTAGCGCGACAGCGCCCCCACGTTGGGCGAGATCGACATGCCGTTGTCGTTGAGCACGATCACGATCGGGGTCTCGAGCCCGCCGGCGTTGTGGAGCGCCTCGTAGGCGACCCCGCCGGTCAGCGCGCCGTCCCCGACCACGGCGACGACATTGCCCTCCTCGCCGATCCCCTTGCGCATCGCCTCCTTGAGCCCGACCGCGTAGCCGATCGCGGTCGAGGCGTGACCGGCGCCCATGATGTCGTGCTCGGACTCGAACACCGAGCAGAACGGCGCCAGCCCGCCGTACTGGCGGATCGTGTCGAGCCTCTCGCGGCGGCCCGTAAGCACCTTGTGGGGGTATGCCTGGTGGCCGACGTCCCACAGGACCTTGTCGCGCGGGGAGTCGAGCAGGCTGTGCAGCGCCACGGCCAGCTCGCAGGTGCCGAGGTTGGCGCCGAAGTGGCCGCCGATCCTGCCGATCGTGTCGATGATCAGCTCGCGGATCTCCTGCGCGAGGCGCTGGAGCTGGTCGTCGTCGAGCCCCTCGAGATCCTCGGGGCCGTGAATCGTTTCGAGCAGGCGCTCTTCGTCGGTCATGACTGGCGTGTGTAGATGAAGTCGGTGATCAGCTCGAGATCGCCCGTGTCGCCTGCCGCTCGCGCAAGCGCGTCGCGCGTCTTGCGGTGAGACTCGGCCGCGAGCTCGCGAGCCCTCTCGAGGCCGAACAGGCTGACGTAGGTGACCTTTCCATGTCTCTCGTCGCTGCCCCGGGGCTTGCCCAGCTCCTCGTCCGAGCCGGTGACGTCGAGGATGTCGTCGACGATCTGGAAGAGGACACCGAGCTCGCCCGCGAAGCGGCGATACGGAATTGTCTCAGGTTCGCTCACGCCGCCCAGGATCAGCGGCACCTCGACGCTCGCCGCGATCAGGCGACCCGTCTTGAGCTCGTGCAGCCGCCGCAGGCCGTCGGCGTCTCGCCCCCGCCAGCTCGCGCAGCGCGGCCAGGACCTGGTCCGCGGGCCCCTGCTGAAGCTCCGAGAACAACCGCAGCGCCTCCGCGAACAGCCCATCCCCGGCCAGGATCGCGACGTTCTCGCCGTAAACGACGTGAGAGGTCGGGCGGCCACGCCGCAGCTCGTCGTCGTCCATCGCCGGCAGATCGTCATGGATCAGCGAGTAGGTGTGGATCAGCTCGATCGCGGCGGCCGCGGGCAGGACCTCCGCGGGGTCCTGCCCGATCGCGCGCGCGGTTGCCAGGGCAAGGACCGGCCGGATCCTCTTGCCCCCGGCGAGCAGCGAGTAGCGCATCGACTCCTCGAGCCCCGCCGTCGCGGCGGCATCCGAGAAGCGAAGCCCGTCCAGATAGCCGTCGACGAGCTCGCGGAGATCATCCGGGTACTCACTCATCCGGCGAGGCCTCGCGGAGCGCCCGATCGGCCTCTGTGCCCGCCTCGGCGGCCAGCTCACCGGCCTCACGCGCGAGCTCTTGGGCGCGCTCGTCGTCGGCATCAGGCTCCCCGAGGGCCTTTGCGATCTTGTCGAGACGCGCAGCGATCTGACGCAAGCGCTCGCTCACTGCTTCCCGCCCTCTTTACCTACGGCGGTCCGCACGGCGGCCCCCAAGATGCCGTTGACGAAGCCGGGTGCGTCGGCGCCGCAGTACTGCTTGGCGAGGTTGACCGCCTCGTCGAGCGCCACCTCGGTCGGCACGTCGTCGCGATGCTCGACTTCGTACAGCGCCACCCGCATGATGCTTCGCTCCAGCGGAGCGATGCGATCGAACGTCCAGCCCTCGGCGTGGCGGGCGATCAATGCGTCGAGCTCCTCGCGGTGAGCCTCGACGCCCTCGGCGAGCTCGCGCGTGAACGGCTTCGCCCCCGCCAGCAGCTCCTCGAGCGGTCGCCCGGTGACGTCGTGCTGGTAGGTCGCGAACACCGCGTCGCGGCGCTGGTCGGAACGTCGCATTGCTCTCAGCCTACGGCCGCACGCGCGGCATCCGCATCGCCGTGGTCCTTGTAGCGGAACAGCAACCCATCGCGAAACTCGGCCACCGCAGCCGTCGGGACATCCAGCTCGACTCCGCCCCCGCGACCACGGATCCGGATCGATCCGATTGCGACCACTCGCCCATCCGCGAGCTCCTCTATCTCCTGGTACTTGAAGATGAAGACCTCGAAGCTCTCCTCGTTGTCGCGCAGGAACTCCCGCGCCCCGTCGTGGCCGCGGTAGGTGCCCTGGACGGCCGAGCGCAACGTCTCGAACTCGGCCTCGGGATGGAGCCGCTCCAGCACGGCATCGAGGTCCCCCCGTGCGATCGCCTCGGCGAGCGCGCGAAACGTCTCGGCGTTGTCGCCGTCCACCCGACTCAGGCGCGCGAGACGTACTCGCCGGAGCGCGTGTCGACCCTGACGCGGTCGCCCTCGTTCACGAACAGCGGCACCTCGACCTTGACGCCCGTCTCGAGCGTCGCCGGCTTGGTCCCGCCGCCCGAGGCCGTATCCCCCTTCACCCCCGGATCGGTCTTCGTGACGGCAAGGTCGACGGCGCTCGCGACCTGGACGTCGGCCGGACGCTCGTCGACGAGCAGCACGTCGACCTCGTCGTTCGGGCGCACCCACTTCATGACGTCGCCGGTGAGGTCGCGCGGCAGCTCGAGCTGCTCGTAGTCGCGGGTGTCCATGAAGACGTGGGCGTCGCCGGACTCGTACAGGAACTGCATCTTGCGGGTCTGGGTGTGGACGGGACGGAACTTCTCCCCCGCGCGGAACGTCTTGTCCTGGACCGTGCCGTCGTCGAGCTTGCGCAGCTTGGTGCGCACGAAGGCGCCGCCCTTGCCGGGCTTGACGTGCTGGAAGTCGAGGATCCGGTACACGATTCCGTCGACCTCGATGTGGGTGCCGGTCTTGAACTGGTTGGTCGAGATCACGGCCGCTCAGGGTAGCGACCGCTCCTTCAACGGCTTCGAGCACCCCCGTGCCGATTGCGTCGACAGGCGGCTGGTCGCATACGATCGCCGCGAACGGGGGCGCTGCTGGCCCTCGGCCTGCTGGGTACCTTTCCCACCTTCTTCCAGATCTTCGCGCCGGACTGAGGCCGTCCCGGTCAGCGTAGTTCGCGCGCTAGCCTCGTGTAGGTGACCGCGCGCTCCCAGCCCAACTCGATCGAATCGGTCAGGCACAAGCTCCGGCCGCTGTTCGATCGCGTCGTCATCAAGGAGCTCGACCAGGACCGGGTTCGCCGCTCGGGACTGGTTGTGCCCCCGGGCAGCCACGACCCGCCGCCGCAACAGGGCATCGTGCTCGCGGTCGGCCCCGGCCTCGACTGGTGGGAGCACGTCGGCGTGACGATGCCCGTCCAGCCCGGCGATCACGTCGTCTTTCACGCTTCGGCCGGGGTCTGGGTGGAGGTCGACGAGGAGCGGCTGCTCGTCTGCCGCGTGAGTGAGATGCTCGGGGTGCTCGAGACGACCGAGGGACCACCCGAGTAACCGAGGTAGGAGGTCAGCATGAAGGTCGCCATCGCAGGAGGCCACGGCAAGATCGCGATGCGCCTGACCCGCCTGCTTCGCCAGCGTGGCGACGAGGTGCGCTCGCTGATCCGCGATCCCGGTCAGTCCGATGACGTGCGAGAGGTGGGAGCCGAGCCTGTCGTCTGCGACCTCGAGGCGGCGAGCGAGGCCCAGGTCGGCGAGGCGGTCGGCCCGGTCGACGCGGTGGTCTTCGCGGCCGGCGCCGGGCCGGGCAGCGGCCCGGAGCGCAAGTGGACGCTGGACTGCGGCGGCGCCGTCAAGCTGATCGCGGCCGCAACGGCCGGCGGGATCGACCGCTACCTGATGATCAGCTCGATGGGGGCCGATCCCGCCGCGCCGGGCGACGACACCTTCAGCGTCTACCGGCAGGCCAAGGGCAAGGCCGACGCCGAGCTTCAGGCCAGCGGCCTCGACTACACGATCGTGCGGCCGACGAGGCTGACCGACGAGCCCGGGACGGGCCTGGTGGAGCTTGGCGAAGGGCTCGGCAGGGGCACGGTGAGCCGTGACGACGTCGCCGCCGTACTCGCCGCCGCGCTGGACTCGCCGCGAACCGCTCGGAGGCTGTTCGAGGTCAAGGGGGGCGACGTGCCGATCGCCGACGCGATCGCCGCGCTGTAGGGGCGGGCGCCGCGGGCACGCCTGCAACGATGGTGGCGCCATGGCCACCGCGACCAGCACGCGCGTCCCGCGCCTCAGCCCGGCCATGCGCGAGGGGGAGCGGGTCACCCCGCTCGAGCTGTTCTTCGACCTCGTCTTCGTCCTCGCGATCACGCAGTGCACGGCACTGATGGCGACCAACCCGACGTGGGACGGCGTTGCGCAGGGAATGCTCGTGCTCGGCGTCGTGTGGTGGGCGTGGGTGGGATACGCGTGGCTGACCAGCGTCATCGATCCCGAGGAAGGCGCGGTGCGAATCGCATTCTTCGCCGCGATGGCCGCGTTCCTCGTCGTCTCGCTGTGCGTGCCCGAGGCCTTCGACAACCTCGCGCTCACGTTCGCGCTCGCCTACGGCATCGTGCGGGCGGCCCACATCGCCCTCTTCCTGATCGCGAGCCGGGACGAGCCCGGGTTGCGCAGGTCGACCACCGGGCTCGCCGTGAGCACCGCGATCGCCGTCGGGCTGCTGGTCTGCGCCTCCTTGTTCGACGGCGCGGCGCAGGCGGGGATATGGGTCGTCGCGCTGCTGCTCGACTACGGCGGACCGTACTTCTTCGGCACCGAGGGCTGGAAGCTCGTCCCGGGGCATTTCGCGGAGCGCCACGGCCTGATCGTGATCATCGCCCTGGGCGAGTCGATCGTCGCGATCGGCGTCGGCGCAGGGGCCGGACTCGACGCCGGCGTGATCACCGCCGCGGTGCTGGGCATCGCGCTGACCGCCGCGATGTGGTGGATCTACTTCGACGTCGTCGCCCTGGTCTCCGCGCAGCGGCTGGCTCGCGCCGCCGAGGGGCGCGAGCGCAACACGATGGCCCGCGACTCCTACTCGTACCTGCACCTCCCGATGGTGGCCGGCATCGTGCTCGTGGCGCTGGGCCTCAAGAAGACGCTCGGCGACGTGGGCGACCCGCTCGAGACCGTGACTGCTTTCGCGCTGCTCGGCGGCGTTGGCCTCTATCTGCTCGCGCACGTCGCGCTTCGCCTGCGCAACGTGCACACGGTCAACAGGCAGCGCCTGGTGCTGGGCGTCGCGCTGTTTGCCCTGCTTCCGGCGGCGGTCGAGGTCCCGGCGCTCGCGAGCCTCGCCGGCGTCACCGTGCTGCTCAGCGCGATGATCGCCTACGAGACGGCCAGGTACGGCGAGCGGCGCCACCGCCTGCGGCACGGCCTCGCGGGGAATAGTTAGCTAGCTACCTTTTGCTACGCTAACTCCGATGGCGTCGTCGACCGCAAGGGCGGTCCCAGAGACTGCGGCCGCAGACCTCGATGCCTTCGCCGAGGCGTGGGACAGCTTCTTCGCCGCCATCCGCCAGGCGCGCGGGCGCGCAGCCCAGGCCCACGGCGAGCTGACGCTCTCCCAGCACCACCTGCTCAGTGCCCTCGCCGAGGACCGCGAGCTGCGGATCGGAGAGCTGGCGCTCGCCGCCGGCGTGGCGCCGCCCACCGCGACGCGGATGCTCGACAGCCTCGAGCGCGGCGGGATCGTCAAGCGGATGAGCTCGCCTGACGATCGCCGAGCGGTGACCGTGCGGCTGACGGCGAAGGGCTGCCGCCTGCTCGAGGACAAGCGGCGCCTCGTCGCGGCGAAGCGCCGCGCCCTGTACGAGTCCCTCACCCCCTCGGAGCGCAAGCAGGCCCAGCACCTGCTGAGCCGGCTCGCCGAGCTGATCGCCGAGCTGTGATCACGGAGCCCCGCCAGCACTACGCCATCACGCTCGCGGTCCTGCTGACCGGTGCGATGGCCTATGCGCTGTCGCAGACCATGGTCGCCCCGGCGCTGCCCGAGATCCAGCGCGAGCTCGACACCTCGACGACGACGGTGACCTTCGTGCTCACCGCCTACCTGCTGACCGCCTCGGTCGCCACACCGATCGTGGGGCGGCTCGGCGACATGTTCGGAAAGGAGCGGCTGCTTGTCATCACGCTGGGGGTCTTCGGTCTCGGATCGCTGATCGCGGCGCTTTCGCACTCGATCGGGATGCTGATCGCGGGGCGAGCCGTGCAGGGCGTCGGCGGCGCGGTGTTCCCGCTCTCGTTCGGGATCATCCGCGACGAGTTCCCGCCGCGACGCGTGGCGACCGGCATCGGGTTGATCAGCGCGACGTTCGGGATCGGAGGCGGCGCGGGGCTGGTGCTGAGCGGCGTGATCGTCGATCACCTCTCCTACGAGTGGATCTTCTGGCTGGCGCTCGCGGTGATCGTCGTGGCGGGGATCGCCACCCGGCTCTTCGTGCCCGAGTCGCCCGTCAAGAGCCCGACCCGGATCGACTGGGGCGGCGCGGCGCTGATGTCCAGCGGCCTGGTCGCATTGCTGATCGGCGTGAGCGAGGGCAACACGTGGGGCTGGGGGTCGGGACGGATCGTCGGACTGTTCACGACCGCTGCGGTGCTGCTCGTGGTCTGGATCGCTTACGAGCGCCGTCAGCCGATGCCGCTCGTCGACATGGCGATGATGCGCGCGCGGGCGGTGCTGACCACCAACCTGACCGCCTTCCTGGTCGGGTTCGGCATGTTCGGCTCGTTCATCCTGATCCCGCAGTTCGTGCAGATGCCCGTCGACACCGGCTACGGCTTCGGCGCCAGTGTGACCGAGGCCGGCCTGTTCCTGCTCCCGTCGACGACGGTGATGCTCGTCGCCGGTCCCCTCTCGGGCTGGCTGGGCGGGCGATTGGGATCCAAGCTGCCGCTGCTGATCGGGACGCTGATGGCCACCGTGAGCTTCGTCTTCCTGGCCATCGAGCACGATACGCGGTGGTCGATCTACGTCGGGACCGCGCTCCTGGGGCTCGGGATCGGCTTCGCCTTCGCGGCAATGGCCAACCTGATCGTCGAGGCCGTCGACCAGCGCCAGACCGGAGTCGCGACGGGAATGAACACGATCATGCGCACGATCGGCGGCTCGATCGGCGGCCAGGTGGCGGCGAGCATCGTCGCGGGTCACGTCGCCGCGGGCTCCGGCCTTCCCTCCGAGTCGGGCTTCGAGATCGCGTTCGTGATGTCGGCGATCGGCGTCGCGTTCGCGTTCGCAGCGGCGCTGGCGATCCCTGGGCGGCGCGCCCGAGCCCGGGAGGCGGCCGAGTCAGGAGAAGCCCAGGGCCTCGCGGGCGCGCCCACGCGCGCCTGACACCAGCGCCGCTACCGCACGCGCTCGCAGCCGTGCAGCCTGTCGG
>WNFU01004149.1_pt1 | contig 34598 bp, 30 predicted proteins | sample 5400121 | NCBI WGS metagenome assembly WNFU01 (sample SAMN13153360, study PRJNA577476) | soil metagenome | isolation source: 100 cm soil or saprolite under grassland replicate 1 | place: USA:California | collected 2016-06-15
GCTGGTGGCTGAGCGTCACCCGCCGGGAGATAAGTGCCGAGCACCTCGTCTCCCACGACCGGTGCGGCATGCCGGACGGCAACCGAACCCGCTTGCTACACGCCTCCTGCCGACGCGAGCTCCAAGCCCGCAAGCGCAGGATGCCAGCACGCCAACCCGCAACGCCCTCGGGGCTTGCTTGAGCCGTGTGCGTCGACAAGGCGCATGCACGGTTCTGAGGGGGCCGGAGCGCAGCAATGCGCTCCGGCTACCCGGCTCGGCGAGGATGACCTGCGCGGCGCCCGGGCCGATACCGGTGACCGCATCCAGCCGCGCGGCGGCGGGCAGCACCGCCGCGTCGGTGCCGGTGCCGGCGCGCGGGCCGGTGGTGCCGTCGGCGTCCACGCCCTGGGCGGCGGGGATCGCCGCGAGCAGTTCCTCGATGCGGGTGGTGAGCGTGCCGATCTGCGCGCCAAGGGTGTCGATCTGGTCCAGCAGCATGCGGGCCAGCTCGGCGTGGTGGTCGTCGAACCGGCCGGTGAGCGCCTGGGCCAGGGCGGCGCGCTTGGCCTTCATCTTGCCGCGGGCCAGGCCGGCCAGCACCCCTGGGTCGCGCTCACCGGCGATCAGCGCCTCCAGCATGTCCCGGGTCGAGGCCGTGTCCAGCGTGCTCGCCACGCTGGAGACCTTGATCAGCGCGTCCTCCAGCAGCTTCTCCAGCCGCTGCCAGTACCGGGTGCGCTCGTGGGTCAGGTCGACCCGCAGCCGAGTGTAGTCCCGCAACTGGCGGATCTCGGCCGGGGGGACGAAGCTGGGCCGCAGCATGCCCCGCTCAGTCAGCTTGGCCAGCCAGACCGCATCCAGCCGGTCGGTCTTGGGCCGGCCAGGGACGTTCTTGACGTCGCGGGCGTTGACCAGCTGCACAGCCAGGCCCGCTGCCTCCAGCAGGTAGAAAAACGGCCGCCAGTAGTCCGAGGTGGACTCGACCGTCACCTTCTGGATCCCATGCCGCATCAGGTGATCGGCAAGCTCGGTGATCGCGCCTGTGGTGGCATCCACCTCCCACACCTTGGTCACCCGCTTGCCTGGCCTGGAGGGGTCCGGCCTCCGCGTGCAGACCATGCCGCTGGCCTTGGCCACATCCACCGCGGCCACCCGCTCGGCGACCTGCTCGTACTCCTCGTCTTGGATCTCCTGCGGCTCCCGCATCGCCGGACCGTCTCCTCCCATCACCGTAGGCCAACTGGAGGGATGCCCGGGGGCCTCGGTCGGAAGCCGAAAGTCTGACCGGCGTGCTCCAAGCACAGTGCGCGACCCGTCAAGGTCAAGGCCCCGGCGCCAGACTAACCTACGGGCTCACGGCCCAGAGACAACACCGGCGTCGGCGGGCAACCCGCCCCAATTTTCACGCCTGCGCGACGCCCCCGCAGGGACACTTCGACTAACCTCAATATTTCACGAAGGTCGCCCAAGAGGCCCGCTGACCTGGGCCGATGAGGGGTGATGGCTTGCACCCATTGGGTGAAGCTCGTGGTGGGGCCGTAGCGGTCACGGCCGAGGAACTGGGTGACTGATCTGCACGGCCCATCACGCCCCATTACGCATTGACCTCGCTTGGTCAGGTGGCTAGGGTCGATCCCTACGCTGACCCCCAAGGGGTCACAGCAGAGGGGGGCGGCTATGAAGCGCCTGATCGTACTCGTAAGTGTTTTGGCGATGACTCTGCTGGGGTTCGTTGCTGTCGGTTTACCGGCGCAGGGCAGCATCCCTCCCGGCACCAACGGGAAGATCGTCGTCGGCCAGGTCTTTCCCAACTACGGCTTCACGATCAACCCCGATGGGTCAGACGAGCATCAGATCGGCCCCCAGGGGAGCACCACCTGCAATACCTGGTCGCCGGACAGCAGCAAGGTCCTCTGTAACCTCTGGAGCGAAGAGAGCGTGCAGCCGGCCACGGCCAACCCGGACGGGTCCGACTTCACGCTGCTGAACCCGAACCTGCCGCTGGATCTGTTCTGCCTGTCCTGGTCCCCCGATGGCACCCGACTGCTGTGCCACAGCGAGGGGATCGCGAACCCGGCCGACGCGGGACTCTACACGGTGCGGTCCTCCGACGCGGGCGACCTCGTGCGGGTCACCACCACCCCTCCCGACCACTTTGACGACGGGTACGGCTACTCTCCTGACGGCTCCCGTATCCTGTTCGGCCGATTCGACTCAAGCGGTCGCGGCGTCCTCTTCTCGGTGACGCCCGATGGCGGCGGGGCGGTCCAGCTGAGTCCTCCGAACCTGGGGGTCATCGATCTGGGCTTCTTCGATCGGGCCGGGGCTGACTGGTCTCCCGATGGGTCACAAGTGACGTTCGCCGCGCGGAAGCTGTCGAGCGGCCGAGACTTGATCACGAGCGCGCTCTTCGTCGTGAACGCCGACGGGACCGGGCTGCGCCAGGTCACGCCGTCGGCGCTTGGTGCCATCTCCGCCCAGTGGTCGCCGAACGGTGGTCTGATCGCCTTTGGCAGCTGCTGCGCCCCCGAGGCGGGGGCTATTCATGCCCCCGAGGCGTGGGTTGTTCATCCGGACGGAACCGGGCTCAGGGAGGTCACCAACCCAATTGGCGGTGAGTTCTCCTTGGTCCCGGTGTGGTCGCCCGACAGCACGAAGCTCCTTTTCAACAGAGAGAACCGCCGCGGCCAGACCACCCTGTGGACCGCGAACACCGACGGCTCAGGGCTGTCGAAGGTGACGGACACAGCGAGCCGTGTCTTCTACGCGTGGGGCACTGCACCCGTTGGGTAGCTCAACGCCCGGCGTCTGAAGTCGTTTGGCGACGCCGGGCGTGGCTCAGGGCCTCGTCGGGGGTCTTGATCCACACGAACGGGTGGCAGCCGTGTCCCATCCGTCGATGAAGCACCCGATCGCGCCGATCAGATCCTTGATGTTCGTGAAGGTGCCGCGGCGGATGGCCTGGCGGTCGACGGGCTTCTCGGCACCGTTCGTGAAATATCGAGGCTAACCGCCCACCTACTGTTTGCGGGGGCGAGCCCACGAGGACAAACCCTGCGCCAGCTACAGCCTCCTTCGTCGGAGCACCTACGAGTAGCCACACGAGCGCAACGACCGCAAGCAGCGCGGCGGACCCATAGCTCTGGGGTGACAAGAAATCCACAGCCATACGATGGCATCCTGCGCACGCTCTCTGGCTCGCTCAGGTGTGGCAACGAGACGGACCTGATACGCCTTGCCGGCTGAAAGTCCCGTTCGATGCTGCGCCGCTTCTTCCGGGCCGACTCGGCCCGCAAGCCAAGTCAGCTGAACAGCGATTCTCGTTGCTCCCAGGCAAGGTAAAGGCAGGCCGCGCCGCTCGGCGCCATCGGCTCGGTAGTCAACAAGTCATGGATTGTGGAACCGTCGAAGGCGAATTGCTGGCGGTCCCGCCCGCTTGTCACGGTGCCTTCTTCGTTCAGCTCCACAAGCTGGTCAAAGATTTCATCGAATACGTCAGCGTCGAAGACGGCAACTGTGAAGAGGTCGCCAACGAAGTTCAGTGCATCTATCCCGGCTCCAAGACAAGAGACACGGATCTTGCCGGCCTGCCGGGCGGCATCGAGCGACCGGAAGGGTTCCTGGCTTGCGTAGTCGATGGGATCGCCACTCCCATCATGCTCAGGGTTACCTAGGAACTCCTCGCTGTACTCGCGCATCATGTTGCGCCAGAGATCAAAGTCTGGAGAATCGGGCGCGGGGAGGATCGATGCAGGTTGAAAGACACCAGTTGGCATGACGCTTAGCATGCCGCCCGCGATCGCCACTTGACCCGCGCCGCGTCTAAGTAGAAGGAATGTGGCGCCTGCTCTGCTACGGCGGATTGTGAGAGTGCTGATCGACAGCATCAACGGATAGGTTTGTAGGTCAAATGGGTCGCGGACGAGCCTACGGAATGGCAGACGGTCCCATGAGCAACGGTCTTCCCTGACGTTGCCATCTCGATCGATCGACGCAAGAGCCACCTCGTGAGCTAGTGCCTCGCCAACGTCGATCATGTCGAAGTAGCGCATGTGTCCTAAAGTCAGCCCGCCCTGCACGGTGAACCTCGGCCACTCCACGCCGAGGAGGCGGTAGCAAACGCGGTTCTCGAATAACCGGGGTCGATCGAAGTCGCGCATCGCTCGATGGTACTTGTCGTAGTGCCGTCCTGGTGTGACAAGTGGGCGCATGGGGCGCGTTTCCTCGTGTCGACCCGTGACGGGCGGCGGCGGCGCGTCACGCAATGTCAGATCAATTGAGCTGAGGTCTACGGGTCTATCAAGTTGCCATTCCTGGAGCATCAGGATGCCCGTGTCGGCGAGTCTGATGGACGATGGGTAGAGTCGTGCCGCGAGTTGCGTGAGTTCAGGACGATGCTGGTTTAGCATTCGACGTGTGCGTAGCCATTCGCGTTGGCTGCTCGCAACGTGCTCATCCATTGCCTTTGCCAGTGGATCTTCCTCTGACGAGTCGGCAAGGCCGAGCAGTCGGCGAGGGATGCCCAGTCCATCAGCGAAGCGCTCAAACAGGTTGAGCGCGGTAACGTGCCGAAAACCCCGCTCAAGCTCGCTTACATGCGGCTGCGGAATGCCGACCAGCATGCTGATGTCAGTCTGGCTCGCCCCCGTCCACTTGCGAAAGTTGCGAACGACGGCGCCCATGTCACGAGCGGCCAGGGCTTCAACGATCTCCGGACGGTCCCAGAAGCCAGGAGGCGGCGCTGGCGGCTGGTGTCTTCTGGAGGTCACGGCTCTCCTGCTTTCCTATCGCAATTCCTAGACCGTCTTGGTATATGCCCGTGGGCCTTCGAGCGCTGTGCTTTGCAGGCAAGGTGGCCTCATGCGTTCACGACTTGGCATTGGACCCTCGCCGCTGGCGGACGAGCCAGCGGTACACGGCGGTGAGGAGCTCTCGCCCGCTGTCGTCCAAACCGGGGTCAGCCTTGACTGCGTCAACGACGCTGACCGGCATTGCCCTCGCCCTGTCCCTCAGCCCGTCGTTGCGCGAGTTGGGCGCCAGCTCGTTGATGGAGATACCAAGTGCGTCCGCGATCGCGACAGCCACCGAGAGGACTGGCTGGCTCTGCCCAGCCTCGTAGCGCCTGATCTGTCGCGGGTCCACTCCTGCGGCGGCCCCGAGGTCGGCCTGGGACATGCCAAGTTCGGTTCTGCGTCGGCGTATGACTTCGGACATCTCCATGGGCCGCCATCATCGCGGACGTTTCCTCCCCTTGACAACCGGACCTATATGACCGACAGTAAGCGGCAATATATGTCCGCTGTGCTAGGGACGGAGGAGTCCGCGCAGAGGGGAGGTGACTCAAGGCAACGGCCCCGGGCAGATGCGACCTGCACCGGGGCCAGACATCCCAGGTAGGACCCGTCGAAAGGAACCCCCGAGATGCGCGAAAAGCGTACCTCTTCAGCACGGCCGCGCCCAGACGACGGCCAGCAGCAGGGCCTCTCCCCCGCCGAGCGCACCCTGCGTGCTCGGCTCGCGGCCCACACGATGCACGCTCAGCACGATGCGCGGGAGACGACCGCCGCCGCCCGTGCCGCGTTCCTCGCCCGCTTCGAGGCCGAGGTCGACCCGGACGGCGCCCTCCCTCCGGAGGAGCGCCGTCGACGCGCCGAGCAGGCGCGAAGTGCGTACTTCACCCGACTTGCGTTCGCTCGTGCCAAGGCGGCCCGGCAGGCGAAGGCACAGCGCGATGGGCAAGCTTCGGGCGGTGAGGTCGCATGAAGAGCCAGACCGCGGTGTCTCGTTGCTCCCCCAACCTTCAGCACCTGCCGGCTGCGCCGCTGTTTGATGTGGTCAGCTCGTATGCCCGTAGTCGGCAGCTTGGCCTTGTGGCGCTGTTCGGCGAGGCCGGTCGTCGGTCGTTGGAGCGGGGTCGGCAATCGGGCGACATGACGCTGGTCGCGGTCGAGGGCTTCTGCGATCAGCTTGGCCTGCATCCTCGTGAGCTGTACGGCGACGCCTACGACCGTGCGGCCTTCACCTACCTCGCCCGCCGTCCCGAGCCCGCGTGCGTGCGCGAGCGGAGCCGCTCGGAAGGTGAGCGCTGATGCCGCACGACCCGAAGCAGCCGACTCCTCGCGTTCTCAGTAACGACGAGTCGGCCCCGGACTGGTTCGTCCGGGAGTTCTGCGACCAGGCGGTCCGGCGCTTCCGGGAGGAGATCGCCGACGCCCAGGGCCGCGACCCGATCCAGGAAGAGCAGGCCCAGCTCCGCGTGGTCGACGCGCTGGCTGGCGAGTTCCAGCAGTCGGCTGGGTCGCGCGATTGGACCATCGCCGACCGGCGGGTCCGCCAGCTGGTCGGCGACGCGATCGGCCTGTCCCTGGAGTTTCAGCACGACCACGGCTATGAGCCGATGGGCGCCCGTTGGGCGGCGGTCCGTGAGTGCCTGGAAGGCGAGCAGGCCCGCGAGTTGATCGCCGAGGACGAGCGCGAGCTGGGCGCCGAGGCCGCAAGCCAGGGCGAGCGGGCCACCGCTGAGGCCGAGGCGGCGCAGGTCGACCGCCTCCAGCCAAGAACTCGGGGTGGGGGTGAGCGCTGATGGCTGCCGAGCGCGGGAAGTTGACCAACGCGGAGGTCCGGCTGGCCGAGCAGTACGTGAGCGTGCTGGATTTTGTGTCCCGCTGTGCCCAGGCGATCGATCATGGCGACTGGTTCTACCTGTCCGACAAGGCGAGTGAGCTGGGGGAGGTCGCCGGCCGGCTGGCCCGGGTCGCCGGCGAGACCTGGGACGACATCAGCGCCGGGAAGCCTCGACCTCGTCCCGAGGCGATGCGCGCGGCGGTGGCGCAGTTTGGCCGTCACTACCGCGCGGGGCGGCTGCTGCACCCGCTGGAGCCGGGCCGCGAGGGGGGTGAGCGCTGATGCGCCGCTCCCCTTCTGTGCCCGAGGCCCGGCCACCCGATGAGGCGAGCGACCGGCTGCTGATGGTGGCGATTCTCGCGGCGCTTGGGGTGACGGTGCTGCTGTGGGTGGTCGGGCAGGTCGCAGCGGTGCTGTTCGGCGACCATCACTGGCTGCAGGTCGGGCTGGGCGAGATGGCCGGCGTCCCGCTGCACCTGATCCACCATCCTGGCGATCCGGCGCTGGCGTGGCCGGCGGGGGTTCGCGGGCAGCTTCCCGGTCCAGTTGGCATGTACGTGGCGCTGGTGCTGGTGCTGAGCCTGCCGGCGGTGCTGGTCGGGCTGGTGGCCGGCCAGCGGTTCGGGCACGACCACAAGCTGCGGGAGCGCGGGGCGACCTGGGCGACGCGCTGGAACCTGCGCCACCTGATCGTGCTGGCACCTCGGCCCGGGCGGATCACGCTTGGCCGCCGGGGCGGCTGGCGAGGACGGCTGCTCCTGGCGGTGGAGTCGTGCCATTCGGTGCTGTGCTTCGGGCCGCCGGGCAGCTTCAAGACGGTGGGGCTGGTGATCCCGGCGGTGCTGGAGTGGGACGGGCCGGTGATCACGACCTCGATCAAGCCCGACGTGCTCCGCGCGACCCTGCGCCGCCGCCTCGCCATGGGTGAGGTGTGGGTCTACGACCCCCTCGGCCTGTCGGGGGTGCCCGCGGCGCAGTGGACGCCGTTGGCGCACTGCCGCACCTACGCCGCCGCCCGGAAGGTCGCGCGCAGCCTCGCCGACGCCGCCGACGTGACCGGGCTGCGAGAGCAGGACGCCAACTACTGGACGCTGCTGGGCGCCAAGCTGCTGGGAGTGCTGCTGTTCGCCGCCGCCCAAAGCGGCCGGACGATGAGCGACGTCGCGCGCTGGGTTGACGTGCAGGACCGCGACGAGGTCACCGAGTCCCTCGAGCTTGCCGGCGACCCGATGGCGCTGGACGCCTGGTCGGCCTGCACCGCCCGCCCCGACAACACCCTCGGCTCGGTGTATGGCACCGCGGAGACGCTGCTGGACGTGTTCGGCGACCCCCAGGTCGCCACCAGCGCTGAGGGCTGCGACCTCGACGTCGACGCACTCCTGCGGGGCTCCAACACGCTGTACCTGTACGCGCCCGCCAACGAGCAGAGCAGGCTCCGCCCGCTGTTCGAGCTGCTCGCCTCGACGATCATCACCCGCGCGGAGGAGCTGGCCGCCCGCGCACCTGACGGGATGCTGGAGCCCAGGTTGTTGGTGTGCCTGGACGAGGCGGGCAACTGCGCGGCGCTGGCCAAGCTCCCGGAGCTGGCCACCACCGCTCGCGGGCAGGGCATCCAGCTCGTGACCGTGTGGCACGACCTGGCGCAGCTGCACCACCGCTACGGCCGCCGCTCCTCGACCGTGTTGAACGGGCATCGCGCCAAGCTGTTCCTGTCGGGGCAGGCCGACGCCGACTCGCTGGAGCTGGCATCCCGGCTGATCGGCGACCAGGCGATCACGCAGACATCCCACACCGCCGCCGGCGATGGGCGCTCCTCGGTCACCGCCTCGACCTCGTACCGACGGCTGGCGCCGATGGAGCTGCTGCGCCAACTCCGCCCGCGCGATGCGATGCTGCTGTACGGGCACCTGCCGCCAACGCGAGTCCGGCTACGGGCCTGGTTCCGGGTCCGGCGGCTCCGCCGCCTGGCGCTGGCGCCCATGCCGGCCAGCGGCGCGATCCCCCAGCACGCCAACACCGGCCTGGAGCTGGAGGCCGCCGGCGAGGGGGTGGCCCGGTGACGCCGACCGCCGAGCAGCAGGCGATCATCGACGCCTACCTGCAACGGCAGAACCTGGTGATCGAGGCCGGCGCGGGCACTGGCAAGACCTCCACGCTGCGCCTGCTCGCCACCGCGGCCCCTGGCCGGCGTGGGATCTACGTGGCCTACAACCGCGCGATCGCCGACGACGCCAAACGCACCTTCCCGTCCAACGTCACCTGCGCGACCGCGCACGCGCTGGCGTTCCGCGCTGTTGGCCGCCAGTTCGCCCATCGGCTGCGCGGGCCACGGATGCCGGCCCGGCAGATCGCCAAGACGCTGGGCATCAACCAGCCTGTCCGCATCGACCCGGGCCGGATCCTGGCACCCCAGCAGGCCGCCCGGCTGGTGATGGACACCGTCGCCCGGTTCTGCCACTCCGCCGCCCCGGAGGTCAGCCCGCGGCACGTGCCCAAGCTGCCAGGACTGGACGACCCCGCCGCGATCGCCGCTCTGCGCGCGGTGGTCGTGCCGCTGGCGGGGCGGGCGTGGACCGACCTGTCCAACCGCGACGGTTCATTGCGGTTCACCCACGACCACTACCTGAAGCTGTGGCAGCTCTCCGGCCCGAGGTTCCCTGCCGACTTCGTGCTGCTGGACGAGGCTCAGGACGCCAACCCGGTCGTCCAGGACGTCGTCGAGCGCCAGGGCCACGCGCAGCGCATCCTCGTCGGGGACCGCTGCCAGGCGATCTACGGCTGGCGCGGCGCGGTCGACGCGATGGCCACCTTCGCCGCCGACCAGCGCCTGGCGCTGTCGCAGTCGTTCCGGTTCGGCCCACCGATCGCCGACGAGGCCAACAAGTGGCTCCAGATCCTGGACGCGCCGCTACGGCTCCAAGGCTCCGACCAGATCGCCTCCCAGGTAGCGCCGCTGGCCCGGCCGGACGCGGTCCTGTGCCGCACCAACGCCGAGGCGGTCTCCCAGCTCATGGCCGCCGCCGAGCAGGGCCAGCGCGCCGCGCTGGTCGGCGGCGGAGGTGACATCCGCCGGCTGGCCGAGGCCGCGACCACCCTGCGCGCCGGGTTGGGCACCGACCATCCGGAGCTGTTCGCGTTCCGCTCCTGGGGCGAGGTCCAGGGGTATGTCGCTCAGGACGCCTCCGGCTCGGACCTGAAGACCTTCGTCCAGCTCATCGACGGCTACGGCCCGGACGTGGTGATCGACACCATGGACCGGCTCGTCCCCGAGCAGGCCGCCCAGGTCGTCGTCTCCACCGCCCACAAGGCCAAGGGCCGCGAGTGGCCCTCGGTGCGCATCGCCGACGACTTCCACCAGCCCAAAGGCGAGGACACCCCGATCCCCCAGGCCGAGGCGATGCTGGCCTACGTCGCGGTCACCCGCGCCCGGCTGGCGCTCGATCCTGACGGGCTGGCGTGGGTGGACCGCTGGCTGGCGACTCGGCCAGCGCCGGCAGTCGAGCCAGCGCTGGAGCTGCCCGCGCCTACCCGTGAGCCGGCCGCGGCGGGAAGGGAGGTGGGCCATGAGCGCTGAGCCCGACGCCGCAAACCAGAGCGCGGAGGTCGCCGGCAGTGCCGTGGTCGCCGCGCTCGAGGACGCCTGGACCACCATCCGCGGCCACCACGCCGACGTGCCCCAGGTGGTGATTATCCTCGGGGCGGGCAGCGAGGCCCGCCGGGGCCTGTTCAAGTGGGGCCACTTCGCCGCCGCCCGCTGGCATGTGGCCGGCGCCAACCGCCCCGAGGTCCTGGTCTCCGGCGAGGGCCTGCGCCGCGGCGCCCACGACGTGCTCGCCACCCTGATGCACGAGGCCGCCCACGGCATGGCCAACACCCGCAAGATCCAGGACACCAGCCGCCAAGGCCGCTGGCACAACCGCCGCTTCGCCACCCTCGCCGAAGAACTTGGCCTCAAGGTCACCCAGGACCAGGGGACCGGCTGGTCGCAGACCCACCTGACCGAGCAGCTCGCCGAGCGCTACGCCGACCAGCTCACCGGGCTCAGCAGCGCGCTCCAGTTGTGGCGCCACGCCGAGCTCCAGCTCGGCACCCCCACCGGCTCGCGGAACCTGCTGCCCTGCTCGTGCGCGTGTGGCCGCAAGCTCCGCGTCGCCAAATCCACCCTCGAGCAAGCGCCGATCATCTGCGGCGCCTGCCAGGAGCCGTTCACGCCCGAACGGGACTTGACACTTAACCGTCAACCGACCGCGCCCACCGACCCCGCAGACCCTGGCCAGCCAAGCATCGGCGCCGAGGCCGCCGGACGTGACCTGACCCTGTACTGCGCGGCCGACTGTGATCTCAACCACGCCGGCACCCCGCACTCCTCCTGGGACTGCAACGCGCCGGAGGGTGCGCCCACCCTTGGCGAGGCGGACCGCCGCGTGCTCGCCGAGCTGGACGAGGCGAGGCTGCCCTGGGTGCGCTACGCCACCCCGCTGCTGTTGTCGGCCGGCGAGCTGGATCGGCTGCGCAGCCCGATCCTCAGCGCCACCTACGCCTTGGAGGTCGACGAGCATGACCAGGGCGCGGCTGAGGCCGAGCGGCTCAGCGAGCGACTGGACGCCATCGGTGATCGGCTGACCGACGCGCAACTGGACGCCGAGGGGGCCTCCACCGTTGGGGACGTGCCCGCCCGCTTGTCCTGCGCCGACGCCAACCGGCTGCGCCAGGTGATGGGCGAGGCGGCCAACCGGCTGGACGACTACGCCCGCCGCCGCACTGAGGCCAGCCCGCCCTACCTGCTGGGCACCGAGCACTTCACCACCACCGCTTCGACGCTGCGCGACTGGTGCGCCGCCACCCTCACGCGCCAGCAGCAGCGCACCACCGCCACCAGCGAGCCGGTCGTCACCGTCGACCTCGAGCTGGACCAGGCCGACCGCGACCACCTGCGAGAGCGGGCGGCAGGCCGCCGCCAACACCTCGGGGAGGCGGCGCGGCGGTGGTCGTCGCCAGCAAGGGAGCAAGGCCATGAGCGCTGAGCCCAACGTGCCCAAGCACCCGTTCAACCAGGCGCTGGAGACCTGGAACGCCTGGTCGGAGGCCAACCTGTGGCGACACATCCTCGACAAGGCACGCGCCAACGGCGAGGAGGCCGAGCTGCGCCGCCGCCTCCCCGACCTCGACACGCTGACCCACGGCCCAGGGCCGCTGGAGGCCCTGCACGCCAACCAGCAGCTCGTCTCCTTCCTGGAGGGCTGGCGGTGGCAGGCCATCCGCGAGGCACGCGAGCAGGGCCGCGGCTGGCACGACATCGGCGCGGTACTCGACCTCAAGCCCAAGCAGGCCAGAACCGCCTACCTGGAGCGGCTCGACCAGCAACGTGCCGTCGCTGCCCGCGACCCGGACGTCGGCCGACTGATCGGCTACGACCCCGCGCTCGCGAGGCTCGCGGAGGACAACGACGCCGACCGTGCTTGGCAGCTCCAGTGCGCTGAGCCTGGACGAGAGGGCGGCCATGAGCGCTGACCAAACTCGTTCGACGCCGCCGTCGACGGCGATGCCGATCGTGCAGTTCACCGACCCGGTGCTGCGCCGCGGCCTGTCGATGATCATCTGGCTCATGGCCGCCGCCGTGGCCGGCATCGCCAGTCTCGCGTTCTGGACCAGCTTCGAGGCGATCCTCGACTTCGCCACCCACCACGGCGAGCACGACTACGGCTGGCGCATCCCGCTGCTGGTCGACACCTTCGTCCTGGTCGCCACCCTCGCCGACCTGTGGTGCTCCGCCACCCGCACCGGGCAGGAGTCCAAGTGGCAGCGGGTCGTGCTGTGGTGGCCGAAGCTGCTGCTGGCCGCCGCGGTCACCGCGTCGTTCGCGTTCAACGTCGGCCACGCCAAGCCCAACCTCGGCAACCGCGCGGTCGCCGCGATGCCGCCGGTCGCGCTGGTGGTCAGCTTCGAGCTGCTGATGTTCATCACCCGCCGCGCGATCGCCGCCCGTGTCGCCCGCCTCGCCGGAGCGACCACGACCAACGACACTGCCATGGTCGCGGCCGCTGTTCGCGTCGAAGACGACCAGGCAACTACCCCGCCCATGGTTGCGGCGACCAGCGACCGCCCGGCGCTGCCGGCGACCACCCAGCCGCCAACCAGGACCGCCGACCGAGCGACCAACGACCGCACGGAGCAGGCGACCACCAGCCGCGGGTCGACCTCGGCCTACGCACGAGGGGCGACCTACCGCAGAGTCCGCGAGCTGTACGAGAACGGGATGACCGTCGCCGCGCAGATCGCCCGCGAGCTTGACGTCTCCTCCAGCTACGCGCAGCGCACGCTTCGCCAGGTCAAGGCCGACCTCGCCCGCGAGGCGATCACCTCTCGGGACGGTCGCGTGACCACCGACCAGCAGGCCGACCAGGCGACCAGCGACCGCCAGCCCGCGACCAGGTCGCAGGACGGGCAGACGACCGCGACCGAACGTGCGGATCAGGCGACCACCGCTGAACGCGGCGACCAGGCGACCACGACCGATCGCGGTGACGAGGCGACGACGAGGGCGACCACGAACGGCGATGGTCGCGCGACCACCGACGGCGACCGGCATCTCAGCCTGGTTCGCGGCCAGGAGGCCGACCGGGGGGAGGTGCCGTCCCGTTGACGGTGCCAACCATCCTGGTGACCGGCGGACGGGACTGGTCTGATCCCGACCGGCTCGCCGCGGTGCTCGACCACGCCACCGCCGGCGGCGAGCAGGTGCGGCTGTTGGTCGGCGACTGCCCGACCGGTGCCGACCAGCACGCCCGCGCCTGGGCCGAGCGGCGCGTCGTCCCGGCCGAGGTAATCCCGGCTCGTTGGCAGCAGATGGCGGCCGAGGGCAAGCCGCGCCGGGCCGCTGGGCCGGTCCGCAACCTCGCCTTGCTCGATCGGCTGGACCAGGCCGAGGGCCAACGACGGGTGCTCGCCTTCCACCAGGACCTCGGCCGCTCTCGCGGCACCCGCCAGTGCGTCACCGCGGCGCGCCGGCGCGGCTACCCCGTCACCCTCATCGGCCCGACCACCCGGCAGCTCCTCGCCGCCGACTCCCACCGAGGCTCGGCGATTACCGACGCGACCCCGCCCCGTGAAGCGGCGCTGATCTACGCCGCGCATGGCATCCGGGTCCTGCCGCTGCGCGGCAAGCTCCCCCGCATCCCAAAGCAGGCGGGCGGCCATGGCGTCCACGACGCCACCTGCGACCTGGACACGATCACCGCCTGGTGGCGACGCTGGCCGGACGCGAACATCGGGCTGCGCTGCGGCATCTTGTTCGAGGTCATCGACGTGGAGGTCGCCGGCCGGCGCAGCCTCGAGCGGCTGCTGTCGGAGCACAGCGGGTCGATCGGCGGGCCAAGGGTGCGGACCGGCTCCGGCGGCTGGCACCTGTACGTGGAGCCAACCGGCCTGCCGGACAAGGTCGGCGTGCTGGAACACGTCGACTACCGCGCCGCCGACCGCTACGTCGTCGCTCCGCCCTCCCGCCATCCCCAGACCGGCCAGCCATACCGGTGGGTCCGAGACCGCGAGGTCGGCACCCCGCTCGGCCTGATCCCCCAGCGGCTCCGGGAGCTACTCATCCCCTCGGCCAGAAGCACACGCGACCCCGCCCCAGTCGTCCGGCCCACCGCACCCGGCCACCCCTACGGCCTGGCGGCGCTCCAGGCCGAGTGCGCCGAGCTGGCCGCCACACCCTCCGGCGAGCGCAACCGGCAACTGTGGGAGTCGGCCCGCAACCTCTACAACCTGGTCGCCGGTGGAGTCCTCTCTGAGGTCCAGGTCGACCACGCCATCCGCCGCGCCGCCCAACAGTGCGGCCTGCTGGAGCAGGAGCCCCGCCAGACCGAGGCGACCCTGGCCTCCGCCCGCGAGGTCGGCCTGGCCCACCCACGCGGCATCCCCGACCACGCCCGCGGCCACGGCGATGCTTCGCCCCACCAGCCACCCCGACCCACGCCCGAGCGCATCCCAGAGCGATGACCACCCTCCACCCGAGCGCAGCGACCACCAGGAGGTGATGCCCAACCGAATCAGCCGTGTTGGCTGGGCGGTGGCGCCCATCCCGCCAAGGACCCGCGCCACCGCCCGGCCCCACCAGCACTTATGCACCCGTCACCGCAGCAACAGGAGGCACCCGTGGGACCCACCCGGACCCTACCGCCCGACCACCAGGCGCCGCCACGCACCCCGCGCCAGCGGGTCGACGACTCATCGGAGCTCCACCAGCCCCCATCCGCGCTGCCCGCGCTGAGCGCTCGGTCGGAGCGGACGCGCGACCGCGCCGTCGCCCTGGACGGCACCGGTGACCAACTCGATGTCGCCATGGACCCGCTCGAGCCGCTCGGCCGGCGCATCCCCGAGCCGCTGGACGCTGCTCGCGAGAAGGTGGAGCGATGAGACTCCGCCGGCGCCTGCATGACCTCGCCGAAACGGTCCGATACTTCCCGTACCGCAACGCGCAGGACACCTTCACCCGCCTCAACCCGACCCTCGACGGGCGCCACGCCAAGGCCGTGATCGACCGGCGCGCAGCCGCCGCGCTGGACGACGAGAACGACGACCTCCAGCCGCCCGAGCAGCGCCGCCGCCTCATCGAGCACCGCGCCATGCAAGCGAGGGCGATCGCGGCCAAGCGCGAGCACGACCGCCAGGAGACGTTTGCTCGGCTCAACCCAGAGTTCGGTGTCCTGCCCGACTCGCATGATCCCGCCCAGCACCGCTTCGCGCAGCGCCGCGAGCGGGCCTTGGCGCTCGGCCAGCGGGTCGCCGCAGCCGAGCAGTCTGGCCGGGAGCGTGGTGAGTCGTCCGACATCTTCTCCTTTCCTTGCCTGCCAACGACCTCACGAGCAGCACGCGAGCAGCTCCGGGCCGAGCCGGCGAGACAACGAGGGGTGGAACGCTAGCCATGGCCAAGGCTGGCGCCGTGACCATCGACCAGTCCGGCAACGGCCGGTGGGTGCCGGTCGACCATCGGCGGCTGCCGGCCGCCCCGCTCCTCGAGGTCGTTGATAGCATCGCACGCCGCCGCCAGCAGCCCCTCGAGGAGCTGTTCGGCACCGACGCCGAGCAGCGCAACCCGTGGCCGCTCAATGTCCTCCGCGACGCCGAGGCCAGCGGGCAGGTCACGGTGGCGACCGGGGAGCACGTGTGTGACCTGCTCGGCTGGCACCCCCGAATGGTCTGGGGCGACCTGTACGACACCACCATCCGCGACACCACGCCCCACACCGCGACCGCCCGGCCCGGGACGACCACCGGGTGGCGGCAGGGCTGCCGGTGCCTTGACTGCCGTGACGCCAACCGTGCCGCCATCGCCCGCAGCGCCGCGCGGCAGCATTCATCTCGGAAGGCGGGTGAGCGCCCGGCTTGACGGCCTGCCACGCCTACCTCTCCGCCGTCTACCACCCGTATCCACAGGAGGCCGAGGAGATGGCCAACGACAACTTCACCGTCCAGATCGGCAACCTCACCGACGACCCCGAGCTGCGCTTCACCCAAAACGGCACCCCGGTCACCAACTTCGGCCTGGCGGTCAACCAGCGCATCCGCGAGCACCCGCTCGTTTGAGACCAGCGAGGGCGAGAAGCGCACCGTCGCCGAGATCGATGCCGACGACGTCGCTCCCAGCCTGCGCTGGGCGATCGCCAAGCCCGAACGCGCCACCCACACCCGTACCAACGCCGACCGCTCCGCTGAGCGTGGGCAGTTCAACGACGAACCCTTCTAGACCCGTCCTGCTGGCAGCGTCCCCGGCCCAGCCGGGGACGCTGTTTTCTGACCGCAGGAGCCAAGTGTTGACAGCGCCATGCCATCGCTTCTGTCGTCCTGCGACGCCTGGGTTTCGGGCGTTCACGGTCGTGGCCTGTCCGTTCTTTGTACCTACCATGACCCTCCGCCGGAGCGGCATGCTTGCCGGCCGAGGTGGCGGCCGCCATGCTCGGGTGAGCAGATCGGCCGGCCTGCTCACGGCCACGGAGACGACTATGCAGGATGCAGGCAACCCTTGGGGAGCGGGAAGCTGCCTTGACGACCTGGTCGAGCAGGCTGCCCAAGCCCGCAGCAACAGCAAACTAACGACGCTGCCAGCGAGGTCCATCAGCGCGACCAGCGTGCGGGAGCGGACGGCGCTGGCCAAAGAGCGGAAGGTGGCCGCCCATGCCTGTGCGATCGACCTGCACGGGCAGGCAGCCGCCCTACAGGAGCGGATTGGCCACGCGGATCGGGTGGCCCATTCGCGCGAGCATGCGGCCCATGCGCGCGAGCTGCTCGAGTAGGTTCGTGCCGAGCAGCAGGAGCAGAGCCAGCAGGGAGGCTAGCCGCTGGTCGGCGTGATCGGGGGGCTGGACGAGTGCGACCTGCGCGTCGACGGCAACGCCGTCGCCGGCCTGCTCGGGGAGGTCTTCGCCCTGGAGATGACGGCGGCGCTGGCCGGCTGCGCCAGCTGCGGCACCGCCAACCCGGTCAGCGCCCTCGTCGCCTATGGCCGCGGCATGGGCGCGGTGCTGCGCTGCCCGGCGTGCGAGTCGGCGGTCGTTCGGGTCGCCCACGACGGCGGCTGCTCCTGTCTCGAGCTGCGCGGCGCCGTGTTCCTGCAGCTGGACGAGGCCGCCTGGCTAGGGGTGTAGCGCGTCAGGTGCGTCCGGCTGCCGCGGTTCGGCCGGGACGGGTTCGTGCGCCTCCACGACTACGCCCTCGAGGCAGGAGTCCTCGAGCCATCCGACCGAGATGCTGCATCTGACATGCCATCCGGGATGCGCGCCGAGCAGGCGATGGACCACCAGGCCCGCGACGGTGGCATGTTCCGCGCGGTCGACGCTGAGGCTGCAGTCGATGGACAGCAGCGTGGGAAGGTAGGCCGACAGGCCATTCAGAGCGCCGATGTCGATGCAGCCGACGGTTCCTCCACGGACCCGGCGCGCGGACGAGGATGCCAGGATGCGAGCCCCGCTGTGTCGCTCCTCGGCCCCGAGGAGGTAGACGGTCCCCCCCACGACCACAGCCCAGGCCGATCCCTCCACGTCACGGGCTGACACGGACGCGTTGATGGCCGCGTCCGTGGCGGGGTTGAGGAGTTGCAGCCGAGGCCTGTTGGCCGCCCCGAACGTGCGACGCAGCAGTAGGTACTCGTGTTCGAGGTCCCGCGGCGGGACGGGCGGCCGCCAGCCCCCGATCGGCGGCCAGAGGACCGCCAGGTCCTCTGCCAGCATCCTGCCGATCTCGTGGTACTCCACCGACTTCTCCAAAAGCCGGGCTTGCAGGTCCCGCAGCGCGTCCCAGCCGTCCATGACCGCGGCCAAGGCCCCCGCAGTCGACGCGATGCAGTGGCAGAGCGCGCAGAACCCCAGCCAGTCGGTTCGTTGGCCGCTGCCGAAGTACCTGGCGGCGAGCAGCGACGGCGGCACGTGACTGAACCGCAGATGCGCGTCGAGTGAGAAGACGTCCTGCGGAATCCGACCGACCCGGACCGTCAGGTCGACCCACGACGGCACCGGAACCTGCAGCAGGTTCATGTCGCCGATCCGGGCATGTCCGCCGCCGACGCTGGCGAACAGGAGCTCGTCCCCCGCGAGCACCAGCGGGAGGCCTGGGAACGCCGACTCGCCGCTCAGGAGGTCCTCGCCGAGATGCACGAGCATGTAGTCGGCGGCTCCTGCGATGAGCGGATGGGCGTCAGCGGCGAAGTCCACCAGCGACGCGGCATCGGGATCGGCCGAGCCGGCGAACCGTTCGAGCGCACCGAAGCGGTCCCGGGGGCTGAGGCGGCGGAGCCCTTCGGCAGCCGGTGAACCAGCCGGACGGATCTCGTCCACCGCTGGCAGGCGGGCCAGGATCTCCTGGCGGCGACGTTGGAACTCGCGCTCGACGAACCGGGGGGGCTGGACCTGCGGGATGCGGGACTCGACCCATACCTCCGCGGCGAGTCCCGTGTCGACCGTGGCGATCCCATCGAGCAGCGCGGCGGCATCCGAATCGAGTCCAGCCAGCATGATCAGGGCATTGGCGGCGTCCGCCGCTCCGACCGTGGCTACGAAGCCGGCGATGGCGCCGGGTGTCCCGCTCGTCGTCGACAGGAGCTCGACGGCGACGTAGAAGTCCAGGAAGCGCGTTCGGGCGAACCGCAGCGCATCACCGTCGCCGTGCTCGATCTCGAGGATCCCCGAGGCCACCACCTCGTTGATCAGTTCGTCCGCCGTCCAGTCGCCCGGCATGACCCGACGCCGTCGGAGATGTCGGCGGTGGATCGCGTCGAGCGCGGTGACGACGTCGTCGTAGAAGGCGTCGTCCCTGATCAGAGACGGCTGCCGGCTCAGGGCCAGCCGGTGTGCAAGCTTCCCCAGCAACGGCGCCTTGACCCGCCGATAGTCGTACCTGGCGACCGGGCTCCCGGCGAGATGCTCCAGGTAGAGGCTGAAGATCCGGCCGATCGAGTCGGGCAGCCGTTCGTTCCCGGACCGCCGCACGGACTGCGCGAGCGCTGACAGGACGTCCGGTCGCTCGAGCGTCTCCTGCAGCCGGTGGCCGACCAGTTCGGCCAAGTCCGGCCGACCGTACCGGACGAGGAACTGGCTGGCCGCGCCGGGGTCGAGCGGCAGGATCAACAGGTCCCGGAAAGTTCCGTCCCGGTCCTGCAGCGCCTCTCGGACCGCGCCCGGCTGGCACGCGACGACGAGACTGTTCGACGCGGCCTTCTGCTCCCACAGCTCGTGGATCGCGCCGATCACGGCATCGTCCCGCGTTCCGGCGCCGACGTCGTCAATCATCAGACACAGTGGCGGCGATCCCTCTCGCCAGCCGGTCCGAAGCGCGTCGTAGCTCACGGCGTTGGCGCTCGCGCCCATCTCAAGGAGCGTGTCGGCGTCGCCGGCCCGGAAAAAGGAGGCGGAGAGGTAGAGTGGCAGCGGCGCCTCGGGGGTGGGAGCATCGGGCTCCACGAGTCGGACCGCCTCGTCCAGCAGCTGCGTCGTCTTGCCGCTGCCGGGCTCTCCAAGGAGCAGCAGGTCGGAGGGGTATCGGACGAGGGCGTGCCAGGCGCCCGTCGGCAGCTCGGCGAGCCCCGGCCCGCTGCTGTAGCTGCTCTCCTGCAGCTGGAGGGGCAGATACCGGGCAAGCGCCTGCGCTCTCGACGTGACGCCCGCGAAGCGCGTCATGTGGTCGACGAATCGCGCACGGACGAGGTCGGGGTTGACCCGGAGCATCGCCGGCGCCCCGGCGTCCGCCAGGTGGAGCTGAACTGCCGCGGCAACCTGACCTGCCAGCTCGTCCAGGCCGCTGAAGTAGCTGACGGTGCAGGTTCGCTCGAGCTCTGTGCGGAAGCGCTCGATGCGCTGTCCGCGCTCCGCGGCTTCGTCGCCCCAGTCGGTGAGGTCCACGCGCCACGGTGCGTTCTTGCCCAGCAGGAACAGCAGCCGCGGCTTGCCGAGCCGGGTTGCGTGGCGGAACTCCAGCTCCGTGATGGACTTGCGGTCGGGATTGTCATCGATCGGGACGTATCCGTAGCGGAGGGCGATGATCCCGACGTAGATGTCGCATTCCGCGATGTCGCGCAGGCACTTGTCCGCGGGTCTCCGGTCCGCGGCGACGTAGTCCTCCATGGCGACCACGTCGTGTCGCAGCCGCCTGAGCGCGTGGTACACGGAGGCGCGATGCTCCTGGAGGTCAGCGTACGTCGACGAGATGTAGATCCTCGCCATCGGTGCCTCCTCGTGACGCCCGACCGGCCATTGACAGGGGCGGTCCTCCCATGATCCGTCGACCGGGCACCGGGCGGTCGTGGCGTCGCCGCATCGCTCTATAGGTCCGCGGGGGGATGGTCATTCACGCTTCCTCGACCCAGACGGCGAAGCGGGCGGTGAACGCGCCGCCCGGCCGGATCAGCGGGCACGCGTCCGCGCCGACCGCCGCGGTCGGCGCGGTCATCGGCTCCAGGCACGCGAACGCGGGCCGGCGGCACGAACACCTGCGCGCACGGGTAGCCGTCGCGGTAGTCGACGACCAGCCGGCGGCCGCCGCCCAGCCGGTGCAGATCGTCGAAGGTGCAGCCGCCGACCCGCCTCGGCCGGCTCCTGGGCAGCCGCCCCCGACGGCAGGCCGAGACCGTCGAGTGCCAGGTGCTGGCGGTCGGGCAGCTCGAGCAGCCAGCCCTCCCCTCGGCATCCCCGGCAGCCGCAGGTAGGGGTGCCAGCCGAACGCGACCGTCCGCCACGTCGCCGGTGGTGCGCAGGGTGGTCGCCACCACCAGCTCGGATCGAACTTGTCCTGCTTCCAGACCGGCTACCTCCGATCACCCGAGGGTCGCCCATCGCGGTCGGGCCGCGTCCCGACCGTCTGCATGATCGCACACGACCTCCCGTACAGGGCTCCGCTTGAGCGTGTGGTAGGCCGGTTCCCCAGTGACCGTTGCGTCGTCACCAACGCGGACGGCTGCTTCAGGCGGCCCGCCCGCAGGGCCGGCCTTGAGGACTACAGCAGATCCTTACGGCCGCTGGCCAAGGGTTGACATACAGAGGAGCCGTTCTGAACCGTCCGGGTCGAGCGCCTCGGGAGGGTCTGACGCCTCCCGAGGCGCTCTGCTCTTATGGTTCGCTGGCTACCCGACTCCCACAGTTGCGATCCATTGACGACACGCCGGCACAGCCCCCTGACGCCGAATGGACCCGTCACGGTCTGGCCCCACCGATCTCCCTGTCTGCCGGCCAGGTGTTACGTTGGTCGTTATCAGAAGACCATGATGTCTGGGAGGATAGCTGCTCTTGGGATGATCTTGAAGGTTGATCGGCAGCGGTGCCGTCGCTCGCCTTCCAGTGAGGGAAGCACCTTCGGCGCTTTCCAGACACCAAGGCAAGCTCGCTTAAGAACGTGGACTCTCGGTCGGCGGGCGTCTCGAGGCGACTTCCTTACTGTGAAGCCGAATGAGTATATTCGCAACGAAATAAGTTAACTGCGCCCCTTCTCGCCTGTTTCATCCCGTGGTAGCGTCCTGCCGGTTTGCGGCCGTTCCGCCTGGCATCACGGCTCGGCACTACATGCCACGACCAACGGGATATGGAGTATGGGTCTTTCAGCTTGGCTTGCACGCGGGTGGAACCCGTTGCGAGGTCGGGAGAAGCCGCAGCTGGGCCGCGGCGGCGCCGCGGCGCCGCCCGCTCTGCCTGAAGACACGCCGACAGCGGGCCCGTACCCAGCGAAGGCCTTCCGATCCGTTATCGTGCTGGTTGTCGTCCTTGGCGGGGCCTTACTCGGCCTCTTTGCCTTCAAGCAGACGGCCCAGCCGCCGTCGCGGTTTGCGGTGTTCAGCGTCACGATGATGCTGGCCGCGGCCGCAGTCGCCGTCGGAGGCCTCCTCGGGTTCCTATTCGGTATCCCAAGGAGTGTGCAGGAGCCCCGACCCCTGGCCAGCAGCCAGACGCCCGAGACCACCGATGAGCGTGGTGTCTACGGGGTGAATACCAACCTCGAGCAGATCTCCGACTGGCTGACGAAGATCCTCGTTGGCGTCGGGCTCATCCAGCTCGGCAGGACAAGCAGACCGCTCGGCAGGTTGGTGGCCAGCATCGCCGATGGGCTCGGCGGCCAGCCCATCGACCGGCTGATGGTCGGCGGCATCCTGGTCTTCTTCTCAATCTTCGGCTTCTTGGCCAGCTACCTGCTCACCCGTCTGCTGTTGCAACGCGCCTTCACGGTGGCCGACCTGTCGGCCGTCGTTGCGGTGGCGACGAGCGCGGCGAGCCAGCAAGTGCAGCGACAACAGCAGCTTGACGCCGACGCGTACAGTCTGGTCGCTCGGACGCTGCAGCCGCCGGCCGGCGCGAGCCCGCCGAGTCAGAAGGAATTGAACCAGGTGTTGCAGAAAGCGTCACCGGTCGTGCGTAGCCAGGTGTTCTCGTTAGCGCGCAACCAGCGCCTAGCTGACGAGAAGACCGCCGCGGGCAGGAAGAACCTTGTCCGCACGGTCTTAGTCTTCCGGGCGCTGATAGCCGCCGAACCGGACCCTCATCGTAACCATGGCCAGCTAGCCTATGCCCTGCGATACGCCATCCCGCCGGCCCTGGACGAAGCCGAGCAAGAGCTGAACAGGGCGATTGCTCTACGGGACGCCGCGGGCGAGACGGGCGGGCTGATCTATGAGCTGAATCGCGCGGCGCTACGCACCGAGCAGGACCTGCAATCCACCGCACCTGTCCCTCCGGAACGGAAGGCATCGATCCTGGCCGACCTGCGGGCCGCGGCGAAAAATCCGGCATTGCTCGCCGAGATCTACAAAGACGACTCTATCCAGACGTGGCTCAGGGCGAACGCCCCCGATGAGGCCGAGCTTCTGAAACCCTAGACAGTGCTCCAGCCGCACTTGCCTTGCTGAGGGAGAGTCCTGCTCGTCAGGCCGGAGGGTGGTGTCGGCACCGGTCGGTGAGCCGAGATAGGGTAGGGAAGGTTATCGGATCAGACAGGCCCAGGCCAGGCGTGTCGCAGAGCAGCAAAGAAAGCGTCTGCAGTCTCGGTGGTGAGTCGATCCTCAAAGGTGTTTAGGGGGCGATTCCGCCAGAATGGCTCCTGGTTGAGCCCGTAGGCCTCTACCGTGTCAGGAAGGTAAGGGATCACCCACCTCTCGTCAACGCCATTGCCAAAGTCGGGAGCATTGAAGACTCGTAAGAGATCTTGATCACGCATGCTTACGCCAACGTAGATCCACACCCTAGGACGGTCCTGGTCGATCAGTGCACGAAGAGCATTCAGTTTGCCGACCGGTACTCCGCGTTCCGTCTGCTCAGCACTCACGATGCACGTCTCGGGTCGGTCGATCGAGCCGTGGAACTTTAGTAGCGGCACATCCTTCTCTTCCCCGGACAAATAGCGTGTGACGTAGTCTGCCGCCCCGGCGAACTCTTCGTCTGAGGCGAATACTTTCAGCGGTACCGATGCATGCGTCTCCACCAGACGATCAAAGTTGACTTCTGCGACTATGATCCGTCCGTCGCATTGTTCCAGAATGGCACCAAGGTCCCGTGGCGCCGAGCCAGGCGTACCTATTACGTCGTCATGATGAGCTCGAAACTCTGCGAGGGTTGGCAATTCCGGATAGACGTGCTGCTCCGCACGAATGACCTGCTCCAACGTGAGCTGCGCAACATATTCAACCTGAGGCATGTTTCGTTCGGCCTGCGATAGCCAATTCGGCCTGTCCGATATCCAGTTATGGAACCGGACGGCGAGCTGCTCTGACGTTTGAGCATCCGAGTCAGAGATAGCCAGAAGCCGACGGATTGCACGATCTCGGAGCGCATCGCCCATCGGCAGCCGTGAGGACGCCGCGAAGCCAGCACCAAGAAACAGAACGAATCCGTCAGCCAGGCTTGCGATACTTCCGGCTGCCATCTGTAGGTCATCGGGTCCGTGGCGGCGCAGCAATCGCCCTGAGTCGATAGCCAATCGGAACCCAAGGCGCGGCTGGCAATGCATATCGATGTTGATGGGGGATTCAGCTACGAACACCAGTGTGCGCAACGTTCCATGCGGTAGGTCAGGAAGCTGCTTGACCCCTAGATTCCAGACAGCGCGGCGAAACGGAAAATCCATCAGGGTGTCACGATACGCAATTATCGCCAGTTCGTGCTCGTCTAGATCGCGGTGTGCGGCTGCGCGAGCGATCGCAAGTACAGTGCGCTCTCCAGGGCTAGGCAACGAGCCTGCAGGAGGATCGAAAACGGCGTCCATAAGGCCATTCTCGACCTCGACGAGATCGACACGGCGCGCATCGAGGCCTGTTGTTGTTAGCGCAGAGGCTACTGCTTGTCGGCGGACTGGGTCACCAGTGCCAGGAACTGGCGCCTCCAGTTGTGCCTCACCAGTATCGAGGAGACGGCCTTGTGTCACTTCGCATATGGCACGCAACACTGGCAATGCTACGGACAGATCTTCGACGAGCACTGGAATGACTGTGACCTTACCTGACGGGTTCTGCTCATGGCGCCGAGCCACGGCCTCCGCAAGGGCGAAGAGCGAGATTGTGGCGCTCACGACTCGCGGCCAAGATTGTCGGCAAGGCTCGCCAAGAAACGTTGGCGAAGCCGCTGCGTCTCGACTGGCCGCTCATGCACCAACCCGAAAGCTGCCAGATTGGGCAAACGAGCTCTGAGACTCGCGACCAAAGCGTCGTAGGCGCGTGCGAACCGATCCGGTGTCGCGTGAGCGCGATGCCCGCGCACAAGGTCACGAGCAACGACATCAATGACATACTGTTCCGCCTCAGGCTTAATCCAAACCTTGCCGTTCACGCCACCACGCGCATCAATGACGACGAGGGCGTCAGCGAGACGCCGACGTGCTTCATACAGCATCCAGCCGCTTACGAGTTTTGGATCACCGCGATTCCCGCGGCGTGTTGGAGCTAGAATGTCAGCAAACGCCTGTACTGGCTCAAAGAACGCGTCATCTATAACATCTCGGGCTGTTCCTGCAGCAAATCGAGTGAGTGCATGCTGTTCACTTGTGCATCGATTAACTAATAGAGCAACCACAACTCCGGCAGCCGGAATCTGCAAGGGCTTAGTCGCGCCGGCAAGAAGATCAACGACGGACTGTAGACGATGGCGCGACCATTCGCGATACAGTAGGGCCAGTCTCCTGTCGTAGGGAACCAACTGCGCATCGCTGATAACGTGACTACTACGGCCATCTGGAAGCCGCTCAAGGAGATCAAGAGCGCATCGGCCTTCCGGCGTGACCAGACGCTTCCCGGACCCAACAGTCAGCGTGAGTGGCGGTCCTGGGTCTGTGACTTCGTCTGGAAGGACCGGCAACATGGTGAGCTCGCGACGCAGGCGTTGCCCCTGAGCGACGGGATCGAACCAGCGTCGGCAAGCCCGCAAATCCTCTTCGAGGTCCCCGGGTGCCACGCCCTGCGTTATGCTCCATGTCTGGCGTAGGGCGGAGATGATTTCCTTGGCTTCGGCAGTCTCAAGGTAATCCGGCAGACCAAGCAACGTCTTACTTGGTTGTGCACTCATTTCAGTAACACCTGGACAGCGTAGTTGCTCGCAGAAACCTGCTCCGCAAGTTGATGCAATCGGTCAGAGTCAGTCCCGATGGCCGTCGCCGCCATCTGCGCGTAGTCACGACTTAGCGGCAGTATGACCAGCACTTGGTCTTCACCGTGCTCATCGGCTCGCTCTTGCAAGTAAGCCAACAGCGCGGCGAGACGATCGTGAGCGATAAAGGCGCCGAATTCATCGAGGACGATGAGTCGGTTAGGCTGTCGCGGTTCCTCCTCGTCCAGGACGGCCAGCCGTGCTCGAGTATAGGCGAACGCCTGCTCGCCACTACTAAAGGCCTCTAATGGTCGAGACCGCTCTAGCGTTCCCTCAACCCAGACTACCTCTCGACTCTCGAGCTGCACGGCGATATCACCATCCGCTGCAGGTAGCAGTTCGTGACGGATTCTAGGGTTGTTAAACCAACTACTGAATCGGTTACCGAGCCACGCTTGCAGCTGGGGGACATACTCGGCTGCCTGAGGATCCAAGTTATGAAGATGGCGACTGACACCTCGCAGTGCTGACTCCACACCGCCAAACTGTTGTCTGTGTCGGCCAAGTCGATCCACAATCGCCTCTAGAACCTGCCGAAGCCCATCAAGAGTCTGCAGCTGTTGCTGCGTCGTGCTCCCCTCTCCTGGGAGGTCTTCCTGGGACATTGCGGCATGCAGCCACTCCCATTGAGGCGACTTGGCGAGAGCGGTAGCGGCAAGTCGGGCGTCGCGCTCGACATGAGCGACAGCCCGGCGGCTCGATGCAAGTGCTTCCTGCGCGTCGCGTAGCCTGTCCTGCTCAGTTGTCGCTGCAGCCTCGGCGTTCCGAAGCGCGTGATCTAGCTCAGCCAGCGTCACACCGGCCCGGTCGAGCGCGTCATGAAGCTGCGCTGATAACTCCGGCTCTGTCGCTCCGTCCGCGACAGCGCCGAATTGTTGCCGCAATGCTGCGCGCTGGACTGCGAGTTTTAACAGCTGCTCGTCATGCGCCCGTCTCTGCTGCTCGAGTCTTTGGACCTCGCTCACGGCAGCAGGTCGGACTTCGGCGAGCGCAGAATCTATGCGCTGTTCATTTTCTCTGACAAGCCGTTCGAATCTGCGAACGGAGCCGAGAGTTTCTTCAAGGTTCTTGGCTCTTGCAAGCGTTAATCTCGCTGCCTTCAGTTGTGCGGCCACCTCACGTGCCTGTGGTGGTGGAGGTTGGCCAACAAGGAACGCCCGCCGCGACAGCATTCCAATACGAGTCTGACTCACTGTGAGTTGGATGTCTGAATCCGGATCATCAATAGCGACCTGGTCCCCGAGGCCTCGACCCTCTGCGCTGCTCAGTCCATCGCTGAGTTCATCGAGCAGGTCTCGCATCGCCGGAGCAGCGTCTAACGTTGTCTGCTGTTCCACCAACTGCTCGATGCGAACCTCTGTGCGAGCTATGAGATCACGCACGGCCGTTTCATGCGGCTCGATCTCTAAGGGAGCGGCAGCGCCAGCCGCGGACATGAGCGCCAGTCGAAGCCTGCTTTGATTGCGTTTGAGAGTGCGCCGAGCATTGTCTAACTCCCGCATGGTGGGCTCAGCCCGAACTACCGTGGCTGCGAGTTCTGCCACACGCCGCTCAAGGCCTTCCTTGGCAGCACGAACGGTGCTAATTCGTTGATCTATGCGCTCTAGCTGCTGTTCCAGGTCAGGGGCTCGCTCCTGGAACTCCTGGAGCTGGTGGCGGAGATCAGATGCGGTGCGTAGCTCGTCTCGCCGCTCTTCAGCCCTCTTCGCAGCCTCCTCGACCTTCTGTAGCTGACGGGCTGCATCACGGTCGGTGGCGCGGAGCTGTACATACCGGGCGGCCGTCCATTGACCTAGGAGAAGGCTGGCCTCCTCGACCGCTGTTTCAAGGCTGGCGAGAGGACCCTTCTCCTCTGCCGCGACTCTGCGCCTCCATCGAGCCACAGTGTCCGCGGCGGCGTCGGCCTGCTGTGCAAAAGTATCGATGATTCCTTCATCCCCGGCGATGCGGTGCACCACTAATAAGCGACGAATCTGATCCATGGAGACTGGAGAGCCATCGATTGTGATCCGTTCAAACGGAACCACTGCCGACGGGCTGCGGTTAGCGTCTGTATCCATCCACGAGCGGCTATCCCCTTCCCAAATTATCTCGTCTGCGCCGGCGAGATCGGACACTGTCACCCTGAAGTCGCCCAGTCCATCGCAAAGACTATCCCATGCCGCTGATCCGGAACGGTAAGGCATGGTGCCTGTGCAAAGCTGTAGTAACCGGACCGCTAGAGTCTTTCCAATGCCATTTAGACCTTCTAACGTGGCCAGTCGTGCATTGGGTAGCTCGCTCAGGATGCTTAGGGCCCCCAAGGGGCTGGCGTCAATTCTGATACGCATCGCGGACTAGGCGCTTCAGGCATGGAGTGAGCCCATCATTGTTTGGGCGGTCGAGTTCGATGAGCATAAGAAACAATGCGACGTCCGGATCTCGGACATCGCGATAGGCCCCGCGAAGGATGTCAACCACGTTAGCACTATCAGGATCCTGGAAGTTGCGCTCGCTCATGCCTCTCCCTTTCCGCGAGACTGACCACCCGAGCGAGGACGGGCAACGAAGGCACTTGCTGTTGCTGTCTACTCGCCATCGCTCCCGGCGGCGAGAGCCTCTGCTGCGCTCCGCTGAGCCGCCACAGCATACTCCTTGGAGACCTCAAATCCGAGGCCCGACCGGCCGAGTCGCACCGCTTCGGTGATCGCCCGGCCCGTTCCGCAGAACGGATCCAGCACCAGGCCACTTGGTGGGCATGAGCTTCGGATGCGGGGACGGATCAGTCCGGGGGGGAAGGTTGCGGTGTGTCCGTCCCCGCCAGGCATCGGAAGGTATGTGACTACATCCCTCGCTCCCTCTTCGCACCCATCGAGGTCGTAGTAGTACTGCGGCCGTCCTCCCGGCTGACGCCGTACAAAGTGGAACCAGTGTTCATGTGAAGATCGAAGTCGATCCAGTTCTGGTCGCGGCATTACTTGCGGCTTTGCCCAGATGAGATCATTGCGCAGAATCCAGCCTGAGTCCTGCATTGCAATTGCAAATCGAGCGGGAATCAGAAGTAATTGTTTGTCATGAAGATAGCCGCCGGACGGAGTGCGCCGACGTTGCCGGCTCTCTACATATCCTTGGCGGCCGTCATCGCGAATGCTTCCCCAGCGCGCGAAGTACGTGTCACCCAGGTTAATCCAGAGACTACCGGTGGCCTTGAGGACTCGACGTGTTCGGTTAAAGAATTCTACGAGATGGTCGACATACCATGCGGGATACGGCTCAAGACCAAGAACGCCCCCGGCATCCCGATACCAGCCGTACGGGGGCACACGTGAGGGCGCGCACCCCTCTGCTTCCCAGCGCTCTAGCACATCATCCTCATGCGCCTGGCCATAAGACCGCATGCCCCAATAGGGTGGAGAGGTCAGCACCAGGTCTACCGAGTCTGCAGCAGCAGTGCCTATGAGGTCGTATGCGTCGCCTATGCGGATCTCAGCCGTTGGCGCTAGTTGCTCGGAAGTGTAGGTCATCGATGCGGCCATTCGATGACTATAGCACGAAGTGCGGCCGCACTTGTCCGCCGCTGGTCCGCTGCATGCCCTTCTGCGCTCTAGGGCTCAATGATCCGGGGAGGAGCAGCACCATCGGCCAGCTGTCGTCTGGGGGCGTATGGACTGAAAGAGACCTGATGAGATGCATCGACCTACCAGCGAAGGGACGCTATGCGCTTCTTGACCGCGCGTGCCGGACGCGTACTAGAGCCAACCTAACATCGGGTAACGACATCTGGACTCTGCGTGGCAGCTGTGCGAAGGGTTGCGGGGCAACGTTGGGGATGGCTTCCGAGTTCGTACTGAACCCCCGACATGGCAAGATTGAACCCGATGGACGAGGCGGCTGGCCCCGAGATCCAGCGTAGCAATGAAGAACGCCCGATTCGTCACCCGTAGTCCTGCGTGCGCCTAATCCTCCTCCAGCGCCCGCCGACCGTGCGGCACCAGGCTATCCCGCCGGCGTACAGCGAACGTAACCAACCCGGCGAGAAGGAACCTGCTGAGCCGTGTTGGCAAGACGCTCTCCGAGCACGACGCAGACTTGACCGGCTGACCCCACGGCCATGGCTTGCGTCTTCCTGTATGACAGCTGACACCCTGACCGACATGGTCTGCGTAGACACGCCGGTCGGGTGAACACAAAGAGCAAGCCTGAGGAGCTTCGGGTTCGTGGAGCGGGATCAAATGGCGGATTGTAGCTGCCGTCGGGCCCGCTTGGTCAACAAGACGACTTGGACCTCGTCGAGCAGTGGCGGCAGCATGCGGAGCGTGATCGCCACCCGGTCGGCGGCAAGGACCGGGATGCCTTCGGCCATCAGCTCGCCCCAGGGAAGCTGCGCCGCGTGGACGCACAGCATCGGCGTGACGGCGGTCCCAAGTGCCTGGCCGAGGACGGCGGCCTCCCAGCGGACGGTGGCCAGCACGCCGGCGAGCGGGTGGTGGCCGTACCACAGGGAGCCTTCGGGAGTGAGGGTGAGCCGGCCGCGGTAGCACTTGGTGTCGATCAGGAAGACGCCCGGCGGGCCGATGACGAGGTGGTCGGCGTTGGCCCGGGAGCCTGGGATGGCGAGGTCGTGGAAGACGGTCCAGCCGCGGCCGAGGCGGCGCAGCCGGCGGGCGGTGCGCTGCTCGCCCTTGGCCCCGCGGCGCCACGCGGTGATCTCGGGCGAGACCCGGAAGCGTAGGAGGAAGCCAAGGCCGCCGACGGCAAGGATTGCGGCGGGGGCGGCGAGCCCGGAGTGGCGGGCGAGCGCGCCAGCGAGGAGGCCGGCGGCCACCACGGCACCGAGCCGCAGGGGCAGGGTTCGGAGGTAGTCGGTCCATTCGGCGGCGCGGCGGCGGCGGTATTGGGCCATCGCCGAGGCGCCCGGGGTGCCCAAGACGCTGGTGCGGCGGCCGGTCGGCTCGGGTGGGGCCGACACGATCGGGGCGGGCGGCGGGGGTAGTGGTGGGAGCTGGTCAGGGCCGAGCGGGCGGATCGACATGCCCACGGGCGGGTCGTCCTCGTCGGGGGTGTGGGGCCAGGGGTGGTGGGCCATAGGGCCTCCTCGTGTTAGCCGGCTGCCCGCTCCGGACCCTGGACCGGAGGGTGGCCGCTGTCGCGGGCGTAGCGGCGGGTGGGCTGGTCGTGATCGTTGGCGAGGGTCGTGACAGCAATCTCGCGGTCGGTGGTGCGCTGGCGGTGGTGGGCCTGGAGCCGCTCAAGGGCGCCGTGGGCGGTGCGCCATGCCTGGCGCTGCTCGGGGTTGCGAAGCGGCGTGGCGCCAAGCGGCTGGTCGGGGTCGGTGACCTGGTAGCGGTCGCGGTAGTCCTCGATCAGCCGTGCGGAATGGCGCCAGGTGCGCCGGCCGCGGACGCTGTCGGGCACCGGGCCGAGCGCACGGGCCAGGTAGGTGGGCTGGTCGACCTCGGCGACGGTGGCGCGCGCTCGGCGCCGCCAGGCCAGCTCCCCGACGACGGCGCGGTAGGCGATCCCAAGATCGGGGTGTGCCTCGATCCAGGCGTCCCGCTGCTGCTGTGCCTTGCGGGCCTGGAGTTCGGCATCCAGCGCGCGGGCGGCTTGCTGGGTGGCCAACGCGTGGGCGGCCAAAGCGTCGGCCGGCACGTCTCGGCCGGCGCGACGCCGCACAGGGCTGGCAGGCTGGGCGCGCTCGATCTCGGCGAGCGTCTGTTCGGCCTGCTGGCGGCGGGCGGTGGCACGCTGGAGCACGCGGCTGCGGTCCGGTGGGGCCTGGTCCAGGAGCCTGCGGAGCCGGTCGCGCTCGCTGCGCAGCTCGGTGGTGGGGGTGGCGCGGACGTCCAGGCGGGTGGGCGTGTCGATCGCCAGTGACTGGCCGCCGGGGCGGGCGAGCGCGGCGACGAGCTGGTCGTAGGCGTCGGTGGGTTCGCGCTCGGGTAGGTCGACCTGGTCGGCATCCTGGTGGGGTTCGGGGCCGACGATGGTGAACAGGCGGGTGTCGTGCTTTGCTCGGGAGAGCTGCACGTACAGCCAATTGGTGTCTTCCTGGCCGGTGAGGCGCACCAGCGCCCGCCAGCGGGTCAGCCCTTGGGCCTTGTGCCCGGTGGTCGCATAGGCCAGGTCGACGATGCGGCGTCCCTTGGGGGTGGGACGGTCCAGGTAGTCGGCGTCCAGCGTGACGTCTCGGCGCTGCTCGGTGCGGATCGTTATCGCCCGCTGGGCGAGGTCCAGGGCGGTGATGGTGCCGCGGGTGCCGTTGGCGACGCCGAGGCCGCCAAGCTGGTTGCGGCCACAGACGACCTGGTCGCCGACGTGGAACGCCCGATCGCCGACCAGGAGCTGCTCCGCGCCGAGGCGACTGTTCTCCGCCATGACCTGCTGGCAGACGGTGTTGAGCCGGTCGACCTCGTCGCGGCGGTAGGCCAGGATCACCGCGTCCCGGTCCGCCTCGCCAGCGGTCTCGCTGGCTTGGGCTTCCTGGTGGGCGGTCCACCAGTCGCGTACCAGCTGAAGGGTCAGCTCGGTCTTGGACCGTGCGGCGACCATGCGGTCGTGCTCGCGGTAGGCGGCTACCGCCTGGTGGACCTGGCCGTCTCTGACCAGCTCGAGAGCGTCGCGCTCCCACGCTGCTTGTTGGCGGCGGTTGTCGGTGAGCACGCTGGCGCCGAGCCGCAGCCGCAGGCCGCGGAACCCACCGCCGGCGTCGATCGCGCCAAGTTGCCGGTCGTCGCCGACCAGCACGACCTTGGCGCCCGCCTGGTGGGCGTGGTCGAGCAGGCGGGTGAGCTTGCGGCTGCCGACCATACCGGCCTCGTCCACCACCAGCACGGCTCGCGCGTCCAGCACCGGCTCTGGCGCGGCGTGCTCTCTGTGGGTTGATCGCTGCCTGGAGGGCCGGGTGGCCTGGTCCAGCTCGAGCAGGAGCCGGTCGACGGTGGCGACCTCCTCGAACCCTTCGGCTTCCAGGCTGGTGGTGGCGATCCCGGTGGGTGCGGTGCCGATGACCCGGTAGCCGTCCAGCGCGAAGGCGTGGCGGGCGACCCCGAGTGCGAACGTCTTGCCGGTCCCAGCCTTGCCGACCACCACCCCAACACCGGCGCCACCGCGGCACAGGTCGCGGACCATGCCGGCCTGGTCGTCGCCGACCGTGGGGTGCTCGGCCAGCGCCTGGCGGACCGCCTCGGGTGAGCACACGACTGCCTGTTCGTCCTGTCGTCCGAGCGCGCCGGCGACTAGCCGCTGCTCGACCTGGAGCAGCTCCGGGGTGGCGTAGCGGCGCTCCTCCGCCGACCGCTCGGCTACGACGCTGACCGCCCGCTCCGCGAGGAACCGGTCGGCCAGCGTCTCCAGCCGGGTCCGGTCCGCGTCGACGAGCTGTGCGCCGAGCGCGGCGATCACGTCCTGGTGTGCGAACGTGGACGCCTGCGCGGTGAGTCCCTGCGGCCCGGCGAGCTGGTCGAAGACGCCGGTGACGTCGGACGCCGCGTCCGACGCGGGCGCGCCATCGGCCGGGCGTCCCAGCACCTCGCGCAGCAGACCCGGGGCGTCGGCGCCGTGCTGGCGGGCCTCGGCGCGCCAGCGTTCGGCCAGCGTGGCGGGGGCCTCCTGTCGCTTGGCCTGCCGGGTGCTGTGGACCACCCACTTGACCAGCTTCGGAGTGCGCACCCGACCGTTTGCCTCCAGCCGCTCGACCTCCAGGTCGATCGCGTCCGCGCGCTTGGAGAACGCCCGCACGAGCGCGTCCGGGATGCCGGCGACCTCCCGGTTGCCGTACTGGTCCGCCCCGGTCCACCCGACCCCTAGCGACCGCGACAGCGCGCGCTGGTAGGCGCCTCGGTAGATCGCGTCAGACGCCAGTCGGTGCCGGTACAGGTCGCGACCATCCAGCGCGGTCCAGCGACCATCCGGCCCCTGGACCCGGTTGGCCACGATCACGTGGGTGTGCAGCAGCGGGTCGCCGGCACGGCTGGTGCGGTGGTCGAACCCGACCGCCAACAACCCGCCGCCGGCGACGTGGTCGCAGCCGCCATGCCCGCGACGGGCGCCGACGTGCTCCTCCAGGTAACCGAGCGCCTCCGTGGTCGCCTGGTGGTGCGCCTCCAGCACCTGGGCGGCGATCCGAGCATCCCCCAGGCCGTATAGCAGCGACACGCTCTTGGTCGGTCGGAACACCACATCGAAGGCGGGCACGCCGCCCTCGCCGTGCGCCCGGCCCAGCAGCTCGCCGGTGTCGGGGTGGCGGCCGTGGAACATGCGCACGAACGCCTCGGTGGTGGCAGTGCCGTGCTGGCCGAGCGCGGCAGCTCCCTGGCCGAGCCAGCGGCCCGGGGACTCGCCGTGCCCGGTGAGGTACTCCTCGCGGTTGTGGGCGACCTCGCGGACGTAGTAGTCCTCGCGGCCGACCGACAGCTTGGCGACGTCCACAACCACCCGTGCAGCCCCTTTACCGCTCGCTTGTGACGCGAATTGACGCTTAAATGTCAACGGCTTGGTGAGTCAATGGAGCACCCTGGTGCATTGCTCTCCTGCCTTGATTTCGATGGTACTCGGAAGCGCACGGCACGAAAGCGAATGCGAGCTGCGGAGGAGTCGCGTGGCGAGCATTGGGAGCGAGGGTGCCTGCTGAGTATCGTTGCAGGTAGATGGGCAGATCGGGACTAGGCGCGAGAGGTAGCGCTGTGCGTCTAAGAGCGTTCAGAGAACGCGTGGAAGAGCACCTGATTGCATTGATTACGCTCGCAAAAGTCCTGCGAAGATGCAGGTGAGCGTAGCGCTAATTTCGCGCTTCTTGCAAAGCAGGTGCTCTTCCAACTGAGCTACAGCCCCTCGCGCGGCACCTCCGCTCAGGAGCGGCGGGCAGCGTGGCGACCACAGAGTAGACGAAGTTGCAGCGCTGCTTCGAGCGCG